>Ga0180434_10008722_pt1 | contig 11133 bp, 9 predicted proteins | sample SS_ome_7_FD_132453 | JGI IMG/M metagenome (GOLD analysis project Ga0180434, IMG submission 132453) | Hypersaline lake sediment archaeal communities from the Salton Sea, California, USA - SS_1_D_2 metaG | ecosystem: Environmental > Aquatic > Non-marine Saline and Alkaline > Hypersaline > Sediment... | reverse complement strand
GGCAAGGTACGACATACTCGAGCTGGGCGGGGGCGACGCATCGTCGACGGTGATCTCGCCAAAGCTCTTTGACGAGTTCGTCGCGCCATACGATAGCGAGATCATCGCACTGGCTCACGAGGCAGGGCAGAGGATTGTCTACCATACATGCGGAGGCATGATGCCGATGCTGGAGCGGATCGTCGGCATGAAACCCGACGCTATGGAGACATTCACGCCGCCGGGAATGGGGGGCGATACGGACCTGGCCGAGGCGCGGCGACGCCTCGGGCCCGACATGTGCATGATCGGCGGGTTCGACCAGTTCCACTTCTTCCAGGGCTGCACGCCTCAGCAGACCCGGGCTGAGGTGCGGCGATGCTTCGAGGCGGCGGGCAAGGCCGGCGGGTACATCCTCTGTCCGTCGGATCATTTCTTTGACGCCGAGCCGGAGCTCATCATGGCCTTTGCCGAGGAAGGCAGAAGTTGCGCGTATTGATCTGGATCGTATGAGAGACTTGTCGATTTGTCCCGGCTGCATTACGATTCAGGCCGACGGGAGTGCAGGTCTCGAATATGACACGTGGAAATGTTCCGGTCCTGGTTTCTTGCATCGCTTGCGTTTCGGCCTGTGCGAATGCGGCTGTGCTGTACGATGCCGGCAACGGCACGCTGCCGGGCGCGCCGGTGTGGACGTACCAGGTCATGACCAACCCTCCCGGCGGCGCCATTGAAACCACGCAGTCTGTCGGTGGCGGCGTCACTACGCTGGACAGCACGGCCGAGGTGTCGGAATACGCCGGCTGCTACACGGCCTGGCCGCTGATCGATTCCCTGGACCGCGCAGCTGGATACACGGTCGGTTTGAGCCTGCGGATCCGGGAAGAATCCCACCTCAGCGACGACCGCGCCGGGTTCAGCGTGATCGTCCTCAGTAGCGATTTGCAGGGGATCGAACTGGGCTTCTGGGCGGATTGTATCTGGGCCCAGAACGACTCGCCCATCTTCACGCACGGCGAACAGGCCGACTATGACACCACCGCAGCGATGGTGCGGTACGACCTGGCGATCTTGGACGATGCCTACTCGCTTTGGGCTGACGGGTCGAGGATACTTTCCGGCTCACTGCGGGACTACACCGCCTGGTCGGGTCCGATTGATCCGTATGAAACGCCAAGCTTCCTGTTCTTCGGCGACGACACATCCTCAGCCTGTGCCCAGTCGGAAATCGCGCTTATCGAGTTGCTGGACTATCCCGTGCCCGAGCCGGCATGCCTGGCGATTCTGGGCCTGGCGGCTATGTTGCATCTGGGGCGTTGCAGCGTCCGGCTGCGAGCACCGTAACCGCGGCGGCCAGTTTACAGTTCGAACTCGCTGAGGGGCACGTTGCGATGTTCGTCCGAGGCCCGCGTGGCTGCCAGTCCCATGCGGACGGAGATGGTGGCCTCTTCGGGACGGCATCGCGGCGGGGCTTGGCCACGGACGAAATCGATAAAGCCCCGAGCCACCTTTTCGTCTGCGCCGCCGTGTGTGTCGGTCACTCCGCCCACAGCAATCTCGACGCACTCGCTTGGGTCGCGCCTGTGCAGAACCACTGTCTGGCCCTTCATACTGCCGTCGAGCGTTCCCTTGGTGCCAGAGACGCGGATGCGGCGATCGCTGAAGCCACAGACCACGTTGCAGGTGTAGGTGGCCAGGATGTCCTTCTCGTATCGGATTGTCGCGATTCCGTGGTCGAACGTGTCCGACTCGGCGTTGTAGAGGCACAGGTCGTACGGTTCGCCGCCACCGGCCTCGCGAAGACTCGCCAAGGGGGGCTGCCACCAGGCCTTGTCGGAGCATTCCGGCTCCAGCTTGCAGTTGCGACACTGCATGGCGGCGTCTGCTTTCGGAACATAATACGTCTGAGCTACCGTGGCGAATATCTCCAGCGGGGTCGCTCCGCCGGCCAGGTAGGTTATCAGGTCGAAGTCGTGCGTTGCCTTGGTTATCCAAAGCCCGCCGCCCTCGGACCGCAGGCGGTTCCATCGCCGGAAGTACGTCCGCCCGCCGTCATAGAACTCGTCGGCCTGGATCGTCAGCACCTGCCCGATCGCGCCATGGTCGCTCTGCTGCTTGATGGTGGCGTAGGTCGGGGCGTATCGCAGGTTCAACCCGACGAACGTCTTGTAGCCGGCCTTGCGGTCGGCATCGACTATGGCGCGGCACTTTTCGAGCGTCGTCTCCAGAGGCTTTTCGCAGAAGACGAACTTGCCCGCCTCCAGGGCCGGCACGGCCACCTCGGCGTGGTGGGCGTCGCTGGAGGCAACCATAACGGCGTCGCAATCGACGGTGCTAAGCGCCTGCTCGATCGACGCGAAAACTTCACAGCCGTTGAGGCTGTGCTCGTCCTTGAGGTAACGGGCCTGTGCGACGATCGGGTCGGCGATGGCGACGATTTCCACCTGGCCGGTGTTGTAGAACATCTTGGCCAGGTCCTCGCCACGCATGGACGCTCCGCCTATGGCCAGCCTTATTTTGGACATCACTTTCTCCTGATTACTTCACTTCCAGAGCTTCGTCGGAATCGCTCATTGTCCCTGTTGCCGGGCCCGAGACGAAGGAAAAACCGCGCGGCGACGGAATACGCTCTAAAGACCTATGCGTGAAAGGAATTCCGGTACGCCACCAATGTCGGGCCGGGCTCGGAACAGCCCGCCTGCCGCCTGGCCGTCGGTGTCCTTCTGGTCGCCGCCTGCCGTGGTGATGTACATTTCGCGGTAGTCCCGTCCGCCGAATGTCACGCTGGAGACCTTTGGCACCGGCAGGGCAATCTGCTGGTCCTCCGACCCGTCGGGGTTATATCGGACCGCGCACGAACCGTCCCATCGGGCTGACCATATGCCACCTTCGGCGTCCACCGTCAAGCCATCGGGTATTCCATCGTCCTTGGCCGGGCTGGCAAATATGCGGCGGTTGGAGATCCCCCCGGTCTCGACGTCGTAGTCGAACAGGTATATCTCGTGCTTGAACGAGTCCGTGTAGTACATTGCAGCTCCGTCCGGCGTGAAACCCATCCCGTTGGAGCACGTGACACCGTCAAGCAGCTGTGTCAATGTGCCGTCGGTGTCCAGTCGGTAGAGACGCCCCGGGCGATCGTCCACCGGCATCGTGCCGCAGAATACGCGTCCGCGCGGGTCGGCAATTACGTCATTGAATCGGCCGCCGCGCTCGGCGGGGATATCCTCGATCAGGGTCGTCAGCTTGCCGTCGCACCATGTTCCCACCGCGCCGTCGGCCATGAACAGCGCCAATCCGCCGTCAGCCTGGATGGTCAGGCCCCCGATGGCCCGGCCGTCGTCGAGGCACATTTCATGTACGCCGCTGGCTGGATCGTAGCGATATATGCGCCCGGGGACGATGTCTACCCAATACAGTCGCTGCTCCGTCGGATGCCAGACGGGGCCTTCGCCGCAAATGCATCCGTAATCAGCGATCAACTCCGGTGTCATGTCGGGCTCCTTCCTGTAATTCTGCTCGCGGGACAATTCCGGTCACGCATTTCCCGCCGGCGAGCATCTTAGTCCAACAGGGCCTGGAGAAACAAACCTTACGGGTCTGCGGACAACAGGTCGCAGAGGCAAAAAGGCTACCCCCGCCATCAGGCCCAACTATAATGGCCGCCATGAAGATGACATTTCGCATCAAGTTGTTCATCGCGTTCTTCGCCATGGCCATGTTGTTGGTTGGCTTGGTGGTTACGATCATCTATCGGGAAATGCGGCAACTTCCCGAAGAGGTCACGCGCGGGCTGGTCACGGCAGCTGTGGCCAACGCAGCCGAGGCCATTGACGTTAGTGACGTACTCTCGCTGCACAAGCAGATGCTCAAGGCGATGGACCGGGCCAAGGCTGATGAACCGGAAAAGGATTTCTCCGCGTCGTCGGCCTTTGCGGAACTCCGTCGCGGGGGCTTGTACCGTCGGATGCATGATCGCATGGCAGCTATTGACATGGCCCCGCCACACTTCGGCAAAGACGTGGGCTCCGGCGAGCCAGCCCAACGGGTTCTCACGGACCGCGGCTACGAGAAGGATGTCTACGTCATTGTTCCCACCGATAGTTCCGGGATTGGATTGATCCTGGTATCGATTCTTCCGGAGGACTCGGGGCGATTCTATGACATGTCGAACACGCCGGAGATGATGCGGGGCTGGCAGGAGGTTAGTGCGGAGTCCGAGATTACGCCCGACGAATACGGTAGGACGTTGGGCGCGTGGGCGCCTATTCGTGATGGGCTGGGGCAGACGGTGGCGATTCTCGGTATCGACGCGCCGGCGAAGTTCATCGAGGGTATATCCAGGGACATGTTACTTATCGCTCTGGCGATCGCGGCGTTTGCTGCGGCTGCTTCGATCGTGCCGGCGGCGTATATCTCCTGGCGGCTGAATCGGCCGATCAATCTGCTCAGCGAGGGAGTAAAGAAGATCACCACGGGTACCGGCGACGCTCACGTTGTGCCCATTCGCTCGCGCGACGAGTTCGAGGATCTTATCGCCAACTTCAACACGATGGTGGATGGACTGGCCGAGCGGGACACGCTTCGCCAGTCGCTGGCGCTGGCGATGGAGATCCAGCAAAACCTTCTGCCTCACAGTTGCCCGCGCCCGGAGGGTTTCGATATTTCCGGCGGGGTGGACTACTGCGACGAGACGGGCGGGGACTACTACGACTTCATCGAAATCCTGGACAAAAAGCCAAACTGCATTGGCATTGCCATCGGGGACGTAACCGGACACGGAATCGGGGCTGCGCTGCTGATGGCCTCGGCCAGGGCGGTCATCCGCAGCCATGCTATCCACCACACCGGCCGGCTTGACCAGCTCTTCGAGGATGTCAACGTCCACATGGTCCACGATACCGGCGAGACACGCTTCATGACGCTTTTTTACACCGTCCTGGATTGCGAAAACCGAACACTGCTCTACGCTTCAGCCGGGCACGATCCGACGCTCTGGCTACACGCGCGCACCGGCGAAATCGAGGAACTGGGCAACACGGGAATCCCCTTGGGTATCCTTCCCGATGCCGAGTATGCGCAGAAAGGTCCGCTGAAACTCGAGACGGGGGATCTGCTGGTATTCAGCACCGACGGGGTCCGCGAGGCTCGCAACGCCCAAGGCGAGATGTTTGGCCTGCAACGGTTCGTGGACACCGTCAGGCGATGTGCGGACGACTCGGCTGAGATGATCCGGCAGGAAATCGTCCTGGCAGTTCGCGCATTCCAGGGCGGCCACAGCCAGGACGACGATATCACGCTGGTGATCGTCAAGTGCGTCCTGTAATGGTGTCGCAACATGACGGGGACGTGGGAGAGCAATGTGAGTGACGACGCGAAATCGGCTGGCAGGTTGGCTTGGATAGGACGCATCAACTGGTGGCTGGTGCTGGTGCCGCCGGTCGTGCTTGTGGCCTTGGCGGCGGTTGGCAACCTCCGATATAACGATCGCGTCCAGGTATATCTCGAACTGGCTGCGCCGTACCTGGTGGGCTTGGCGACGGCCATCTACGCGGTGCGAACACTGGCGACTCGCAACCCGTGGCACCTGATCCTGACCGCCTTGTGCGTGACGCTCCTATGCCGGGAACTGCGGGAGTCAGCAGCGTTCTCGTGGACAACCAAGGGCGTGTTCGTGATGCTCGGGGCTATCGCTGCCTGGTCGGCGCTGTGGCGCAAGAGACTCGCTGCACTGCCGGTAGACTGGCGGCACACGTCCTGGCTGATCGCAGCCTTCTGGTGCTACGTGCTGTCCCAGATCGTTGCCAAGCGCGTATTCAGTGCCCGTCACTTGGGGATAGTGCCCAACGAAGACCTGATCCATTCGTTTCTTGAAGAGGGGCTGGAAACCACAGCCCACCTGCTGCTGATTCTCACTGCCCTTGTCGGTACCTGGCGGCGCGCTGGGCGCCGGTGTCCGGGTGGCGAAAAGGGCCCTCAGCAGTAAGCCCAGCCTGGCGCATCGCCCGGCGTTTACGCACGCGTGGCGGCGTCTTGGCCAGCCTTCTTGCAGGCTTCGAGGGCGTACTGAACATTCAGCGAGATCTGATCGGCGTGTTTCGGGAACATCCCGATCACCACGGCGTCGGTGGGCTTGATGTTGGCGTAGGCGAACTCGAACGCCTCGCGCACCTGCTCCTGCGTTTCGCAAAGCCGCCCGGCGGCGAGTATCTTGAAGGCCAAGCACAGCTTGGACGTGGACCGGATCGTCTTGCACATTCTGGCTGGGGCGTCGTCCAGGAACAGGTGGTCTTCGTTCTGTGAGCCTTCGCCGGTGACGAGGCCGCTCTGCCTGGTCTGGGCGTTGAGGTTGTAGAAGCAGGCCATGTAGAAATCGATGTCCCAGTTCTTGTCCTCCGCGTACTCGATTACTTCAGGTGTGTGCGTTCCCAAGCCCACCTGTACGCCGCAATCCCGCATGCATTTGAGATAGTCCCGGACCTGGTCGATCTTTCCCTCCAGCCACCAGTTGTCGGTCTGGCTGCCGTGGTGGTAAATGCCAATTGCTCCCGCGGCGGCGAGCACTCTGATGTTGGAGAACACGTCATGCATTTCCGACGCCGTCTGGGCGATCCAGTGAAGCTTGCCGCCCTGGCGACGGTACAACTCGACCCAGTGGAGAATACGGTGATAATCCCCGCGGGCCTGGATCGTGTTGATGCCGCTACGCTCAACGTCGTGAAGGAACTGAACCGCTTGGTCTTCGGTGAAATACTCGGCCATCTCTGCATCGAGCTGCGGAGTGTTGTGTGAATACCCAGCCAGCGGGTTGCCGCCGCTTATCAAACGGGTTACTTCAGTGTCTCCGAACCGTATTGTGGGGATTTCCATCGGGACCTCTGCCTTGAAAATTCACTGTGTGTGCAACGCCCAGCCGCGCCGCATCCGGATTCATCGATAGACCGTCTCCGTCCAGCTACGACCTAAGCATATCCAAGTCCACCACCTGGACGCAAGCGCGTTGTCCTGCCGGGAACAATGGTAATGCCTATTGGTGTTGTGGTATCGGGGAGGTGTCTGTATGATACGCAATGGCTCGGCGCCGTGCCGGGCACGTTCGAAGTGCAAGTATATGGCAGCAGTCTATGGCAGAGATCTCAGCCCTCCCGATGCAATTCGAGAATTTTGGGCTTATCGACCCGATCTTACAGGCGGTTCGCGAAGAGGGTTACGCCCAGCCCACTCCGATTCAGCAACAGGCAATCCCGCACCTTCTGGAAGGTAAGGATCTTCTGGGTTGTGCCCAGACAGGTACGGGAAAGACGGCCGCGTTCGCGCTGCCGATCCTTCATCGTCTTGCCCCCCATGATCACCCCCATCGGGGTCCGCGGCCGATCCGGTCGCTCGTCCTGACGCCCACGCGCGAACTGGCGGCGCAGATCGGTCAGAGCTTCGCCACCTACGGGCGGCATACGGGGCTGGCCCACACGACCATCTACGGCGGCGTCAAGCAGGGCCCGCAGGCCAAGGCGCTCAAGAAGGGGGTGGATGTTCTCGTGGCGACTCCCGGCCGACTGCTGGACCTTATGGGCCAGCGGCTGGTCAAGCTCAAGCACCTGGAGGTGTTCGTCCTGGATGAGGCCGATCGCATGTTGGACATGGGCTTCATCAACGACATCCGACGGGTGATCTCCGCGTTGCCCTCCGAACGACAGACGCTGTTCTTCTCGGCGACGATGCCGCCCGCAATCCAGTCCCTGGCCGATTCGATTCTCCGCAACCCGGTTCAGGTCCGGATCGCACCGGAACGGCCTGCGGCCGAGACGGTGGAGCACTCGGTGTATTTCGTGGAGCGGAACCACAAGCGCACGCTGCTGAGTCACCTGCTCAGCGACGGAGAGATCAGCCGAGCGCTGGTCTTCACGCGGACCAAGGTGGGCGCGGATCGTGTAACCATGCACCTGCGGCACGCTGACGTGGTGGCGCAGGCGATTCACTCGGACAAGCCCCAGGCCAAACGTCAGCGGGCGCTGGCCAACTTCAAGCGTGGCAAAACGCGGGTGTTGGTAGCCAGCGACATTGCCGCCCGCGGGCTGGACGTGGACGATATATCGCACGTCATCAACTTCGATGTTCCCGACGAGCCGGAAACCTACGTGCACCGCATCGGCCGGACCGGCCGGGCCGGCGCGTCGGGAAAGGCACTGTCGTTCTGCAGCATGTCTGAGCGCAGCAACCTGGCGGATATCGAGAAGCTCATCCGCCAGACGGTGAATGTTGTTGAGGATCACCCGTTCCGCTCGGATGTGCCGCGACTGCCAAAACAGGGGCCCAAACCCCACCAAGTGGGGCTGCGCCGTCGCCCCGGACGGCGCCGTCGGCTGTTGTAGGTCAAGTGACCGCAAATACCCTCGGGCCCGGGTGTAATGCAGGGCGTTGCAAACCGCCTTGTCGATCGTTACAATTCCCCGCCCTGAGACACGTGAAAAGCAAGAGGAAGACCGATGGGACAGCGAAGAGACAGACTGAACGAACGCCGCGAGAACCAACTGGCGACGCGTAAGAAGAACTCCGCACGCAAGACAAAGGAACGCGCCCGCCGTGCCGAAAGGCTCGCCAGGCGCGAGGCGGCTAAGAAGTAATCCCGCATTCCAACTGTCGTCCGGTCAGACGCTCAGCCGTGGGATCAATCCCTGCGTGGCAGCCTGCTTCATGCCTGCTGGAGCTGATCCGACGGCTGGTTTTATTGCACGCGGGGGTGCTACAGAGGGCGGATTTCGACGCGCCTTTTCTTCCGGGACGACTCGATTGCCGCAAAGACCATCGCCAGCGACTTGATGTTGTCGTGGCATTCGGTCTGCGGCGTCTTGCCGGTGCGTAGGAATGCCAGCATCTCATGCAGCGCGCCGTGCATGCCGAAAAACTTCAGCCTGCTGGCGGATGCCTTTATGTCCTTCAGCGGGCTGAAGAAATCCCTTCCCTTGCGGGCTACCACTTGGCCGGTCGGTTCGCGGTCGTTCTCGTAAAGCAGCGTGCCTTTGTCCCCGATTACGCGCCAGTTACCGTTCCAGCTGGTGTGACAGCCTTCGGCGCACCAGCTTCCGCGGTAGTCGAAGACGACGCCATTTGACATCTCGAAGATGCAGCCGGCGGCAACGTCTCCGGCGTACCACGATCCCTTGGGGTTGAACTCCATGGCGTAGACCGCCGCCGGATCGGCGCCGGTGATGAATCTCGCCAGGTCGAAGTGGTGAATCGCCATGTCCAGGATCAGCGGGCTGGGCATCTTGTCGCGAAAGCCCCCGAAGTGAGCGCCAATGTAGAAGTCGCAATTGATCGTCGTCAGCTCGCCGAGCTTGCCGCGTGTGACAGTATTGCGGATGCGATCATGCAGGATGTCCCAGCGGCGCGACTGGCTGACCATGTACATCTTGCCGGTCTGCTCGGCGGTGCGGACCATCCTGCGGGCCTCGGCCATGCTGGAGGCCAGCGGCTTTTCGCCGATTACGTGACATCCCGCCTTCAACGCCTCGCAGGTGACGTTGCAGTGGGCTTCGGGCACTGTCAGGTCCACCACGAAGTCCGGGCGGTGTTTTTTTAGCATTGTCTTGAGGTCGGTTGACGCCTCGGCAGCCAGGCCGTATTTTTCGATTTGTGCCTGGGCCGTCTTTTTTCGCAGGTCCACCACCGCGGCCACTGCTACCTTTTCCGCCGCCAAAGGGGGAAACCACGCGTTCGATATCGACCCGGCTCCCACAACAATCGCGCGATACTTGCTCATGACTGTCTCTCCGAAAGCTCGGTTTGATTGCGGTTTGGCAACACTAACGCCGATCAGGCCAAAGGATAGTTTTGCCGGACGCCCTGGCAAACACAAAAATCGCTCTTGGCGGCCTTGTCCGAGGTTGATACTCCTATTGGCTGCCCGAGGGGCTTTAGTGTGGTGGCCAAGAGCACATCGATATTGGGGAGAACAACATGCAGGCGATATTCATTCGGCACGCCGCCGCCGAGCCAGCTGGAGGTGCGGGCGACGAGGCAAGGCGTTTGACGGACTCAGGAGAGCAGCAGGTCCGCACCAGTGCCGACGCCAAGGCTCTGCGAAGCCGGCTCGCCCAGGTCCTCGCAGCCAAGCCGCAGACTGTCGGCATTGTCGGCCACTCGCCATTGCTGGACGATTGTATCGGCACGCTGCTGGCAGCCAGGCCGAAGATAGGGTTGTCACTGTCAAAGGCTGGGGCTGCTTGCGTGGACATCCCCGACACCTGACCGGACTCCTCGCCGCAGCTGCTGTGGGTTATGCAGCCTGAGCAATTGGCGATGCTGGCCGGCCGGTGACCTTCGAGCGGTGCCGACAAAGTTGCTTTGGTGCGACGGCTTGGATATTTCTGCTTTGTGGTGGATTGCCCTGGCTCTTTTGCGCAAGATGTTCGACTTGTGCTGTCAGGCAAATCGCATTATCCAGGAACAGGAACACCGCAGATGGACATCAAGCCGTGCCGCAGTAAGTGGAAAAGCGAACTGACGGGCCGCGAGCGTTTCAACAGCCAGATGCACTACCGCCCGGTGGACCGCTGCTTCAACATGGAGTTCGGCTATTGGGAGGAGAACTTCCGCGAGTGGTCGATCTTCCGGGATAACGGGATCACCAACAACGCCCAGGCGGACGTGTTCTTCAATTTCGACCGGATCGACGTTGTCGGCGGCAATCCCTGGATGAGTCCGCCCTTCGAGCAGAAGGTCATCGAAGAAACCGAAAGAACCCGCGTCATCATCAGCGTTGACGGACTGCTGGCGGAGATCCCCAAGGACGGACACGATACGATTCCGCATTTCCTGAAGTCATCGATTGTAACCCCGGATGATTGGAACAAGGCCAAACAGGAGCGGTTCCGGCGCGACGACCCAGCCCGCAAGGTGGACGTCACAGCCCTCAAGGCTGCCCACCCGGCCGATCGGACATACCCGCTGGGCGTGTGGTGCAGCTCGATGATTGGACGCATCCGCGACATGCTCACCTTCGAGGGCCTGGCATACGCCTGCTTCGACTACCCTGACATGGTCGAGGATATGGTCGAGACCGCGTGCGTGCTGACCGAAGACTTCCTGGACCAGGTACTCGGCGAGATCGACTTTGACTACGCATCGGGTTGGGAGGACATCTGCTTCAAGAACGGT
>Ga0180434_10008718_pt1 | contig 11143 bp, 10 predicted proteins | sample SS_ome_7_FD_132453 | JGI IMG/M metagenome (GOLD analysis project Ga0180434, IMG submission 132453) | Hypersaline lake sediment archaeal communities from the Salton Sea, California, USA - SS_1_D_2 metaG | ecosystem: Environmental > Aquatic > Non-marine Saline and Alkaline > Hypersaline >... | reverse complement strand
TCCTCCAAGAAAGCCACTATCTCGGATATGGGGGTTCCGGGAGTGAAAATACCCCGCACTCCTCGGCCCTTCAACTCCTCAATATCTTCCTCTGGTATGATACCGCCGCCGAAAATCAGGATGTCCTCACCGCCCCTCGCGTCCAACAGCTGTTTGACGCGAGGAAAGATAGTCATATGGGCTCCCGAGAGGATGGAGAGGCCTACCGCGTCCGCGTCCTCCTGCAGTGCCGCCTCGGCAACCTGTTCCGGGGTCTGGTGAAGACCGGTGTATACCACCTCGTAGCCCGCTTCGGACAATCCTCTCGCTACCACCTTGGCACCCCTGTCGTGTCCGTCCAGACCCGGCTTTGCGATGAGTATGCGTGCCTTCTTCGGGGACATTTTCCTCCTTTATGTATGATAGGATACCTGCATGCAGGCTATAACATCGCAAATAGTATACATCAAATCGACCGGGTTAAACCTTCGTTCTTCTTAACTGCGGAAATGAAGCATGCCAGGCCTCCACATTCGGAAATGTGGAGGCGCAGGCACCGTCGCGCCGAGTACGGCGCTGGCGCTTTCGCGGTCGATCACAGATGAATCATGCCAGGCCTCCACATTCGGAAATGTGGAGGCGCAGGCACCGTCGCGCCGAGTACGGCGCTGGCGCTTTCGCGCTACAATCTATTAGGTTTTGACTACAGATGGAGGTATTGTTTTGTACTCTCGTTTAACTGTGGTTGTGGATAACCGCGCCAAGAGGGATTTCAGCCCTGTCTGGGGATTATCCCTGCTCCTCGAGGGCGAAAAGAAGGTGCTGTTCGATGCGGGACCCCGGGGCGATATCCTCCTCCACAACCTTGAACTATGTGGTGTTAAACCGGAGGACATCGACGTCTTCTTCCTCTCCCACTCCCATGCCGACCATGCCGGCGGCTTGAGGGGGTTGATGGATGCGGGATTCGACGGTGAGCTGGTGCTCCCCGCGGGTTTCACATCTTCTCCAGCTGCCGCCGATACTCCTCCCGAGGAAGGTTTGTTCTCATTACAGTATGGCCTTGCCGCTATCCGCCTTCACAACAAGCACCTCTACGAACAGTCCCTACTGGCCCCCACCGTCATGGGCAACCTCCTCCTGGTGGGATGTGCCCACCCCGGCCTGAAAAACATCTGGGAAGTCGCTTCGGCTGACGTGCCCCCCACAGGTGTGGTGGGAGGATTCCACGCCTCTCCGGCCTTTCCAGAGCTCAAGAGCGCCGCCATCCTGGGCCCCATCCACTGCTCCTCTCATCGCGAGGCTTTCAAGCAGGAGTTTCCACAGGCTTACCGCGACCTTGCCGCTGGCGACAGGTTGATCTTGGAGGCAGACGCATGAAGCTCGACGCTGAATGCTATCCCTGCATGATGTCCCAGGCCTTCAGGGCGGCAAGGCTGAGCGGTCTGAAGGGTGCTGCTCTGCGGGATACCATGCGGGAGACGGCGGGTTTCCTCCGGGAAGTGAAACCCACCACCAGTCCTCCCGGGGCGGCGGTCTTTTTATACGACCGTATAAAAGAGATCTCAGGGGTGGAGGATCCTTTTCATGAGCTGAAGTTAAAAAGCAACGAAAAGGCCCTGGCTCTCCTGCCCCGCCTCATGGAAGATGCCAAAAACTCCCCAGATATCCTCTCTTTCGCCATGAGGGCGGCCGTTGCCGGGAACATAATAGACTTCGGGGCCTTTGCCGCCCCCGTGGACCTGGAGGAAAACATCCAGATGGTCCTGGAAAACGAGGCTTTTATCGATCATACGGAGCAGCTGCGCACGGATCTGGCCAGTGCTTCCTCGGCCCTTATCATCTGCGACAATGCGGGAGAGATAGTCATGGACCGCCTGCTGTGCGAGGTGCTCTTATCTCTTTATCCGAGCCTCGACTTGACCGCCGCCGTACGGGGTGGACCGGCCATTAACGACGCCACCCTTGAGGACGCTCAAAAAACCGGCCTTGACATGGTATGCCCGGTGATAACCACCGGCCTGGCCATGGCCGGTATCGAGCTGGATAGGTGCTCGCCACGGTTCCAGGAGACCTTTCATAAGGCGGATGTCATACTTGCCAAAGGGCAGGGTAACTTCGAGACCATGGACGGGAGGAGAGAGAATATTTACTTTCTCTTCCAGGTAAAATGCGATTGTGTATCGAAAGCCCTGGATGCGGAAAAGGGAGCAGCAGTCATCTGGTCTCTGAGCCAGGGATAAAACTTGGTTTAAATCCATCTTTTTCGGCAATAATGTCGGTAGTCCGTATATGATGCCCTGAGTCAACACTTTCTGATCGACCCGATGAAAGGGGTGGTTATGGTGCTGCTGGCACAGATCGGGTTCTGGGGATGGTTTTTTATTCTCCTGATCATGCTCCCGCTTATATGCCTCTGGGTCTTTACCCTGATGGACATCTTTATGCGCAAAGACCTGCCCGGATGGATGAAGGCCTTGTGGGTGATAATCGTCATCATCCTGCCCCTTTTCGGGATGTTGATCTACTTCATCGTCCGCCCTGAAACCGCGAGAGAACTCACTGTAGACCAGGCTAATTACCAGGGAGGGCCCCGTGCGGCCCTGGCCGCCGACTCAACGGAAAGGATAGAGAGACTGGCACGGTTAAGGGATAAGGGCGACATCACCCAGGAGGAGTTCGAGAGGCAAAAGGCAAAATTATTAGGAGATTAATCCGGCCTATATCGATATATTCGATTTGAAAGGAGTGAAAAGCGATGTTGCTGGCAGCCGAGGAGATAGGATTTTGGGGGGCATTCTTCTTAATGCTCATTTTCATCCCGCTGATAATGCTGTGGGTGTTCACCCTGATGGACATCTTTCAGAGACACGACCTGTCCGGGTGGGTCAAGGCGCTGTGGGTGATCGCGGTACTCATCCTGCCCCTCTTGGGTATGCTTATTTATTTCATCGTCCGCCCCACCCTCCCCGAGGATATCGCGGCCCAGGAGGAATACATGCAGGCGCGAGAGATGTCCGAGGCAGCGGATGTAACGGATAAACTGCATAAGCTTGGAGAGCTGAAGGATAAGGGCGACATCACCCAGGAGGAGTTCGATAAACAGAAGGCCAAGCTTCTGGGAGGATAAGGTCCTTACATCCGACTTGGTTTAAACATAAGGCCAAACTGATTGGTAGAAAAACAAATAGCTGGTACAACTAGCGTTTTGCTCCGCCAATGGAGTTTATTATCGCTAACCGAGAGGAGGGATAGCGGTGTTGCTGGCTTATATAGGGTTTGTGGGAACTTTACTGCTCTTTCTTATCTTTTCCGCGTTGATCATTCTATGGATCTTTGTTCTCATAGACCTCTTCCGACGGGAGGACCTCGAGTGGTGGTATAAGGCCCTCTGGCTGTTCCTGATCATCATCCTTCCGTTCTTCGGCGCGTTAATCTATCTTGCGGCTCGTCCCGTCATGCAGGAGGACATCGAACTGCAAAAAGAGATAAACAGCCAAAGGGAATACTCCAAGGCGGCCAAGACCACCGATCAGCTGCATACGCTGTCGGTGCTGCGGGACACCGGTCAGATAAGCCAGGAAGAGTTCGAGAAGAAGAAAACAAAGATACTGGCCAAGACGTAGCGGGACTCAGAACAGAACGGTCTCCCGGTACTCGCCGAAGACCTCTTTCAAGGCCCCGATGATATCCCCCACGGTGCAGTAAGCGCGGGCGCAGTCGATGATCAGCGGCATGAGGTTGGTATCCCCCTCTGCACCCACTTTGAGCGCAGCCAGGGTACTATCCACCCTGGAGGCACTTCTCTTGGACCTCAATCTCTCCAGGCGCTTGCGCTGTTTCCTCTCCACCTCGGGATCGATCTTCAGTAAATCCATGGTTATACCCTCATCCGGGCTCTCAAAGCGGTTAACCCCCACCACCACCCGTTCCCCCTTCTCTATCTCCTTCTGGTAGCGGTAGGCGGCGTCGGCGATCTCCCGCTGGAAGAAGCCCTCGTCTATGGCGGCCAGCACCCCTCCCCGCTCCTCGATCCTCGTGAAGTAATCCTCCGCCTCGGATTCCATACGGTTGGTCAGCTCCTCTATAAAGTAAGAGCCGCCCAGGGGATCTATGACGTTCACTGCCCCCGATTCATGAGCGATGATCTGCTGGGTCCGGAGGGCTATCTCCACCGCCTTTTCAGTGGGCAAGGCCAGGGTCTCGTCCATGGAGTTGGTGTGCAGGCTCTGGGTGCCTCCCAGTACCGCGGCCATAGCCTGAAAAGCGGTGCGCACTATGTTGTTCTCGGGCTGCTGGGCCGTCAGGGAGCATCCCGCCGTCTGGGTGTGGAAACGCAGCATCCAGGAGCGGGGATCCTTGGCGCCGTATTTATCCTTCATATGGCGGGCCCAGATGCGCCGGGCAGCCCGGAATTTAGCTATCTCCTCGAAGAAGTCCAGAGGGGAGTTGAAGAAGAAGGAAAGCCTGGGGGCGAAGTCGTCCACATCCAGGCCGGCCTCGATACCCGCCTCTACATAAGCGAAACCATCTGCCAGGGTAAAGGCCAACTCCTGCGCCGCGGTTGAGCCTGCCTCCCTGATGTGGTAGCCGGAGATGGAGATAGTGTTCCAGCGCGGCACCTCTTCTGAACAGAAGGCCAGGATGTCGGTGATGATGCGCATGGATGGCCGGGGCGGGTAGATCCAGGATTTCTGGGCGATGTATTCTTTCAAGATATCGTTCTGGATGGTGCCTCCCATTTCAGAGTAGGATGCACCCTGTTTAGCCCCCACGCATAGGTATAAGGCAAGAAGTACTGAGGCGGGGCCGTTGATGGTCATGGAGGTTGTGATGTCGGTCAGGGGGATGCCCGAGAAGAGCATCTCCATGTCCTCTAAGGAGTCCACCGCCACGCCGCAGCGTCCTACCTCCCCCTCGGACATGGGGTCGTCGGAGTCCCGCCCCATGATGGTGGGAAGATCGAAGGCCACCGATAGGCCGGTGGTTCCCTTCTGCAGAAGGAACTTGTACCTGCGGTTGGTGTCCTCCACGCTGCCGAAACCGGCGAACTGGCGCATGGTCCACAGCCGCCCCCGGTACATCGTGGGGTGTACCCCGCGGGTGAAGGGGAAAAGTCCTGGGTAGCCGAGGTCCTTACCGTAGTCCAGATCCTCGATGTCTTCCGGGGTGTAAAGGGGCTCCAATTCCTGCCCGGAAATGGTGATGAAGCTATCATCCCGCAGGGAATTACCTTCGAAATCCTTCTCCAACCACCCGCTCTTCTCTCCCATGTTCACCTCTCTTGAGGAATCACCCCAGTGCTCCGCGGCAGGGCCCCTTCAATGCTCTATACCCTTCCTCATCTTCACTCCCTGTTGGAAATGGTGCTTGACCTCTTTGACCTCGCTCGCCAGGTCAGCCAGGTCTATCAGCTCCCGGGGAGCGTACCTGCCCGTGCACACTATCTCCATATCCCTGGGGCAGGAACGCAGGAAATCCAGCACTTCCTGCAGGGGAAGCAGCCCATAATCTATAGCCACGTTTATCTCGTCTAAGATGAGCATGTTGTGTTGTCCCTCCTCCACCACCTGCTTGGCCAGCTCAAATCCCTCCCGGGCCATGCGTAAATCGATATCCTCCGGCTCCCCCTTTTTTACGAACTCGTCGCGGCCGGACATGACTATGGTGAATTCGGGCAGGAATGATTCAGCGGCGATTAGTTCGCCGTAGGTGCGGCCCTTCATGAACTGGATCATGTACACCTTCATGCCGTGTCCCAAGGCACGCAGCGCCTGTCCCAGGGCGGCCGTGGTCTTGCCCTTGCCGTCTCCTGTATATACCTGGATCATTCCTTGACCTTTGTGCCGCATTCGGGACAGAAAAGCGCGCTCTCATCCGTTATTTCCGCACCGCAGCCTGGGCATGCCGAGCTTGAGCCCCCCTCCTCAGCCCTGGCCTCCTCACCGGCAGGTGGTGGGGATTCTGCCTCGGGTGGCGCCTCTGTTGCGGCCCCCTCCTCAGCTATCTCGGGTTCAGAAGACGCCGCTTCCGGGGTCTCCTCCTCCACTGTCATCGCGGGAGCGGGCGGTGACGGCTTAGGGGCGGCAGCGGCAGGCGGAGAAGCTTGCTCGTGAGCCACTTTTGCACCACAGTTCCCGCAAAATACGGCGTCTTCGTCCATAGGCTCCCCACAACTGGCGCACCTCTTTCCTGCCGGCGCCGGGGCCGCTTCGGGTACTGCCGGGGCGGTGGCTGTTGCCGGTGGCGCCGGCGCTGGAGCCGCGACAGGTGGTGCCGCTGCCGGTGGTGCCGCTGCAGCGGGCGCTGCTACCGACTGGCCGCAGTTTGGGCAATACACCGCCCCCTTTACCACCGCCGAGCCGCAATGAGGGCACTTGGGCTGTTTGGCCTCTGCCTTTGCTATTCTCAGCTGTTCCAGGGAGGCTTCTCCATGAGCGATCTGGTCTTGTATGTCCCTTAGGGTCTGGTAAGCCTCCATCATCTGCGGGTCATCCAGTTTGCCCGCATCACCCGCCTGGTAGGCCAGTTGGCCCAAGTAATAAAGGTACTGTTCCTGTCTCTGTTTCAGCTGCTTGATCTGTTTTTTAATCTGTCCCGCGCTTTGCTGCGCCATCTCATCCCTCCTTCTCGACCTTTCACCCCGCCTCTGACCATCCCGGATCGGCGTGAATCCTGATAAACACAACATTACCTTACCAAATGCCGGCTCACCTTCGTACCCCCGAATGGAAAAACCCCGGAATCGTCGTGAAAAGGTAATCCATTTTCCAAATTGATTTTTATTGAGGGTCTGTATTAGGATTAGTTAGTTTCCTGAAATCCAAACAAGGAATATTCAGGATTTTGGTTTGGCATCTCGTAAGGCTTTAACAGGAGGTGTTCTTATGTCTTCAGAGGACAAATGTATAATAACCGCGGCATTGGCGGGCGCTGCGACTATGAAGTCCCAGAACCAGGCTGTGCCCTATACCGTGGAAGAGTTCGTGGAGGAGGCCTACCGCTGTTATAACGCGGGCTGCGCTATCGTCCACATCCATGCCCGCGACCCCGAGACCGGGCTCCCGACCTCGAGCCTTGAAACCTTGGGGGAGATCATCAAGGGCATAAAGGATAAATGCCCCATCGTAATCAACCTCTCCACCGCCATCGGTATCGGTGTCTCTCCGGAGGAGCGCATAGGTGTGGTCAAGGAATTCAAGCCGGAGATGGCCTCCCTGAACACCAACTCCATGAACTTTGCCCTGGGCGACTGGAAGCAGCATATCATCCTGGGGGAGACGGTGTTCACCAACACCTTCCAGATGCTCACGGACTTCGCCAAGGCCATGAAGGAGGCAGGCACCAAGCCCGAGCTGGAGGTATACGACCTGGGAGGTATCTACAACACCCTTTTCGTCCGCCACCAGGATATCTTCGTGGAACCCTTGCACTACCAGTTCGTGTGGGGTGTGCTGGGAGGATGCGGGCTGGACCTGTCCAATTTCCAGCGCTTCAGGGAACTGATTCCCGACAATGCCACCTGGAGCACCTGCGGTGTGGGCCCCGCCCAGTTCCGGGGAGCCTTTATCTCCGCCGTCGAGGGCGGACATATCCGTGTAGGCCTGGAGGACAACATCACGGTACGCAAAGGCGTTCCGGCCAAGGGTTCTTACGAGCAGGTTGAGAAGGCCGTGAAGATCGTGGAGCTAGCCGACCGCGAGCCGGCCACCCCCGACGAGACCAGGCAGATATTAAGTCTCAAGGGCGGGCCTGATATATAGGAAGCGGCCTCGGGCAAGAGTGCTCAAAACGGTTAGGCTGAAAGGACGATCCTTCAGGAACAAGCCAGATATCAAAGGGTGCGGGGGTTTCTCCCGCACCCTTATCGTTTCTTTCATTTGACACCGTAATCTATACCGGTTATCTCCGAGGCGCAGATCATGCCGCTGCAGCAGGCGCAATCCATGGCCACCCCGTAGCCCTTGGCGGTATCCCCGGCGAAATACAGCCCCTGCAATCCCGGGGCCTTGACGTCCGGCTTCAGGCTCCCGGCCTGGGTAACGCTCTTGGCCACTCCCTCCAGCTTCGTGCACACCGGATAAAGCGACCATTCAATGCAATCCTTGAACCCGGGGTAGACCGTCTCCAGGAAATCGGGCACCGCCCTTACCACTTTCATCACCAGATCCCGGTCGCGCGACTCCTCCTCGGTCACGGGAAGGTAGGCAGTGAAAAGATGTCTGCCGCCGGGCGCGCAGCTGGGCTCGATGTATGACTGGATACCCCAGGCCATGTAAACATCCCAGTCGAACCCCTCATCCCTGGGGACAACACAGGGGGTGAGCATAAGGCGTCGCGCATGCTCTTCAGGCACCGGCAGGTCGCTGAGACCGAAATAGGGGCTTACGCTTCCATATCCGTACAGGGATTTGACCTCTTGTACGAAGCCGCCGTCGAAAGCCTTCTCGTCCACGTACTCGAAGAGCTCCTGTATAGGCGGGTTCATCACTACCCGAGGAGAGGATATGAACTCCTCACTCTCCAGGCGCACCCCGTAAGCGCGGCCTTCTTCGATATCCACCGCCGTGACGCGGGTATCCAGGCGCAGCTCTCCACCAAAGTCTGTGAACCGTTCAGCCACCGCTTGCGACCATTCCATGACCCCGTTTTGCGTATATCCTCCGATGTTGACCTGGCCACCTTTGAGGATAAGGGGTGTCATGACCTGCGCGGAATAGCGCAGAACGTCCCCCATGGAGATCTCATGGGGATTGTTTATGGTGGTGAACAGGGTGCAGAGACAGCGGAAGTAGTCGCATAAAAGCCTGCTATCAGAAAATCCTATGTCCGCGAGATAATCGTGAAGGGAGACCTTGTCGAGCCTCTCCAACTCCTCGGGCGCCTTTACAAAACCAATTTCAACGAAATAATCGTACATTGAGGATTCATCCAATCCCTGCAGCCTCTCAACGGATAGTCGCGACAGATCCCCAAAAAAGTCGAAGAAGGTTTTACCCAGTCTATTTAATTCGGATTGTATCCCATCGTCTATGGAGGTGTCGGTCATACTGGGCATCTTGACCTGATACATTTCTCCGTCTATCCAAGCACCGGTCAGGAAGGGGTTGATGATCACTGAGCGGTCACCAAATCCCCCTATGAGGTCCTGCAGCTTGGAGAAATATCCCTCTCCGGCCACACTTACCCCATGGAAGCCCAGGTCCACGATATAGCCATCGAGCAATCCTTTTGCGGCGATATCCTCCAGGGACGGTTCCGATTGCGCCAGGTAGGAATACTGGCCACCCAACAGGCGTCGGTACCACTCCGGTCCCTGACGGCTTACCTCATCCCCTTTAAAGGAGAGGGCGCGCCCCCCCACGCGGTCCTCCTTCTCCAACAAGAGCACTTTCATGCCCTCCTTGGCCAGGAGGGTTGCGGTGGAAAGACCGCCGATCCCGGCTCCAATTACTATTGCTTCCCAGCTCTCAGGCATGCTTCCTCCTTTTATACTTAAGAGAAAGGGCCAATCCTTGGTTAAAGATTGACCCTTATATCAGCCCGTCTTTATCTCAATAACTACGTGGCCATCATCCCTCACGTGTGGGTATCTGATCTAGAGCATTAGGATTCTCCACCGAGGACAGGTCTCCCAATTCCTCTCCCAGGTACTTCATCTTTATAAGGCGCCGTACGATCTTGGCCGAACGCGTCTTGGGAAGGGACTTGACGAAGACGAGGTCATCGGGCCGGAAGACCTTGCCTATGACCTCGCTCACCTTGTCCCTGATGCCGTCATCCAGCTCGTCCGAGGGCTCGAAGTCGGGCCTGAGTACCACGAACCCTACGATGCCCTCTCCCTTGATCTCGTGGGGTATCCCTATGGCCGCGGCTTCGGAGACGGCCTCGTGTTCGATGAGGGCGGCCTCTATCTCAGCCGGCCCCGTCCTGCGGCCGGATACCTTCATGGTGTCGTCGGACCGACCGTGCAGGAACCAGAAGCCGTCCTCGTCTATAGAAGCATAGTCACCGTGATACCAGACATCGGGCCAGACAGACCAGTAGGTATCCAGGTAGCGCTGGGGATTCTTCCAGAACCCCCTGGTCATGGAGGGGGCGGGCTTCAAGGCCACCAGGTGGCCTTTCTCCTCCCTGACGGGATTGGCATCGTCGTCGTAGACGTCGATACACATCCCCAGGCCGGGTCCCCGCAAGGTGATGGGTTTGAGCTCGGTGATGGGCAACGGTGAGAGGAAACATCCCACTATCTCCGTTCCTCCCGAGATGTTGATGATGGGCAGCTTGCCCTTTCCCACATTCTCGAAGTACCACATCCAGGACTCGGTGTCCCAGGGCTCCCCGGTGGAGCCCAGCAGCCGCAGGGATGAGAGGTCGTGTTTATCTATCCAGCCCTCACCGAAACGCATGAGCATCCTGATGGCCGTGGGTGATATACCGAAGGTGTTTATGGCGTGTCTCTCCGCCAGGTCCCAGAGCCGGTCCGGCTCCGGGTAATCCGGCACGCCCTCGAAGATGACGAAGGTGCCCCCGAAGTTCATCACCCCGATGATCATCCAGGGCCCCATCATCCAGCCGATGTCGGTGAGCCAGAAGAAGATATCGTCCTGCTTAACGTCGAAATAATAACCCAGTTCCTTGCATATCTGGGCAAGGCAGCCGGCGTGGGTATGCACGGTCCCCTTGGGCTTGCCGGTTGTCCCCGAGGTATAGACGATCATGGCGGTGTCCTCGGAATCCAGCTCCTCCGTAGGGGCGTCTTCGGGCAGGCACCAGACCAACTGGTCCATCCAGATATCCCTGGTGGCGTGCCACGGGATATCTGCCCCTGTCCGCTTGCACACTATGACATGTTGGATGCTGGGTACGTTCTCTACCGCCTCGTCGGCGTTCTCTTTGATGGGGAAGGTCTTTCCCCTCCTGAAGGAGCCGTCGGCTGTGAAAAGCACCTTGGCTTCGGCATCCCTGAGGCGGGTGGCCACCGCCGCCGGACCGAAGCCCGAGAAGATGGGAATGGCTATTGCCCCTATCTTCAGACAAGCGAGAAGGGCGAAGACAATCTGTGGACACATCGGCATGTATATCCCCACCGCGTCGCCCTTACCTACCTTGAGATTCCTCAAGCCGCAGGCCATCCTGCATACCTCACGGTAGACGTCGCTGT
>Ga0180434_10008715_pt1 | contig 11146 bp, 7 predicted proteins | sample SS_ome_7_FD_132453 | JGI IMG/M metagenome (GOLD analysis project Ga0180434, IMG submission 132453) | Hypersaline lake sediment archaeal communities from the Salton Sea, California, USA - SS_1_D_2 metaG | ecosystem: Environmental > Aquatic > Non-marine Saline and Alkaline > Hypersaline > Sediment... | reverse complement strand
AATACCTGCACCAAGCCCTTGTGCACGACCCCAGGGACGCCTTTTCCCTGCACCTTCTGGCCGAGCTTTACCTGGACCAAGGCGAGGACCCGGAAATCGCCGAGGTTCTGGCCCGGCAAAGCGCGGCGCTGATGCCGGAAAAATCCGCGTTCCGAAAGACCCTGGCCAAAGCGCTTGACGTCCAGAAAAGGCCACGCGAGGCCCGCGCGGTCCTGGCCGGGGCCGCGTTCCTGAAATAAATGAAAAAGAATCGCATCCACATCCAGGGGGCCAGGCACCACAACCTGAAAAACCTGACCCTGGACATCCCCAGGGACAAGCTGGTGGTGGTCTGCGGTCCGAGCGGTTCGGGCAAATCCACCCTGGCGTTTGACATTCTCTATGCCGAGGGCCAGCGCCGGTACGTGGAATCCCTGTCCGCGTACGCCCGCCAGTTTTTGCCGCAAATGGACAAGCCCAAGGTGGACGCCATCGAGGGCCTTTCACCGGCCATCTCCCTGGAACAGCAGACCGCGACCCGAAACCCCCGCTCCACCGTGGGCACGGTCACGGAAATCCACGATTTTTTGCGCGTGTTCTACGCCCGGATCGGTCAGATGCACTGCCCCAAGTGCGGGGAAAAAGTCCAGGCCCAGACATCCGATGAGATTGCCGAGGAAATCCTGGCCCTGCCAAACAAGACCAAGTTCATGCTCCTGGCCCCTTTATTGGAGCTTCAAAAAGGAACGCACGCCGAGCGTTTGAAACGCCTGAAATCCCAGGGCTTTGTCCGGGTGCGCGTGGATGGCGAGGTGGTTTCCCTGGAGCCCTTGCCGGAACTTGAGAAAAACAAGCGCCACACCCTGGAGCTGGTCGTGGACCGGCTGATAAGCGGCCCCGGCATCCGCAAACGCCTGGCCGATTCATTGGAGCTGGCACTTGGCCACGGCCAAGGCCGGGTCCTGGTGAGCGTGGTGGACGGTCCCGGAAAGCCTGGACGGCACGAAAAAGAAAAGTTTTTCAGCACCAGCGCGGTCTGCCCGACATGCAAAATCAGCCTGCCCAAGCAGACCCCCCAGCTTTTTTCCTTCAACAGCCCGCAAGGGGCCTGCTCGGCCTGCTCCGGCATCGGGAGCGTGGAGTATTTCGAACCCGCCCTGCTCGCCCCGAACAAGGGCTTGAGTCTTTCTCAGGGCGCGGTCCTGCCCTGGAAGAATCCGCGCGTGTTCCAAAGATTCCAAGAGAAACTAAAGCGCCTTGGCGAAAAATGGGGCTTTAACTTAAATACGCCGCTTGGCGACTTTTCAAGCGCGGCCCAGGAGGCCCTGTTCTTCGGGGACCAGGACCAGGGCTGGCCAGGGGTGGCGCCGCTTCTGGAGACGGGCCTTGATTTCGGCCGCATATGGCGGGACGAAACCGCGCGCTTTCGCCAGACCCGGCCCTGCCCGGCCTGTGACGGCGCAAGGCTCGGGCCCGTGTCTTTGGCCGTGCGCGTTAACGGCCTTAACCTCGCCGAGTTCACCTCGCTGTCCATCAAAAAAAGCCTGGACTGGCTCTCCAAGCTCTCCTTCAGCGGACCCAGAAAAAAAATCGCGGCCCCACTGCTAAAGGAACTGAAAGATCGTTTGCGCTTCCTTGTGGGCGTTGGCCTGGATTATTTGAGCCTTTCCAGGAACATGTCCACGCTTTCCGCGGGCGAGGCCCAGCGCATCCGTCTGGCCGGACAGCTTGGTTCGGGCCTGGTCGGGGTGACCTATGTTCTGGACGAGCCGAGCATCGGCCTGCACCCGCGAGACAACGCCCGCCTGCTCTCCACCTTGCGCAAACTCCAGGAGCGCGGAAACACGGTCCTGGTGGTCGAGCACGACGAGGCGACCATTAAAAGCGCGGATCACGTGCTTGAGCTTGGTCCGGGCTCCGGGGCTCTGGGCGGGGAGGTGGTATTTACCGGCAAGGTCCCTGGACTGCTCCGGGAAAGGCACTCTTTGACCGCCAAATACCTGCGCGGGGACCTGACCATCGATCACCCGGAAACGCGGCGCGAGGCGGACTCGCACATCACGCTTACCGGCGTTACCACCAACAATCTGCGCGATCTGACCTGCGAGATACCGCTTGGGTGCCTGACCTGCGTGACCGGGGTCTCAGGTTCGGGCAAAAGCTCGCTCGTGGTGGACACGTTGTATAAGCACTTGGCCCTGGCAAGGGGCGTCAAGGTGAACAATCCGGGCCAAATCAGCGGAATAAAGGGCGCGGAGCGGGTTGAGCGGATCATCTCCATTGACCAGACCCCCATCGGCCGCACCCCGCGCTCCAACCCGGCCACCTACACCAAGGTCTTCGACGAAATTCGCAAAATCTTCTCCATGACCAAAGACGCCAGGGTGCGCGGGTATAAGCCCGGACGCTTCAGCTTCAACGTGCGCGGGGGCCGGTGCGAGGCCTGCAACGGCGACGGCCGGATACGGGTGGAGATGCACTTTCTGCCCGACGTTTACGTTACCTGCGAGGCGTGCAAGGGCCGCCGCTACAACCGCGAGACCTTAAACGTGCGCTACAAGGGCGTAAACATCGCGGACGTGCTGGACATGACCGTGCGCCAGGCCGGGGAATTTTTCAAAAACCATCCTCCGCTCCAAAGGCGGCTTTCGGTCCTTAAGGAGGTCGGGCTGGAATACCTTCGCCTGGGCCAGCCCGCGACCACACTTTCCGGGGGTGAGGCCCAGCGCATAAAAATCTCGCGCGAGCTGGGAAAACGCAACCTGCCCGGAACCCTGTACATCCTGGATGAGCCCACAACCGGGCTTCACATGCACGAGGTGGGAAAGCTGCTCAAGGTGCTGCACAGCCTGGTGGACAAGGGCGCGAGCGTTGTTGTCATCGAGCACAACGCGGACATGGTCATGGCAGCGGATTTTGTCCTGGATTTGGGGCCGGGCGGGGGCGAGTCCGGGGGCCGGATAGTCGCAAAGGGCACGCCGGAGCGGATCATGGCCCACCTCAAGTCTGTTACCGGGAAATTTTTAAAAGGCCGCCGCTTGAACTTGGGGTAAAAATTCAATTAATTCAAAAATTTTTCTGAATATTAAAACAAGCACACACGAAAAATAAATCATATTTTTTTCTTGACATACATACCTTGGGTACGTATATATACATTCCAAGGGTACGTAAGTTTAATCCAAGAAAAATTAAGGAAAAAAACCCATGTCCGGCATCGCCAAATTTTTTCACAAAAAATCCCTGGTAAAGGTCTTGGTCCTTCTGGGGTCGGGCGCCCTCCTGTCCGTGGCGACCATTATCTTCGCCTCGGTGAACAACGCGCTGGACACCCCCCAGGCCCCATCCCCGGCCCGCCCGATAAAAACAATGGTCCTTACCGCCAACGGCGCGCCAGACAGCGAAGCCTTTCCGGGCACTGTCCGGGCCGTGCGGCGGGTGGACCTGGCCTTCCGGGTTCCGGGCGAACTCCTTAAATTCCCGGTGCAGAAGGGTCAGCAGGTGCGAAAGGGCGAGTTGATCGCCCGGCTCGACCCGCGCGATTTCGAGCTTGCGGTCCAGACCCTGGCAGCGCAACTTCACGGGGCCGAGGCCACCCTGACCGAGGCCCAACTCAATTTCCAGAGGCAGAAAGAACTGTTCGCCAGGGACATGACCGCCAAGGTCTCCCTGGACCAGGCCACAGCCGCCTTTGAACTGGCCGAGGCCGACAGGAGCCGTATCGAGCACCAGCTTGCCCAGGCCACGGCCAACCTGGCCGACACCAGGCTCACGGCCCCGTTCTCCGGGACCATCGGGGACAAGATGGCCGAGAACTTCGAAAACGTGCAGGCCGGACAGTCCATTGTCAAACTCCAGGACCTCTCCAGCCTGGAGATAGTGGTACACGTGCCTGAAAACCTGATCGCGAACTCACGGATGGGAGATAATGCCACGGCCGTGTTCGAGGCCTTTCCCGGCAAACGGTTCTCCTTACTCGTCAAGGAGATCGGAACCGACGCGGAGCCGGGCACCAGGACCTTTCCGGTCACCCTGGTCATGCCCCGGCCAAAGGGGGTCACGGTCCTGCCCGGCATGACCGCCGAGGTCTCAAGGCCCCTGACCAGCGACAAGACCGCGCTCTCCATACCCGTGGAGGCGGCGTTCGCCGACGGCCAGGGGAGACAGTGCGTCTGGGTGGTGGACAGGGCGAACATGACCGTGCACCGCTCGCCAATTGAAACCGGGCCGGTTTCCGGGGACAGAATCACCGTGTTCAAGGGCCTGAGCCCCGGAGACATGATCGTCACCTCCGGGGTCCATTTCCTCACTCCAGGTACGAAAGTGAGGCCTATGTAACCGCCGTGAACATTGCCGAATATTCGATCCGCAAGAAGACGGTCACCCTTGTGCTCACCCTGATCATCCTTTTTGGGGGGTACTACTCGTACACGGGCCTTGGCCGGTTCGAGGACCCGGAGTTCACCATCAAGACCGCGGTGGTTTCCACGTCCTACCCCGGGGCCTCGCCGACCGAGGTCGAGCAGGAGGTGACCGACGTTCTGGAGACCGCGATCCAGCAGCTTGCGCAGCTGAAAAATATCCGGTCCGAGTCCAGGGAGGGCTCCTCCGTAATCTGGGTGGACATAAAGGACCAATACATGAAGGGCGACCTGCCCCAGGTCTGGGACGAACTCAGGCGCAAGGTGGGCGACGCCCAGGCCTTGCTCCCGCCCGGGGCCGAAACCTCGCAAGTCAACGACGACTTCGGCGACGTGTACGGGGCGTTTTTCGCCCTGACCGGAGACGGCTACACCTATCGGGAAATCAAGGACTACGCGGATATGCTCCGGCGTGAACTCCTTCTGGTCCCCGGCGTGGCCAAGGTAAGCATCTGGGGGGACCAGACCGAGGCGGTCTACGTGGAGCTGTCCCGGGCGCGCATGTCCAGGCTGGGCGTTTCCCGGCAGACGGCCTTGGATGCCCTGGAGGCCCGGAACCTGGTCGCGTCCGCGGGCAAAGTCAGGGCCGGAACCGAATACATCCGGATCGACCCCACCGGCCTTTTCACCTCGGTCGAGGAGATCGGGGAGCTGCTGCTCAGTTCCGGACCGGCCGGGAGCATGGTCCATCTGAAGGATGTGGCCGAGGTACGCCGGGATTACGTCGAGCCCGCACATTGGCTTATGCGCTACAACGGGCAATCCTCCCTGGGGCTCGGAGTCTCCACCGCGCCGGGCGGCAACGTGGTCGAGATGGGCCGGGCCGTGCGCGAGAGGATCAAGGAACTCGAACCGGACAGGCCCGTGGGGCTGGAGCTTGCCGACGTCTACTTCCAGGGGGAGCTGGTCTCAAAGGCCGTGAACGGCTTTTTGATCAACCTGGCCGAGGCGTTGGCCATTGTCACGGCCGTACTCCTGATCTTCATGGGGCTTAGAAGCGGCCTTCTTATCGGGTTCATCCTGCTGCAGACCGTGTGCCTGACCTTTATCGTCATGGGTCTGTTCGAAATCAACCTCCAACGCATCTCGCTCGGCGCGCTCATCCTGGCCCTGGGCATGCTCGTGGACAACGCCATCGTGGTCACCGAGGGCATCCTGATCAAGATGCAGCGCGGCATGGACAGCCTGCGGGCCGCGTCCAAGACCGTAGAAGAGACCATGTGGCCGCTTTTCGGGGCCACCGTGGTGGCCATATTGGCCTTCGCGGCCATCGGCACGTCCAAAAATTCCGCGGGCGAGTTCTGCTCCTCCCTGTTCCAGGTCGTGCTTATTTCCCTCTTGGCCAGTTGGGTCCTGGCCATAACCGTCACACCCCTCCTCTGTGACATGTTCCTGTGCCCCAAGTCGGGAACAATAGGCCAGGACCCATACGGCCACCACATATTCAAATTTTACAGGCGCGTGCTCAGGCTTTGCCTGCGAAACAGGACCATTACCCTGGGCCTGCTTCTCGGTCTGCTCGGCTTGGCCGTTTACGGGTTCGGGTCGGTTCAGCAGAGCTTTTTCCCGGACTCCACCCTGGCCAAGTTCCACATCGACTACTGGCGGCCCGAAGGCTCGCACATCGACCAGACCGCGAAGGACATGGAGAGAATCGAAAAATTCCTGCTCCAGATGGACGGAGTCGAGAACGTGACCTCGTTTGTCGGACAGGGCGCGCTCAGGTTCATGCTGGTCTACAGCCCGGAAACCCCGGATTCCGCGTACGGGCAACTCCTGATCACGGTCAGGGACTACCGGAAAATCAAAGGCATGCTCCCCAAGGTGCGCGACTACCTGGCCGAAAACTTCCCGGACGCCGAACCCAAGGTCAAGCGCTTCGTGTTCGGTCCGGGCGGCGGGGCCAAGATCGAGGCCCGGTTCAACGGCCCTGACCCGGCTGTTTTGCGCGCGCTCTCCGAACAGACCAAGGCCGTCATGCGAAGCGACCCCCTGGCCAAAGATATACGCGACGACTGGCGGCAGAAGGTCAAGGTCCTCCGGCCCGCCTTCTCCGAGACCAGGGCCGAGGCCGCGGGCATAAACCGCCAGAACCTGGCCCAGGCCCTTAAGATGTCGCAAAGCGGAATCAGCTGGGGCGTGTACCGGGAAAAAAACAAGCTCCTGCCCATCATCTTCCGCCCGCCGGCAAACGAACGGGCCGACGCGGGCAACATAGACGACATCCAGGTCTGGAGCCCGATCCTGGGGCAATACGTGCCCTTCAGCCAGGTCGCTTCCGGAGTGAACACGGCCTGGGAGGACCCGATTATCCACCGCAGGGACAGGAAGCAAACCATAACGGTCCAGTGCGACCCGGCCGTGGGCAACGCCGACCCGCTTTTCAAGCGCCTTCGACCGGCTGTCGAGGCCCTGGACCTGCCTTTGGGATACGCCCTGGAATGGGGCGGCGAGTTCGAAGACTCCCACGATGCCCAGGACGCGCTGTTTAAGCCGGTCCCGATATTCTTCCTGGCCATGGTCGTAACCGTGGTCCTGCTCTTTAACGCCCTGAGACAGCCGCTGATCATCTTCCTGTGCCTGCCCCTGGCCTTGATCGGCGTTGCCGCCGGGCTCCTGATCACCGGCCTGCCCATGGGGTTCATGGCCGTTCTCGGGGTCTTGAGCCTGGCCGGGATGCTGATCAAAAACGCCATTGTGCTCATCGATCAGGTTGATATCGAGATCAGACAGGGCAAACCCAAATTCGCCGCGCTCCTGGACTCCTCGGTCAGCAGGGTCCGCCCGGTATGCATGGCCGCCGCGACCACGATCCTGGGCATGATCCCACTCGTGTTCGACGCGTTTTTCGCGGCCATGGCCGTGACCATCATGTCCGGGCTTGCCTTTGCCACCGTGCTTACGCTAATCGTGGTCCCGGTCCTGTACGCCCTTTTCTTCGGAATCAAACCCCTGCCCGCCAAGTAGCGACCCATGGCCAGACGCACCAAAGAAGACGCCGAACAGACCAGAAAGGCCCTGCTTGGGGCCGCTCTTAGCCTGTTCAAGGCCAAGGGGTACTTCGGGACCAGGATCGCGGACATCGTGCGCGGGGCCGGGGTGACCAAGGGCGCGTTGTACTGGCACTTCAAGAGCAAGGTGGACATCCTGGTCGAGTTGACGGACGCTCTGGCCTCGCCCATGTACGAAATCTTCGAGCGGCACAAGACAGGGACCGAGCATCCGGCGGAAGCCCTGTTCAAGATCATGGCCGACGTGCTTACGGCCATTGAGGAAAACGAAAACGTGCGCTCGGTCATGGAGATCGTATTCCTGAAGGTGGAAAAGACCGAAGAGCTTGCCCCCCTGTTCGAGCGCAAGGAGCGAGAGACAGACAAATTCCTGGCCGACATCAAACAGCTCGCGGCCCTGGCCGTGGCCAAGGGTGAATTCAGGCCGGACCTGGACGTCCCCACGGCCTGCGCGGCCATGCTCGCCCAGATAACCGGCCTGGCCCACACCTGGCTCTCGGCTCCGAAAGACCTGTCCCTCAAACAAAAGGCCCCGGAGCTGGCCCGGCTTTTTTTCCGGGGCTGGCGCTAAGCCCTGTTTGCCTTCCAGGCCTTGATAGGCTAATTCTATGGGCCGTACGAATCCGGTCCGCGACCAGCCGGACAAAGGCGGCGGCGCGGACGGCAAAGAGAACTTAAGGAGGCCGACTTGCGGATACTGATCGTGGGTTCGGGCGGCAGGGAGCACACCCTGGCCTGGAAGCTCAAGCAGAGCCCTTTGGTTGAGGAAATTTTCATCGCGCCCGGCAACGGCGGCACGGCACAGGTGGGGCAAAACACGGCCATAACCGACGTCAATTTGGCGGGCCTTACGGCCTTTGCCAAGGAAAACGGCGTGGACCTGGTCGTGGTCGGACCTGAGCTTCCTTTGGTCCTGGGCCTGAAAGAAGTCCTGGAAGAGCAAGGCATCGCCTGTTTCGGGCCGAACTCGTTCGCGGCCAAGCTGGAAGGGTCCAAGGCCTTTGCCAAGACCGTGATGCAAGAGACCGGGGTGCCCACGTCCGCGTTCGAGGTGTTTGACGACTTTGACCAAGCCAAGGCGTACCTTGAAGCACACGAGGCCCCGATCGTGGTCAAGGCCGACGGGCTGGCCGCGGGCAAGGGCGTGATTGTGGCTAAGACCCAGGAAGAGGCCCTGGCCGCGCTTGAGGACATGATGGTCAAAAAAATATTCGGGGCCGCTGGGGAACAGGTGGTCATCGAGGAGGCGCTTGTGGGCGAGGAGGCCTCGTTTCTCGCGTTTTGCGACGGCGAAAACATCCTTTGCATGCCCTCCTCCCAGGACCATAAGCCCGTTGGCGAGGGCGACACCGGGCCGAACACCGGGGGCATGGGGGCCTATTCCCCGGCCCCGGTGTTGCCGGAGGCGGATTACGAAAAAATCGCGGACTTGGTGGTGCGGCCGGTGGTGGAGGGGCTGGCCCGGTTCGGCAGTCCCTTTGTGGGCGTGCTCTATGCCGGGCTGATGTTCACCGAATCCGGTCCCAAAGTCCTGGAATACAACGTGCGCTTCGGGGACCCGGAATGCCAGCCCTTACTTACGCGCCTGGACTCTGACCTGGCCGAAATCATGCTGGCCTGCGTCGAGGGAAGGCTTGATACGGTAACGCCGGTCTGGAAGCCGGAGACCAGCATTTGCGTGGTCATGGCCGCCGAGGGCTACCCTTTAAGCTATCAAAAGGGCATGCCCATCACCGGCATTGAAGATGCCGAAAGCCTTTCCGGGGTGCATGTTTTTCACGCCGGGACAGGCATGAAGGACGGGAAGCTCGTTACCTCCGGGGGCCGCGTGCTCGGGGTAACGGCCCTGGGTCAGGATTTGGCCCAGGCCCAAAAACTGGCGTATAAGGCCGTGGACAAAATTCATTTTGACAAAAAATACTTTCGCCGCGACATCGGCGACAAGGGCCTTCAAAGAAAATAGGCGCAAGGGGAGACAGCATGGGCCGGGTGGCGATTTTTATGGGCAGTGTCTCGGATGAGGAAAAAATGCGGCCCTGCGCTAAGGTGCTGGAGGGGCTTGGCGTGGAGTACACGTTTACCGTGACCTCGGCCCACCGGACCCCGGAGCGCACGGAGAGGCTTGTGGCCGAACTGGAAAAGGCGGGGTGCGAGGTGTTTATCTGCGGGGCGGGAATGGCCGCGCACCTGGCAGGGGCCGTGGCCGCGAGGACCTTAAAACCCGTGCTCGGCGTGCCCATAACCGCATCCGCCATAGGCGGGCTGGACGCGCTTTTGTCCACGGTTCAGATGCCTCCGGGATTTCCCGTGGGCACCCTGGCCCTGGACGCGGCCGGAGCCAAAAACGCGGGCTGGCTCGCGGCCCAAATCCTGGCGCTCAAGGACAAACCCCTGGCCGAACGATTGGCCAAGGCCAAAAGAGAGCTTGCCGAATCTGTGGAAAAGGCGGCTGAAAAACTGGAGAAATCATAAGAGCAGGCAAAACAAAAAGCCCGGCGCATGCCGGGCTTTTTCACGAAATCACGAAAGAATACTGTATTGGATGCGGCCGGTCTTCTACTACTTCTTTTTTCTCTTCTCCCAAAGCCTCATCTCAGCCATTTTTTTGCGGCGATCACGGGCGAGACCCTTACACACCAAAGACGTAGTCTTCGAGTACCCGTACTTTTCCTTATATTCAGGAGTGGTCAGACCATGCACGGCAAGATGGCGCTTGGTCAACACCTTGAAACTCTTTCCACATTCCAGACAAACAATTGACTTCTCGCGTATGGCCTTTTTGGGATCAAGCGCGGGTTTCGCAGGACCCGTGTCCACGTCCACAGAGCCTTCACAGATACGCGCAATGTCCTTGGCGAGCTTTTCAACCATTGAAATAATTTCTTCCTCGGTCATGTTCCGGACGCTCGCCTGCGCCTTCACTATTTCAAGAGCTTCCTTCAAATAATCATCCATAACAGCCTCCAAATTTATCGTTTGATGAGAGAATATACTGTTATGTTTTTTTGTCAATAGTTTTTTTAAAAGATATCCAAATAAATGGGCATATATTAAATACCTTTGCGTTTTGCAACACTATTACTGCCGTTAAACGAAGATTTTCCTTTAAACACATCTCCCACGCATTGTTTCAAGGTACAGCGGCGCGGTTTTCACGCAAGTTGCAGAAGATTGTAAATTTTTTCCATGGCAAGATGCTCGCGGACAATGCCGGCCAGCCTGTCAAGCGCGGGTTCAAGGTCGTATACAGCCGTGATGCCGCCAAGCCCAAAAAGCCCGGACCGAATCCTTAAGCGGTCCACAAACACGCGCCTGAAAAGGTCCGCGTCAAAGAGCCCGTGCAAATAGCTTCCCCAGACCAAGCCCTCTTTAAGCCCATATCCCAGGACCTGGCCGTCCTCGCGCACCACCACCGGCGAAACAGAGGAATCCTCCGGCCTGGTCAGACCGTGGTGAATCTCATATCCGGTCAAGGCCGCATCCTCCGGCAGATACCTCGCGTTCACGCGGCCAAGCGTCTTTTCCAGGGCAAGCTCGGTTACCACGGGCAAAAGCCCCATGGCCCGTACGGTCCTGCCCTGGGATTCAAGGCCGTGCGGGTCCCCTATCTCTTGGCCGAGCATCTGAAACCCGCCGCAAACGCCTATGATTTCGCATTCGCCTAAAGCCGCAAGCTCCATAACGCGCTTCTCCATGCCTGAGGAGCGTAAATAAGCAAGGTCCGCGACCACGTTT
>Ga0180434_10008713_pt1 | contig 11147 bp, 10 predicted proteins | sample SS_ome_7_FD_132453 | JGI IMG/M metagenome (GOLD analysis project Ga0180434, IMG submission 132453) | Hypersaline lake sediment archaeal communities from the Salton Sea, California, USA - SS_1_D_2 metaG | ecosystem: Environmental > Aquatic > Non-marine Saline and Alkaline > Hypersaline >... | reverse complement strand
CTATATCTCAAGTAACTTTTCTCTATCCGGTTTCGGTTCATCCCCACGCATGTGGGGAACTCGCCATTTCGCCAAAATAATGCTCTGTCCCTTTCGGTTCATCCCCACGCATGTGGGGAACTCATCATGGGATATCCCTAGTTTTACTGCGATTTCCGGTTCATCCCCACGCATGTGGGGAACTCGACAAAGGCGGAAAATCCGTTGAGCATAAAGCTGGTTCATCCCCACGCATGTGGGGAACTCTGCTACATAGGTATAATATTTGCCCTTTTCATCGGTTCATCCCCACGCATGTGGGGAACTCTCCAAATCATTGTAGATTGGCATCAAAAAAAATACTATATATTGTAGTTTTCATTTTTGAACCGTTTTCACCCCTACTAAATTGTCAAAGATCTTACATTGTGGAATGACTTCCACAACAGTAAATTAAATTTATCTATTTTTTCGAAAAATTTTCACAAGTGCAATTCCCTCAAAATCCTCCATCTTTCGCGAAGGTTTTCCATAAAATCGATAAGAATATCCCTGTGGACTTCGATCATTCCATATCTGAATCGCAGACCCTTTTTTACATTTTGCTTTTACCATAGCCCAAAGCTCATCTCTTACTCTTGCGCTCGTATTCCCAAGGAACACTCCCGACTTGGGCTCGATCAGCCAACGTGATAATGCGCCCTTCAAGCTCGCCGGGGTATTCTCCAATATCATCACCAGCATACAGCACCTCCGATATATCTGGCAGAATTCTCTCTAATAATTTTATTTCATAAAAACAGTCTCTGCATGCATGTCTAGTATTTTTCTCAATATCTTCCTGACAAGTTGCTGCCGTTTCAAAAGCAATAGGAACAATGATTTCTGTTTTATAGAGATCAGCTATATCATAGACGAAACTCAGCATTTTTCCTGTATGAATAAACCCGATAGCAGGAGAATATCCAGCAGAAATTATGGCAGCATGACATAAACCATAAAGGCAAGAAGCAGCGGTTGAAAGAGCCCGGTTAACAGGGTCAGCATTTACCCATTTCGATTGATCATATCTTCTGCCTGCCCACTTGACTCCATATATTTCCGACATTTCTTTATAGATTTTTCTAACTCTAGCTCCTTCCATGCCTCTAATTTGCTCAATGCTGAGGACATCATCTAAATCTTCTAAAAATCTTTTTTGATACATCTGCCGGATAACTTTTAATCTCATCTCATCATCACAAAACATTTTTGCTTGGTGGATAACACGGCGCGATGAATGTGTTGCTCCCGTATTATGAGCATACATGCGAACTCCTTGTTCTCCAATCCAGCCGACCATACAATTGTTTTCAGCAAGAATTTGTACAGCACGATGAGTAATGCTGCAACCCGGCCCTATCATTAAGAGCCCTAATTGATCTATGGGGATTCTTGTCTCCCCTTCAGAATCATGGAAAGCCAGCGAGTCAGCTTTTTTATCCAACTTTCCATGCTCAAGGTAAAGATGGCTCCATCTGTCAGAAAACTTAGGCAGAATGAATAACTTTTTCATAACTTATACTGGAGCTATACTAAGCAATCCAAAACCAAGACCCTTTGCAGGCCCAATTCCACTTTTAAGACAATTCAAAAATTTATCCGTCTCAATAACTTCAAGAAATCCTTCAAATCTTACTGAAAGAAACGTCAATTTCCGGCCATTCTTTTGAGAATTGAAAAATCCCTCATCAATAACTGTACAATCGATTACTTTGAATCCTCCTGCTTTCGCTTTTCGATTCATCCACTCTTTCTGTTCTTTTTCATCCAGGATACCGATGCGCTTACCATTTTTTTTACCATCGGTTATTTTCTTGACAGTAGGATTTGCCCGAAGTCTAAATCTTAATCTTTGTCCGTTATCCAGAGGCAGCATTATCTTCTTATATTCGTATTTATTATCTTTTTCTGATAAATATGCAGAGAATTTATCAATCAACTTCTGCCAGTCGGGTTCCTGTTCTGATTGTACAAGCAACGTAATGTCCGGTATTCTTTTTGAAATTTCCACACGGAACAGAACTCTGCCGGGTTGCTCGGTTCCGTTATCAAAGAATGCATTCATAATGGTCCGGTGCATCTGGTAAGGATCATTAATTTCATTCATAACTTGTTTGGAACGCGGATTTAAAAGCAATTTTGATAAAAACATATTTATTCTCCTCCAATCTCCGAGCTTTTAACAAATAAATTTTGTATTTGCCTGGTACTGAACCGGCGGTTCTCAAAAGAAACAGGAACATCATTACGTGTTTCATGATTCGAATCATCCGTTTCCAGTACTACCCTTATATTTCTTTCTTCTGAGGTCTTTCTCCGCAAGGGATACTCTTTTAAGGCTTTTAATAAAGATTTGCCTTCAATTAGACCATCAGGGATATGGACCGGCAAGGATGGGACGAATGCTTTTCTGCCCAAATACAGCGGCCATTTTGGATTCGCCACGGCATAGTGAATCTTGTTTAATAATTCCGCATCGCCTTCCAACCCAACTAAGAACTCAGCGTCCGCAAGATAATAGCGTTTAGATACTATCCCTTCTCTTTTTACTCCACCCGAAGCCCTATAAACACCTTCCGGTTTTCCGTCTTTTTTATTTGGTGCACCGCCCGCGGTATGAAAATCTAATTCTACCTCTCCTTCTTTATCAACGCGAATTCCCATTCTTAGATCATTTAGGTCCTTAAGAGCCTCACTTCTGTCCCGACCTAATGCACAGCAGATCATTCCGATGACTCCGCTTTTGGAAGGTTCACGATCTGAATCCCTCACACTGAAACAGCTCTGTGTTCCCCAGGACTGCATTGGCCCACACAATCTCATCAACAAGACGGCTGAGCTCATTATTATTCTTCCTGAAATGAAACCGCTCTCATAGTTTCAGAAATAAGGTCATCCAGAGTCTTCTTCTTGCTGTCCGCTAAATTCTTTAATTCAACCTCATCTACTACCACAACTGGTTTAGCCGAGATATGTTTATTTCCATAGACTTTACATAAATTGCCCCAATGATTATCCAAAGCCGATATCGATTTTTCTACTAGACTGAAGTTATTATCCGGATATACCGGTTTTTCAAAAGCATTAGCGAGTGACCAAGGAGAACCACCATTTCTGACAACAGCAAAAATTAAACTTGGTAAATTCTGAGCGGCCATGCTGTTCTGTTTCCCAGTGGGAATCGCAGCTACTGAAGCTCTAATATATGATTCTATTGTCCGACGGCACAACTCTTCATCATCACCAAGATTTTCCAGCAATTTTCCAACATCCAAACAAGAATATCTGTAAAAACATGAGCTGTTAAATCCCACAACACCCATCATCCCAGCACCGGTTTCCCCCTCAGGATTAAGATCATCCACTGCTGTGTAGAAATCCATTTCCATATTTACCTGGTTCGTTGAAATGGCATGAGCCACTTGGCAAGCAGCATCGATATCCATAAAAGCATCCGAAGTGATCATTCTTCCAAACAAGGCTATATCAGCATTCCGCGGCGGAGGAATTTTTTCTCCGTCTTTAAATTTGCGGTTCTTTTTATCTATCAATTTTTCAATATCTTCATTTTTTTCGATGGCACTTATGACTTTTTTAGCACAAAAATCAACTTCTTCATCGGTAAAAAACATGATTTGCGGTGTCTTCATCACATCTTTTTCATCACTATCCCCTCCACTGCTTTCTTTTTTAGCAATTTTTGCAAATTGATTTGAAGCTTTTTTGGCTGCGTTTTCCTCAATCCCTTCTCTAATCAAATATTGATGAATCTGACTTGGAAAGTACAAAGACCGTTTGGAAAGATGCCCTTTTAGATTTTCTTGAAATCCGCTCTCCTTTCTAATTGCCCGCTTTAAACATTGACTAGATATCCTGGCCCTTCGATAACCGCCAAACTCACAATCCTTGGGTTGATTGGTGTCATCGCGGTTCAAGCAATGAGGCGGAAAATTTTGAAGTATATGCAACTCAACAAACATTTTATTTTTCTCCTTTTTTTTCATTTTTTTCAGGATTTTCTTTAGCCCAAAATGATTTTGCCCATTTTTTTTGTACAAATTTATCCGGATGATCCCATTTTAAAATATTTTCAAATAGCTGAATCCAGTTGATTGGAATATCCCCGGATTTAAGCAGCCCCACATGCTGCCTTATGTGATCCGGGAGATCATCTGTATGACAATTCAGAAGCGAAATAAAACGTCTTTCCAGACTTTCAGATTCCCCTCGTGTTGCAGCGAGAATTTTTAATGAATCACCAAAATTACCTTTTTCCGTATTGGATGGGTGCCAGGCAAATAATGCTCCGATTAAATAAAACATTTTCTCTTCCTTGCGATAAATCTTATCCGGAAGATAGGGAACAATTATCGGGTACATATCCGCCACTTCTCCCAATGGCTGGCCTAATCCACGGCGCAGCATTGCCAGTGCACCTCGATTAGGATTATCCGGATTGTTTAATCGTTTAAGCATACCGACAAATTTAAATATGTTTTCCTCCATCTCTTTCACCTCCTTTATAGCTCAAATAGCTCTAATCCCTCTAATTCCTTATTCATGGACCCATAGAAATATCCTGTTACTTTCCGGGAATTCAAGGCTTTCAAAATTCGGGCTGTTGTTCCTAACGTATCCATTTTATTTTTAAACGTCCGGATTGCATTACGTCGCGTATTTGCAATCCATTCTTTCATCGCGATTTCTTCATTCTCAGCAAGTTTAATAACAAATGGTTTAAATTGAATCGCAAGTTCCGCCCAATACTGTCTATCTATTGAAATTTTTTTTCTGAGTTTTTGTTTTTCATCTTTTCCTAATTTAAGTTCATCCGACAATCTGGAAACTGATATCCGGAGTATTTCTCCCAGTTTTTCTGCGGTCTTTAATGCTTCTTTAAGTCTATGAACAAGTTTTTCTTCAGTTAATAATGAAAGCGGCAAAGGAAGTCTTTCTTGCCGCCAAAAAAGGACAGAGGCTGCTTTGCCGATCTCTGTACATAATCCGTAAATTTCATATTGATAAAGCCTATGTTTTGCTAAAACTTGTTGATTAATTAGAACAGATAAGAAATTAAAAGTTTCCGGTGTTGAAAATTTATCTTTAATTGAAAACAAATTATGAGAATCCCGCCAAAGCTCTCTATTTTCATTCATACTTAATGGAATTTTGCCGCGTTTTTCATTTTTTAAATAACTTTTCATCAAATCTTCCTGCCAATCTTTTGAAAGTTCAATTCCTTGTTGGTATTTGATTTTTTTCACCTTCTTATCTTCAGATGGAACTAATAATATCCTTCGGCTCATCCAAGTTAAGTATTGTATATATCCTCTCGGTATTTGGTTTTCTTTTGGCTCAGGCAAATCTGGTTCTTCCCATACAGGTTTATCTTCTTTAGGATTAATCTTAAAGGATTCTGCAAAATTGAGCATCAATGTCTCAAATAATGAATCCCCTTTCACCAAGACTAAGGCTCCACGGATTAATGGAGAGTCTTTTAAGTAAAACGGACTGCTTTTTCCAAATCCGATAGAAAAAGATTGATGAGCAATCAGATTTCTCGCCGCGGTCCCAAAATCAAATCCAGTGCTTGTCTTTTCGTTGGTATGACTGAAAAGTGTTGGATTGTTACCACATGCAGCTTCTAACGCAAGACGGTCCACCGGACTCTCATTTCCTTCAATTTCCGGATACTGATAAAATGGATGTTTCTTATCAAAAAGATTAAATCTATGATGCCAATTTTTCAGATAACTATTTAATTTATCCGAGTGAAAGGCACTCTCTTGCCATAAATTAATCCACACTTCTTTCCAATTTTCATTTCCATTGAGTGTGTAAATCCGATATAGAATGGCAAGAATAAGTCTATATAAAGAAACCGTAACCAGCGGAGAGGGATCAAAGATCTCTTTTATTTCATTTGCTTTTATTAATACTTCTTTTAAATTCAACTCTTTTTGTTCTTTGTTTCTCATAACACAGGGAATCCATTTTTCGTCCAATAGATTATAATCATAATGCATTATTTTCCTCCCCTATCATTATTTAAATAATTGATTATCAAACCCATTTCCTGATCAAGTTTGAGTGAAATATTATTAAATATGCATTTGTTATTATTAAAAACTAATAATCTTGAATGTTTCAAGTAATGATTCTTTTTCCAAGCCTCGGGAGGATCTACCTTCATCAATTGATTAAATAAATGATGATTTGATATGCGTATTGAGTTCTTTAAAAGAATTTTTGTAATTTCATAATCAGGGAGCGCCTCCATATTAATCGGAGTTTGCCTATCTTTGTGTACTGGCTCCGGATAAAGTCTTTCATCGATTTCATGCAGAAAAACCACAGATAAGCTCGGAGGGGCGTCACGGGTTCTAGCTTTTATACTCTGATGAATCGCTGGATTATCTTCATCACTAAACTGCTCATTTTTTTGCTCAATTATCATCTCTATGTCTTTGTTGGGACTTAAGATCAATGGAAGTTCAGCTTTTAATTTATTGTGTTTTTTCAATGCAAACATTTCCTCTTTAAGCTGCTGTCGAAAATTTTCAGACTCTTCATCTGTGAGTTCAAACTCATAAACATCTTCAATTAAACGACTTAGATCTTCAGGGATTCTTATTTTATCCATATCTTTAAGCAGAAGATAAGTTTTTAAAAGAATATATGGATCATAAACTGGGCCGGCACGTTTCAAGCCATCGATCGAATTCATTTCATTTTCAGGAAGAGAAATATATAAAACAGGTCTTTTCATGGTAATAGGCCGTGTTCTCTCATGGCGCTGTATTCTCCCGGCCCGCTGGATAAGAAGATCAATCGGAGCAAGATCGGAAATCATAAAATCAAAATCCAAATCCAAACTTTGCTCAATGATTTGAGTCGCAACTAAAACAGATTTATTCGGCCTCTTATTCCCGGCGGATTTACCAAACTTCTCAATAACTTTATTTTCCAGCCTTTCTCGTTGAGCGAAAGGAAACCTGGAATGCAGCAATAGAATTTCAGCCCCCTTCATTTCATTTTTTAGATTAGAATAGACATCCTGAGCTCTTTTCACAGTGTTGCAAATAACAGCAGCACACCCTACTGTTTCCAGCTTCTCTTTGCATAAAGACGACAAATTTTCTGGCAAAAATCCTACTAGTTTTACGGACAAAGTTTTTTGATTTAATTCAGAAACCCGAAATGATTCAACGGAATGTCCCTTTGCTTTACTTGCAACCGTTATTGCCGGATAAATTAAGTTCAATTCGGGGCTTGTGCCAGTATAGGCCTTTATTAAACTTCTTTTTTTTGAAAGAGGCAAGGTCGCGGACAACATAATCACACTTGTGCCCATTTCAGACAGCCACCGCAGCAATCTCACAAAAATTGTTGACATGTATGTATCATAGGCATGGACTTCATCGAAAATAACAACTTTGCTGCTTAATCCGAATAGTCTTAAATAGAAATGCCTGGTCTGCATAACAGAAAGAAACGCCTGGTCAACAGTTCCGACAGCAAATGGTGCTAAAAGTCCCCTTTTTTTCGGTTTAAACCAATCTTCGGCCACAGAACTTTCTGCTTCTCCAGTCGTGATTTTGTAAGTCTTCTCTTCTTCATGAAGGATAGCCGCAGAATGAATAAGAATTGATTTCATCATTTGGTTGAAATCGGAAAAGATCCTTGATAACCAATCCTCGTTAATCCGTTCATACATCTGATTACTGGTGGCTTGGGTCGGTAATGCAAAGTAACAGCCCTCCCGGCCTGATTTTTTCATTAAAGCTTTAGCCAGCATCCAGGAGGCTTCGGTTTTTCCCTCCCCGGTCGGGGCCTCAATGAAAATAATAGCAGGAGAAGCAATTTTCTTTCCTAATGAGCGGCATTTTTCCTGAAGAGGCCTAAAATCAAATTTAAAGATTTCTCTATCCGGAATATTTAAATCTGGCTTAATTTTGGTATGGAAAATGTCATTTACAGCTAATTTGGCCTTATCCCTCGCATAAGAAAAATAATTTTCGAAAGGAATCAAATCTTTTTTATATTCAAAATACTCTTCCATTGACCCAATCCAATCTGAAAGTGTTATCAGACCTGCGAGCCTCATGATAAAAGATGTAATCTCTTTTGTATTGAGTTCAGGAAAATCAAAAAAATCAATACTAAACAATCCGGATAAAATTGAAATCATTTCATTTCTGGATTTTTCCCAATAATCATTCTTATCATGTATGTATAAATCAACAACATCCCCCGATCGAATAAATTTACCGTGATGCCCTCCAATAATTGACGCCAAACACCAGGAAAAATCACCTTTATCGGTTCCGGGAGTATATTTCTCTCTCCACTTGTCTAGCAATACTTTTGCCGATAATAATGTATGATCGGATTGAGCTCGATATCTACTGGTATCTCCTTGTTTAATTTTTTTTTGGAATCCGTGTGAGGCTTTCCCAATATCATGTAATCCTGCCCAGAAAACAAAATATTTTTTTAAATTTGAATTGAAATTATCTTGTTTTATAAATTCATCCGCAATAACCGAAGCAACACAAGCGACATCAATAAGATGGTAGATAAGTAAATGGTAATGGTCCTTATTCTTATATTTTGCATATATGGAGTTGATAGTTCCGCTCATAATTCCATTACGATTCATTTTATTATTTTTAAATTTTATTTGACATTCCAACCCGCCTAACTATTAAAAAAGATTATTCGCTGATAATATTAAAGTCAATAAAAATATTCCGTTTCAAACTAAAGACTCTCCTACTCCTCCTTTTCCCAAGCTGTGCCCGGGAAAAGCACAGCCGGAGTGAGGACAAATCGGATTAGGGATCAGCTGACGGGCTGTTGTTTTTCCAAAAGCATGTTGACATTTTTCTGATCTAGGTGGTACCAGGCTCCGGTGGCGGCGTCAACAATCACAGGAATCAGGCCTCCGAGGACATCCAACACAATCCATCCGGCTCCCACATGATTATTGAGCTGGTATGTTTTGGTCTCGTAGCCCTCCTTCTTGAATTCAATCATATATGTCTTTTTTGATTCAAGCTCCACGGAAATAGGTGTTTCTCCGTAAAGGTCCCCATTGATAAAGACTTGGGCCCGCTGCGGATCGCTGTTGATCGAAATTTCTTCGTTAGTACCCTTAAATAGTGTTGCACAGCCCATCAAAAACGCCAACACCAATAAAACCGATAAAATTTTGAGACTGGTTTGTTCCATATCAACCTCCTTGAATTTTTTGGTTAGTGTTTACAATTTATCTTTTTATAACGCTTTTGTCAACATTTTTGCGATTTTTTGTTTTCCCTTGAGTAGGATAAGGGAAATACAGCAGGATATGTTTTTCGGGTTTGAGTTTTGGAGATTTGTGATTTGAGATAAAAAGGATGATAGCGAAGATGTCATTCTCGGACTAATAATTCAGGCAAATTCGGTTGATTACAAAATATCCTGCAGATCGGAGTCCTTAAGAAAACGGCTGCCGATCTCTCCGGCGTCCTCTCTAGAGATTATCTTTTCCGTCAGAGCAAACGCCATTAGTCTTTTTAAGCGTACCGCTTTCTCCTGTCCATCATAAATAAAGGGTTCGTATCGGTGCCAGCCCTTTTTCCGCATCATCTTCATAAGATTGTGGAAATAATTCTTTGAAATTATTTCTAGTTCATAGGCGCGGTGAATGGAGGCCTGCATCGAGATGCCGTAAAGCTCTTTAATATGCTGCCATTCCCAAAAAGAGATCTTCCGGCGCTTGGGCCCGATTAAATTGACCAGGGCCTCACCGGGAAGAAGAAAAGCCCCGGCAAAGCTGTGGCATAATCCTTCCTCATGTCCGATGCTGTAGTCGAAATCAAACAAGATGTGGGCCAATTCATGGGCAGCAGTGAAGCGAAGCCGGTCCAGCGGCCGGTTTTTATTGAGTATCATGACATGGCATTGTAGGTTTCTGGCGGTCACGCCGTCAAAATCATCGCCGGCGGTTGTAAGGAATATCTTGATTCCTTGATCTTCAAGCAGTTCCAGGAGATTGAAAATAGGCATCTGACCTAAACTCCAGGCCTTCCGAATGGCTCGGGCTGCGGCTTCCGCGTCAATCTGATTTTTTACTGTCAGATCTGAAACAGGATTAGTAAAAGTCTTCTCCATTCCAAGTTTGGATTCCAGTTCACAAGAGTATCCCAGGTAATTGATGGTTTTGAATTTCAGTGCTTCCTCTTCCTTACGGGGAAGTTTGGATTTCTGCCGAAACTGGAGATGGATAAGGTCCATTTTCCATCCTTTATCAAAGAAATCGGGTTTGACATGCATGGCATCAGCCAGTTTTTTGAGGACTTCCGGCGCAGGACGCATAATGCCCTTTTCATATTTACTCACAGCTTGCCTGCTAACCACATTTCCGGCTTCATTAACCAGATCTTCCATGCTGAGGCCAGCCATTTTCCGGGCTATCTTAAAACGGTAAGAGAAATGCTGCAGTCGTGTTTTTTCTTTATTAGATAACATTGTTCCTTTGGAAGCATATTTTATGTTGTACAAAGATATTTTGCAATCAGAGCTGTCGGCAAGAATCCTAGTTCTAAAGCCGACGCACTTTGGGATCCTTCGCTTCAGTCAGGATTACAATAGAGAAGAGGAATGACAGCACTGATTCATTTACCGAGTCACTCTAAGATTCCCGTCGCTTCGCTCCGGGAATGATATAAGGGGGACACTATGGCACAGGCATCTCATCAAAATGATACATAGCGGCGAATTGACGAACCCAGGCCGCGGTTCAGCTGATTTTAGCTTGAATTCGATGGCAGCCGCCAGTTCTAAAATTTGGTAGATCTGGGATTCTTTTATTTACAGCTCGCCAGTATCTTTGGTATGGATGGTATAGCCAATGGAAAAATCCTGACCTAAAGTCAAAATATAATCACCTCCGCTGCCACCCGTAATAAGGGTATAGGTTTCTTTATTTTTCATTGCTCCTATATTATTCAAATGACAGTCCGGAGTCAAAATGTTAAAAAAAATGACGGCGCTGCGGGAAACAATTCAGGGATGTTTTTAATTCGCAATATAGCCGCTGCGGTGAGTGACCTTATAGGAGCCGGCTTTGACCTTGACCT
>Ga0180434_10008712_pt1 | contig 11149 bp, 15 predicted proteins | sample SS_ome_7_FD_132453 | JGI IMG/M metagenome (GOLD analysis project Ga0180434, IMG submission 132453) | Hypersaline lake sediment archaeal communities from the Salton Sea, California, USA - SS_1_D_2 metaG | ecosystem: Environmental > Aquatic > Non-marine Saline and Alkaline > Hypersaline >... | reverse complement strand
CAGTCCGACGGCCAGTACTACGACTGGGCCGGCGGGTGGCAGGTAGCTCCCATTACCACGGTCATGCCCGAACTGTACACCGGGTACTATGAGGTCCAGTTCGACCAGTCTGTAGCTCAGGCTGACGCCTGGGAAACCTACAGGGCCATCTACCAGAGCGTCGGGGCCAGCAAGTTCTTCCAGTCCGAGCTGCACGTATTCAGGTCCGCCGTAGGCGAGACCATCTACAGCACAGCCGCAGGCACCGTAGGAGACGCTCTTCGCGTCATCTTCGGCATGCTCTACGACAACGCCATGCTGGATGAGACCACCTACGGTTCGAAGGGTGTGCTTCTCAGCGGTAGGGTGCGTCTGTTCAGTACCCCAGCAGCGGCAGCTGCGGCAACCGAAGGTGCCGCAGATGACGCGGAGGGTGAGTGGGCCCGGTTCGAGATTACAGCTACCGAAGAGGCCGCACCCAATGAGGCCTACACCCAGAACTTCAAGATGGTGAGGGTCAAGTGAGCAGGTCGCTTGCCATAGCAACGAGAGGCCACGAGGTCATCCCCGGCACCGAGCAGGGTGGAGTGGGGCCCGGACGGCCCTGCATCACTCTTCATGAGGTAGCAGGGGACGTGGCCAGCTTCGTCGTCGTGCCGCCGACCGACATCGACTATGCAGGTACCCTGATCCAGTACAATGAGATCGGCAGCTGCGAAGACTACCAGGAAGCTGGACCCGAGGATGGCAGCTCCGTGATCTATGCCACCGGCCTGGTAGAAGGCAAGATCTACGTGTTTGTGCCGTGGTCCTATGACGCGTATGGCAACCTCGGCAAGCCTGGGGACCCGGTACTTGCCACCGGTCCGATCAATATCATTGACATGCCTGGCCTGTCCCTCAACAGCTGCTCACTCGAGCTCGTCTGGCAGCTCATCCGCTCTTCTGTGAACAAGAGCGAGCTGGAGCAGGCGCTGATGCAGGCGGACCAGCAGATCGTCCAGCTCACCCAGGAGAGGATCCTGTTGAGAGACCGGCTCCTGCGCCTGGAGGCTGAAGTGGCCATTCTGAAGAGGAAGATCTGATGGCAGTACAGACGCGACAGTTCCAGTTCCAGAAGGATGTTCCGGTCGAAGAGATCAACCGGTTCTACCAGGAGAACAACATCGACCGGACCCAGATCCTCAGCGTCGTGCTGATCCAGAAGACCCCCAACGCCGGCGTGTACATGGTCACCTACGAGGACACCATCCTGCCCGAGGTGATTGGTACCAGCCCAGCTGATGGCGCCTCCGGCGTCCCCACCGGAGTGGACATCATCATCCAGTTCTCGGAGGAGGTCCAGACGGTGCTACCCGCGGACCTCGAGATCACCGAGAACGGCAACCCCGTAGCCCCCGCTCCAGCTGACGTAGTTACGTCCGGTTCCAAGCTGACCATCAGTAACATCGTCGACGACTTCGATTCCACATACGTGGTAACCCTCCTGACATCCATCAAGGACGTCAACGACAACCCCTTGGCCAACCCCTATGTCTTCACCTTCGTGACGACTCCGGAGTCCGCAGGCATCGTGATCAAGGCCGGTCGGGTGACGCCGGACGGTACGGATATCGCCAACGGCTTCCACGACGTGGTGTTCGGCGATGCGTTCCTGAGCGACAGCTACAGGATCTGGGACCCCAGCTACCACTTCACAGCGCCTCTGCCGACGGGAGCGCCTTGGGGTGTGACTCCTTGGCGGATCACCAACAAGACGTCGAGCGGGTTCCGGATCAACTTCGACGTTCCGTTCCCGAGCGGAGCGGCACTGGAGTGGGGAGCTGTGTTCGGGGCGCCGAGCTGATCACTTCTTCAGCATGGTCAGGCAATCCAGCTGGGGAGCTCCCCAGTCTATGACTTCCTGCCTGATCACCGTAAGCCCACTCCTGATCGCCCAGTGAGCGAACAGATCTCGGGACATGAAGTTACGGCCCCCAGGCGATCTCAGTGGGTATGGATCAGGATCGCCGGTGTAATTCGAATGGTGGTAGAAGGCCTTACCACCCGGTGCAAGCACGCGATAGGTATCCTGTAGATACGCTCTGACCACGTCAGAATCGAAGTGGACCATGGAGTCCCAGCAGAAGATGAAGTTGAATTCCCGGCTGTCAGCGTGGAACGATACCCCATCGTTCCTCCTATAGGATACCCGCACATCATCGCCGAAGCGCTTCTTGCAGAAGTCTATGTTCTCCTGGTTGACATCCATGATCACGAGGTTGCTTGCACCCGCAGCAAGAAGCTTGGCCGTACAACGGCCGTGCCCAGCGGCGAAGTCGACCACGACTCCGGACAGATCTACTCCGCAGATGGAAGGCCAAATAAGCTTCTCCCACTGACGATCCATGGCTTCCTCACCACGTTCGTACCAGGGGTTCTCCCGCCAATCCTTGGCTACCAAGTTCGCAAGATGATTCAGTCTCACTGTACCCCCTTGACTTTGAGGGCCACGGGTTCCCGGTATGGGTTTCTCCACACAATACCCGTGCTGCACTCCCGAATCAGCTGGTCGGTCATGGTCCTGTCCGCTGGGGTTTCGCCAGGGAAGTTGTCCACGAAGCTCAAGGCTACCTTCATGCCCCGCTTCTTGATGTGGCTACACATGGCTCGTGTTTGATCCACGGTTATGCCCTTATTCATCAGGCGCAGCATCCTTGGGCTACCTGATTCGGCACCCACATAGATGCCGAGACAGCCAGCTCTGTGCATCGCGTCGATGACTTCCTCTCGATGACCGATATCTGCCCTCAGCTCGCACGTCCAGACAACCTCACGGTTCTCTTCCATGAGGGCACACACTTCCATCAGCCGTCTGCTGTCGGCGCCAAAGTTGTCCTCTCTGAAGTAGATGGCCTTGGCACCGAACTTCCTGTGCAGATACTCTACATCGAGCATCATGCGCTGGGCACTCTGGCCGACCCACCTGCGCCCCCATAGGGCCCTCGTCTCGCAGAAGGCACATGCGTGTGGGCAAGACCTGGATGTATTGAGCGTCATGACCGGGCTGTGCCCGCTGTAGGGCCACGTGTGGTGGTAGGGGATGCCTTGGGCCTTGACCAGACGGTAGTCCGGGAAGGGTATCGTGTCGAGTTCCAGCACTCGCCTGTCATACGACGCTGGCATGGACCCCTTCTCTACTATGTGAGATATCAGGAAGTCTGCCTCGGCGTCGCAAACGAAGTCTACTCCCCAGCTCCTTACCTGGTCTGGGTAGATGATCGCGTGTGGGCCACCGGCTGCCACCATGCCCTTGAAGCCCTTGCGCCGAGCCTCCTCGATAACGAACTTGGCATCCGAATGGTTCGGCGTCGACACGTAGACACCGAGCACCTGAGCCCAGCTCAGAAGGGCTTCATCAGTCGGGAACCAGTTGGGCGAGCAGAATCTGTCCACGATGCGTACCTCGTGCCCGCGGGCCCTGAGATGAGCTGCCATGCTCAGTACACCGAGCGGTGCTCTGCGCTCTCCCATGGACAGTCGCATGTCAGACTGGTGCTGCGGACCGTTCACCACGAGCAGTATCCTCTTCTTATCGAACGGATACCTTCTCATGTTGCTGCCGCGTACCTTGTTGGCTGCGTGGCCTTGAGACGCGGGTACGCTCCGGTTCGTTACGTTGTACAAGTAGAGTACGTCGGGAATGAACTTACGCTTCTTGGCTACCGACAGTATCGGTAGCACCAGGGCTTGGTCTGTGCCGGTCTTGTGATAGCTGACACCGTCGAGGAACAGTTCGTGTGGTACTCCCCATAGCAGCTCCTTACGGAAGGTCTGCATGTGAGATGTTACCCACTCCTCCGTGAATGGATTTGCTCCCTGGGGTATATCCCTACAGAACCCGAGCTCACCCGAGCTCGACTGGAACTGGGTCCACATGAAGTCCAGCTTGGTGTCGGCCTCATACTCTCTGGCTACCTTGGTCAGGGCGCCCTTGCCTATGAGCGCGTCATCTCCGTCGAGCATCACCACGATTCCGTCGTGCGGGCAGTAGCGATGGATACCAAACAGTCTGGTCCATAGCGCATACTTCCTACCCTCCACAGGAACGACGTGAATCCTCTTGTCCCCTCCAGCTGCCTTGCGGGCCGCCTCAACCGTGACCTGGTCATTGTCTGCGTCGTCTACCATCACGCACATGGACCAGTTCTGGTAGTCCTGTTCGAGCACGCTGCCGATACACCGCTGCACCAACTCGGGCTCACCATTCACGGGAGCTATCAGGAACAGATGAGGCTTGCTCAAGGTTTCCTCCAGAAGCACATGTCTACCCTGAACGCCGGTTTACCGAAGCACTTCTTACAGGCGTTCACCACGGCCTGTCTATTAGCGTCGTGTACAGCTATCACACCTCCGGAGCTCATTAGAGGCATCCAAGCTTTGAGGTCCCTCTGTACTCCAGCCTCGGTGTGGTCTCCGTCCGAGAAGATGAAACCTACTTCTCCGTGGTCCCAGCGCTCCGATAGGCTTGCGGTATCGGAGACCACTACATGCACGTTTGGGATGTGCTTGGTTACCTGACGTACATGCTCGAGCTTGAACCTACCAGAACTCTTGCCGTCCGGCAGGTTGGCCGAGTGGTACCCCTGATCCCATAGGTCTACGGCGTATACCTCCCGGTCTGGGAACTTCCGTGCGAGAGCCACGGTTGTCAGCCCCCAGTCTACACCGAGCTCGACGATTGGGCCCTTGGTAGTCGCTGCAATGTCCAGTATGGCCTTCTTCTGGTTCTTCTCCACTGCGGTCCTTGGCTTGTACCCCAAGCCCATATCAGCCCCTATACCGGCTACCAGATGGCGGAATCTCGGGTTAGCCTTGAAGAAGGTCTTGGCCCGGTGGACTATCTTCTGGTAGTTCTTGGCGAGGTAGGTGCTGATCCACCACTGATTCATTCCGCGGTCCGGCAGATCGCCGGACTGCACTCTCAGTAGCAGCTGTGCGTCCACCTGCCACTTCCAATTGGTTATCCCCTTGGGCCGGCAGTTCGTGAAGTGTTCCCGGATGACACCCGAGCTCTGCCCGGTCCCTACATTGAGGCCACCAATCAGATGGGGCTCTTCGTGTATCACTCCGGCCCACTCGATCTTCTTGCGATCGAACATCCTACGATGCGGGAAGGATGCAGATGGTGTCTTGCGTGCCTGCTCAATGTTGAAGCCTACATGCCCCCTGTAGGTGACAGTGGGTGTAACGGCGAACGAGGATGCCCATGGCCATTCGGCCTTGTTCAGGATGCTGATACCAGCTGGGCTAATGATCTCGTCGGCGTCGAGCGTAAGCACCCAATCATACTTGGCTCGGGTGTTCATGAAGTTGCGGCAGGCGGCCCACCCCTGTTCCACCATCAGCCACGTAGGTACTTCCATGACGCGGGCCCCAAGGCCCAAGGCGATCTGCTTGGACCTGTCAGTGGATTCCATATCCCCGACGAGGACATCGTCACTTACGGATTGCGCAGATCGGATCGTGTTCTCTATGAACCAATCCTCATTACGCACCATGATGGCCACAGTCAGGGGCTGGCTCTTCATGCTATTCCCCCTCCTTGACGGCACGGTCGTACTGCTTATCGAGATCGCTGTCCCGATACTTCTTGTCGAATCTGTCGTCCGCTTCCTTGAGCTTGATCACATGCTCATCCGGGACGTCGCCACGGTCCTTCAGCAGCCAGGCCTTCCGACGTTGTCGTTGGATGTCGGAGTCTTCCTTCTCCCTGCGGATGTCCTGGCCGGGAGCACCATCCTTGAAGACGACGCCAGCGTTGGTGAACAGGCGACGCATGGCAAAGTCTTCCGGGACCTTGCCGACTTCGTTGTCAGCCATGGCACACACAGGACAGGGTACCACCAGCCCGACTATCTCGCTCATCGAGCGGAACACCTCTGCCCGGAACCCACACTTGTCGCAGATGAACTCGTAGAACGGCATGTTGCCTCCTAATGCTCGCTGGGCAGGCTCTCTGCTTCTTCCGTGAGCTTCATCATCTTCTTGTAGATAGGGTGCTCGGGTCCTGCCTTGATGGTCTTCTCGAGCAGCTCGAGGAAGGTGTAGTACTTGCTGTCCTGAGCTTCGGCGAGGTGGTCCCAGGCGATCTTGAGGGCGTCGGCCGGATGCGAGGTATGCTCGTACTCGACCTCCTGGCCCATGGACTCTTCGGAAGAGATCACTCTCTCCGGCCGCTTCCCCTTCGACTTGCCGCCCAGCCTGAACAGGGCGTAGCGGGTGGCAAACCGGTAGGCAACAGCCTCGGCCTGGCCCTCGTTCCAGCCCTTCTCTTCGCAGAGCTTGTGGAACTCTTCGTCCGTTGGGTTCTTGTGCTCCGCGAACAGCCTGATGAGCTCCTCTTCCGGGATGTCCAAGGTTCCGCCCTCGTCGTCATCGTCGAGCAGCTCGGCGCCAGTGGAGGCGAGGACGCCCTCCATGTCCTTGAGTTTGTCGGCTTCCTGGTCCTGGGCAGTCACCCGGAACTCGGTCTTGCAGCTGGGGCAGAGCACCGGCACGGAGGTGAACCTGACGTTGGCTGCTGGGTCATTCAGAGCCACTTCCTGGCTGCAACCCGGGCAGAGGCCCTTCCCGTCCTTCAGGACCACCGTAAGAAGCCTGTTGTCCTTCAGGGCCTTCTCCAACTCCGGCTTGATTCGGTTGACCGCCTTGGGATTGACTTCGTGCTGGTCCATGTCTCCTCCTGAACTTGTCAAGGTTGTGAGCCAGCTGCGGGCCCATTGCAGCCCGGGTAGCTACGTTGTCCCGGATGGCCTCGGCGAACAGCTGACTCAGGGTCTTGGGCCTGTGGGGGCACCATCCTACTTGGCCGCAGAAGCGGCAGGGCATCTGGATTCGTTCCTTCATGAACTCCTTGTAGCCCCGCTCCGCGCAATTGCAGGGAACCGGGTATGCTGGAGCCCCAGCTTTGACGGTGCCCACACGAATGACGCCTTTGCCGTAGCAGGTGGCGCACTGGGGGTCGGCCAGCTCGTCGAGGTTCAGCTGATGCCTCTCAGAGCTTGGGGCAAGAGGGTGGTTCCTCCGGCCTGGCTCCGACAGCTGCCAGTCCGGTAGGCGCCCCGCATCCTTCTCCATCTGCAAGGCTCTGTCCACGTGGATGTTCTTCTTGTCCGGGTCCAGCGGATTGGGCATGCTCACCTCACGCAAAGTCCGGGTCAGCCGGGGCTGTCTGCCTCACGCCGAAGCGATCCATGAACTTCTCCATGCGGCGCTTCTGTTCTGGAGGCAGGTTGTTCAGCCTCTTGTTCCTCTTGTCGTAGCGCTGCTCCATCAGCTGGCGCCTCTCCCTCTTGCTGCCTGGAACCATCTGGCTGCCCTTGCCCGGCACCTTGGCGAACTTGATACCGAAGCGTCCGGGCTTGTTGATCATCATGCCTGGGCACTCGGGGCACGGTACACCGCCCAGCTCCTTCACCTCGTCGAACTCGGTGAACGTCAGGACGATGTTCTCCCTGAGGCACCCGCAGTCCAGGCAGTGGAAGTCGTATACAGGCATGTCACTCTCCGATGAAGTCTTGACCTGTGACCACCTTCTTGACGATCCAGGTCCTGCCCGCCCGGACACACACCTCGACGACGAGGGGCGTGTGGGCCACCAGCTCCATGAGCTTCCGGCCCATGAGCTCGGCGTTCTTGGACCACTCCTCGGACCCTTCGACCTCGTACTCGACGAAGGCCGGGCCTTCTCGCGTCTGTAGGGCTTCCGCCGGAACCAATCCGAGGATGTCCAATCCGGTCTTGTTATCGTACCTAACTTCCACCCTTCACCTCACTCACCTTGGAACTGTGTGGGCGGTCGACCGTGCTTGGAGTCGGGATGCGATCGACCATTCGCTTCCAGGCATCCGCTGGGTCCTCATACTCGAGGAACTCGTTGGCCCGAGAATCGGGCGTACAGCTGGTAACCTTGAACCCGAACTTGTGGAAGTGGGGCAGCAAGGACTTCAGCTGTGTCAAGCTTGTATTATACAGCCTCTTGTTCCATTCTACCTCATCCTCTCCCAGCTGGGTCTCCCAAGCATACTGCTGCTCCTTGCTGATGTTGAACCCGCAGCCCACCAGGTAAACCTTGCGGAACCCCAGACGGTGGGCCAGCTGTAGGGAGATGAAGAAGGTGTTCTTCCACCATACGAGGTCCCTGTGGCGGTGGAGGAAGTTGTGGTAGTTGAAGCTCTCGCTGGTACCGAAGAAGTACGTGTTGGGCCACTCGCCCCACCGCCGGCCCTGGACGAACTCGCGGCGCCTCGAGATAACCCCGAACTTCATGATGGTAGGGTCCACGAGAATGGACTCGGAGTAACACCGAGGCTTGTCTCCACCCACCCAGAGAGTAGCTGGAACAACCGTCGCTGCATTATTGATTGCAAGTATGTGCACTCCTGGACCACGTAGAGATGCCGCAGCTCGGCCAAACTCCTTGGCGTCAGGGGCGCCACCGACGATGAAGCACTCCTCACCAAGGAAGATGCTATCCAGGTCGATAGCCAGTCGCACATCGTTCCTCCCGAAGCGGTAGAACATTGCTCCCTCCGTCTACTTGATGCTCCCATAGCCTTCCAGAGTCAGGGCACGGTTCAGATTCAGCACCTTGCCGAACGGCTCGAGTTCTTCCTTGGTCCACTGCCTGATGTGCCTCTCGAACGGGTTGCCGAAGACTTCTCCCTGCGGAATCCACCGGTCCGGCGTCACCACGAAGAACTTCTTGGACTTCGCGTGCATCAGCTCGAGTAGGAACTTGCCCTTGGCCTCGTCCATATGCTCGATGACATCTGCGCAGATCATCAGGTCGTAGTCCGGCACGTTGCTCAGTACCTCGATGGCATCACCGATGTACACGTGGTCGTAGATGTAATGGTGTACATCTGTGATGTACGCCGGGAAGACCTCGATCCCGTCGATCTTGGTCTGCCAGCTGTGCTTCGGGTACCTGCGCAGGTCGAGATCCGTGTACTGGCGGGCCATGAACCCGAACATGCCGGAGCCACAGCCGATGTCCAACACGGTCTTCGGCCTCATCCTGATGATCGAGTAACCGATGTGGGTCAGCGCACCCGGGTACGATATAGGCATCACACACCTCCTACGGCGAGTCGCAGCATGATCGGCGCCAGCTTGGCCCGCAGCACCTTGATGTCGGCGATGCCGTCAATCGTTCGGGCTGCTTGGCCCATGGACTCCAGCTTGCTTGGATTGTTCAGCAGCTCGGATACGAGCATGCGAATCCGTCCAGCATCATTCGGGTCGACGAGGTAGCCATTGACCCCGTCGATGATCTGTTCGGCCACTCCTCCGCGGTTCTCGCCGATGACCGGTAGCCCAGCCGCCATGGCCTCGGTCACACACCGGCCCCAGGTCTCCGGGCCCATGGTCGGTGAGTTGACGTAGAGGAACAGGCTCATCCGGGCAAGATATCTTGGCACACTCCACCAGTTGGGAGAAACGTCAACGACGTCCTGGGCCTCGCCGAAGTACTTGCGGCACCCAGGCATCATGAGCTTGCCACCAGCTGCCCTGGCCGCTCCGAGCAGCATGAATGGGTACTTGGCGGCGTTGGTGGGCGTGGCGATCTTGCCGACGACCTTGGCCTTGTAGTCGGGCTTCACGCCAGCGTACTTCTTGGCTTGTATGCAAGGCGGGATGACGTCCCAGTTGCGGATGAAGTTGCCGAGCAGGCCCTTGTACCGGCTCTTCAAGTACTGGGACACGAACACGTGATGGTCGCATGGAATGGTAGGCGAGACTGCGCTATGGTGGTAGCTAATGGTAGGGAACTGCCGTAGCCAGTGCCAAGGGTGGGGACCGACTACGTTACCACCACTGATGTTGTGGAGGATCACCAGCGCGGGGTCGAACTGGTTCAGGATGGTAGGGCCGAGCTTCTCCGGGCAGAAGGCGGTGTTCACGCCAGCGTCATTCATCATCTGGATGGCGCCCTTGTCCTCACCACCATCCTTCAGGTACAGGGACTGATGGGCGAGCTCCGGGAACGCTGCGGCGAAGTCGGCTATGAATGCCGGGACTCCACCCAACCAAGCTACGTTGTGGACGTGGAGTATCAGGTTGCTCATAGTAGCCCCAAGTACTTGTACAGCTCGGTTCCGGACAGGATCTCGTCGGTCTCCGGGTGCCGGAATGTGAGGACCATGAGCTCGGGCTTCATGGGGTCTGTACCCACTTCTATCTTCGGCAGCGGTCTGCGGACCCCGTTCCGATCCATTATGCGCCGGACCGTGTCCCGGACCTCCTGGTCCAAGGCCTCACGGGTGCGCCCGTCGTTTGGGTAACCGATGAACTTGTTGCAGGCTTCCTCGATGGTCCGACTTGTGTATTCCAGCAACTTCTGGACGTTGACGTCTGACTTGCGCATCCCGAATTCCTCTCACACATATATGCGTGTTCAGAGGCTCTATTAGAGCCCCTTCAGAAGAAGCTTCTCCTTGTAGGTCGGACACTGCTCCTTGTGTACGTAGTCACACGTGGTGAGGCAGCTGATGTACTCGCAGCAGTATCCGGTACGTGCCACGAGGTCCTTGTTGCACGCGTTGCACTTCTTCTTGGAGACTACGTCCCCGACCTGTGGGCAGAACTGGTCGGTCATTGCTTCTTGTCTCGAATCTTGATGTTGACACTGATGAAGTCCACGGGCTGCGGGACGCTGACGACGGCGTTGGTGACCAGCGTCTCCCTGGCGTACCGGATCTCCTCCTTCCGGTAGTGCCCCTTGTGACGGAACCAGAGCCCGTCGAACAGGTAGACCAGGAAGGGGATCCTGATCTTGCGCAGCAGGTAGAACCCCACCTTACAGCGCAGAGGAAGCAAGTCGAGCAGGGAGTTCGTCTCGGCCTTGCCCACGAGGTCTCCCATGATCGCCCTGAGAGCCATAGCGTGGGCCTCGTTGACCTTCTCCATAGTCCCGGCACTGACCTTCAGCACGATGAACGGGTTGGAGGCCTTCTGGACGTTGGCTATGGCCTGCTTCATCATTGGGCCATAGTCGAAGGCTGGTACTCCCTTGATGACCTTGGTCTCGCGGGTCCAGCCGTTACCGAGATTGACTCTTCTTCCCACGGCTCTTCCCCTTCTTCTTAGACTCGGCCTTGTTGCCTTCGCTGAGCGCGATGGCGAT
>Ga0180434_10008711_pt1 | contig 11151 bp, 12 predicted proteins | sample SS_ome_7_FD_132453 | JGI IMG/M metagenome (GOLD analysis project Ga0180434, IMG submission 132453) | Hypersaline lake sediment archaeal communities from the Salton Sea, California, USA - SS_1_D_2 metaG | ecosystem: Environmental > Aquatic > Non-marine Saline and Alkaline > Hypersaline >... | reverse complement strand
GTCCATCTATTCAAGCGGTCCTTTTTTGAAGAGTCTTATAGTGTCAATCCATACGGTTCCGGTGCCATCGATAACCAGGTTTAATTTAACATTGTCGGGGTTCTCTCCCTTTTTTAGAAAGAAAAGAATCTGTTCCGATGTCCAATTGTTGGTGCCGGTCAGCGGTGTCTCCAGCCCGCGGGAAAAGAACTCGCCTTCACCGGGGAAACTGCACCACATCTCCAGGTAAACTTTACCCTCCACGTCTTCCGTACGGATTCGAGCCACGTATGTTAAGCTTGCATTTTCGACGTCAAGGTCGCCTGTCTCGAATAAGCGTACTGTGGTGGGCTCTGTGGCGGTAATCCGCAGAGACCCGTTACTGTCGAAAGAGATTTCCTCGTCAAACTCGACTCCCGATTGCGTGATAACTCCCTCCATGCTGTCGACCGGGTAATGTCGCAGCTCGGTGACTTCAGCAGGCGGTGGGGCGCAGCCGGCTGCAGCCATAATCATGGCTGCGCAAAGGCAAAAAACGAGCGCTTTTATATTCATTTTCTTTGGTTCCCTTTCCTGCGCTGACTGCGGCTGTTAGCCGCTACATGATTTATAGTATCAGGTGCTTTACCATTCGGCAAGCGGTGGGGACGGCACAATCTGCTCTGCTGTGGAATCACGGAGCCGGTTTCTGCACCTGTTTTCTGAGGTGAAATCCCAGCCACACGAACAGCAATATTCCGAATATGAGGCTGACGGACACGGGTATAGTCGACCGCTCGGTGAATAGAGCCAGCAGTATGCCGCCCGCCAGGCTGTAGTTTTTCAATGTGCCCATGAGTATGGCACTTACGGCAGTCTCGTGCTTGAGGCGGAGGGCTTTGATAATCAGCTCGAGCAGGTAGCCCAGCAAGAAAGAGATGGCGATGGCAATTACAGCCACTCTGAGCAGTATATCGAGCTCTCCGAAGAAAGCCTGTCGGTTCACTCCGATGAGGGTGAAAACGATGACGAAGAAGCTCCAGTTCACTATGGTGCCGCGGTAGGGGGTTATATACTTTGACCAGCCGGTAGAAAGCAATATCCTCGAGGCTATTATGGGTATAATTATCAGCTCTCCCAATATGAGCAGCAGCCTCCACGGGTTGAATAGCTCGAGTCCCAGGAAGAGCACAATGGCTAGGGGCAGGACGACCAGCGCAGCCAGGTAAGAGCCTGTCATGCCGATGAGAGAAAAACGGGTATCCCCGCCGAGCGAATGGGTGAATGGTAACACGGCTGGCGCCGCAGGCACCGCCGCCAGTATGACGAAACCTGTCCGTAGCTCTTCGTCAGGTATTAGCCACCATGCCAGTAGCAGTATGGTGCCTCCCAGCACTACGTAATTGAGCAGCAGCGAGTAAGCTATAGGCCGGCACATGGTTTTAAGGGACACGAGCTCGCGGTTGGTTATGTCGGTGGCGGACAGGCTCATGACCAGAGCCAGCAGGGGAAGCACCAGGGGCTCGGTCTTTATTGCCACCTGTTTGCCGGCTATGAGGCCGAGCGCTATAGCCAGGACGAGGATGAAGTTCCTGTTCCTGAATAGTTTGACTGTGGCGGCCAGAACCTTTCCAGACATGTCTCGCCTGGTTAGTCGGGAATTATCCAGCACTACCGGCTAATTTGGCATTATAGCAGTTTTATAATCCCTGGCGTAGGAGGTATGGATATTTAGTATCGACCCCAGGAGCGTGATTGGTGTAGAATAGTCGGCGTGATATTGAAAGTAAGGAAGGCTTGATATGCCTGCGGCGAAGGTTGGCGATATCAATATCTACTACGACGTGCATGGCGAAGGGGAACCGCTGCTGTTAATCAATGGCTATGGACAGTACTCCGGACATTGGGCGGCATTTGTTCCTCGCGTTGCACGGGAGTATCGCGTGATTACGTTCGACAACCGGGGCACGGGGCGGAGCGACAAGCCCAAGATGCCTTATACCACGAAGATGATGGCTGCCGATGCCAGAGGATTGCTCGATGCCCTGGGCATTGACGCGGCGCATATTTTCGGCGTTTCCATGGGTGGTACGATTGCCCAGGAATTCGCACTCAATTATCCTGACAGGGTAATCAGCCTGATACTGGGATGCACCCTGTGCGGTGGGAAAAACCAGGTAGTGCCTGCTAAAGAGGCAAGGGATTTTCTTTTCGGTCCGGAGATGGCGAAATTGCCGGTGGCGGAGCGAGCCAGACTAACTGCACCGTGGCTATGGAACCAGGAGTTCATCGATAAGCACCCACAGGCTGTTGAGTGGTATGTGGAAACTACTTTGAAATACCCCACGCCGCCTCACGGTTATGCCTGCCAGGCGCAGGCGTTAATGGGTCACGATACCTATGAGCAGCTGCCTGAAATAAAGGCACCCACCCTGGTTATAACCGGCGACGCTGATAGAATTATTCCAGCCGGTAACTCGAAGATTCTGGCTTCTAGGATACCTAATGCCGAGCTGGTTATGCTGGAAAACGCGGGTCATGGCTTCTTCGGTGATGCCGCCGCCGAAGCCACGAAGGCAATACTCGATTTTCTGGGGCGGCACTCCAGGGTCAAGAAATAACCTGGCGGTTACAACATACCCATTACTGCTGCCCCGGAATTTTGAATTTTACAATGTGACTCTTTGTTGGCTACATGAATAAGGTATCATCTTGATTATGTGGCAATAACGTGGTATCCTGCAGCCGGTGAGCTACAGACTTGGTTGGACTTTGGATAAATCTCTTGAGATACAAGTCACGTTAAATAGTAGTAATAGAGAAGTCTATCGATGGGTTTTCTGAATAAGCTATTTTCTCGCCCTCCTCAATATGCTCTCCAGCTTGGCCGCAATGAGCGCTGCTGGTGTGGTAGTGGAAAGAAGTATAAACACTGCCACTATGAATCTGATCAGAGGTACTTCGCTGGTGTGCGCAACGCTGCCTGTAAGGGATCGACCTGAAGCAGGTAGGTGGAGGTGAGTTCACCTCGTGCTTTGAACAAAAGCCTGTTTTGTTACCTCTTCTTTGATTAGCTGTTTCAACTCTTCTAATAATCATTCAGCTTGATGCGATTCCGCAAACTAATATCATGTCCGCCTGCTGGCTTATGTCTATGTGCAAATAGTGTTCAATATATACTGATTTCTACTGCCCTGGAGTTTTCGATTGCAAGTCTGGCGAGTTGTTAATTGAGCCCTGGTTAGTATAAACTTCCACACGTATAGAAAGGAGAGGTTAGTATGCATTACATTATCCTTCCGGTTCTATGGGTGGTGGTTTCTGTACTGCAAATTACTATTGCTAAAACTCCCATCATAGAAACGTTACTGCTTAACTTTCTGGTTATCAACGTCGGGATTTCCGGGTTGTACGCTTTTATAGGACACGCGTTTTCATCTAAAAAAGTTGCCGAATACATCGGCTGGCCTTCTGGAAACCCCTTTCAGTTCGAGGTTGCAATAACTAATTTGTCAATTGGTATTCTTGGGGTCTTATGTATATGGTTTCGGGACAACTTCTGGATAGCTACGGTTATTGTCTTCTCGGTCTTCGCTCTTGGGGCGGCGTATGGCCACATAAGAGATATGATAAAGAATAAGAACCACTCTCCCGGGAATGCCGGGCCTCCGCTCTATGCCGATATATTAAAACCGGTTTTTCTTGTCGGTTTGCTAGTAGCATATCTCCTTCAATAAGTGCTGCAGTATAATATATATCGAACCGCCATTCGCCTATCTCCCTGGCTACCACTCGAAAGAGTAGTAGCCGAGGGCTGTGTCCAGGCTGCGGCGTTGCGGTCCGCCGAGCCATAGCTGCAGTATTTTCACGTCCCGATAGTACTTCTCTATCTCGTATCCGAAAGCGTAACCGTATGACCCCATCAATTCCATCGCCTTGTTCACCACCCAGATAGCCGTATCGCAGGCATAGTTGTGGGCGGCGGAGCTCTTTGATAGCATGACGGGCTCTCCCGGCCGTCCGAACTTGCCCGTCCTTTGCATGTCAGATACACGCTGGTAAAAGGCACGGGCGCAATCGATTCTTTGAGCCATTTCCCCTACTATGGCGGCATGCAGCGAGCGCGACCTGACGGGTTTTCCGGCAATCTCCCGGCTCATGGTATATTCCACGACTATTTCAAAGCACGCCTGGGCTGCCCCGACTGCGTACGGGCACGTCCCCAGCCTGCCTATACCGACTATGTCATGAAGGAGTTGTGCATCTGCACCGGGACCGCGCAGGCGGTTCTCCTTAGGCACCCGCACATCGTCATAAAATATCTCCGCATTGATATCGGTCCAGCACATACCCATTTTCTCCAGCGGCTGGCTGAAGGAAAGCCCCTTGCTATCTGGCGGAACGTGTATGAGCGCGATTCCCTCATCTCCGCTGTCCGGGTCCGTGGTGCAGACGGTCAGATAAGTGAGGTCGGAGACGGAGGCGCTGCTGGGCCATATCTTGTGACCGTTTATAACCCATTCATCTCCGTCAAGCCTGGCTATCGTCCGTATGGAACGGCCGTGCTGGGTGGGGTCTTCGACGTTTGCGCCACCTTCAGGCTCCGTGATTGCCATGCATGAAGCGTGAGGCTTGTCATCGCATACCTTGCTCAAAAGGGGGGTAGCCAGGTCCATGCGCCGGGCTGCCAGAAAAGCGGACATAGTCCAGGAGGCTATACCCAGGTGAGTCGCCAGCCCGCAATCGCCGCGGGCTACCTCTTCGGCGACCATGGATCTTACATCGGGGTTGACCGGTAAGCCCCCGACGTCCTCCGGCCATGACATCCTCTGATATCCTATGTCCACCAGCCCCTGATGTACTTTGTGTATGGCGTCCATTGCCACCTTTTCATCGTGATGCCAGCCTCCGTCAAGGTCCCGGCGGCGCGGCATTATCTCTTTATCGACATAATCACTAGCCAGCTTCACAATTTCCAGGTCATCGTCACTGCATCCAGATGCGCCGAAGTACTTTCTCCTGATATCCAGTATAGTAGTCATCTCATCCCCCTTTGATGGCTGTATTTGTCTGTCCTGCTCAGGAAGACTGGGGCAATTGTAGCAAAAGCATTCTGCCCGAACAAAAATCATTTTAACTGGCACCCGGCTGTTTAGCCGGCTCTGTGAGTAAAGGCATTGACAGTCAACCTGTGCTGGCTGATAATAAGGAGAAAATTTCATCACGGAAACTTAGACAAGGGACGCAGCGATGCGAAAAAGAGCAGCCAAGAGAGCAGTAACTATTGCTTTGCTTCTGGTTGCTCTGGTTTTACTGGCCAGTATGCAGCCGATGTTTTTCGGAGCACAGACATACTTTGGAATCAACCCGCTCATCATTTTGCTGCCTCTTTCCTTTGTGTGCGTAGCGCTGATTTGCCTCCATCTCTATCAAAACTGGCCGCACCTGCTTTTCTGGTTCAAGAGAGACCACGACAAAAAGAAGCAAAGAGACAAAATACAGAGGATGCTGGTCCTGGTCGCCTTCATGCTGGTTCTTGGATATGACATATCCAGCGCCTGGTATTATGTATTGTCAGTCGATATAGCCGGGGCGCCCATGGGAACCATTAGACTCTGGAGCTGGGTGGCTACCGGACTGCTTGCTATTCACATATGGCAACGCTGGAGGCTTACTTTTTTCTATTTCAAGTGGGGCGAGAGAAAGAGTCCTGAGTAGTAACGTGTTGGGGTCGTGTCCGTGAGGCTTTAGCCTCGGCTTTTGCCGTGATCCGGGAAATCCGGTTTATCTATTTGGTGCTATCCGTATTTTCAGGCTATCTGCTGCGCGTCTATCTCACTCAGCCGTAATCTCAGAAATGTATGAAACACCGGCAATAGCCCGTGTTATCCGGGTGGTATCTAGAAGATGACGCATATCCACAAACTCGCCCTGGCGCACTATTCTCCTGATTTCACTGTCCAGGTCTAAGACATACTGCCACTCCAGACGTTCAAAAACCACGCCGTGGTTATGCAGCATCATTTTCTTGTTGCCTACATTGGCCGGATGCAGGTAAAACACGTTATCCAGAGCCGGTTTAGACAGGTTGGACAGGTCGGCTGTCAGGTCCAGTCCCACGCCAAAGCTTACCATGGTCAGGCCGGGAAACTTCGGCTCTGTGTTGATGTCCATCCATTGAGCGATGTTTTCCGGGTCTGTAATCATGCCGTTGTTAGCCGGAGCAAACTTTTTAATCGGGGAAATCTTGACTCCCGAGCTGAAAAGAGCATCCAGGTCGGCTACCATTGCCACGCTTACCAGGCTGCGGTGCGGCGTCTGTCGCTCCCGGGCAATATCGAAAATAGCTTCATACAGGTCGCCAATAGTGATTGGTGTGCTCTTATCGGCATTACCCACCAGCATGATATCGTTAAATTCGCCATCTAGAGCTGAATTAAGACCGGTGTTAATCACAACCTCACCCGTGTCTTTCTGAGGGATGAGAAAATCAGGCGTGTCATTACCATCGGTGGGCAACCAGACCATAGTGCCGCCGATGGTTATCATTTCACCAAGCAGGGGCAGACAGTCTTCCAGACTGCCGCCGAGAGCGCCCAAACCTATGGAGTACTCTGCTTCGGAAAAATGCCGCAGCCGAATATCGTCCGGTTCCAGTGTGGCATGAATAACTTTCATCAGGTTGCCTACAATTTTCAGCCTGGCAGCGCGGTCGGTAGCATGGAAGACATGAAAACTGGTATGGCTTTTGAGGTAACAGGGAAGATGTTGCCAGTCTTTTTCGGAGCGTTGCATGTTCTCCAGAATCGAAATGTGATCGACGGCTTCATCTACCGTATTGTAGATGGTGAACACACTGTCCATGCCGGCCATTTTTAATACCTGAGTCGGATACTCCGTGAGGCCGCAGAGACAGACCCCGCCGTTTTTCCTGGCTAAGTTTTTCTGTGTGGCTAAAAGGACTCTGATGCCGCCGCTGCTTAGATATGGCACCCTGACCATGTCCAGGACCAGATAAGAATCATCTTCCTTCAAGAGAGTCTCAAGCTCTTTACCCAGAGTGGCAGCTTCAAAGGCGTCCAGCCTGCCTTCCGGAGCCACCACCAGAATGCCGTTTTTACGTTCTGATTTTATGTTCATAAAATACGCTCCAATCGGTGCGCGTTAATGTTTTTTCTTAAACCAGGGGATGAACATGGGCACCCTTTTCTTGTATTCCAGGTATTCTTGGCTGAACTTCTTCTCCATCTCCTTCTCTTCAATGACTTTAATGTAGATGACGTTAATCACTATGAAAAGCGGGGTGAAGATGAAAATGAGTGATAGCGAGCCGAACAGGATTCCCAGACCGAAAAGGAATATAAACATGCCGAGCAGCATGGGGTTCCTGACACAGGCATAGAGCCCGCTGGTAATCAGCTTCGGTGGTGGATTGAAGGGGACGGGTGTGCCTCTGGTCAAGAGAAAGGCTATGGCTGGCCAGGACATAATTATGAAGCCGGCAATGGTAAATAACCAGCCAAGTCCCAGGCTCCACCAGGTCGAACCGAAATGTAGGAATGTAAGCCATTTATCTACCCAGAATGAGGCGAAGACGAAAAGGACTATGAGACCGAAGAAAATAACTAGCGCTACCGGCATTAAAAACATTCTACGCCTAACGCCTCCAGTAGCTACCCTGTAGACATAGTCAGCATATCTATCCCAGATACTCGTTTTGGCATTTTTATCCGTCATCTTGGTTTTCACTTTTTGAAATTTCATTTTTGTATGGGCAGCCACGCGAGATTTACCCTGAACCAGGGGGTAGATTGGAGCATCGGCTCCAGGCTATCCGACTTCGGCAGGCTCGGAATGAGCAGTGACGAAGTACTCGCAACGGTAAGCTGGGTCCGAAGTCATTATATACAATTTCACTGGCAGACCTAAAGTTCTGCTGCTACACAAATTTGTTTGACAGCCGTGTGGCGTGGGCGTATTATCGGGAGGCTAAGCATTTAGGAGGTAACATGGCACGCGTAAAATTGATTGAGAAAGAACAAGCCGACCCACGGATTAAAGAGATGTTTCAAAAATTGGAAGACCAGGATGTTCCCGTACTCAATCTGTTCAAAGCCGTGGGTAATTGTCCCAGGATAGGCCGCAACTTTGTCAGGTTGGGCAATGCAATACTCCGGCCGGATTTTATCGCCCCGAAGTTAAGGGAACTGGCTATCCTGCGGGTGGGCAACCTGCTCAGGTCGGAATACGAGTTCACCAAGCACGTAACCATAGGCGGGGAGGTCGGCGTCACCGATGACCAGATAGATGAGCTTTCCAACTGGGCAGCTTCCAGGAAGTTCACCGATATAGAGAAGGCTGTGCTTCAATACACCGATGAGGTCACGCTGAACGTTAAGGTTAGCGACAGCACGTTTGCTAATTTAAAGAAGTTTTTCGATGACCAGGCAATCGTCAAACTTACGGCGACTATCGGCTATTACGGAATGGTATCCAGGATACTGGTGGCTCTGGAGATAGAGCTGGAACCGGGAGAGAAGGCTTTTATACCGAAATACTAATTCTCAAATGCCGGTTAGTCTTCACGGAGGTTATTCTATGTTGAGATTAAAGGACAGGGTAGCAATAGTATCGGGCGCTGGCTCAATAAGGCCCGGTATGGGGAACGGTAAGGCAACCGCTATCTTATTTGCCCGGGAAGGGGCAAAGGTAATCGCCGTGGACAAGAACCTTGAAGCTGCTGAGGAGACAGTCAGGTTGATTGTCGGGGAGGGCGGCGAGGCGATGGCAATGCAGGCCGATGTGACCAGGGAAGCGGAGGCTAAGAAAGTGGTAGAAGCCACGGTGGCTGCTTATGGCAGGCTGGAAATACTGTTTAATAACGTAGGCATCGGCTTGGGTGGCAGTGGGCTTAAGGTGACGGAAGAAGAGTGGGACGCGGTTATGGACACGAACCTAAAAAGCATACTTTTTATGTGCAAGCATGCCGTACCGGAGATGAAAAAAGCTGGTGGCGGCGCCATAGTCAATAACGCCTCTATGGCGGCGTTGTACGGTCACCGTCTATATGCCTACGCTACTTCAAAAGCCGGTGTTACTGGATTGACCGGGTCTCTGGCAGTGGGACTGGCAAAATATAACATCAGGGTGAACTGCGTGGCGCCCGGCTTTATAGATACCCCAATGGTGCAGCCTATTATGGGAGAGAAACGTGAGCGCAATGTTGAAGAGCGTGTCCCAATGCGCAGACACGGTAAAGCCGAGGAGATAGCTCATGCCGTCCTCTTTCTGGCTTCAGACGAAGCCTCTTATATAACCGGGCAGACTATAAGCGTCGACGGCGGCATGACGGCGACGTGACAAAAATTAAAAATAAAAGACCAAAAGGTAAAGTTTTGGCTAACGGTTTTTCCTGATTTCTTCCAGTGTTGTCCTGGCATGCGGCACCATAGAGATGAACCTGGTCAGGTTGTCGCAGGCATATTCATCGCAGTAGGCGCAGTTTTCAATCTGCTTTCCCTGGGCGCATTTTCTTATCTGGCAAATATTATAGTAACCGATACGTTTGCCCTCGGACTTGCAGCCATCGCAGTTGACGTCCTCCGGCTTGATTGACATGTTATACTGCTTGGACCAGGCCTCGGCGACCTCTCTCCTTTTAGCATCGTCGTTTTTCTGCGTTGCCTCAAATGCCGGGCATTCGGTGCAGACTATGCCGCAGTAGGCAATCATCTTGTTGTCCATTCCTCCTCCTACAGATGCAGGGACAGGCCTGAAAGACCTGTCCCTGCTGCTTTTTTGATTTACGTCTGGCGTCTTAGCGAGAAGCCTTGCCTTTTTTCTTGCGCCATCGTGTGAAGTAGAGTACCACAACCAGGATGATAATCCAAACTGGGCTGAAAATTGCCAGCCAGATAACTATATTGGCTAATACTTTACCGAAGCTAACCAGGCCACTGACCGCCGATTTGAGTGTCTCCAGAGCACTCCAGCCGGTTCCGTCTATAGGCTTTGTCTTATATAAATTTACCTCGATAAGGGCCGTGTCCGAGGTGCGCTCCAGATACTGGATGCGCCCTTTGATCCGTTCGATTTCACGCCGCACATTGGAGAGCTGCTCGTACACCTTTAGTGTGTCTTCCACGGTCTCGGATTTCTTGAGCAGCTCCAGATATTGAGCTTCGGTTGCCTCCAGATTGCGCAGCTGAGCCTGCAGGTCGGTGTATTCCTCGGTGACGTCTTGGCTGTCGGTGCTCTTGTTGGTCACCTTGACCGCCAGTTTGCGGAGTCTGTCAAAGGCTTCATCGAAGCGGTCAGACGGTACGCGGATAGAAATCCTGCCGTAGGTTATGTCTTTATCTCCCTGCTCATTGGAGGAGACTACGTAACCGTCCAGCTCTTGGGCAACTCTGGTGACGCCGTCTATAGACTCGGTTATATCATCCACCTCCATAGTGATGTAACCGGTCTTCACCAGTCTGCGTTCTATGTCTGCCGCATCGGATTCGCCTGTAGAGGAGTAGGATTCAGCCTCATAGGAGTAGTTTTTATATGCTCCGCCTTCCATTGGGGCTATTGACGATGCCGTCGGCGGTGCTGGTGCCGGTATCGGGCTTTCTTGAGCGCCGCTACATCCTGTGCTCAGCACCAAGGCGGCAATTAGAAGTACAGGTATGACGATTTTAACCAGCCTGTTCATTTTTACCTCCTTTTATCCGTTTCTTCATTAGTAATATACGGATAAACTGCAAAAGTATTACAGATTATCGACCTGTTTCCTTAAGCTTCAACATAGTGGCGTGTACTTAATTATACATCCGGCCAGTCTAAATTAGAATGTCCAGGAGATGAATCTGATATAATATTTCGAATGATAGTCAAGCTTTTTGGCTATCACCCTCCATTGGTTTGATTAATATGACAGAGAGGGAGTTTAAATGGGTCAATCTATAGTTGAAGAACTGGAGCCGTTATTCAATCCCAAGTCGGTTGCCGTGATCGGGGCGACAAATAACTGGAACAAGTGGGGCTTCTCAACGTTCAGCAGCGCACTGAACGGTTTCAGCGGTCCGGTATATCCGGTGAACAATAGAGAGAATGAGGTCCTGGGGCATAAAGCTTTTGCCCGGCTGGCTGATATACCCGGGCCGGTCGATCTGGCTGTTTTTGTTATCCCGGCCCCTGGCGTTGCCT
>Ga0180434_10008706_pt1 | contig 11157 bp, 7 predicted proteins | sample SS_ome_7_FD_132453 | JGI IMG/M metagenome (GOLD analysis project Ga0180434, IMG submission 132453) | Hypersaline lake sediment archaeal communities from the Salton Sea, California, USA - SS_1_D_2 metaG | ecosystem: Environmental > Aquatic > Non-marine Saline and Alkaline > Hypersaline > Sediment... | reverse complement strand
TCCTCGCCCACCCGCACTGGACGGGGATTTCCTTCGAAGACGCTCTCCGCTACCCCTTTCACGGCGTCGAAGTCTTCAACAACGCATGCCAGTGGCTCAATGGCAAGGGCGAGGGCTCGGTCTGTTGGAACTGGATGCTTCAGCACTCTCCCTCCACCCTTGCCTTTGCTGCCGACGATGCCCACATCAAGCCTCAGAATCCCGGCTGGAACCAGGCATGGATCATGGTCAATGCCTCGGAGCTTTCCCCGGAGAGCCTGCGGGCATCGATCCGTGCTGGTAATTTCTACTCAACGTGCGGCCCCGAATTCCTTTCAATTGACTGCCACGAAACCGCCGTCACCGTGACCACTTCCCCGGTCTCGTTCATCCGTCTCGCGGGCACCCGCAGCCTCGGACGCCGCATCGGGTCATACAAAGGAGAGTTGTTCACCACCGCATCTTTCATTGTCCCGCCCGAATGGACCTACGCTTACGTCGAGTTGGAAGACGCCCGCGGACGACGCGCCTGGACAAATACTCTCTTCGCGCCGGCTCCCTGAACCCCAATACATGCGAAAGGTGCCGCCCATGCCAACATCCGTCAGTCAGCCCGAGGGCAAAACCGATTTCATCACGCAGTTCGTCTCCCTTCACAATACGTCTCACCCCGGCAACCACATCGGCTATCGGTTCTTCGAGCACACCCCCATAGTCCACGGCCATGTGCCCCAAAGCGGCATGCAACCGCAGACGGCTCAAGCGGACTCTCTCGAAAAGGAATTCGCCTCGCTTCCCGGGATCGTCCTTCGCAGGTTCGAAGTTACCGACAAGGCCTGGGTCCCGCAGACCTGGACCTTTTACATTGCTCCCGCCGATGACGGATTCGATATGCTCTGGATCGTCTCCACCGGCGACGCAGGCCTGAATGATTACTACGCTGCCCAACAATGTTTCCGGATGAGCGGTACCACGAACGACGAGTGGCGCAAGAACATCGCCGAGGCCCCCGCATTCAGCGAATTCGACCTCTGGGCCGCACAGGAATCCCAACGCAAACCCAGGACCACGCTCTCCTACGTTCGCCGCGACAACTCCTGGCAGCCCCTCCCGCCAATCGACCAGCACGTCGCCTGCCGCACCCCTCTCGGCACTGCAATGGACTCCGCGCGCTCAGACGGAGACTTAACGAAGATCACCGCGCTGGAACCCTACGGCCCCACCCTCTTCGAGCCTCCCGTCGACAGCGGGCTCGTCACCCGAACCGACCTCGACGGCACCTGGGTATGCGCCCTCTACTGGGAGAACACAACCCACGTGACCAACCACCACCCCGCAGACTGCCTCCACTCGGTCGTGAACCTCGGCCCCCTTCCGCCCAACGGCAAGCGCGCGCTCCGGGGCAGGATCTACTGGATGGAGGCATCCAAAGACGAGCTTCTCTCACAGTGGCGGAAGGAGTTCCCGCAACGCGTGTGACTACCGCAGCTTAAACGGGCTCTTGTACCTCACTGGCTTCCCAGCGCCGTCCGTCTCCACCTCGAAGAAGTACAACGAGTTCCGGAACGATCCCGACGCCATGATCATTCTCCCGTCGTCCAGCCACACGACCTCCTCGATCCGACCGTCGATGGCCTCCACGTACTTCTCCGCCTCGCGTACCGGTGCCCGCGGGAACTCGTCCCTCTCCCAACCGCGGACAGGATGCGCGCTCGTGAAAGTCCCCGCCCCTTGCGCCGACGTGACCATGTGGTACCTCCCGCCCTCCTTCCACACCTGCGCCGACTCCATCGCCCTGTGCCCTCTCACCGCGATCTCCGGGTTCCTCCAGTGGATCAGATCGTCCGACTCTGCCACCACTATCAATCCCCGGTCCCTCTCGTCCTCAAATTCCGATGCCTCGCCCGTAACGTAAAGATAGAACTTATCCCCGTCAACCAGCACGATAGGGTCACGGCAGTCGCTCCACTCGTCCCGCGTCCACTTCGCCCACTCAACCCGCTCCAGCGTGAACACCGGGTTCCCCTCGTGCTCCTCCCACTCAAACAGATCCTTCGAAGTGGCCACCGAGATCGACTGCGAAATGAACTCATTAACTGACGTGTAGAACATGTAGTATGTGTCGCCTCGCCGGATCACGTGCGGCGCCCACACGTTCCGGTCCTTGTGTTTCCCGTTGCCACCGGGATGCTTGTCATTCGAGATCGTTATCGCCGGCTTGTGATATGTCCAGTTGCGCAGGTCGGCGCTGCTCCCGTGGCTGAACGTCCGCGCCTGCCCGTCCTGTGTCCACAGCATCCCCGGCGTCAGATCACCCGTTATCCCAAAGACGTGCCACCGCCCGTCCTTGCCCTGGATGAAGGAGAAGTCATTGATATACTTGAACGGCGTCTCGTAGATGAACGGATCATCCTCTCCCTGGACGCCGAACGTCTTGCTCGCTCTAAGCTTCAGTCCGCTGCGCTGATCGGTCGATATCGCTTCCATCCGGTACTTGCCGGGGGTCAAAGGCTTCGGCACTTCGACCACCCCTCGCAGCTCCCTGATCTGGTGCAGCGGCAGCAGCCCGTAGTGCTGCACGCTCGCGCCCACCTCCCGCCCCTCTTCGTCGTACAGCTTCACCTCCAGTATCTTCGACGACTGCCGATCGGGATAGCTTCTCGACTGCATCGTGGCCTGGTACTCGATTCGCTCTCCAGGCCGGTAGTGCATTTTCGACGTATAGCAGTCGAACTCCAGCAGCGACACCCACGCCTCCTCAGGCACTTCGCTCAGCGTGACCAGCTCCAGCCTCTCGATCCGGAACCTCAGCCCCGCTCCCTGACTTGGATCGAACCGTATCGCCTCCACGTCCCGGAAACTCCCCCGCACCCCAAGATCGACCACGTGAACCGCAGGCTTTCGCCTGACCGGCACCTCAAACCGTGCCGACCGCTCCTCCGCAAAATCCTCCCCCTTCTCTCGCCAGAAGACCTGCATCGTCTCCTGCCGCGAGGTCGTCAGCTCGACCAGCAGGTAGCAGCGCTCTTCAGACACGCGCGGCTCCATCGTTTCCGAAACCAGCCACGGATCAGACCCCGTGGTCCGATATCCCTCAGCAGTCTTCTCGACGTTTCTCATCTCAGCCCATTCCGGAGAAAATGCCGCCGCACAGTGCAAGGTCAGCCCTCCAACAATGATTGCCAAAATCGGTAATCGCATTCTCACTTCGTCTCGGTCCTTCGCGTGCCCACGTCCTGACGAGGCCTTTCCTCCCCTTCGATGATCTCCCACACATCGCCGGGATAAAGCCCCCTAAGCCTCCGCAAATCGATCGACATCTCGGCCACCGCTTCCTCGTCTCGGCGGACTACCACCGTCGCCGCGATCGGATACGTCGCGTCTCGATCCAGCATCACCTCGAAAACCCCTCGCGCCGCATCGAACTCCGCCTCCCCCACGCGCTTCCCCGTGCCCTGCTCCAACACCTCCAGCCTCAAGTCCTCCTCCCGCTCATTCAGGAACCACGGCGCGCGATGCTGGTAGTCGTTATTCACCACGAACGCCGCAGGATGCACCTCCGGGTGCAGGTACAGTCGAACATCATCCACCCGCATATCCACGAAGAAATCCCGCGGCGACATGATCACCTTCAGCTCTGCTCGCGCATGCCCGTGAAAGTTCTCGCTTGCCTCCCCCAACTCGATCCATCCTTCAGGTCCTTCCACGAATCCCCGAACCTTCCCCCGGTTGTACTCCACCTTGACCTGGTGAAACGCCGCCCCCTCATCCCCGAAAGATGGCAGGAACTCCGCGTCCGTTCCACCCCGATCCCACTTCCGCCACACCCGAACCCATCCCGTGTTCGCCCCAAGCTTCGCGAAGTCCACGCTCGAATTGTAGTCAGGCATGCACCCGCACAGGTGCACCTGGAAAACCTGATTCCCCTTCGTCTCGTCGATCCCCGAAGCTGCGCGAATCCGCGCAACCAGCACCTGGTCCGCCGGCTCAAACACCTTCGAAGCCAGCACCACGTGATTATATCCTTCTGGTTTCTCCTTGCCCGTCGTCCCCGTGATCCGCACCTCTCCTTCCTCAACGCGGACCTCCACGCCCGGGTCGTTCAGCCAAAGCCCCCATATCTTTTCGTCCAGCTTATTGCTTAAGAAGTCATCCGCTATGCACGCACCAATCCCCGTGCGCCGCAGATGCATCGGAACCTTGTGCGGCTCCGCCGCCTTATCCTCTTCCTCAACTCCTGCCGAGGAATCGACCTCCTCAGACATGCTGCTCCCCGTAAGAAACAACGCCGCCGCCACCACTGCAAGCGCGACCCTCGCTCTCGTCTTCACCATCCTCCTCCTTCGCTATTCGCCTCTAGCTGACGCTCCACATCATACAATCTCTTACTTCCGGAAGCGACATTTGACCTTTGCCACTTCTGTTCACTGGGTTAAAATGGCCCCTCAAAGTAGATGAGCCCGTACCGACCATAACCCCAGCGGAGGAACCAAATGCCCCCGTCCAGACCCAACATCCTTCTCATGATCTGTCACGACCTGGGACAGCACATCGGCTCCTACGGCGTAGACACCGTGCAGACGCCCAATCTCGACCGCCTGGCATCCCAGGGCTTCCGCTTGAAGAACAGCTTCTGCACCGCCCCCCAATGCTCCCCCAGCAGGGCCAGCCTCATGTACGGGCGCTACCCCCACTCAACCGGCGTCCTTGGCCTCGTCCACGGCGGCTTCGCTTGGGAACCCCACGAAACCGAAAAACACGTCGCCTCGCTTCTCGCCGAAGCCGGCTACCGCACTCACATGTTCGGCATCCAGCACGTGACCTCACGCCCTGAACGCCTGGGATTCCACCATCGATCCTCCAGCGCCGACAGCCGCAAGATCGCTTCCGAGGCAGTCTCGTTCATCGAGAATTGGAATCCCGACGACGGCCCCTTCTACGCCCACGTCGGATTCTTTGAGCCCCACCGCCCCTTCGACCACGGCGGCGTTCAGCCCGACCTCACCAACGGGGTCTTCGTCCCTCCGTACCTACCTGAAAACCAGGCATCACGTTCCGAGTTCGCTCAGATCCAGGGCGCTATACACCACATCGATGGCCAGATCGGGAGGATACTCGACGCGCTGGATTCCCAAGGTCTCGCCGATGACACCATCGCCATCTTCACCGCCGACCACGGCATCGCCTTCCCTCGCGCCAAGTGCTCCCTTTACGACCCCGGCATCGAGGTCGTCCTTCTCATTCGCTGGCCAGCTGGAGGAATCTCCGGCGGACGCGTTCTGGAGGAAATGGTCAGCAACGTCGACGTGCTACCCACACTTCTCGAAACGATCGGCGTTCGGCCTCCGGCAAATCTCCAAGGCCGCAGCTTTCTTCCTCTGCTCAACTCCGAAAACTACGAGCCTCGCGACGCCATCTTCGCAGAGAAAACCTACCACACCTATTACGACCCCATGCGCGCCGTCCGCACCCAGTGCCACAAGCTGATTTGGAACTTCGACTACGCTCCCCAGATCGAACTCCCCTCCGACATCCTGATAGGCGCTACCGCCCACAGCATGCTCTACGAATGGCCGGGATACAAGGAACCCGTCGAGCTCTACGACCTTGAAGCCGACCCCTGGGAGAACGACAACCTGGCCGACTCCGAATCGCACGCCGAAGTGCGAGACGACCTCACTCGACGCCTCCTCGATTGGATGCGCGACACCCAAGACCCTCTCCTCGATGGCTCCATCCCCTCCCCTGCTTATCTCACAAGAATCCAGATGCTTCGCAAAGCTCAAGAGCGCCCGCAACCAGGAGAACCCGAATGAATCTGATAGTCATCATGGCCGACAGCCTACGAGCCGACCACCTCGGATGTTACGGCAACACCTGGATCAAGACCCCCGCAATCGACGCCCTCGCCGCCGAAAGCGTTCTCTTCGAGCAAGCCTACACCGAGGGCCCCATCACCCTACCCGCTCGTCTCGCTCTCTTCACCGGACGCTACACCTTCCCCTTTCGCGGCTGGGCCCCGCTCGAGGAATCCGACCTCACCATCTGCGAAATCCTCTCCCGCGCCGGATACACCAACATCATCGTCGGCGACTCCGGACCCCTCTGGGACAGGGACGGCAACTACGCAGCGCGCTTCGACGTCATCACTCACCTCCGCCGGTCAAAGCCCCAATGGTACGTCCCCGGCAGAAACCGTGAAATCGACGAGCAGGTCCAGTGGTACAAAGAACTCGAGAACCGTTCCCCCGGCATCGTCAAGAGCGACCTGAACGAGGTTCGCCACGGCGCTTACTTCGTCGGCAAAACGAAGTGGAACCCCGACGAGCACTCCCATGCCCAGCGCGTGGTCGAAACCGCCATCAAACTTCTCGAAAAGCACTCACGACCCGACAAGCTCTTCTTCTGGCTTGACTGCTTCGACCCCCACGAGCCCTGGGACCCAGCTCCTCCTTACGACACCATGTACGACAAGGGCTACACCGGGCGCAAGATGATCAATCCTCCTCCCGGTTCCTCCGACTATCTCTCGCTCGAAGAGCTCCAACACGTCCGCTCGCTCTATGCTGGCGCAGTCAGCAACACCGATCAATGGATCGGCAAGTTCATCGAGTACCTCAGGTCCAGCGGATTGCTCGATCAAAGCCTCGTCGTTCTCATCTCGGATCACGGCGAGCCGCTGGGTGAGCACGGCAGAATGCGCAAGGTCCGCGGCGCAATCTACACACCCATCCTTCAGATTCCCTTCATGATCCGCCACCCCGCCGGCGAGCACGCAGGCAAACGCGTCTCCGCACTCGTGCAGACTCCCGACTTCCTCCCCACCGCACTCGGCCTGCTGGGCGTCGCTCCCCCCGTCGACATCCACGGAAAGTATCTCTGGTCCCTTGCCGACGGCACCAAACCCTCCGCCAGGCGCTTCGCCTACTGCGGCTACTACCAGGGAGACATCCACATTCGCGACCATGATTGGAGTTACATCCGTTCCCCCGACGGCTCTCGTGAAGAGCTTTACGACCTCAACGCAGACCCGGCCGAACAGCACAACCTCGCCCGCGTGCGCCCCGGCAAAGCCGACGAACTCCGCCGCGAAATCGAGTCATTCATGGCCACCATGCTCCCCGGCGCAAACACCGCCAATGGATAGCCCCCATGCCAACTGCGTCCCAACGTCCACGAAGGAGATGGACTGGATAGATACGCCCCGCACCCATACTAGCCATCCTGGGAGAAGCACATTGCGCACGACCCTGACCTTGCTGCTGGCTCTCGCGTCGTTACAGCTCGCCGCGTCCGCCGAGACCCTCACCTACGCCGATCTTGCCGACAGGCTCATCGACCTCCAGCGCCTCGCCGTTCTTCCCGAGCCCGGCGAGACGTGCGCCCAGTGGTCCAGCTACAATCGTGCCAGCCGCTACGACGTTGCCACCGGCACGTACGTGGACTGGAGCCGGAACGGCGACGGACACGGCTTCATCAGGAAGGAAGACGCCACACTCGTGCTTGCCGAGATGCAAGGCCCCGGCTGCATCTGGCGCATATGGTCCGCCGGACCCATGGACGGTCATGTGAAAATCTACCTCGACGGTGCCCCCGAGCCCGCCGTCGACCTCCCATTCAGCGGATACTTCAACCGAGAAAACCCCCCTTTCATTTATCCCTCTCTCGTCTACGAGGCATCCAGCGGAAGGAACTGCTACGTTCCCATCCCATATCAGAAGTCGTGCAAGATAGTCGCCGAGGGACGCTGGGGAGCCTTCTATCACTTCACCTATTCCACGTTCCCCGAAGGAACCGAAGTTCCCACGCTCAAGTTGCCTCTCTCCCCATCGCAGTGCGACGCCCTCCAGAATGTGGACGATTTCCTCTCCAACCAGCTCGGCGCGAACCCGTCCCCCAACACCGAATCCGAAGTCGTTGCCGCCAACCTCACAATCTCTCCCGGCTCCTCGGCCACTGCCGCCAATCTAGAGGGCGAACGCGCCGTCACCTCCCTCGTCGTGAAAATCCCGGCCTCCATGTCACTCGACGAAGCCGCATCAGTCCTCCGCAATACGCTCCTCCGCATAACCTGGGACGGCGAGGATGAGCCCGCCGTCTGGGCTCCCCTCGGAGACTTCTTCGGCACCGTCCCCGGCATCAACCTCTACACCTCCCTTCCACTCGGCATGACCGAAGACGGCTTCTACTCTCACTGGTACATGCCCTTCGCCAAGAGCGCTCTCGTCGAGCTGGTGAACGAGGGCGACGCCCCCATCGCTCTCGAAATCGCCATCAACCACGCGCCTCTCTCCCTTCCGATCGAAAAGCTCGGCCGCTTCCACGCGAAATGGCACCGCGACGCGTCCCTTCCCACCGACCCTGAACGTTCTGTCGACTGGACCCTTCTCACAACTCGGGGACGTGGCCGATACTGCGGCGTGATGCTCCACGTCTGGAACCCCCGAGGAGGATGGTGGGGCGAAGGCGACGAGAAGTTCTTCGTCGATGGCGAGAAGTTCCCCTCCACCTTCGGCACAGGCTCGGAGGACTACTTCGGATACGCCTGGAGCGATCCCGCCCTATTCCACAAAGCCTATCACGCCGAGACGTTCAACCGCGCGGCGAACCGCGGGCACATATCCGTCAGCCGATGGCACATACCTGACAACGTTCCCTTTCAGTCCTCCTTCGAAGGTTCTATAGAGAAGTACTTCCCCAACGATAGGCCCACGCTCTACGCCGCTACCGCCTACTGGTATCTCGCCCCCGCCGGCACCGACCCCTACCAGCCTGTGCCCCCATCTCAACGCACAGGATATTACGACTACATCCTCCCTTCGTTCCCCAAGGGCACAATCTCGTTCGACTTCGAGCTCCTCCGCATTATGGACACATCAGGACGGAGCGCACGCAAGGTGCAGAGACCCTACGCGGGGAACGGTCAGCGCTGGAGATACCTCCTCTGGAAAGGCGCCCACCCCGGCGACCGCCTCGTCTTCGAAACCCTACCCCTCGCCGACGCGGGAGTCTACGAGGTGACGGTTGCACTAGCGGAGACCCGCAGGTCCGGCACCGTACAGTTCTATCTGGACGGCAATGAGCTCGGTCAGCCCGTCAGCACCCGCTCCCAATCACCAAGGAAATCCGTCTCTTTCCCGCTCGGCACAGCCCGCCTCGCCGAAGGTCAGCACCTTCTCGCCGTCGAGATGCTGGACACCGACCCCGCCGACCTCGCCCTACAGTCCATCACTCTCGAATCGATACCCACCATCGAGTAGCACTGAGTTCGCCGACGCTCCCGCCCGCGAGCCTACCCCTTCCGCTCGTGCCGGTGACAGCTCCCCCCGAACGCCGCAAGCACTGCCGCGAAAATCGCAACCTTCAGCGCCGTGAACCAGGATATCGATGAGGCGACAAGTCCCTGTTCAACCGCTCCGGGGAAGAGGTCTGGGACAGTCCACGCCCACAATGCCTTAACCAGGAGAAGCACCAGCACCAAGGCCGCTGCGCCGAACAGCAACGCCCCCGGTATTATCGCAATCAGCCACGACTTACGCATAACCCACACCCCCCTCCGTATTGGACCGCACGATACGCTCTGGCCCACCGCAGCAGCTATCGCCGCCCGGCGCCGCGCGAAGCGCTCACTGGGCGCTGTCTCTGTGCTCCCTCCTCTGCCCTCTTCTTCGGAAGCGTAGTATGCGCAACGTTGTTAAGCGTCGTGATCTCGTCTTCTATCTCCTCGTTGGGGTCCACGACAACATAGATCTCGTGCGCCTCTCCTCCCGGGTTCCAGTGATGGCCTATACTCACCGCGCGCGCCTCCAGATCGTTCGGCGCTTCGATATTCGGTATCATGTGAGTCCCGAGCAACTCACCTCCGTCGCCCGGGTTCCCGTCGTAGAACGCCACCTCGACATTCCTCGCTCGCTTCGAGCCCACGTTGTGTATCTTCGCCAAGATGAACCCTCCGCCCGACCTCTGCGCTTCAAACCGGATGTCACTCCCTGAAAGTCCCGGATCCGGCGCAAGCTCCGCCTTCTTCCCCCGCTCCAACTGATCTACCTCTATTACATACGTGACTCTAGGCTCGACGGTTATTCGCACCGACGTTTCACTCTGCAGCGGTCCGAACTCCCGCTTATCAACAGCCAAATCCATCTCCCCGTTCTCGTCCGCGTCAGGCCCGTACCTGAGCAGGTATCTCCCGCCAAGCTCAAGCTTGCGCGGCACGATCCCCACCTCCCGTGCCTCCGGCGTCATACTGTGGTAGAGAATTCTAAGCCCCTGCGAATCCGCCGCCATGACCGCCGCGGCGAAGTACTTCGTCGTATCCTCGTACGTGACCGCCGCTTCTCCCATGCCCCCGCCGGTATAGATGTCGAACAGCATCGGGAAACCCAAAAACCCCACGCGGTCAGTTGCCGAAGCCATCGTGGTCATTAGTGGGAATCTCATCTTCATCATCTCGTGCACGTACGTCGCGTAGTCCAGTATCTGCTCCTTCGTGATCTCGTCTTCAAGCGCCCCTTCCCTGCCCTCGAGCATCCGCTTCACTTCCACCCACTTCTCAACACCTATCAGCGTATCCGCAACCCATTCCTCGCTCCCCACCTCCGGCCCACGCTCCCCCTCTTCCGCCGCCATGGCAGGCACCGCCTTGGGCGCCCTCACCTTCAAGTGCTTGGGCTCCCACCTCGTCAGCAGCACGTCCAACCCGTCACGAGTGTCAGACCTGTTCCACGGTGCTTGGAGCAATCTGCTCGCGCCCTCCGTCTCCGATACGTTGCCGTAGCTATTCGACAACTCGTACTCGAGCCGCATAGGCTCAAGATACTTCAGATCCCGCGTTTGCTCGTATGCGGTCAGAAGTAACTGCTGAATATACGCCTTGTACCTCTGCGGCTTGGCCCCCGCCCAGTCGTAGTTCACCGTTCCAGGTGGGTGACTTGCCGTGTACCAATTCGGAGAACTTGTCCCTCCTATCAACCCCTCCGGGAACGACACCTGTATCGGGATCACGCCTCTCGGCTTCCCTCTTTCGGTTGAGATCGCCGAGTAATGCCACGCGTCGGCAAGCTCCACAAACAGCTTCAAAATTCCCGTGTTCTGGCTGAATCTCAACACCGCAAACACCGGCTGCATCGCTCGCAAGTTGATCCACGCGTCGTTCATCTGCTCCCCGCCCCCGACCCC
>Ga0180434_10008705_pt1 | contig 11157 bp, 6 predicted proteins | sample SS_ome_7_FD_132453 | JGI IMG/M metagenome (GOLD analysis project Ga0180434, IMG submission 132453) | Hypersaline lake sediment archaeal communities from the Salton Sea, California, USA - SS_1_D_2 metaG | ecosystem: Environmental > Aquatic > Non-marine Saline and Alkaline > Hypersaline > Sediment... | reverse complement strand
GACCTGTATGCGACTGTTGTTCGTGGTGCTGTCATACATACCGAAAATGTAGAAGAACAAGAGGTGAATACCGACCAGAACCCCATACATGTAATTGAATCGCCCCAGTATCTCCTGGAGCGCGCCCCCCTCGTATACAACGACCCTGATGGCCATGGAGACGATGAAAGAGAGCAGAATAAGAACGATGTCCCCAAAGCAGAGTGCCAGGGATCTTCTTTGCAGGGGGTTGAAGAAATAGCTGCTCATGTCCAGGTTACCTTTGGAAGTATGTAGTCTTGCCGGATCCGGTCCTTGTATTTCACGACAAAGGAAAGCATCCCCGTGGCCACTTCATCGGTCAGGTAGTGAGGCTCGAGGCCCAGGTCCAGGAGCCCCGTGTGGGTGGGGTTGTAGTAGTGCTCTTCGGCCTCTCTTCGGGGGTTGGGGATGTTCTTTATTTGCACATCGATGCCGAGGTTCTTTCCTGCCTGGACGACCTTCTCGGCCAGGTGGTTCACCGTGAAGGTCTCGACGAACTGGTTGAAGACCCGGTACTGGCCCCGGGCGGCAGGGTTCCTTACGGAGAGTTCCACGCAGGCCAGGGTGTCCCGGATGTCGAGGTAGCCCCGGATCTGGCCCCCCTTGCCGTAGACCGTGAGGGGAAAACCGACGGCGGCCTGTACGAGAAAGCGGTTCAGCACCGTGCCGAAGACGTCGTCGTAGTTGAAGATGGTCAGAAGCCGGTCGTCGCCGAGGGTCTCGTCCGTCTCGATGCCGTAGACAGGGCCCTGGTTCAAGTCGGTGACCCGTATGTCCCACATGCGGACGTAGAAGTAGAGCAGGTCGCCGTCCTGGGCCTTGGTGAGATGGTACAGAGAGCCCGGGCACTTGGGATAGAGGAAGGTGTGCTTCCGGCCCTTGTGCTCCACGTCCAGATAGCCTTCCTCGATGTCGACGTTCGGTGTGCCGTAGACGCCCATGGTGCCGAGCTTCACGATGTGGCAGTCCGGGTTGTATTCCTTGATGGCATAAATCAGGTTGGCCGTGCCGACGAGGTTGTTCGTGAGGGTGAAGACGGCCTTTTCCTGATCGATCATGGAGTACGGGGCCGAGGGTTGTTCGGCATAGTGGACGACCGCGTCCGGGGGGCCTTCCCCCCAGGCTTCGCCGAAGATGCGGCCCTCGAAGACCTTCTTGAGGAATGCGTAGTTGGTGATGTCTCCCACGGCTACAGGGACGGTCTGGCCGGTGAGGCCCTTGTAGAGTTGGGCCCGGATCTGCATGTTCGGCACTTCGACCAGGGGCTCCACGTTCAGTTCGTGACAGGCCCACCGCCGGAAGTAGTTGTCCACGGCGGCTACCTTGTAGCCCAGCTGGGTCAGATACATGGCCGTGGGCCAACCCAGGTAGCCATCGCCGCCGAGTATCAGCACCTTCTTGCCCGAGCCTTGCGCCATGAGAAAACTATACCTCCAGGTCTTCGAACACCTTGTTCTCTACCAGGTACGTCTTGAGCTCTTCTTTGGTCATAGCGCTTTCATCGGCACTGACGTACGGGTTCTCGACGTGTTCGGTTACCTCTCCCGGGTAGTAGTAGTCGATGTCCTCGAACATGAACCGGAAGGCGGGGAGGGTTACGAAGTGATTCTGGAGTTCCTTTGTGCGAACGATCTCCTCCGAGTTGAGAAGCTCCTCGTACATCTTCTCTCCGGCCTTCACGCCGATGTACTCGATCCTTATGTCTTCCGGCTTGTGTCCGAACTCCGGGGCCAGGGTTTCGATCATTACGGCCGCGAGGTCGACGATCCGGATGACGGGCATCTTGGAGATGAAGACCTCCCCCCCCTTGGCCAGGGTGCAGGCCTCGACGACGAGCCGGGCCGCATCCGGGATGGTCATGATGAACCGGGTCATCTGCGGGTCGGTCACGGTGACCGGGCCGCCCCGCTTGATCTGTTTGTAGAAGACGGGCACGACGGACCCGCGGGAGCCGATCACATTGCCGAACCGGGAGCTGGCAAAGACAATCTTTTCGCGGCCCGGTTTCACGTTGTAAGCGGTTACCAGGCGCTCGGCGAGCAGCTTGGTGGAGCCCATCACGTTGGTGGGGTTCACGGCCTTGTCGCTGCTGGTGAAGAGCACGCGCTCCACGCCGCTGGCCGTGGCCGCCTTGAGCAGGTTCTGGGTGCCGATCACGTTGGTCATGACCGCGTCAAAGGGGTTGTACTCGCAGAGGTATACGTGCTTGAAGGCGGCTACGTGGAAGACGATGTCCACCCCCCGGCACAGGCTGTCCAGCTTGTCCCGGTCCCGGATGCTCCCGAGGTAGACGAGTACGTTCTCCACGGACTGGTATTCCTCCTGGAGGAAGAAGACCTCGGACTCGTTGTTGTCCAGGAGGCGGAGCTCGGCGGGGTGGAACTCCAGGAGCTGGCGGGCCAGCTCCTTACCAATTGTTCCTACGGCTCCTGTAATCAGGATCGTCTTGTTCTTGTAGATGTTGATCATGGCAGGCTCTTCTTTGTAACAAAATGTGGGTGGAGATGTGACTTTTGACATAAAAACTGTTTTATTTAAAGTGATTTAAAGCATTTTGTCAAACGAATAATTGAAGAAGCTTGTGTAGGTGTTTTTTATACATCAAAAAAGATTTCGTGAAATCCAAACAGGGCGCTACTGGCCGCTAGAGGAGATGCAAGATCCCTGCCTGGGTGGTGATGATGGCGAAGGTTATGTTTTGGGCGGGAAGTTCTCTCGCCTGGCCAGGAACCAGTCCCAGGTCTTCAGAAGCCCCTCTGTCAAGTCATACATCGGACGGTAACCGAGGAGATCTTTAGCGCGAGAGATGTCGGAGAAGGATCTGATGATTTCGCCGGCGCGCTCGTCCTCGTAGAGGAGCTCTACAGGGCCCAGTCCGGCCTTCTCTGCGGCGGATTTGAGCATTTCGGCAAGCTCGTTCACGGTGGTCTCGCGGAAGGTGGCGATCTGGAAGACCGAGCCGAAGGCCCTGGGGTCGGCGGCCGAAAGGGCAAGGTCGATCGCGTCGCAGAGGTCTTCCACGTAGATGAAGTCCCGGGTCTGGCCGCCGGAGCCGTAGATGGTGAGGGGGATGCCGGAGAGGATATTCTTGATGAATTTCGCTACGACCGAGCCCTTGTAGGTGGACCTCGGGCCGTAGACGTTGGAGAACCTCAGGGCGATGGTCTCCAGGCCGAAGGAGCCGGCGTAGGCGGAGCAGTAGCCCTCTGCGGCCAGCTTGCTGGCACCGTAGGGGGAGAGGGGCTTGGGCACCTTGGTCTCGTCGATGGGGGGCTCCTGTTCGCCCAGGGGGGCGCTGGAAGAAGCCAAGACGAAACGGGGGGTTCCGGCGAGCCGGCAGGCCTCGAGGAGGTTCAGGGTGCCTGCCACGTTCTGCTCCATGTCGAAGGCAGGGTCCTCCAGGGAGGGGATGACCCCTGTCTGTGCGGCAAGGTGGACCACGGCGGATGAACCGGCAACGATTTCCTGCAGGCCTTCGCGAGTGCGGATGTCGTGGCAGTGGAGATCGACTGTGCACGCCTCGAGGGTGTACTTGTTCGGGTCTTCGGCTTTGTAGGGGCCCAGTTCGCCGAGTACGCACTCCAAGTCTGCCACGGTTCCGACGGACAGGTTGTCCACGATCACGTACCGGCGGAACCGGCCCCTGGAGGCGAGGTGGTAGAGGAGGTTGAGGCCGATGAAGCCGCAGCCGCCTGTGATGACGAGGGTGCGGTCGTTTGGGTCAGTGGGTGCTGAGTTCATGGGGGGTCAGTTCTCCTTGGGAGTGATTGTGTTCTTAAATACAGGATGCGTGGACGCATGACAAGGACAAGGGGGACCTGGGATGCTGGGGGACCGCGGCCTAACGAGGGCATGCCGGCCAGATGACGGCGGCCGCGTTAGGGAAGGGTGACGTTTCGGATGCCCCAGGCGTAGGTCTTTGACGGGTTGTACGTGTTCGTGAAGGTCAGCAGATTGACGGACGCGTCGTTCACGTAGCCGTCCGGCAGGACGATTGCCTGGGTTGAGCCCCAGGCATTGTTCGAGGTGGTCGGGGCGAAGTCCACCGAGTTGCCGTTGACGATGATCTCCACCTCGGTCGTGAAATCCACGTCCCAGGCCTCGTAGTAGACCGTGACATCCCCGGAAAGACCATCGAAGCTGTAGTTCACCTCGTTCACGTGGGTCTGGTCCCCACCGGAGATGCGGCCATAGGCGTCAAAGGCGGGTAGAGGAATGAGATCATCCTGTAACACCAGGCTTCTCACGCCCCACGCGTAGGTCTTTGGCGGGTTGTAGGTGTTCGTAAAGGTCAGCAGATTCATGGATGAGTCGTTAACGTAGCCGTCGGGCAGGACGATTGCCTGCACCGTCCCCCAGGAGGCGTTCGGGGTGGTAGGGGCATAGTCCAGGGAGCTGCCGTTGACAAGGAGTTCCACCTCAGTCGCGAAATCCACATCCCAGGCCTGGTAGTAGAGGGTGACATCGCCGGCGATTCCGTCGAAGCTGTAGTTCACCTCGTTGATGTGGGCCTGGTCCCCGCCGGAGATGCGCCCGTACCCCTCCGAAGCGGGCAAGGGGATGAGATCCTCTTCCAATGCTACGCTTCTCACGCCCCACGCATATGTCTTCGGGGGGTTGTACGTGTTCGTAAAGGTCAGCAGATTCATGGACGAGTCGTTTACGTAGCCGTCGGGCAGGACGATTGCCTGAACGGTCCCCCAGGAGGCGTTCGGGGTGGTAGGGGCAAAGTCCAGGGAGTTGCCGTTGACCAGGATCTCCACCTCGGTCGCGAAATCCACGTCCCAGGCCTGGTAGTAGACGGTGACGTCACCAGCCATGCCCTCAAAGCTGTAGTAGACCTCGTTGATGTGGGTCTGGTCCCCCCCGGAAATGCGGCCATACCCCTCCGAAGCGGGCAAGGGGATGAGGTCCTCCTCGAACACCACGCTTCTCACGCCCCACCAGTACGTCTTCGGCGGGTTGTGTGTGTTCGTGAAGGTCAGGAGATTCTCGGAGGCGTCATATACGTAGCCATCGGGCAGGACGATCGCCTGGGTCGAGCCCCAGGAGACGTTCGGGGTCGTGGGGGCATAGCCTACCGATTCGCCGTTGATGAGGATCTCCACCTCGGTCGCGAAATCCACGTCCCAGGCCTGGTAATAGAGGGTGACTTCACCCGCCGTGCCGTCGAAGCTGTAATTGACCTCGTTTATGTGCGTCTGGTCCCCTCCGGAGATGCGGCCGTAGGCCTCTGGCGCGGGCAGGGGAATGGGCGGTTCCGCGGGGTCGCTGCAGAAGGCCTTGATGCAAATGTTGTAGTTCCCCATGCCGGGGATGGACGTGACATCCTGCCAGGAGTAATCCAGGCCGCTGGTGGAGATGTAGCTTTGCCCCGGACCGGCCGTGGCCCCGGACGAATATCCGGCAAGGTCCATTTCCGCGGGGACCGGATACCCGTGGTCGTCGGTCGTGAACTTGATGACCACACCGAAACCGTCCCCTTCCGTGAGATCGACCGGCGTGTCCAGTTCGACGGTGTACCAGCCCGGGTAGGGGACGCTGCCCGTTTTGGTGGCCTGCGGGTCGGAGAAGGAGAGTGCGGCGAACTCTTCGTAGATGTAGATTTCATAGGAGGTTGGCGTATCCACCGCATAGAAGCCCACTGCGGTCAGGGACTCGTCCTGGGTCGGCACGAACCAGTTGGCCCCCCATGCGACCGGGTCATTAACGCCCAGGGAGCCCGTGCGGCCCAACTCGTCGTAGGAGTAGACCGTGTCGAAGGAGAAGGCCGACTCCTCGGTCTCGTCATAGTAGGCGAGGGAGGTGAAGGCAAAGCTCTCGTCGTGGTAGGACACGTAGAAGTAGCCGTCTTCGCCAAACCAGGAAGACCCCCAGCTGTTCCGTACGATGAAGGCCCCGTATCGGTAACCTTCGGGCGCGTTCGGCACGTACTTGTCGTCATCCCAGCCGACGATCACGACGGCGTGATTGCTGTTGTTGAAGGGAGGGGGGTCCGGGTCGTCGTAGTAGTACGTATACTCGGAGGAATTGTACGAGGAGGCCTGCCAGTAAAAGGATGTGTAGACGCCGCCAAAGTCGATCAGGGCCTGCTTGATGAGGTCATTGTCGGACGTTGTCGATCTGGTGGGAAGGAACACCACGTTGTCCACGTACCGGACCGGGTCGCAGTCCGTGCAAAAGTCGGAATCGTCGGCATCGTCGTATGGGTCGTCCGCCTCGCTGATCGGGCCCTGGAACCGTGCGAGATAGGCCGTGCTCATCTGCTCGTTCCCGCCTTGACAGGGGGTGGCGTCGAAGCCGTGAAGATGCTTCAGGTTGTCCTCGGAGAAATCCTGTGCCTCTGCGAGGAACTGCTTGAGGTGGCTCTCGTAGGCCCCGTAGGTCGCAAAGGTCCAGCAGGCCCCGCAGTCTGCCTGGTTTCGAACCGGGGTCAGAAGGCTGTCACTGTCGTCGCCGTCATCGTTCGGGTCCCGCATGTCGTACGCGGGGTCGGTCGGGGACCCGGCCAGCCGAAACCGGGGGAGGTGTTTCTCGGGTGGGATGGGCGAAGGGATGTAGCCGAGGGCGCGGCCCGGTTCGGCCGTGAGCCGGGGGTCCTCCGGCGTTCCCTTCGTGAAGAATTCCAGAAATGCGGGGTTCAGGGGTGCACTCCAGGGCACTGCCTCGCCGCAGGAGTTCGTTGAGAGGAAGACGAACAGGAGGACAGCCGCCGTGAGGATTCTTTGGGTAGTAGTCATATATATGTGATCGGCTGGTTTGGGGGGGTAGCTTTAGGGAGAAGGCCAGGGGGCTGGGGGATTTCTGCGCAGGCATGACGGCGTGTGGGCTCAGTGCAGATGCTGGGAGATTGCCGCGTCGCCTGCGGCTCCTTGCGATGTCCGCCGTGTTGGTCACTATCGTCGGACCTGGGTACCCGCCTGACGCGGTTTGTTGTTGCTCTTATTGCAGGATCTGTCGAGGAGTCAACGGTGGTGACTCGCTCTTCGGAATCGAAGGGCTCCGGAAACCCCTGCGTTGATAAAAATGCTTTTCTATCGAAGGTTGGGGGCAGGTGCTGATTTGTGCGCTCGGCGGGAGGGGTGTTGATCGGATCTCGTCGAATACCCGGAAATCCTCATCGCGCTGGCGACGATATGCCTCGTATTCTGTAAGAGGAAGGACAACTGCCATGGGCTTCCGCCCCCTCTTGATCACGAAGCTGTTCTGTTTGTGAAAGACCTCTTCGAGTAATTCGCCCAGGTTCTGTCTCGCCTTCATGGCGGTCACCACTCTTAGCACTGCCCTCTCCTCCTTTGTTGGCAGTCAAACTGTAATGATCATATCAACCATATCAGTTGTCATGGGCTGATTCCTCGCCACGGTCAAGAAGAATCATGGCGGGTCGAGGGCCGCCGCACCCTTCTCGCGGATTGAAGTGAGAAAAGGGGGTGCTGTATACTGGGGACTTCCTTCATACACCTGACCAGAAAAGCAAAGTGAGCCTGTCATGTCGCCTGCGAAAGCGGATCCGTCAGAGAAATTCTCCGTGAGAGAGTACGCACCGGAAGCGGATGCGGAGGAGCCCTTCTACCTCCCCCTGGGGGATGAGATTGAAATGTTCGAGGCGGCCTATCACAACCGGCTGCCCGTGTTGCTCAAGGGGCCGACCGGGTGCGGCAAGACCCGGTTCGTGGAGTACATGACCTACCGGTTGAAGGGTGGGCTCGGGACCGGGCGGGCGGTGGAAGGCGAAGAATCCGTGGCCCGGAACCTGGAGCACCTGAAGCTCATCACCGTGGCCTGCCACGAGGACCTGACCGCTACGGACCTGGTTGGAAGATACCTGATCGACGGGGCGAGCACGGTCTGGGCGGACGGGCCGCTCACCAAGGCGGTTCGCTCGGGGGCGATCTGCTACCTGGACGAGGTCGTGGAGGCAAGGAAGGACACGCTCGTCCTGATTCACCCCCTCACCGACTACCGCAGGTTCCTGCCCCTGGACAAGAAGGGGCAGATCCTGGAGGCTCACCCGGACTTCCTGCTCGTGATCTCCTACAACCCGGGCTACCAGAGCGTGGCCAAGGACCTGAAGCAGAGCACGAGGCAGCGGTTCGTGACGATCGAGTTCGGGTACCCGCCGCCCGAGATGAACGCGAACATCGTCTCCCACGAGTGCGGGCTCCCGGCCGAGCAGGCCCTGCAGCTCGCCCTGCTCGGAGAGAAGACCTTCCACCTGAAGCAACAGGGCCTCGAGGAAGGCGTGAGCACGCGGCTGCTGATCTACGCGGGGCGGCTCATTCTGAGCGGTATCGCCCCGAGGCTGGCCTGCAGGATCACGCTGTCCGCCTCCGTGACGGACGACCCGGACATGAACCGCGCGATCGAGGACCTGATCGACTCGGTTTTTCCGTGAGCTGCACCGTACTACCGATATCCCCTCTCCCTTGAGGGAGAGGGTCAGGGTGAGGGTGGCACAGAAGCTCCCCCTCATCCTGACCTTCTCCCCCAAGGGGGAGAAGGAAGGCTACGGTGGCGAGGGTTGCGTGCTCAGAATGACGGTGAGCGTGTTAGTTAGCCAAAGAATACGTTCAGGACTGCGCTCACCTGTGGTAATGTATACATAGAAACAAGCTCCGATGTAGCCGGAGAATCCGGGAGAAATTCAGTGAGCTGGTGAGATTGCTGGAGCAACATGGCTTCGGAATTGTGAAAGAGAAGGGGTCAATCCGATACCATGGGAAGCCCGGATGGGGCAATCTGGTCCGGATCGACTATCACGGTTCAAAGGAGGTGCCCACGGGCACCTGTCATGCGATCCTGAAGGCGGCGGGTATCAAATGAGGCCAAGGAGGCGGCAAACATGATCGAACTGCCCTATTCACTCGTTATTGAAGCCACGGAGGAATCCGATTATTTCGGCTTCTACTCTCCGGAGTTGGAGGGGTTTTCCGGCATCGGACACTCCGTTGAGGACTGCCTCTACAAAGCGAAATGGGGCATGAAGGAGCACGTCTCTCTACTGAACAAAGAAGGGCTTCCGGTCCCCCCTACTACACAGGATCCAAAGATAACCATTCAAAACGAGAAGAAGAAAGCTGCAGCTGCCTGATTAGTCACCCAACCATGGATGATCTCATTCAACTCCTGGACCAGGGGCTGCCCGTCAAGGGCAGGCCGGGCCGGGCAAGCGCACGGACCCAGGCCAAGCTGGAGGCGTTCCGGGACCGCATGCCGGCGGGCCTGCACGCGGCCGGCATCGATCTCGTCCGGTCCATCGCCGGGAGCGCACCGGTCCAGGCGCGGAGCCTGCTCGAGTGGCTGCCGGATCTCGCCCGCATCCTGCCGGACGAGGTGGCCGAGGAGGGGCTCGGGCACGCGGTTCGGATCTCGCGGGCCTCGGTGACCGCCTCCTATGGATTTCTCTCCCACCTTCTGCACGTAAACAATGCGCTCGGAACGGGCAACCTGGGTCCGTGGGTGGATGAGGGGGTCCGGCTCCTGGAGCAGAACCCCTCGGCCGGGAGGGCCTACTTCGACCTGCACTCGCGGACCGCCCGGGAGGGCCTGAAGCGGGGGGACGAGACCGTTCACCTGGAGGAAATACGGGAATCGCTGCGCCTCTACGTGCACGGAATCTGCGGAAGGCGGCTCGAGGTGCAGAGCGCCGGGGAGTCCCTCGCAGGGTTTGCGAGCGGAAGGCCGTGGCTCTTCCCCTACTCGGACGGCCAGGGCGTGTTCCTGCCGCCCGCAGTTCAGGCCTTCAACTCGCACCACGAGAACCGCCTCTTCTACCGGATCCTTGCCGCACACCAGGCAGGCTACCACGAGTCCGGCACCTTCCGGTTCGGCCTGCTCGGTTATCTCGAACGGGTCGCCAGGCACCCGGTCCTGGGGAGTTGGAAGCCGGAGCTCCAGAGACAGGAGAGCAATGATGACTTCCTCTCGGATCTCCAGGTGTTCTTCCACCTCTTCCCGCGGCCGGGCCTCGCGCAGAAGATTTTCGTCTTTGTGGAAGACGGGCGGGTGGACGCGCACCTGAGGCATCGCTACCCCGGGCTCGAGTCGGACATGGGCCCGTTCGTCGAGAACATCCTGGCCGGGCGACCTGCCCTGGCGGGGCTGACGCTGGGCGCGTCGCTGCTGGAGATTCTCGTGCGGATATCCCTGGACCCGGCAAGGGGGGCGGAGGAGGCGCCGCCCGCGCTCGTGCGGGTCTGGCGACTCGTGGCAGACCGGCTCGCACCGGCCTTCGCACCCGAGGCGACGGCGGAGGATGCGGCCGTGGCCGCTACAGAGATCTACTGGTTCTTCCAGGGCATGCTCAAGACGCGGGTTCAATTGGCGGGCCCGTGGCTTATGGACGAGGCGGGCGGAGAGGATTGGGAAACCCTCTCCGATGACCCGCTTGCGAACGCCACCTTCATGGAGGCCCTGGGGGCCGAACTGGAGGGGGGCCTGGAGGATGCCGACCTGCTGGGGGACCTGGAGGCTCCGCTGGAGTTTCGAGGGGAGACCGATCTGGGGGACGTGCAGAAGGGGCTGCAGATGGCCGAGCACCTGGAGAGCGCCGAGGGCTTGGACCCGAACGCCCCAAGGCAGATCATATCCCTGGAGGAGCTGAAGAAGCTGCTCGAGATGGGGGTGGAGATCACGGTGGAAAGCATCCGGGACGAGGCCTTCGAGGGCCCCGGTCTCTTCTTCCAGAACCCTTCGCAATCCTTCCCCCTGATGCCGCAGTTAAAGAAGAAAGACGAAGGCGGCGCGTTGAAGGGCCAGATGCTCTCCCTGCTGAGGCGGGAGCACAAGCGGACCGCCAAGGAGGCGGACGCGACGATCTACTATTACGACGAGTGGGATTACACCATCCAGGACTACAGGACGGGCTGGTGCCGGTTGCTCGAAAGGGAGGTCCGCCCGGAAGGGGAAGAGTTTGCCGCCCAGGTGAGGGCCACCTACGGGCCGCTCATCCCGTCGGTGCGCAGGCAGTTCGAGAAGATTCGGCCCGAGGAGTACCGCAGGGAGAAGTCCCTGCTGGACGGGGAGGAGATCGACCTGGACCGCGCGGTGGAGCACCTGATCGACCGCATGTCCGGGCTGCCGGGCACGAACCGGCTCTACCAGCAGCGCAGGAAGGTGGAGCGGGACGTGTGCACG
>Ga0180434_10008702_pt1 | contig 11160 bp, 7 predicted proteins | sample SS_ome_7_FD_132453 | JGI IMG/M metagenome (GOLD analysis project Ga0180434, IMG submission 132453) | Hypersaline lake sediment archaeal communities from the Salton Sea, California, USA - SS_1_D_2 metaG | ecosystem: Environmental > Aquatic > Non-marine Saline and Alkaline > Hypersaline > Sediment... | reverse complement strand
TTTATCGCCAGCGATGTACCCGCGCTTGTTCCCTATACAAGACAGGTTATTTATCTGGAAGACGGAGAGATCGTTGAAATCGCTGCCGATGGTATTCGAACGGTATCGGGAATCGATGAATTAGATCAGAGGGTTTTCCAGGTACAATGGGAACCTCAGCACGCGGAAAAAGGCGAATTCGAACACTTCATGCTAAAGGAGATCTTCGAGCAACCCGAATCGCTGGCACGAACAATGAAAGGCAGACTCCTCGAATCCGATGGCGATGCTCATCTTGGCGGATTGAACATGTGCCCGGAAGAGCTACTCGCCATCGAGCGTATCATCATTCTCGGATGCGGAACCTCATGGCATGCCGCACTCATCGGGGAATATATGCTCGAGGAACTCGCACGAATTCCCGTGGAAGTGGAGTATGCATCCGAATTCAGGTATCGGAATCCGATTATGCGCCCCAACGATCTGGTTATTGCCATCAGCCAATCCGGGGAAACAAAGGATACCGTGGCAGCGGTTCAGGAGGCTAAACGACGCGGAGCCCGCGTAATGGGTATCGTCAATGTCGTTGGATCAAGTATACCACGTCTCACTGATGGAGGGGTGTACCTTCGTTCGGGACCGGAAATCGGCGTTGCCTCCACCAAAGCTTTCACCGGAACACTCGCCGTGTTTTATATGCTCGCTCTTCATCTGGGACGCCAGCGGCACACATCGAATGCCGTTGGCAGGCAAATGGTTCGTGAATTCAGGTCTATTCCGGATAAGGTTGCCCATGTGCTGAGGCATGATGATCATATCTCGGAATTGGCGGATCGTTTCATTCAATCCAGTAATGCCCTGTATCTCGGACGGGGAATCAGTTTTCCCATAGCTCTGGAAGGGGCTTTGAAGCTCAAAGAGATCAGCTACATTCACGCGGAAGGGTATCCCGCGGCGGAAATGAAGCACGGGCCTATTGCACTCATAGATGAGAATATGCCGGTGGTAGTGGTGGCTCCACAGGATTCAATATACGAGAAAGTGGTGAGTAATATTGAAGAGATACGTACCAGACGCGGCAAAGTGATCGCAATCGCCACAGAGGGTGATACGGAAATAGCGAATCGTGCAGACCATGTCATCTATATACCGGAGACTACCGAATTTTTGACTCCATTATTGTCCACGATTCCTCTTCAGCTCCTGGCATATCATATAGCGGTGCGGAGAGGGTGTCATGTGGATCAACCAAAGAATCTTGCCAAGAGCGTGACCGTAGAATGAAATCCGGACGTCGGACACCTTCTGCGATCATCGGCATCGCCGGAGGAACGGGCTCCGGCAAGACGACCGTCGCGGAATCCATAGCCTCGAGTTTTTCCGACGAGTCCGTGGTTATTATCGGGCACGATTCCTACTATCATGATCACAGCCACCTATCTCCCAACGATCGGGCACTCATAAACTATGATCATCCGCACGCATTCGATACGGTACTACTGATACGTCAGCTGGAAGAATTGAGCAGTGGTCGGGCCGTGGAACGTCCGGTATACGATTATGTATCCCATTCGAGGAAAACCAGAGGTATTCTCATTCGGCCGGCACGGGTTATTCTTGTCGAAGGTATTCTCGTGCTGGAAAACAAGAAACTCAGAGAGATGATGGATATTCGTATCTTTATCGATACCGACAATGATGAACGCTTCATCCGCCGTTTACTTCGCGATACGCATGAACGAGGACGTGATTTGGATTCCGTGGTTCGGCAATACCTCGGCACGGTTCGCCCGATGCATCTTGATTTCATCGAGCCTACCAAGCGGTACGCGGATATCATTATCCCCGGTGGCGCTCACAATACCGTAGCCATGGATCTTGTAGTCACGAAGATAAACGCGCTCGTAAAAGAGATAGATGAGCGCGACACCATAGACATTCCGAGTCCGAGCTGATCCGCGGAGACTTCCTTGCGTCGACTCGATCCCCGGTTCAAGCAATAATTATATCATGATAGATCAGGAAATTTCCCGATCAAAAGTTGGTATCGATACAAACGTATTTCTACGAATAGTTCTCGGAATGATGCTGCTGTATTTTGCGGTGGCAGGGGGGCACCTTTACACTGCGGATGACTGGAGCCGGTACTATGCAGCGAGGAATTTCACTATTTCCCTGACACCCGAAGTGCCGGATAAACCTCATGTCTATGGCGTTCCGGGACGAGACGGGAGACGAGTGAGTCATTTTCCTCCCGGACTGTCAATCATGTCCATGCCGCTTCTCCTGAGCGGAAGACTCATCCCTTCATCGAATGAAATCCGTTCTGAGATGTATGAGCGGGTCTTTCTATCCTTCACGAACCAGATCATTGTTGCCGTGCTGATCGGTTTGATGTATCTGACGATCAGGCGTACCGGTATTCACAGGCGGTACGCGATATTCCTTTCCGTGGGAATGGGCGTCGGCAGTCTTGCTTTCCCCTATGCAAAACACTACTGGGCCGAGCCTCTGCAGGCGGCTCTGCTGCTCGGGGCACTGTTGTCCGTAGATCGGATTACGATGCATGGTACAACGGAGTGGCGTGTCGCGCTCATGTCGAGCTGTCTTTCAATGGCGTTTCTGGTCAAATATGAATCAGTTGTTCCGATACTCATTATCGTGGGATATACGATTTTCACGCACCCGCCGACTTCCCGGTATCAGATCGCCGGATTCATTATCCCGTTTCTTCTCGCCGGCGCAGTCAGTATCTCATATAATGCGTGGCGTTTCGGATCACCTCTGGATTTCGGATACAGCGGACTTGTCCTGCCCACCGGCGATCAATCCGCCGACGAAATAATTGATTCGGATTTGAGCTCTTTTTCGTTCATTCGACGCCTGGTTTTGCTTCTCTTTTCTCCGGGACAGGGTCTTATCGTATTTGTACCTGTGGTTGCGCTGGCTATTTTCGCTACCACAATCAAAGGATTTCCCGTTTTCATCCGACTGGGATTTTGCTGCGGTTTCGCACTCCTGGCATTTTACGTTGCGCTTGATCGTTCATCCACATGGTGTTGGGGTCCGAGGTACCTCTTTCCTTCCATGGTTTTGTGGTGGCCGGCTCTGGGATTAATCCGGTCGAAATATGGTAAACGATTAGTGACACTTGGGTTAGGATTCGGACTCGTAATCGCGTTGCTCGGCGTACTTGTTAATTTTCATGACGGTATTGAGGAAATCCGAGAGCATCGCAATTTCACGGGATGGGAGTGGGTTCGGGAAGTACAACGAAATCCGGAACTCAGTCCCATTGTCTGGCATGCGCGACTTCTTCCATCGTATGTGGAACGCTCGATTCGACCTGAACCGGGAGAGGGCGCAATACAGTATGCGCCCGTGAAATGGCGCCATAAAAGACTTGATATTCTATGGGTATCATTGGTGGTGGGAGGCTATCACTGGATTCTGCTGCTGATACCTGTTTTTGCATTGGGTGCCGCGTGTATGACTCTGAGATCCGCGGTACACATCAGTGAGGTTTAGGTGAAAGATTCCGGTTCCCGTACTTTCGCGGTCATTCTCATTCTCCTTGCAGTCGCCGGTCTCATCGTACATTCCAGTATGTTCTGGCGATATACGGTTGATGATGCGTTCATCAGTTTTCGGTACGCCCGGAATCTCATTGATGGTCATGGTCTGGTTTTTAATCCCGGCGAACGGGTGGAGGGGTATACGAATTTTCTCTGGACGATTATACACTCCATAGTGATTGGTGCGGGGCTGGAACCGGAGATCTGCGCCAAGTATGTAAACCTCGCCCTGGCTCTAGGAACAATGATTCTTCTCTGGTTGCTCGGACAGGTCTGGGGACATGGAAGACGGGGTGTTTCGACTATTGCGCTTTTCTTCTGGGTATCCGCGGGGGCGGTGGCTGTTGCTGTTTCCGCTGGTCTTGAAACCCATCTATTCACATTTCTCGTTACTCTCGGGATCTATGTATATTCGTTGACACCGTGTTCGAATCGTAGAATTGCAGCCGTCATGATGATCTTCAGCATCGCGTCGCTGGTCCGCCCCGAGGGAATCCTTTTCCTTTCGGTTACTACTATTCATTACCTCTTCTATGCATCAAACCGAACACGACGCTTATGGATCGTCATAGTGCCATTGGCGCTACTCCTGCCTTTCATTGCCTGGAAACTTTTCTACTATGGTACTCCTGTTCCCAATACCCTATCGGCGAAAACCGGCGGGGGGTGGCATCAGCTCAACCGCGGATTCGGGTATATCAAGGGATTTGTGAACGAGTATGGCAAACCGGCACTATTCTTTTTTGCGTTTATACCCTATCTCCGAAGACTTGATGATCGCAAGCGATCATATTCGTTTTCGATATTGCTTCTCTATCTCGTGTACATAGTTGCCACCGGAGGCGATTGGATACCTCATTACCGGTTTCTGCTTCCCGTATTTCCGCTCATCTATCTCTCCATTCAGGATGGGATCATCGCCGTGTGGGATCGTATTCTTCCCCGGAACGGCCGCGTACCACTGTGGTCGAGAATCGTTTTCACCGGCCTACTCGTGATCATCTTGTTCGATATCGCCAACCAGAGTCATTATCTCAAACTCCATACCGATATGTGGGCGAACGGCTATGAACACGCGCATCGCGCCGTGGGAAAATGGCTCTCCGAGCACGGGGATTCGAATGACACCGCGGCACTCATGGACGTCGGATTAATCGGGTATACAACACAAATGAGAATACTCGATATAACCGGACTCACCGATCCGTATATCGCCGCAGCCCCCGGGGGATTCCTGAAAAAGACGTATCCACTGGATTATCTTTTCAGGAAAAATCCCGAGTTCATCATACTCGTGAGTGCGTCTGATTATCCCCAGGGCGGATTCGGTACGAGTTTCGAAATCGATCGGACCATATTTAACGACGAACGGTTTCATGAGCGCTATGAATTCGTATTCAGTAAAGATGCATATGTGACCCGGGTGCCTCATATATCCGGTTATTACCTCTGTGTGTTCCAGCAGCGAGATCGCGGCGGGGCGAAATCCTCCGCTGAAGACCACAAACCCCTGCGAGCCACGTCTTAAGGTGTCGATGGACAGGACCGACGTGTGAGTTCCGAAACTTCGTTTAACCCACTTAGCGATCCGGATTCGGGAACAGGTTCGCTCTTTCGACGTTCGGTACGAGGGGCACAAATCATTACAGTAATATCCGCATTAACGTCTGTTTTTCAATTGGGAGCACAGGTAGCTCTCATGCGGTTACTCGATCCTGAAGTATTCGGAGCGGCCGCATATATCGTCATAATCGTAGGTATGGCGCGCCTGCTTACGTTTCAGTCCCACAAGGCCATAATTCAGCGCAAGAATGACATCAAACGATTAATGGACAATGCGTTTACCGCGGAGTTTTTCATCGCATTCGTGGCGTTCCTGGCATTGTTCTTTGCGGCGGGACCGTTGATGAGGAGAAGCAACGAGTGGTACTTCATCCGAGAGCTGCAGGTCGCGGCGCTTGGTGTATTCGCCGGTCCGCTCATGATTCCGAAAGCCATACTGGAAAAACGGTTGGAGTTCGCGAAAGCAAATATCATAACGTTTACAACCGCGGTAATTACCATAATCGTACAGATATCGCTCGCACTGCTCGGTATGTCTCTCTGGGCGCTGATCATCGGTGGATTGTCCGGTCAGACCGCGGGTTGTCTGCTTGCATGGCGTCTCAGTCCCTACAGACCACATCCACGATGGGATGTTGATCTTATTCGTGAGATATTGAAGTTCGGTTCACCTCTGGCGTTGAGCGCGGGATTGGCCTACTTCTACTGGAATATCGATGATCTCATGGTGAAATGGGTTATGGGCACCGTGGCATTGGGCTACTATTCAAAAGCGTTCCGACTTCCTCATTTCGGATTCAGTGCGCAGGCGAGTCTCAGCACTCTGGTTTTCCCGGCATTCTCTTCCATTACGGATCGCGAGCAACTCTGCCGCGCATACGGGCATACCATAAAATATTCTTCATACCTGCTCCTCCTGCCGGTTGTGATGGTCGTGGTATTCGGAAAAGAGATCGTATTCATTCTGTTCGGTGAAAAATGGCTTCCCATATCAGTACCATTCAAGGTGTTTACGGTTTTGGTGGGAATTCGGGGTATATTCAATCATTGGGTGGACCTGTACGTTTCGAGGGGACGAACCAGACTTGTCACCGTACTCGCGGTTACCAACTCAATCCTCATAGTCAGTCTCGGGTACCTCGGTATCCGCATGGCTGGATTGGTAGGGATGTCAATCGCGGTGTTTTTCACCATTTCCCTGACGATTCTATTTGCCGTGATTCGAATTCACGGCGAATTTCCGGTGGCGTTCCATCGCTTGTTGGGGCCATCACTTATCGCCGCATTCGTAACCTATGTGACCGGTGAACTCATGAAACCACTTTTAATATACGGTATGCTCGGATTGAGCGGATCTCTGGTGATTATGGTACTCGTCTATGTTCTCATGCATCTCGTGCTCGATGGAGCCGCGGTTGCCCGGTTGTGGAATGCGGCGATAACGGGGCTGCGTCGACCATGATACATGACGGCCGTTCAAGGAAGTTTTTTACGCGACTCAAAAGAACGATTGCGGATTTTCCGGGATCTGACCGACTGACGACGCTAATCAACGCCACACAGTCGTCGCTCTCGATTATCCCTGAAATGCCGCGCTGGGTGCAGATAGAAACCACGAATCGATGTAACTTCGACTGCGAGATGTGCCCGAGACAGCTTCATAAGCTTCCTGATGTCGATATGGATCGGGATACGTTTCAGTTCATTGTATCGAGACTTGGATTGGAGCACGGATCACTCATCACCCTCTTTGGTCTTGGTGAGCCGCTCATGAACGACGATACGTTCTGGATGGTCGGGGAAGTGAAGAAACGGGGATGGAGAGCCGGCTTCACCACGAATGGTGTTATGCTTACGCCGAAACGACAAGCCGCGATCATCGAATCGGGATTGGACAATCTCAGAATATCGGTTGATGACGATGGTCTCGGAAATTCACGTGAACGACTCCATTCCGCGGCATCAGCGGTTATCGAACGTACGGGAGAACTCCTCCGGCTTCGAGATACATCATCGAAACCGGAGATACTGTGGAATGTAGTGGCCTCGACCGATACTCAAACGACGATACCACGGTTGATACGGAAAGCCGCTGAATTGGGCGTGGATGGCGTGAATATCATAAATCTGGTTCCCCGATTCTCCACGGTAGATCCCATACCCGAGGATCGTCGGATCTTCCTGTTCGAGGAGTGGCATTCTCTCGGGTGTGCTCTCGGTATGCCGGTTCACAGTACGTATCGTGACCGTTTTGGCCTCCGCAGGTTTTTTTACGGACACAGACGGGAATGTCCCCAACTCTTCGACTATGCCTATATCACCATGGACGGTAAGGTGAGCCCGTGCTGTCATCTTCCACGAACCATTGTCGGTGATCTTTCCTCCCAGACGCTGAAAGAAATCTGGACCGATATACCATATCGTCGATTCAGGAAAAACTATCGGCGAACAAAAACATGCAGGGACTGCCGGCTCCTGCTCTGGAAATGATCGTATTCGTCATCTTCCCGTTAGTATACTTCAACTCGTATTACCTGACGGACAATGACTACTGATCGATTACGGATTTTCAGTACGCCTGTCGTGTTGATCATCGTTCTGTGGATGCTCTTTTTTGCCGCGGCACACCTTGATGTTCCCGGAGGACTCAGGGGCGAACGGTGTCTATTGCCCGCCATGGAGAATACGTCTTCCATGCCTCTGCGGATACCGGTTTCCATTGTGGGTCTGGCGATGTTCGCCATGCTGCCGGGCTGGCTTCTCCTGCAGTTTTTCTCCATCCCCCTGCTGGTACGCATCGCACTCTCCGGCATAGTAACATCGGCTGTATGGATGATTGTACGGCCGGGCTTTCTGATTCTCTCCGTGGAACCGACCCGCATGTCCATGACGTTCTTTCTCTCCGTCTGGATAATAGCCATGGGCGTGCTACTCGCGCATACACGTAAACGCGTAACTATTCCGTGTTCTTCCTCAATAGCGCTTCTCGTACTCGTCGGAATTCTGGTTCTCGTTCTGTTCGGTGCACCAAAACTCATTATCGAGAACTTCAGCGGCGATGGCGTGGAAGCGTATAGCTTCGCCGAAAGCCTGGACGCATCTCCACTCCCCACATGGGATCTTGAAAACGGAACCTGGGGATTCTATCCCGCGTTCATGAGTTTCGCATATTTTCTGCATCTCTCCATTCTCTTCATAGGCCGATGCGAAGCCGCGGCGCGGCTTCCCGTTTTTATAATCGCGGTATCCATAGCCGGCATATTGATCAATGGGCGACGCGGGTTGCTGGAGAAAATACTATTCGGCGTATCAACGGTTCTCTTTATCGTGGTATCCGGATGGAACTATACATACGATCCCTACTTCGCCGACATTACGGAACCCACGGTTACCGATGCGTTCTTCGCACTATCGGTTGTCGGCGCACTCTGGTGCTGGTATGCGAGACAGACGATTCTTTTCGGCATCTGCGCGTTCGTTGCCGCCACCGCGCAGCCTGCCGGAGTCCCGTTCCTGTTTATATTCCTGTTTTTGCAGATCCTCATGAACCGGGGAAACAGGCAGCATGCGATTCGTAACGCGTTCATACTCGGCATCGTCGTCGTGGGAATATATACGCTCGCGTATCTGTATAATCCGCCCGCGGAATCAAAGTTTTCAGCCCTTGTTTTTCTCCGGCATCATTCGGATTCCCTGATTACTCGATTCGGCATCAGACAGGTCGGAACCCAGGTCTTTGCATTACTGATACAGATCGGCATTGTTCCCGTCTTCTTCATACCGGCGGTAATCCGGCGATTCCGAACGGAGGTTGAATTCCGCCCGCTTCTGATCACGTGTCTCGTGTACGGTATCGCGATAATCATAAGCCCGAAACGTCATGCTCACTACCTCACGCCATTCGTTGTATTTTTGTTGTTCTCACTTCCCGGGAAACTTCCGAAAAGGAGTCTGATCTCGTGGTTGGTCGCTTCATGCGCATGTATATTTCTCTCTATTCCCGGAGCCGATTGTACGGTGGATACACGGTCGCGTGAATTCGGTGAAGCAACGATACTGCTCTTTCAAAATGAACCAGATGCGGTTGATAATGCGGATATGCTCTATTCTCGAATGGTGATACCACCCTGGAGAGATGATACGATCTGGGGCATCGGCAAACATGCGTGGATTCTCTATAGCCGGGACCATAACGATATACCCGAATATCCGGCGGATTCGTATCACCTGGTATTTTCATCGGAGCCCGTGAATGATTCCCGGTTTCACTATGTGACGGACAATACAACGAGTTTTCTCTACGAACGACCCCAGGGGTGGCTTGAAGAGCAGAAAAACAGGGGAGGGACAACGACTTGTTGGGGACCAATCATGAAGGTCCCCCATCGCCTCTGGGATCCGCTATCCCGCTGGAAATCGTAATCCGCAGTTTTCATCGGTTTTATACTACAACCACGAAATTACATGCGCTATCATCGTTTCTGATCTGCACATCGAATCGCTCGATGTTCAGATCGTTATCAGTTTTCAGTTGTCAGTTCTCAGACTGAGAGAAGAAAATCCTCCTCAATCCTCCTTTGCGAAAGGAGGAAGAAAGAAAAAGAGGGCTTCGCCTGCTCTGAGCGAGACGTAGTCCTTGAGCAAAACGAAGTCCCTCAGCAAGGCCGAAGGGGTCGAAAGGTCGAAGGACTCATATGCCTTGATATCACCCGTCTTGGTCCCTTCGCTGACGGACTACGCCGTGGTTTTACACCCTCAAAGGAAGCCTCGCGCCAATGGCGTTGGGTGCGCGACCAAGCTCATGGGCTTGCTTGTAGGAGGCTTCACAAACATCTCCGTGCTTTCGCGACCAAACCCGGTGAGAAATGCGGGTTAGTGTAATGAGTTAAAAATAACTACTCACAGACGTCAAAATATATTATATTGTAGCCCAACTCAAAAGAGGAGGGCAAAACATGAGTCGAAATGCATATACGCGAGAATTTCCCGTTCTCTCTGACGAAGAACGTAAGGAGCTCGAAAGATGGTCGCGGCGTCGAAAGACAAGCCAGGCACTGGCTTTTAGGGCTCGCATCATATTGGCAAGCGCTGAAGGAAACGCCGACATCGAAGTCGCTGAACGATTGGGCACGACCCGGGAAACGGTAGGCAAATGGCGCCGCCGATTCCTCAAGAGTCGCTGTGACGCACTGATGGATGCCCCTCGTCCCGGAGCACCACGTACTATTACTGATGAGGAAGTGGAGCGAGTGATCACCAAGACACTGGAGGAAACGCCCCGGGGAATGACCCACTGGAGTACCAGACTCATGGCCAAAGAGGTCGGCATGTCTCAGACTGCCATCAGCCGTATCTGGCGGGCCTTCGGGCTGCGACCTCATAAAACTGAGACCTTCAAGCTCTCGAACGATCCGTTATTTATTGAAAAAGTTCGTGATATCGTAGGGCTTTATATGAATCCACCAGAGCGGGCCGTTGTTCTCTGTGTAGATGAGAAATCTCAAATCCAGGCGCTTGATCGGACCGAGCCCATTCTCCCCATGAGACCCGGACAAGCGGAGCGACAGACCCATGACTATGAACGAAATGGAACCACCTCATTATTCGCTGCCCTGGACATTGCCACGGGGGAGGTATTGGGTAAATGTTATCGCCGCCATCGATCGGTGGAGTTCCACCGTTTTCTCAATGAAATAGACCGGAATGTTCCGAAAGACTATGACATCCATCTCGTTCTGGATAATTACAATACTCATAAGACAGCTCTCATCCATCGGTGGTTACTCAAGCGGCCTCGCTATCATCTTCATTTCACGCCAACGAGTAGTTCGTGGTTGAATCTGGTAGAACGTTGGTTCCGGGAACTCACTGAGAAGTGCATTCGACGAGGCACTTTCAAGAGCACCAGAGCTCTGGAATCTGCCATCAAAAAGTATCTTGATGTTCTTAATGAAAATCCGAAACCATTCATTTGGACAAAATCTGCCGATGAAATCCTTGAATCTTTGAGAATATTCTGTGAAAGAACTTCTAACTCGCTACA
>Ga0180434_10008701_pt1 | contig 11160 bp, 8 predicted proteins | sample SS_ome_7_FD_132453 | JGI IMG/M metagenome (GOLD analysis project Ga0180434, IMG submission 132453) | Hypersaline lake sediment archaeal communities from the Salton Sea, California, USA - SS_1_D_2 metaG | ecosystem: Environmental > Aquatic > Non-marine Saline and Alkaline > Hypersaline > Sediment... | reverse complement strand
TCGGGAGACCCGCGCACAGCGCGTCACCCGCGCACAGCGCGTGCAGGTCGGCCAGCACGCGTCCGTCGGGCGGCCCCGGGGGAGTTCCGGTCTCGGCCACGTAGGCGTCGAGCCGTTCGGCGTGGGGGTACACGGCGTAGCTCATGCCGTAGTAGCCCAGGTCGACCGCGCAGAAGAGCACCAGTCCGACCAGGGCCGCGCGGCTTCCTCGCGCCGACAGGGCAAGCAGCACCGCGCCCGAGCCGATCAAAAGTGGTCCGGCCAGCACGGCGGGCGTGGCGGCGATGAACGGGCGGCCTCGCAGGAGCATGCCGGTGGTCGCCGCCGCCAGGCTGAGCAGGACGACCATGCCGACGGGCCACAGCCGGCGCCAGGGCGTCTTCTCGCCTCGCTCCTGCTGACGTGCCAACAGGGCCAGGCCGACGGCCGCTGCGACCGCCGCGCACAGGGCGGCCAGCACGGTGTATCGACACGGAAAACGGAACCTGCCCACGATCGGCAGCACGCGCTGCACGCCGTAAAGGGGCGCGTACTTGCCCAGCGCCAGCAGAAGGGCGATCGCCCCGAACGCGAAGGCGGCCACGACCGGCCGTCGCAGGCGTCCCCACGGGCGACGGCCGGTCACCAGCCAGACGATCAGCAACAGGGGAACCGCGCCCGCGTAGACGCCCAGCTCGTGCGTGTTCCGGCCGGCCACGCGATGCGTGAACAGGTAGGGGGCGACAAGCTGCACCAGGTTCAGCGGGTGGAGCGACCCGGCGCTGGTGAACGCGGCGTCGACCGAGCGGCGGACCGAATGCGTGAGCCAGTCCAGCGTCGGCAGAAGCTGCACGCCGCCGAGCATCAGGCCGGCCAGCTTGGCCAGCGCCAGACGCGAGCAAGGGCCCATAACGTGTCGAAAGGGCGAACCACCAAGCGGGACTGAGTAACCCTTGCCCGGTGGTTGCAGGGTGCCACGGGCATCTTGCCCGTGCACTGGCGAGACGCCCGTGCCACCCAGCCGAGAGCCGCCAATCACACACAGCGCATACGCCCCCTCGGCCAGCAGCGAGAACCAAACGTACTGCGGGTAGCCGAGGAGCATCTCGGAGCCGGTCAGCAGGGCGATGCCCACCTGGGCGGCCGCGACGCGACGTCGGTCCGGCTCGACGAGCATCACGTCGATCGCCCAAAGCAGCCACGGGACATGGGCCACCACGGCGATCGCGTTGGGATGGACGAAGTGCAGCAGGTTGAAGCCGCAGAACGTGAACGCCAAGCTGCCGAACAGGGCGGCGTCGCGCCGGCCCCAACGGGAGCGAACAGCGCTCCCACGTTGGTCGCAGGGTGCCACGGGCATCTTGCCCGTGCACTGGCGACACGCCAGTGGCACCCGTGCGCCCGACCCTTTCCAACCCCCGCCCAGCAGCCGCCGGAGGAACAGGTAGGTGCCGGCGAGCAGGAAGACGTAGGCGGCCAGCAGCTCGCCGGCCCAGGCCGCTTCGAGCGGGAGGACGCGGTAGAGCAGCAGATGGAGCGGATGATACGTGCCCGCCTGCCCCTCGCCGGTCAGATAGAAGCCGCAGAATAGCTGTGGCGTCCAGTCGAACGGCTCACCGCGGCGGAGCTGCTCGGCGTAGAACGCCCGCAGGGGAAGGTGGAACGCCCCCAGGTCGTCGTGCGTGTAGACGTATCCCCGCACGCACGGAGCGGCCAGCGCGGCCAGCAGCGCCACGGCGGCCAGCAGCGTCGCCGCGAACAGGCCCGGTCGGCCGCGCTCGGCGGCTCGATCCGCGGGTTGGCACGGGTGGGAGGACATGGGTCGTTCGTCGGCGTGGGGGCCTGCTAGTCCTGTTTGGCGGCGGCGAGCATGAAGGGGGGCTCATCCCGCTCGACGGGAGCGGCCGGAGCGGCCGTCTCGGTCGTTTCGGTCTCCTTGGCCTCGTGATATTCCTGCTCGGCGTTGACCGCCCAGACGTTGGACTTGTCGGTCCGGCCTTTGAGGACGTTGTCCACCGCGACCATGGCCGCCAGCATCGAGTGGTCCATGTTGTTGTAGCGGTGCATGCCGTTCCGCCCGATGAGGAACAGGTTCTCGTACCCGTCGATCCACGCCCGCAGCTCCTCGAAGCGGTCGTACGTGCCGAAATAGGCCGGATACGCCTTGGGCATGCGGATGACCGTGCCGTCGCGCACGGCGTCGGGCTCGATGATCCCCATCCTGGCCAGCTCCTCGCGGGCCAGGGCGATCAGCTCCCGGTCGCTCTGGACCCAGAGGTCGTCGTGCTCGTTGGCAAAGTACTCCAGCCCGATCCACACCTTCGACGGATCGGCCACCATGTAGGGGCTCCAGTTGTTGAACACCTGCATCCGCCCCACCCGCACGTCCGGCTCCTGGATGTAGATCCAGTTGTCGCGGATCAGCCCCGAGCCGCCGTGCTCCTTCACTTTCAGCTCGTCGACCAAAAGCCCGACGGTGATGAAATCGCGATACACCAGCCCGTCGCTGATCCGTCGGACCTCCTCCGGCGGTTGGGTGGAGAGCGACCGGACCAACTGCTGGACGGGCATCGTGGAGAAGACGTAGTCGGCCTGGAACGGCCGGGGCTGGCCGGTGGCGGCGTCGACCGCCTCCACGCCCGTGATGCAGTTGCCCGCCACTTCCAGCCGGCGGACCTCCATGCCCCGCAGCACCTGGCCGCCCCGCCGTTCGACCTCCCGGGCGACGTGCTCCCACATCTGCCCGGGGCCGTACTTCGGGTAGAGGAACTGCTCGATCAGCGAGGTCTCCGTGCCCTTCTGGGTCACGTCGCGGGGCGTGAACGGCTTCTTCAGCGCGTGCCAAAGCGCCTTGGTGACCGAAAGCCCCTTGATCCGCTGGGCCCCCCATTCGGCGCTGATCTCCGAGCACGGCCGCCCCCACACCTTCTCCGTGTACGACTCGAAGAACGTGTGGTACAGCTCCCGGCCGAACCGGTTGATGAAGAAGTCCTCCAGGCTCGTGACGTGGCGGACCGTAAAGAGCATGCTGCGGGCGTAGCTCGCCCCGATCTTCATCACGCGCGCCATGCCCAGCTTCTTGAGCGTGTCGAGGCTCAGCCGGATCGGGTAGTCGAAGAACTTCCGCTGGTAGAAGATCCGCGAGCGCCGCCCGCGAAGGAGCATCACGTGGTCGACCCGGTCGGGGTCGGGCCCCTCGGAGGGCGGGACGTCGGTTGCCGGGTTCGCGTCGGAGGCCGCCGGCTCGCGCGCGCCCGGCACGATTCGGCAGGGGCCGTCGGTCGCTTCCAGCGGCATCCGCTCCAGCCACCAGCGCATCACGCGATCCGACTTGGAGAAGAAGCGGTGCCCGCCGATGTCGATCCGGTTGCCCCGGTAGTTGACCGTCTGCGAGAGGCCGCCCAGCGCGTCCGTCTTCTCCAGCACGATCGGTCGGACGTCGGTCCGCCGGAGCAGTTCACAGGCGGCGGTCAGCCCGGCGGGCCCCGCGCCGATCACGATGGCGGTCTTGGTGTTCATGGTGGCTACTCCGCGGGGGTGCGGGTTTGCGTGAGTTGGGGGTAATTCGGCGTATCGGCCACGGCCGGATGGGTCTCCTGCGAGAAGACGACGGCGACCGAGTCGCGGTGGATCGCGCGGAAACGGCCGTCCAGATCGAGAAGCGACGCCAGCGATCCGCGGCGGGGCAGCACGACGAGCCGGGCCCCGCTCAGCTCCGGGTCGTCACGCCAGCCCCCCTTGCCGCGGAGCGTGCGGGCGTGACGAAGGATGCGCGCCTCGCCGTGCACCATGGTCCGGCCGTCGATGCTCACCGGGACCTCGGGCAGGTGGAAAATGAGATAGCCGCCCCAGTCGAACGGATTGAACATCGGACCGGCCGCCTGCTCCTCGGCGATGAACCGGGCCGCCTCGACGGGAAGCGCCCGGGCGACTTGCGACTCGAGCCTCGATTCATTCTGGATCAGGCTGCCGCCGACCACCAGCAGGGCCACCGTGCCGGCCACGGCCCAGTCGAGCGACCGGCCGCGAAAACCGGGGACGGCGTCGCCCGGCCGCGACGGCCCGGTGCACGGCTCGCACGAATCGGGCCGCTTTCGCTTTCGCTTCTCCGCCTCCTTCGGACCGACGTACGCCAGCACCGCGAGACCCACGACGAGCACGAGCCACACGTCGCGCTGCGAGCGGAAGCTGACGTACACGGCCATGACGAACAGCAGGGCCAGCAGGAGGCGCGCGCGTCGCCGCCAGCCCAGGGCGAAGGCCGCGGCCACCGTCACGGCCAGCACCGTCCAGTTTTCGACCGACCGGAAGCGCATCGGGCCGAGCTCCTGGATCAGGTTCCAGAGCGTCGACTGGCCGACCAGCGCCAAGGCGACTTCGTAAAGGTGGTAGCCGTACGGATTGATCAGCGTGGCGGCCGCGCAAACCGCGAAGACGGCCACCATGTGGCCGAACGGCGTCTTGCGCGACTGCTCGTCGGCCATGCCGAACGGGACCAATCGGGCCAAGACGGGCTCCACGGCCGCCGCGCCCAGAACGGCCAGCCCCACCACGAACTGGATGTGCGCGTTCGCCCAGACGAGGAACAGCGGCACCAGCCACGCAAGCAGCCGGCGGTCGCCCGTCCGGTTGACCGTCAGCAGCACGTCCAGCTCGAGCACGAAAAGGAGGATGCTGACCAGCCACGGACGGGGCGTCTGGATCGTAATCAGCCCCAGGGCGGCGGCCAGCGTGAGGACGACGGCCGCGTTCGTGCCGGCCCCGATCCGACGGATCATGCCGTGCAGGGCGGCCACGATGGCCACCGAAAGGCCCGCCGTGTAGAGGAGGAAGCCTCGCAGCCCGAACCATTGGTACAACCCCCAGAGCATCAGCTCCGGCAACCAGCTATAGGCCGCCCAGGGCTGGCCCGCCCCGTAGGACGAGAAGGGATCGGCCGTGGGCCAGGCGTGGTGCGTGACGATCCACTCGCCGGTCCTCACGTGCCACCAGACGTCGGGGTCGTCGACCACGACGCGGAAGCAGCAGATCACCGCCGGCAGGAACACCAGCGCGCCGGTCATCGCGCCACGCAGCAGGGCATCGGCCCGGGCAGAGGCGGCGACGTGCTGCGATCGGGCCATGGCGTCGGGCTCGGGAGGATTGCCGATTCGTGGGGGGCCCGGTCGATCGGGCTACCATAAGCGTATAGCACACGCCGGAACCGGATGGCGTCAGCCGGAGACCTCGCCGCGGCCGTTCGCGCGGCGAGGCGCGCGGCCGGAATATCCGTTTCGCGAGTCGGCCGGTCGGAAGGAAAATTCCCGGATTTGCTAAAGCTTCCGATTTGACATCCGGGGATTCTGACCTAGGTTTCACTACGGAAGTCGATCGCGCGAGTGCGCGGGAGACTCTGCGACACGGCCGGGTGAGCCGGGTCGCAGCGCGGGAGTCCTTTTCCGCCGGAGACCATACGAATCGTCTCGTCTTTCCGGCAAAACTCCCACGGCCAGAGGCCTGCCGCCTCTCATCCTCGATAAAGGCAAACCGGTCGCAAGGCCGGGGCGCAAAGCCAAGGACCGGTCGAGGCGACTCGATCGGCAGCCTGGCCGCCGAAGGGGTGATGTGTTCGGCAAACCCGCGAGGAAGAGGCACGTCGTAAGTCCAATGTTCGGGATCCGCAGGGTACGCCGCAGGCCAGCGTCGGCTCGTAGCCGTCGGCGCGGTACCTGAAAGAGCCCACACAAGTTTTCTCCGGTGCGTCCTTTTCCGGTGCCAAACGACCTATCGGCCGGGGACCACCGATGAAATGGAGGAGTGTTATGAAGCTGCTTGCGAAGAACGTGCATCGATTCCTCGTTTCGGAAGATGGCCCCACCGCGGTCGAGTATGCGGTCATGCTGGCCCTGATCGTGATCGTCTGCCTCACGGCGATCAGCTCCCTGGGCGATGCCGCCAAGAACACGTTCGAGGAAGTGGAGGCGTCGGTCAGCGCGGCCGGGGGCTCGTAGTGCCCCGTCGTTGCCGTGGCCGGCCTGACTCGGTGCACGGACGCGATCTCCGAGACAGCCGGATGAACCATCCCCCTCGGTGCCCGGAATTCGAGCGCCGAGGGGGCGTTTTTTGACATAGACTTGAGTAGCCTCCGTTCGTCGTGGCCGGGGTGAGGCTACCCAAACCAGGGAATCGAGCAATGCACCTGTTGATTCCGCCCGAAATGCTCAGTGCCGCCGCCCAGTTGGCGGTCTATGGCGTTACGATCGTCGCCGCCCTGATGGGCTTCATGATGACCGCCCGCGGCTAGCCACGCCGCCCCTCGGTGCCCGGACGAACGGGGACGAACCACCAAACCCCGTTGTGCCCGCAATGGAGAGAACCGTCATGCTGAGTATGCTGGAAGACGTTTCCCGCACGATGCCCGATTACTGGATCATCCTCACCGTCTGTTGGGCGGTGACGATCACCCTGGTCGTGGCGGCCTTCATCGACGGCTACAAGCTGAAAGTGCCCAACTGGCTCACCTTCCCCATGGTCGTCAGCGGCTGGATCGCCAGCGGGGTCTTCTTCGGCTGGGTCGGGCTGGGGTGGAGCCTGTTGGGGACCGCCGTGGGCCTCGGGCTGCTGCTGCCCGCTTACGCGATCGGGGGCATGGGCGCCGGCGACGTGAAGCTGCTCGCCGGGGTCGGCGCCTGGGTGGGCGTGGCCCACACCTTCGGGGCGTTCGTCGTCTCCGTCGTCGTCGGCGCGGTGATCGCCATCGGCATGGTCCTCTGCCGGCGGCGCTGGCGCCACCACCAGAGTCAATTCCTCGGAATCCTCTCCGAAATCCTGATCGTCCGCAATCCGAGCCAACTGTCGGCCATGGCCGCCGAGCGGAAAAGCTCGATGATGCTGCTGCCGTACGGCATACCGATCGCCATCGGGTCGATCGCTTACTTCGCGTGGTGGGGAATGCTGTTGTGACAGGGGGAAACCGCAATGAGACTGCCCGCTTTGCCTGAAAACGCCAAATTGCCAGGGCCACGCCACTCGGAAGGACTACGAAAGCGCCCAATTGCCCGGCAGACGCCTTTCAAACTACAGAGCTTTTGCCGGTTATGCCGAAGGAATCGACGAGGTGCGGCCGCCGTCGAGTTCGCCGTGGTGGCCCCCCTCTTCTTTCTGCTCGTGTTCGGGATGATCGAGTTCGGCCGGATGGTGATGATCCAGCAGATCCTCACGAATGCGTCGCGGGAAGGGGCGCGCGTGGCGGTGCTCGACGGCGCCACCGAGTCGGAGGTGCTCGACGCCGTGGACGCGTACATGCTCACGGCCTCGGTGCAGGGCGTGCAGACCGACTTGATCGCCATTGACGATCAGAGCGGTGCCGAGAAGGACTTCGCCCTCGCCGATTATGGCGATGCTATCAGAGTTAGCGTTTCGGTTCCTTTTGATCAAGTGAGTTGGCTTCCGTCGCCAATGTTCTTAGGCGGAAACACGTTGAGCGCCACGACGGTGATGCGCCGGGAAACCGTTCAGTAGGCCGCCGCCCCGGCGGCCCCACGACGCATTCCCGTCGGGCTGACTCGCCAGATGCAGGGGGACTTGATGCGAGCGAAATCCGTGCTGCTGTTAGTGTTGGCGCTGGGATGCGGTCTGGTCGCCTCGATCGGCATCACGCAGGTGATGGCCAAGCGCGGCTCCGACCCCCCGGCGACCGAGGCGGAGACCCAACAGATCTTCGTCGCCTTGGCCGACATCCCCACCAACGACCTGATCACGACCGAGATGCTCAAGCTCGAGGAGTGGCCGAGGGACAAGGTCCCCGAGGGAGCGCTCACCAAGATCGAAGAGGTCGAAGGACGCCGGCCCCGGACCAAGATCTGGCAGGGCGAGGTGATCCTGGAGAGGAAGCTGCTGACCCACGGGCTGGCCAGCGCCTCCGGCGACGTCCCGGTCGGCTATCGGGTCGTGTCGGTGAAAGTGACCAGCGAGGAGGCAATCAGCAATCTCGTTCTTCCCGGCGATCGCGTCGACGTGCTCCTCTACCTGAAGCAGTGTCCGGGCACGGTCTGCGAGACGGGCGTGCGGACCCTCTTTCAGGACATCAAGGTGTTCGCCGTCAACGAGCTGTACAACCTGGAGGGGACCGAAGGACAGAACTCCATCAACGCGAAAACCGTCTCGCTGCTGGTGACGCCCAAGCAGGCGGAGAAGTTCACGCTGGCCACCGAGATGGGGCAAATTCGCCTCACGCTGCGGAGCCACGAGGACAAGGACCCGGTCAACCTGGACGGCACCTTCGCCAAGGAGCTGACCGAGGGGGAAGTCGGCGATCGGGAAAGCGAGGAGATGGTGCAGGAACGGCCCAACACGCCGTCGTCCGACGAGGAGCTGGACGGCTTCCTCACCATGCTCGACTCCCAGGGCGCGCCCGCCGCGGCACCCCCCGCCGAGCCCGATTCCTGGACGATGCAGGTCATCCGGGCCTCGGAGGTCAGCGACGTGGTGCTGGAGGAAGTGAGCGATTCGTCGACGGCGGGCGGCCCGGCCGGCGGCCCGTCCGGCTTCAACTTTTGGAGGGCGATCACACCGATCCGAAGCGGCCGCCCGAGCGCGGCCCTGCCCCACGCCGACCCGGCGGAGCAGGTTGAGGACGGAACGACGGAGGCGGAGGAAGAACCGCCCCAGGGCGAGGAGCCCCAGGGCGAGGAGCTTCCGCCTGAGACCGACTAGTGGTGTGTCACGTTTTACCGCGTGCGTTGGGGGCGCCGGCGTCTCGCCGGTACGCCCGCCAAAGCACGGGCAAGATGCCCGTGCCACGCACGACACGATGGTCGACGGAACCACTAGCGAGAACGATACACTGGATGTAAGACGTGGGGCCGCTTGAGGGCGGCGGTTCCCACCACGATGGGATGACACGGACGACTCCCAGCACGGAAGTGCCCGCTGCTGGAAGCGCGGACAACCCAAGGGATTGCAAGGATGACAGCTTCTACCTTTCGGGGGATTCTCGCCCCATCGTTGATCGGCTCGGCGATTCTCTGGATGGCCTGCGGCCCGGTTCGGGCGCAGCAGTTGGAGGCCCAGCCGGCATCGCTCGTCCGCCAGATCCAGGCCGCCAGCGAGCGGCAGGAGATGACGGTCCATTCGAGCCGTATTCTCACGCTCAGCCCCGAGCTGACGTCGGCCAACCGGATACCCCGCGCCCAGGTCAACAACCCCGACGTCCTGGACGTGACCCCGCTCTCGGCCACGCAAATCCAGATTTCGGCCAAGAAGCCGGGCGTCACGCAGGTCAACCTGTGGGACGAGAACGGCGCCGTCTACACGGTCGACGTGATCGTCTACGGCGACGCCCGGGAACTGAGCATGATCCTCAAGAACGAGTTCCCCAACGCGGCGCTCCGCGTCGTGCCGCTTTCCAACGCCGTGATGATCTCCGGATTCGTCGACCAGCCCAACGACATCCACGGCATCATGCAGATCGCAGAACAGTATTACCCCAAGGTCATCGACAACATCCAGGTGGGCGGCGTCCACCAGGTGCTCTTGCACGTCAAGGCGATGGAGGTCTCGCGGACGAGGCTCCGTAACCTGGGATTCGATTGGTCGATCGTGGCGGACACCGGCCTGTTCGTCACGGGCACAAGCGGCCTGATCAATCCGGTCAACTTGGCGCAAAGCGCGGCGGGGAACATCCAGTTCGACATCCTGGGCAGCTCGTCCGACTTCTTCGGCGTCCTGGAGGCGCTGCGCCGGGACAATCTGGCCAAGGTCCTGGCCGAGCCGACACTGGTCACCTCCAGCGGGCGCCCCGCGTATTTCCAGGTGGGCGGCGAGCAGCCCGTCCCGGTTCCTCAGGGGCTGGGCACCGTCGGCATCGAGTACAAGGAATGGGGCACGCGCGTCGACTTCGTGCCCATCGTGCTGGGTAACGGCCGAATTCGTCTCGAAGTCCGCCCGCGCGTCAGCGAGCTCGACTACAGCCGGCCCGTCGTCCTGGAAAGCACCGAGGTCCCGGGCCTGCTCAATCGCGTGGCGGAGACCGGCGTGACGCTCCAGGCAGGCCAGACGCTGGCCATCGCGGGCTTGGTGCAGACCCGAGTCGAATCGACGCGAAAGGGGATCCCCTGGGTGAGCGATTTGCCCTATGCCGGGGCCTTGTTCCGCCGGGTGGAAGAGCGGAAGAACGAGGTGGAGACCCTGATCTTCGTCACGCCCGAGCTGGTCGACGCCATGGACCCGGAAGAAGTGCCGCCTTGCGGTCCCGGGCTGCGGACGACCAGCCCCAACGACGTGCAACTGGGCATTCGGGGCCACATCGAGGTTCCCAAGTGCTGCCCCCAAGGGACACCCGGCACGATTCCCGGCCAGCCGGGTCGGATGATGCCGCCTGGAGCGATGCTGCCGGCCGACGGGATGGTGCCTCCCGGCCAGATCGTGCCGCCCGGTCAGATCGTGCCGCCCGACCGGCGGCTGGACTCGGAAGCGTCGAATCCGTCGGCGCCCATGCCCCCAACGCCCGTGCCGTCGTCCAAGACGGGGAAGACCTCGTTGGTCCCGCCGCGGTCGGAGCGCCGGCCCGACCGGCGCATGGGAGAGGCCGTGGCGGCCGATTCCGACACGGCCTCGGAGCTCCCCGGTTTCCTCGGGCCCATCGGCTACGAGCACGACGACCATTGAGCCTTGCATAGCCAATGACCGGAGGGCGACCAACGGGAGCCCGGCACCCAAGGGACCGGTCCACGTCGGGCGATCATTGGCAATGCAAAGACCAATAGAACCGCCAACAAAACGTCTCCCGCGCCTCGAAAATGGCCTTGGGGGCGGGAGATTGGACCGGTTTTGTTAGGAGCTTAGGGCTCGGGCAGAAATAGACTGTACAACATCGGGCGGCTGGGGTCGAACGGAGTGAGCCCACAGTCCTCCGATCCGAGAGCTCGCTCCGCTCGACCCCGGCCACCCGACGCCGGGCGCCCCCATTGTTGGGTTTGACACAGCACGCGCGGCCTGTCCACTTTGAGTTTACGCGTTGGGTGGCACGGGCGTCTCGCCAGTGCGTCCGGGAAAGCACGGGCAGGATGCGCGTGGCACCCGTAAACTCGATCTGGACAGACCCCTAGTACCTCACCCGTCTTGCATTGGCGGGTAGGTTTGCTTCATTCGGCCGGGAAACTCGAAGGAGACACGCTCCTACAACGCCCGTCAACTGAAGAC
>Ga0180434_10008700_pt1 | contig 11160 bp, 7 predicted proteins | sample SS_ome_7_FD_132453 | JGI IMG/M metagenome (GOLD analysis project Ga0180434, IMG submission 132453) | Hypersaline lake sediment archaeal communities from the Salton Sea, California, USA - SS_1_D_2 metaG | ecosystem: Environmental > Aquatic > Non-marine Saline and Alkaline > Hypersaline > Sediment... | reverse complement strand
TTACGACTGGCGGCTCGTCCAATGCGTCGTCTGATCTTACTCGACCATTGATGAAGGAGATGGGGATCGACTTGCAGTTTGCCGCCGTGTCCATACTGCCGGGCAAGGGAACCTTTTTTGGTCTTTATGACAGGAAACCTGTCTTCGGCCTACCCGGCACACCCAGCGCGGTCTATGTGACCTTCTACACTCTGGTTCTGCCGGCTCTCTTGCGACTTATGGGCGTTAAGGCGGGCGGGATATCCCCCATCAAAGCCATTTTGGAACAAGGGATAAAGAAGAAGCCTGGCATAGAACATTTAGTGCAAGGGTTGGTCAGGGGCCAAGGCCCTCTCTATAGCGTGCTTCCTCTGGCGGGACCGGAAGTCGGGGTTTTCTCGGCTATGACCAGTGCTAATGGCCTGATCATCATCGATCCAGATAAGGGTCGCTTGAGTCAGGGTGAGACAGTTCTCGTCCAACCTCTTAACCCCTTTGAAGCCTCTTTCCTAGGCAGGTCGATGCCCCAGAAAAAAGTAATCCAGGGACAGGGGGCCATCATGGCGCCTATTGTCTCCATTGTGGGTAAGTCAGACGCCGGGAAGACCACTCTCCTGGAAAAGCTAGTGTCCGAATTGACGGCAAGGGGCTACCGAATTGGAACGATCAAGCACGATGTCCATGGTTTTGACATAGACCATGAAGGCAAAGACAGCTGGCGTCATAAACATGCGGGGGCCCGCATTGTGGCCATTTCATCGCCTACGAAGGTAGCCGTGATTAGGGATGTGGACACCGAGGAGACCATAGACGGCCTGGCAGCAAACTACTTCCAGGAAGTGGATATCATCTTAACAGAAGGGTACAAAAGAGAATCCAAACCAAAGATAGAAGTCTTCCGGAGCCAGGTCCATGAAAAGCCCCTTTGCACGAACGATGACCACCTGGTCGCCCTGGTATCAGACATCCCCCTTGACCTCGGCGTTTCTCGCTTCGAATTGAACGACATCAAGGGCCTGGGAGAGTTCTTAGAACAGAGATTCCTGACAACATCACCCGACCTTAGAGATTGACGTCGATCGGGGAGCCCCGGGAGCAGATAGATTCATTGATGAGTCGGGGAGATCGTAAAGTCGGATGTCTTTCAGGGTGTGGCGAATTTCGGGTCGGGATGAAACAATGAATAGACAGCCGGAATAAGTACCAACGTAATCAGTGTCGATCCGATGAGGCCTCCGACAACCGCCCGTGCCAGCGGGGCTTGGGCGTCGGATCCTTCGCCGATGCCGAGTGCCAGTGGCAGCAGGCCGATAATGGTGGTCAACGTCGTCATCAGAATCGGCCGCAATCTGCGACGACCGGCCTCGATTAGGGCATCACGTGTGCGCATCCCGTCGTGAACCAATCGACCGGCCTGGTCCACCAGGAGAATCGCGTTGTTGACCACAATCCCCCCCAGCATAATGCAGCCGATGTAGGACTGCACATTCAGCGTCGTTTTCGTAATAAATAATGTCACCAGAACGCCTACGGCTGCCAAAGGAACGGAAAACATGACGACCAGCGGATCCCGTAACGATTCATATTGACAGGCCAACACCATATATACGAGGACCAACGCCAGCACGAGTGAGATGACCAGTTCCCTGAAGGCCTTTTGCTGTTCTTCGAAATTTCCGGCGACCGTCAGATCATAACCGACGGGGCGTGGAATTTGATCCAACACAGCCTCCACGTCAAAGGCCACAGAACCCAGATCGCGTCCTGCGACGTTGGCGCTGACCGTCACCCTTCGCTGCTGGTCCTTGCGGTCGATCAGAATCGGACCGCGGCTCGGTTCGGACGTCACGACATTGCGCAGCGCTACCTTTTCACCAGATGCAGTTGTTAGCGTAAGGTTGAGAATTTCGTCTAAGGAGCGTTTCTCAGCATCCTTGAGCTGCACCAGAATGCGATAGGAATTGCCTCCTGTTCGGTACTCGCCGGCTTTGGAACCGGCCACTGCGGTTTGCAGGAGCTGGGTAACGTCACGAACGCTCAGACCGAGGTCGGCGACTTTGTCACGGTTCACGCGGATTTCCTGCTGGGGTGTGCCGGCTTCGAGACTGGTCTGAACGTCCGTGATGCCCGGCACATCCACAATCAACTTCGCCACGCTCCCGGCCAGGGCGTCGAGCGTGGCAAGCTCGTGGCCCCGTATTTCCATGGTCAGCCCCTCGTCACCGCCCAGGAGTCGTTCCAGTAAAAACTGACCCTGCGGTGCCCGAACACGGATCTCCGTACCGGGGACCCTGCCGTGCAAACGGCGCCGCAGGTCTTGGGCGATGTCCACATTGGAGCGTTCGCGCTGGGCGGCCGGCAGGAGAGACATGCTTATTTCACCCTCTGAGCCCGCGTCAGCGCGCCAGCCGTGGGCGCCGACACTTACCACCGACGCCACTGCCTCGGGCACGGCCGGTTGAACGATCTGCTCCATGATGCGTGTCTGCCGATCGACCAGCTCAAGGCGGGTACCAATTTCCATCTTACCGGTTACGCGAACCTCGCCCTCATCACTAGGGGCCAAGAATTCACTGCCGATCAGGGGCAAGAGCAACAGACTTGCGCCGAGCACGGCAGCAGCCGCAAAGACAGTGACCATGCGATGGCCCAAGACCCAACGCAACAAATCCAGGTAAGCGCTTTCAAGACTCGAAAAGACGGAACTGGCAGCAGCGGCCCAGCGGCTTGTTCGAGATGCCGTCCCCTTGAGCTGCTGTTGGCCTGACGTCAGGAGCCTGGATGCTAACATGGGCACCAGACTCAGCGCCACCGTCAGCGAACAAATCAGCGCAAAGATGATCACGTACGCCAGTTCCTTAAAGAGGATGCCCGAGACGCCACGGACGAAAATCAACGGCAGAAAAATCACCAGCGTGGTTATGGTGCTGGCGATAATGGCCAGTCCGACCTCCCTGGCACCTTCCACCGATGCTTCCTCCGGCGCTTCGCTATTCTCACTGCAGCGGCGGAAGATGTTTTCGAGCACGACGATGGAGCTGTCGACCATCATGCCCACCCCCAGGGCCAGTCCGCCTAGGGTCATTAGATTGAGCGTGAATCCCCCGAAGAAAATTAACGCAAAAGTGGTCACGATTGAGATCGGAATCGACAGGGAAATCACCAGCGTGCTTCGGATGTTGCGCAGGAAAAACAGCAGAATCACGATGGCCAGCCCGCCCCCGTAAAGCACCGAGCGGGCAACATTGGCGATCGACCGCTCGATGAAATTGCCCTGGTTGATGACCGGGACAATGTTGATCTGAGGAAAGGCTTGGTTGACCGCTTCAATTTCAGCTAGAATACGTCTAGACACTTCAACCGTATTGGCATTGGCCTGTTTGCGAATAGCCACGCGCAGCCCGCGCCCCCCGTTAACGCGCACGATGCGCGTCAGCTTCTCATAGGTGTCTTTGACCTCGGCGATTTGACCAAGCGTTATGGCGGTACCGTCACGCTGGACGATGACCGTGTCTCGAATCTGATCCAGGTTGATAAACTCGGCCGGTGCGCGCAGCATGACCTCATAACGCCCTTGTTCGATCTTGCCTGCCGGAAGATCGAGGTTGGCGTCTTGAATGGCCTCGAGCACCCGGTCCAGAGGCAGCCCCACGGCTTTGATCCGGTCAGGATCCAGTTCGATCCGGACCTCGCGGTTGAAGCCTCCCCAAACATCAACCTGCGCAACACCTGAAATGCGGGCAAAGCGATAACGGATCTGATCTTCAATCAGTCCCGTGAGCTCCACGGGATCGAGATCGCTGGAAATTCCCAACAGTACGACCGGATAACTGGCGATGTCGAATTTTCGGATGCGGGGCCTGACGATATCATCGGGTAACTCGTTGATTTCGTCTTCGAGTTTGCCCTGAACGTCAATCGCCGCAGTGTCGATTTCCGTACCCCACACAAAGCTGACACGAACCGTGCTCTGGCCCTCTGAGGATGTTGATGTGATTTCCTCTACCCCGGGCACCGTGGCAACGATCTCCTCAATAATTTGAGTCACCAGCCGCTCCATGACCTCGGGACTGGCACCCTCGTACTCCGTTCGGATGCTCAGCGTCGGCAGTTCGATGTTGGGCAGCATGTCAATCTGCAGCCTGCTCAGAGAGACAGCCCCGAGGATGACCAGGATCAGGGTCACCATGGTCGTGAAGATGGGGCGCTTGACGCTGAAACTTGGCAGATTCATGGGGAGTCAACCTTTTCGCGACCAATAGTGGTTTTGTTCTGTTCGGCAGGAATCGTGATGGGGGAGCCGTGGTTTACCAGTTGCTGGCCCAGGGTTACGACCCGACCGAACAGCCCCTCGCCTTCCACCTGCATCCGGTCGCCTTCGCGGATGCCCACTTCTACTTCTCTCCAGGCTACCGATCGCCCATCCTCACTGACGACGAAAACACCGCTCTCGTCATCACGTATAGTCAACGCTTGCTCCGGGACGATGGTGGCCTCCGACACCTGGGTTAATACCACTGTAGCCGTGATGAACATGCCCGGTTTGAGTCGATGCTGTGGATTGTCGATGGCCATTTCGACCCGCGCCTGCCGGGTGGACTTGCGGAAGACGGGGGCAATGCGATCAATGCGACCCTTAAAGTCTTCGCCCGGATAGGCGTCCGTTTTTAACGAAACAAGCTGTCCGGGTTTCAGGCGAGCGTAGTCTCTCTCGGTGACGGAAACCACCCCGACGATGGGGTTCAATTCAACGATCAAAAGCAGTGGGGCGTTGGCGGCCACAGTTTGACCTTCATCCACATACCGTTCAGCAACGACACGATGCTCGTCGCCGCCAGTCCAGCCCGCTGTTACCTTGGTATAGCCGAGTCGGATATTTGCAGTTTCAAGCGATGAATCGGCCTTCGTTACCTGGGCCGCAGCGACTTTAACTTGAGCCTGCTTTTCCAGTAGATCCTGCCTGGTAGCATCGAATTCAGAATCAGATGCGATCCCGCGCTTTAAGAGTGACTCGGTGCGTTTAAACTCGCGATTGGCAATTTCCAGGGCGCTCTCGGCCTCGGACAAGTTGGCCCTGGCCACGACCAGATCGGCCTGGGCTTGGGCTACAGCCTGGATATATTCATCATTGTCCAGCTCGGCAACAACCTGACCCCGCTTTACCGTGTCGGCGATATTCACGATTACACGCTCGACGCGGCCGCTTACTTTCGGCGCGACAACAAACTCAGCCAGGGCCTCCAACTCCCCGCTAAATGTCCGCTTTAACGCGATCGGCCCGCGCTGAATCTGGGCCACTTCCACCGGCGCCGGTGGCAAAGCCTTACCGCTTTTGTTCGAGCCGGTCCGGTCCTGAAATTGACCGAAAATTACCCAGCCCAATCCCACCGCCGCTCCAATCAGAAGAACCGTCAAAATAATTTTAGGACCGCCCGATTTCATAGCAAAATACCTTTTCCGTTGTCATTAAAATGAGCACTTCCCCGAAAAGTCTGTGCTGTTTGACCTGAGATAGGGAACATTGTACTTTTAGGGCTGATATTGCAACGAAAAAATGGTTGATGAAAAGACCCCTATGGCGATCCATTAGTGCCGTTTTTTCCTGGCAAGCGCTTAGAAAGACACATCATATGTTCAAAGCAGTTTTCGGTTGTCATCGTGAAGCAAGATTATATAGTTTAGCAAATGCGTCTTAAAGACATCTGCACATCGGACCAAACCGACCGCCATCAGGCGAGATCGGGATTCGTGAGGATCTGAAATCATGTTCACGGGATATTATTATCGTCTGCCGGGGTTCCTTGCCGTGAGTATTTTATTGCTGGTCTCGGCGTCCTGTTCGCTGATCGAGAAACGGATTGACCGCACAGCGGGAGGGCCGAATGTGCCTGCCGATATCGCGGTGCACACGCCCTTGGAGTCTATCGAGCAACCCGAAGAGATTGCAGCGCCAACAGTGCCACTGGGGCCCTTGAAAGTCACCATCACCGAAGCTATTTTGCTTTGCCTCGAAAACAACCGCTCGCTTGTGGTGCAAAGATTGGATCCCTCGATTCAGCAAACTTTTGAGGACCAGGAAAGAGCGATTTTTGATCCGGCAATAAACGCAGACGTCTCCACCGGCAGGGTGAAAGCAAAACGCCTCGCAAGATCCGGATCTGAAACGGAGGATTTCACCAGAGATGCTGCCGAAGGCATCATTTCTCTGGAGCAATATTTCCCGACCGGCACAACGGTTGCCCTGGAAGCCAGCACCCAGATGACTGATTCCTCTCTTTACGATGACACCTTTTATTCGACCCGTTTGGGCACGACGGTGACTCAGGCGCTGCTGAGAGGATACGGAACGGATGCAAATCTGGCCCGACTGCAGCAGGCTCGCCTGGATACGCGCATGTCGGAGTATGAGTTGCGGGGTTTTACCGAGTTTCTGGTAGCGGAGGTGGAAGGCACTTACTGGGATTACGCCCTTGCCCAGCGTCAGATCGAAATTGTTGAGGAATCACTGAAAGTCGCCCGTCAGCAACTCAACGAAACCAAAGAGCTCATCGCCGTCGGCCGATTGGCTAAAGCTGAATTGGCGGCCGTCCAGGCCGAGGTCGCGGCACAGGAGCAGGCTCTCATAGAAGCACGGGCCAACAAGGAGTCTATTCGTCTGCAACTGCTGCGGTTGCTCAATCCTGCGGGGCCCGCAATCTGGCAGCGGGAAGTTGATTTAATCCATCAGCCGACCTTGCCCGAAATCAAACTGGAAGATGTTCAGCTTCATGTCTCCGTATCGATGCGCATGAGTCCGATTTTAAACGAAGCACGCCTGGAAATATTACGCGGCGATCTGGAGCTTGTTAAAACACAGAACGGATTGCTGCCCTTAATGGATCTTTTCATCACGCTTGGCAAAAGCGGATATGCAAATTCCTTTGGCAAATCCATTGATCATGTTAACGAAGACACTTATGACGCTCTGGCCGGCGTCAAGTTTAATTATCCTATATTTAATCGGGATGCAAAAGCCCTTCACCGGCGAGCGCTGCTGACTCGGCAGCAGGCGCAAAAAGCGCTGGAGAACCTTTCACAACTGGTGGAAGTCGACGTGCGCACCGCTTACATTGAGGTCACCCGTACCAAGCAGCAGATCACCGCCTCATCAGCCACCCGCATGTTCGATGAGGAAAAACTCCGGACCGAGTCCGAAAAACTGCGAGTGGGAAAATCAACCAGCTTTCTGGTGGCTCAAGCTCAGCGGGATCTGTTGGTGAGCCGGATCGCTGAGGTGGAGGCCCTTGCCAACTACCTCAAGGCATTGATCAATCTTTACCGGCAGGATGGATCGCTGCTCGAGCGCCGAGGCATTTCCGCGCCCGGACGCGAACCGGTCAAACTTTCAAAAAAATAAAAATTTGTCTGATGGAATGAATTTGAAGACCCTGCAGCAAGCTGCAGGGAATCTTCGACCGTAAGGAATAATACTAATTTTATATACGCTCGCTAATCCCGCAGCGACTCGACTGAGCTCGTCGAAGTCAAGCTGCGGAGAATGCACTCGCTTAATCGGTTCAATTTTTCAACGTATCCGCAAGGAATTCCGTAAAGCGCTTCCAGGATTTTTTGTCCGCAGTTTTCTGATAACGGTTTCCACCAAAGACGGTAAAAGCATGTTGAGCGCCACCGTAGGTGATCATTTCGTGGGCAACGCCGGCCGATTCCAGCTCTTTAGCCAAATCAGCGAACTGGTCCATGGTAATCGCCGTATCCGCCGAACCGTGCATAATCAAAATTTCCCCCCGGGTCTTCGTGTAGTCTTGTCCCTCCGGCGTCTCTAGGCCTCCATGAAAAGTGGCAAAACCTTTCAAGTCTGCCCCGGATCGCGCCAATTCAAGCACTGCCGCGCCACCAAAACAATAGCCGACAGCAACGGCATTTTCGATGTTGGCGCCTCTTTGCTTGGTCGTATCCAAGGCCCCTTTCATCAAAGCCCGCATTTTCTCTCTGTCTTTATAGAGTTCACCCGTATGCTGGCGTTTGTCTTTCAGTTCCGTGGGTCGCACGTCGGCACCGAACAAATCCAATGCAAAAACAGCATATCCCAAATCAGCAAGCATATTGGCACGCATGACCTCATAATCTGTCAAACCATCCCAGTCATGAATCAGCAGCACGAAAGGCGCCTTCTGAGAAGGGGTGATGTAATACCCCTTATAAGGTTGACTATTGACCTGATATGTCACCCAGGCGCCTGTGGCACCAAATGCAACAGTTGAAACGGATAAAAGCAAAAACACACATATAACGTATCGCATAATAAGACACTCCTTTCTTTGACACCGTCACTCCGGCGGTTCCCACTTGTCTAATACTTGACGGACTGCCCTCTCAACTTGTGCGCGGGCGTCCCATCGTTCATCGCCTCTCATCATAAGCTCGTCGTAGTCTGTCTCCGCGTGCCGGATATGTGCAATAACGGCCAATCTGACTGCGTTTTCATCGAGGCTTTTTGCCGCTGCCGAGCGACCGATCCGACCGCTGTACTTAAGGCAAGCGTGCTCGGCTATGGCAACCTCTCTTCCGAATGGGCATCCAGGGAAGAGTTCACGCACACGTGTCGCGAAGCGCTGCACATATTGCTGACCCAGCTCCGCCCGTCGCACTTCTTCACGCTCTCTTCGTCGAGCCCTGGACTCGGTGTCGGCCAAACACTCTCTTTCGGCGCGCTCCAACGCCTCAGACTCGACCAAAAGTCCTTGTCGCTCGTAGCGCTTTCGGGCACGAGCCCATTTCAATACGACTGCAGCCAAGGTCGAATGTTTCCGTGCGCGCCTGGTAAGCGCTGCATCGCCGGACGGAAGAAAGACAAGATGATCCAAGTCGGCACACGAAAGGCACAGTGCTCCTTTGTCTTCGACCAGCGTAATCCATGCTTTGCTGCCAAGATTTTCACCACATTCGTCGCACGTCGAATCCCGAGTGGAGATGAACACCTTGAGCTCAGCGGTTTGTTTTCTACTCCTCATTTACTCATCTATTTTCCACTCTCTTGCCATCATAAACCGGATCTAAAAGGAGTACTTGGGTACTGGAAACTAAAGGGTCCCTAAAAGCCACAAAACTATACCATGGTGTCTCGCAAAAGCACCCAGCCCATAGCCTATTTTACCTTGGAGGCGAGCCATTCCAGCGCTCCACCGGTGGCTTCCCATGCCAATCTGTTTCCGTGTGCAAATACAATGGCCTCGTTCTCGTCGCCGAAGCCGTAATAATCCGGAAGGTGGCGTGGCATCTTTTTCCGTCCAAGCAGATAAGCCGGCACATGTTTGTTTTCTTCAAAGGCCGCCTTAAGCGACTTGGTCGCCGCCAGCGAATTGCCCTCCTTGCGAAAATCCAAAAGCGCCCTGGAGTACATCCAGACCGCCATGCCGTCCTCTTTATACTGCCCGAAGAGATTCTCGGCGTCCGCATCGCGGCCCAATTCAATCAGGTACGGCATCAGCAGGTCGCGAATGCCCTGGTTATCGTTGGGATTGAGCCGCAGCATATCCTGGTAATGTTCAACGGCTTCATCCCGGCTTCCGGCCTCCCACAAGCTTTGTGCCAAGCCAGCCCGGGCACGCATGTAGGGGCGAGTCTCCAATAGCCCCCAGAAGTGCCCCACATCCTCCTCGAAGGCCTTTTTCCCAAGAGCCCGCTCACCCGCCACGACTCCCCTGCGGTAGAGATCAAGGGCTTCATCGAGCGACTTAGCCGTTTCTTCAGCAAGCAGGACATATGCATCCGCGCAGTCGGCGGATATTTCTATCGCCCTCTTAGCCAGTGCCACCCGTTGCCGGCGCGTTGTCGCCTCCCATGCGTCGTACATGATCTGTTGGGCTTGATCCACTGCGCTGGTCCTGCCCTTTCCTCCGCCGCCGAAAAAGTCGGACATCATCCCTTCCATTGATTCACGGGACGGAAGGACGGATAATTTGGCTTTGCTTTTGGAAGCAACCTGCTTTTTCTTTGTCTTGCCTTTGGCCTTTTTTCGGCCTTTTGATTTGGGCATCTTTTCAACTCTCCTCAAATGCGTTCTTTAAGTGTCAGCATCAGAACGTCACAGACATTCATTCTCCCAGCCTCCGTCTTTGGAATTAAGGTAACATCGGATCAGTGGAAGTCACTTAGTAAACTTTCCCAAAAAGGCAGTTCCAAGACTTTGCTTGGCACAGACCATAAGTATTTCTTTTTAAATATCAATTGGTTGGTTAATGGGCGACCCCCGAGATCCCAATAAGCCCTGCGCACGCTGTGTAAAAATGCCCCCCCTTTTTTTACAACTAGCCTGTCTCATTGAACGCAGAATTCAGATGTCGTGAGCCTCACGAGATTCTAAAACGTTCCAGCGTTTCTTTTCGCTTTCGCCAGTCCGGTTGGCAGCGGGTCAGCAGGGAGTAGAAGGCTTTCGAATGGTCGTGGTGCTTCAAGTGGCAAAGCTCATGCATGACGACGTACTCAATGCAATGGACAGGTGCCTGCACCAGTTTGACGTTCAGTGTAACTCGGCCTGCGGGGCTGCAACTTCCCCACCGCGTGCGCATGACACGAATTGCCAACAGTGGCTCAGGGACACCGTGACGAGATGCAATGGTGTAGCACTTGTCCATGTAACGGTCCAGGGTCTCCCGAGCCCTTTTACGAAACCATGCGTTTACCACTCTTCTGATGCTTTTAGTGTCCGATTTGTCTTCCACCCAGACCCAAAGAAAGCGCCCCAGCAGTTTGGCTGGCTGTCTCGATCCCGCTTCGACTTTCAGTCGATACTGGCGTCCCAGATAAACGAAGGTCTCTCCACTGACATATCGTTTCGGCGTTGGCAAAGGGTGATAAGTCTCCACTTTGTCGAGGGTCTTCGAAATCCACGGTGCCTTCTTCTTAACAGCCTCACGGATTTCGTCTTCTTTGGCACTGTTCGGGGCAAACACATCCACGGTGAGCGCTGGAGACACGACGATACGCAAACGCTTGCGGCCGGCACGATGCAAGCGGTATCGGATCTGGCGCGCACCGAACTGAATGCTATTCTTACTCGGTCGGCTCTTCACGATCTTGGAACAATTACAATTGCAACGGCAAAGCACAAAGCTCCAAGTTCAAGGCGTGCAAATTCTGAGGAACGAGGCGTACATAGTCGTACGCCGCAGTGACGAAGGA
>Ga0180434_10008699_pt1 | contig 11161 bp, 10 predicted proteins | sample SS_ome_7_FD_132453 | JGI IMG/M metagenome (GOLD analysis project Ga0180434, IMG submission 132453) | Hypersaline lake sediment archaeal communities from the Salton Sea, California, USA - SS_1_D_2 metaG | ecosystem: Environmental > Aquatic > Non-marine Saline and Alkaline > Hypersaline >... | reverse complement strand
TGCTGGGGGCCCAGAATTCTTCTTTCCTTGGGAAACTGGTAGGCCAGCAATCGTCCGTAGTTGTCGCCGTCACACATGCCGGCAATCCATCCGATGGATACCTGGCGGTTCTTGGGCGTGAAGGGCAGCATCAGAACGAACTCGGGGGTATCGGATTCCGGCAGCTCCCACATGATGTAATAGGGTTCCACCGGCTGCACCTGGTTGTAATACTTCTCGGTGGCACGCACCCACAGGTCTTCCTGGTTGTAGAACACCATCGGATCGGTCATGTGGTATTTGGCATTCACCAGGCCTTGGAGCAGCAGCATGTCGGCCGGGTAGCGCACGTGGTCGCGCAGAGCGGCCGGCATGGCATCGGCGGGTTTGAACATCGCCGGGAATATGGCCTGCCAGGTGCGGATCAGAGGATCCTCGGGGTCGAAGATGTAAAAATCAACCGATCCGTCGAAGGCGTCCACAATCACCTTGACGGCGTTGCGCACGTAGTTGCTCCCCTCGAAGCGCGCCAGCCGGCCCGGGGCGCGTGCGTTGCCGGGGGGCACAGATTCCCGGGCTTCCTCCGGGGTAAACGGTTCGCTGTAGGGGTAGAAGCGGGATGTGGTATAGGCGTCGATGATCCAGTAGAGTTTTCCCTCGGCCAGGACCACGTAGGGGTCGTCGTCAAATGCCAGAAAAGGCGCCAACGTCTCCACCCGCTCCCTGATCTGACGGTGAAACATGATCCGGCTTTCATGGGTGGGATAGCCCGACAAAAACAGTTGCAGCCCGTCGAACATCCAGCCGTAGATGAACTTGCGCCATAAGCTTTCCAAACGCACACCGCCTTCGCCCGGATAGCGGATGTACACGTTCTCATCGCCACTGGGATAGTCGAACTCCATTTCTTCGGTGTTGACCACGGCCGGGCTCCGGGTGAGTTCGCCGTAGTATATTTGGGGCCGCTCCACGGCAATCGCGGCATGACGGCTTTTGGGCGGAATGTCCCGGATGAGGAGATCCGGCAGCCCCTGGGGGGTGAATTCGCTGACGTTGGTCATGGTGATGCCATACCCGTGGGTGTACTTGAAGCGGCGGTTGACAAAGGTCTGGCTCTGCTCGGGCAGGTTGGCGAGCTCCATTTCCCGTGCGGAGACCATCACCTGCCGATAGTCGCCGTCGATCGTGTAGCGATCCACGTCGACATCGTCGAATTCGTAATAGAGGCGAATTTCCTGGAACTGCTTATAGACGGCGTCCAGCGCGCGCCAATCCCACAGGCGGATATTGGAAAAAATGGTCTGGTTGCGCTCCACTACCGCCTGGTCGAAGGTGCCCACGGCCGGGTATTCCCTTTCCTCCACCGCGTGCAGACCGAAGCCCTGACGCGTCAGCCGGATGTTGTGCGCAATATAGGGCTTTTCAAATGTGATTTCGTTGGGTTCGACCCGCAGCTGCTGGAACAGGGCGGGCCCAACCGAAACGGCCAGCGTCTCGATCACGAATACCACCAGGGCGACGGCCCCGAACACAAAAACGTGCAGCAGGTGGTCGCGGTCGATCCGCTCTCGGAAGAAGTCGATCAAGCGGCGGCGCAAGGGGGCTGCCATCAGCACGATGCCGATCAGCACCATGCTGCCGGCCACGCCCGCCAGGGCGGGCAAGCGGACGTTGACATCGGTCCACCCCGGTCCGGTTACCGCGCCGAGCTCGGAATACATCAAATGGAAACGCTCCAGATAGGTTTGCAGCGCCAGTGTCAGCAATAAAACCCCGCCGGCCCGGTAGACCGCAGCGACGCGTTCGGTATTCTCCTGTGGGGTGACGGAAACGTCGCCCGCCAGCTGAAAGGACAGAAAGGCGTCGGCCGCTGTCGCCGCCAGACTTAGCAGGGCCAGCGTCATCAGCAAGGTCGTCAGCATGTCCAGGAGGGGCAGACGGAAGAGATAAAACCCGACCGGAAGATCGAAAATCGGCTCGCGTAGATGTGTGGGAGCGGCATGGATGAACCGCAAAATGACCTCCCAGTGGGAGGCACCCCAGTTGATGCCCATGACCGCCGCCAGAACGAGCGCGGCATAGCGTCCCAATCGCTTGGCGGGAGAAAACCCGAGGGTCATCAGAAAGACGAAGGCGACCGCCAAAAGCCCCCCGGCAGTGCCGGCCAGGATCCGCACGGCAAGCACCTCCCAGAAACGCGCATCGTAGCCCAGATTCTGGAACCAGAGCATTTCACCCCAGAAGCCCATGAACCAGAATAAAAACACGGTCCCCGCCCCCAGCAGGGTGCCGGTCACCGCTCGGATCGGGCGGCGACTTAGACCACCGCTGACCGCAAGCCAACCGGCCAAACCGAGCAGGCCCAACATCACCACCGTATACATGCGATTCTCCTCTTGTCGCCGGTCCGCCGGCATCGGACGCCCCAGCCCGGCGGAACCAGCCGTTTAGGTCGATAAAACCTAACAGGATATTTGCGTGAGCACTTCGCCCACCAGGGTCTTATCCAGATTTTGGGCCAGGTCGGCCAGGGAAACCACGCCGCTCATCTTACCGGTTTCGTCGATCACCGGCATCCGTCTGACCTTGTGCGCGCCCATGGTCCGAGCCGCCTGTGCAATGTCGTCACTTTCCCGGCAGGCCACCAGGCCTTCGGTCATGGCGTTGACAACCGCCGTCGCCTTGGGGTCGAGGCCATGGGCCACGGCCCGTATGGTGATGTCCCGATCAGTCACGATTCCGACCGCCTCCTTACCAATGACGACCGGTAATTCGCCCACGTCCAGCCGCAGCATTTTTTCGGCCGCTTCCTGAAGCGTATTTTCATTGGTGACGAAATCCACATCCGTGGTCATGATATCCTTTACCTGCATGACAACCTCCTTCCAGGCCCGGTGGGCCCGTCTCGCGTGTTAACCCTTCTGAATTCACGCTGAATTCCTGAGAGCATGGGGCTATGATCCCTGTCCGACCGTAAAAATAAAATGGGCTCCAGACCCTATTGGCCGGCACCGCATGGTGTACTTCCATGGCGGCATCAGCGCTCGGCCCTTTCCGGTATGCGCCTGTCGGGCGGCGCCATGGGCTCCCCCGTCTCCAGGGAAGTGAAGGGGTCCACGTCGGCGCCCGCTTCCTCTGCGACGCGTAAGCCCGCCGTTTGACCGGGCTGGCCGCTGTCCGGTCGGCGCGCCTCGCGTTCCCACGGTTGACGGTCGATGCGGATGCTGTCCACCACGTCACCGGTCTCCAGCACATCATGAACGATCTCGAGCAGGATCTCGTGCTTGGTCTGGCTTGGCAGAAAGCCTTCCAGGTAAACCACGCCGTCCTCACTGGAAATCACCAGTTCCTCGGTTTCCACCCGGCCGTCGACCGCCACTTCCTCCATGATAGATTCGCGCATCTCCTCGTCCGTCATCGCGCCGCGGCCAAGGGCAACGCTGGTTGCTTCGATGCCGCCCGCCGGCAGGCGCTCGCGCAGGCCGGCGCACTTGACGCAGTGCCGGGCCCAGGGCAGCGCCTGCAGACGTTTTACGCGGATAGGCCGCCGGCAGGCCTCGCATCGGCCATAGCCGCCCTGGGCCATCCGGCCCAGCGCGATGTCGATGTTACCGATCTCGACCTGCAGCGTTTCAAGACGCTGTTGCATCTCGCTGGACAGGGTCGCCTTGCTGGCGGCCTCCTCCAGCTCCGTTTCCGGCTCGTGCAAACGCTGCCAGGCATCGTTCAGGGTCTGCCGTCGGTCGATCAGTTCGTCACGGCGCTGCAGCAGTTCCTCGCGCAATTCGAGGAAAATCAGCTTGTCCATTATTTTCTTTGCCATTATCGCCTCCCTTAGAATCTGAGCCTTCAGGTCACCCCCGATGGCTTCCGATTTTTAGCCCGGGCTTCCGGGGGACGACGACGTAAATACCGGTAATCCTGCATTTCAGCCGCCCGTCACGCCCTTGGCGATACGGTCGCCGACCTCCTTGTCGATGTTGCGCCAGTACTCGAAAGCGCGCTCCAGGACCGGCTCCGTCACGCCATTTTTCAAATGCCCCACTACGTTGGAGACCAGTCGGTCGCGCTGGCCGTCATCCATGACCTTCCGCACCAGGGTGCCCGGCTGGCCAAAGTCGTCGTCGTCCTTGCGCAGGGTATAGGCGGCACGGACGAACTCACCACCGGCATTCCAGACGGCCTGTTCCGGGTAGCGCTCGGAGTCGGCCGTGGGGCCACCTTTGGAGTTCGGTGCGTACACCGGATCGGAAACGTTCATCATCCGCATGGCTCCGCCCTTGCTGTAACTGTGCACGGGCACTTTGGGCCGATTGACCGGGATCTGCTTGTAGTTGACGCCCAAACGGGCCCGGTGGGCGTCGGCATAGGACATCAAGCGGGCCAGCAGCATCTTGTCCGGGCTCGGACCGATGCCGGGCACGAAGCTGTTCGGCTCGAAGGCCGCCTGCTCGATCTCGGCATGGAAATCGTCGGGATTACGGTTCAGGGTCATCCGTCCGACCTCGTGCAGCGGGTAGTCGCCGTGGGGCCAGACCTTGGTCAGGTCGAAGGGGTTGAAGCGGTAATTTTCGGCCTCCTCGAAGGGCATGATCTGCACCTTGAGCGTCCAGCCGGGATGATCGCCGCGCGCGATGGCCGCGAACAAGTCGCGGCGGTGGTAGTCGGCGTCTTCACCGGCGATCCGGTCGGCCTCCTCGTCGGTTAGGAAGTCGATACCCTGGTCGGTCTTGAAATGGTATTTCACCCAGAAGCGTTCGCCCTTGGCGTTGACCCACATGTAGGTGTGGCTGGTGTAGCCGTTCATATGCCGATAGCTTTTGGGAACGCCGCGGTCGCTCATCAGAATGGTGACCTGATGGGCGGATTCGGGCGACAGGGTCCAGAAGTCCCACTGCATGTCATGGTCGCGCAGGCCGCTGTTCGCCCGGCGCTTCTGGGAGTGAATGAAGTGCTGGAACTTCATGGGATCGCGTACAAAGAAAACCGGTGTGTTGTTCCCGACCATGTCGTAGTTGCCTTCGGTGGTGTAGAATTTGAGGGCAAAGCCGCGCACGTCCCGCCAGGTGTCGGGGCTGCCGGCCTCGCCGGCCACGGTGGAGAAACGGGCCAGCATGTCGGTCTTGGCGTCCGGTTGGAAGAGGGCCGCCTTGGTGTAGGCGCTGACGTCCCGGGTCACCTCGAACTGTCCAAAGGCCCCTGAACCCTTGGCGTGAGGCTGGCGGTCCGGAATCATCTCCCGGTTGAAGGTCGCCATCTGCTCGAGAAGGTAGTGATCCTGAAGCAGGATGGGGCCGTCGGCTCCCACGGTGAGCGAAAACTCGTCACTCGAAACCGGGTTCCCCGCATCGTTGGTGGTGAATTTGCGGTCGTCGTTTGCCATGGGAAAGCCTCCTTTTTGTCGTCGTGGTTCGATCGGCGGTTGTTTCGGGACATCGTAATTTAGAATAGAAAGCCGCTCCGGTCGCTGAAACCTGTGCCGGAGGGTTGCGATAACCTTGAGGATGCGCCCGAAGCGACGGGACGGCAAACCGGAGCGCCCGTTGGGAATCGGACCGCCAAAAAAGGTCGCGACGCACCACGAGGAGCGCCCCCGAATACCGAACGCCAAAGCACCGGATCTTGTTTGGGGTTAGCCTACAACCGCATTGGAAAGATTAATATGGGGTACATTGCTTATTCTGCCGTCTGTTTCGGTATAGCGCGGTGGTCTCCCGCACCTCCTCCAGTCGACAACCCATCATCCACGACCGCGATCTTCCCTGACTTTCATCCAGATGATCGGCAGCCAGAGCGATCCGCCGATCAGGTTGAAGACAATGACCGGCAGGGAACCGATCACGACGCCGTAGACCGCCCAGAGGAGCAGACCGGCGGCCAGCATGAGCAGAAATTTCAGGTCGAAGCTGGCGACGTCGCCGGTACGGTAAGAATAATAAAGCTGGGGGGAGGCGCTGAACGTGGTCAGAAGGCCGGCCGCGTGGCCGATCAGTTCACTGGCAAGCATACGGCATTGACTCCTTTTTGATTTTCGGTAAATCCGGTCGCATCTTTGAAATGGACATTTCCCCGCCTGGACAGGGACCGCACCGGATGCGGCTGAAAGGCAGGGGGCGCACTCATCGGCTTCACTCCGGGCGACGTACAGGGCGCCCCTCCAGGATGGCGACCAGCATGGCCGGTTTGATCCATTGGATCAGGTGGCAGATGGACACGGTCCCCGAGAGTTGACCGTCGCGGCTGATGACCACCAGCTGCCGCAGGCCGCGATGTCCCATCATCCGGGCGGCCACTTCGAGGTCGTCCTCCTCCTTGCAGACCACAACGCCCCGGGTCATGGCGGCCGCAACCCGCATTTCGCCCGGGACGACCCCTCGGGCGACGACGCGCCGCACGATATCCCCGACCGTCAGCACGCCCACGGCCTCGCTGTCGCTGATCACGGTCAGACAGCCGTCCCTGTGCCGCGTCATTCGCCGGGCGGCCTCTTGAATGGAGTCCGTGGCCGAAATATAGTCCACCGCACGCCGCATGATCTTGTTTACTTTCACGCCAACCTCCCGGATGTTCGGCATCGAAGGCGGGTCAATCAATCAAGCGCATCATGGCTGTTTCCCTGTCCACCAGAATGTGGTCTGTCAGCGCCCCGGATTCGCGCGTGATCATCTCCGCCTCAAAGACATCTTGTTTTTCTTTGATGCGACCCACCATCAGCTGCGATTGGCGACTATAGGTCAGCATGTCTTCGAGCAAATCCCGAACGGTCTGCATGGTCAAAGGTGTTTGGGACCGCCATGCATTACTGCGCTGGCGCATGGCCACATGATAGCGGCGGCCCAACGCCATGGCATAGCCGTTGCGGCCGACAAAACCGCTTTTGCAATAAGGGCAGTAGGTCCAGTCACTGCGGGGGCCGCCAACCGTCGCCCTCCCCACGGCCTGCCCTTTACACCGGTCTCCGGCGGTGCCGGCAGCAGCGCCGAAGAGGGCCCACAGACACAACGTCGTCAGTACTGCCGGCACAACATGTTTCGTCCGCATACGCGTCATCCCTTTCAAACCCTTCCTTTTGGTGTCCGACCAACCGATCGGGCCCGAAGCCGGCCTGTTTAGGCGGATTCGGTAACCATGGCCTCCCCTTCCAGTCGGCAGCGGGAGAAGTCGATCGGCGCGCCGCAACCGGGGCAATTATGCGGTCGGCCGAACTCGTCCGAGAAAATTTCCTTGGCTTCACCACACTGGTTGCAGCGGCAGCGGAACGATTTGAGATTGCGGAGGTGTTGAAACCCCGGACAGTGGCTTGGCGTGGATGAAATCTGGCTCATGAGGGTCTCCCTTCGTTGGCTTGTTCTAAGAAGCGTCTTTGGTGTGGCATTTCATACAGGACGTCGGCGCCGGTGCACTGCGATCCGCTTTGCGGACCTTGCGGTGGCATCCCCGACACAAATCGTGCAGGGCCTCGGCATGGTATTCCCGCTCCCAGATTTTTTTCTCCTCACGGGACAGTTTTTGCGCCCGCATCTGCTTTTTTACATCCCGCGGAACGGTACCCGGCTCGCTGTGACAGTCGATGCAGGCGTTGACATCGTCGCCCGGCACCAAATCGGTCAGCGCTTCACCTTCGTCGTCATGGTGGCATGCGCCGCAGCCGGCGCTGAAAAAATCCGGATATTGCTGCGGGAAAGCATCCGTGTGACGCCGGTGCGGGAATTCGACAATCGGTTTGGTGTGTTCCTCGTAATCGAGATTGTCCATTGCGATGATGTCCGGCACGTCCCCCGCTGAGGCGGGAACCGTCCCGGCCAGCAGGGTGGTGGCCGCTGTCAGCATGGCCGTCAGCATCCAACAAGTGGTTTTCATGTCAACGACGTCTCCTTTTTCCGTGGGCAGCACGATGCTGCCGATGGTGAGGATCCTAACGCCTGTCGTGCCGGCCGTGAATAGGGTCATGCCCGTAGACTGGGCGCTTTGCGCGTGTATCGGGCCTACGCCTTTCCACCGGGGTCTCGATGGGCATGGCCCGTTGGGATGCGGGTCTGGATGGGGGCCGATTACAGGCAAGGGCCCATTTTTATCAGGGGGCGCAGGCGATAGACTGGCAACATCAAGCGTACGAAAAAGCTCGGCCCCAACCGGATCCGGCCCCGCCCGGGACCTGTGGTTGAGGGTCGGCCCGTACCCATCCCGGGAAGGAGGAGAAACAATGAACGTCCAACCCATCGACCGACTCGACCTCAGCGACCAGCGGGTATTCATCCGCGCGGATTTCAACGTCCCTCTCGAAGACGGCCGGGTAACCGACGACACGCGCATTCGCAGGACACTGCCCACCATTCAGCATGCGCTGAAAGAGGGCGCCCATCCGCTCATCCTGGCATCGCACCTGGGCCGTCCCGAGGGCAGTCCACGCCCGGCTTACGCTTTGGCGCCCGTGAGCCGCCGCCTGTCGGAGCTTCTGGGGCAAACCGTCGTCCAGGCCGAAGACTGTGCCGGGACGACCGTCGAAAAGCAGATCGCCGCCATGGGCCGGGGCGAAGTCCTCCTGCTCGAAAACCTGCGCTTTCATCCGGAAGAAAAGAAAAACGACCCTGATTTCGCCAGGGCGCTGGCGCGTCTGGCCGACATCTACATCAACGATGCCTTCGGCACGGCGCATCGGGCGCATGCCTCGACCTACGGCATGGCCTCGCTGGTTTCCCGGCGGGGGATGGGGTTTCTCATGCAGGAGGAGATCGCTCAGCTGGAAAGACTCCGGCACGATCCCGCGGCACCCTTTCTGGTCATCCTGGGAGGTGCCAAGGTGGCCGGCAAAATCGGGGTCATCCAACACCTTCTCGACCGGGCCGATGTCTTCCTCATCGGCGGCGCCATGGCGTACACCTTCATGCGCGCCCGGGACGAAAAGACCGGGCGTTCGAAGATAGAAAGCGACGAAGTGGATCTGGCCCGCGAAATTATCGAGGCTTCGGTGGAAAAAAACGTCCTCTTGCTTCTGCCCACCGATCATGTGGTGACGGCAAACGATGATTCGCAGGCGGCGGGATGCGTGGTCCGGCAGATTCCGGAGAACATGTGCGGCGTCGATATCGGTCCCCGAACCATTACGGGCTACAGCGCTGAAATCGAGAAGGCCGCCACCATTTTCTGGAACGGTCCCATGGGCATCTTCGAAAACGAGGCCTTCGCCACCGGCACCCGCTCCGTGGCCCGTGCCGTGGCCGAAGCATCGGCCTTCTCCGTCATCGGCGGGGGGGATTCGGTAGCGGCCGTGCGCCAGTTCGACCTGAGCGGGGGAATCGGCCACATCTCCACGGGGGGCGGCGCCTCGCTGGCCTTTCTGGAAAGCCGGACGCTGCCGGGGCTGGACGCGCTGGCCGCCTGATCAAGACCCCGGCATGACGGCGGGAACACCTGACCGTTCCGCCCGAGACCGCTATCGGCCGTCTGCCAGTTGGCCATAGAGCGTCAGGGTCTGCCGGGCGATGCTCTCCCAGCTGAAGTGCGTCTCCACCCGCCGGCGGGCGGCCGCGGCCATGGCGGCGCGTTGCTGCGGGGACTCCATCAGGCGCTCGATGGCCTGTGCCAAATCCTGCGCGAACTGCTCCGGATCCCGGGGCTCGGGGTCGCCCGCCCCCCTTGGCGTGAAGGGCACCAGCAGGCCGGTTTCGTCATGGGTCACCACTTCCGGAATCCCGCCCACCGCCGAAGCCACCACCGGCGTACCGCAGGCCATGGCCTCCAGATTGATGATCCCGAACGGTTCGTACACCGACGGACAGACAAAGACGGCGGCATGGCTGTAGAGCACGCGTAACTGGTCCACCGGAACCATCTCGCGAATGCGCACCACCCGGTTGTCAGTCTGCGCGCGGAGCGCGTCGAGCGCCCGATCCACTTCCCGGCTCACCTCCGGCGTATCGGCCGCACCGCTGCAGAGCACCAGCTGGACCGGGGTTCGCACCCGGCCAAAGGCCCGGATCAGGTGAATAATGCCCTTCTGGCGCGTTTCCCGCCCGACGAAGAGAACAAAGGGAAGGGAAGGCGCAATGCCGCAGGCCTCGAGAACGGCATCGTCGCGCGTCTCGCAATAGGTTCGCGGGTCGATGCCGTTGTGAATCACCGCAACCTTCTCCGGGGCTGCGTCGTAGAGGTCGCAGACCCCCGTTTTCATGGCCTCCGATACCGCAATGATACGGTCGGCGTTCTCCAGGGCCGTCTTCTCCAGCCAGCAGGTCGCGTGGTAACCGGTACCGAGCTGATCCTGCTTCCAGGGCCGATGGGGTTCCAGGGAGTGCGTCGTCACCACCAAGGGCACCTGCAGCAGCTGTTTGAGGAGGCAACCCGCCAGAAACGTGTACCAGGTGTGACAGTGCACGATGTCGGCGGGTCTGGCCGCCCCGGCCATCACGACGTTTCGATGGAGCGCATCCAGCAGCTTGCGATGGCCGGTCACCAGGCCGGCCAGTTCGCGCGCCGGCCCGATGCCGGTCACCGACCGGCCGGTTCCCGTTTCGAACTGGTCGCCGAAGCAGAGCACCTGGAGCTGATGGCGGCCTTGGTGCCGCCCTCCCAGGGCGCGCACGAGATGGTCGACATGGACGCCGGCGCCACCGTATATATGCGGCGGATATTCGTTGGTAAGCATCAGGATGTTCATTGGCGGTGCTCCTTTCTAGCCTATGTCCGGATACAGATCCGCCAGGCAGCGTCGGGCCGTTTCCGCCCAGCTGAACCGCGCGGCGGCGGCATTCGTGCGAAGGTCTTCCCACGCCTCGGGGCGGTTGCGTTTCAGGGCCGTGGCCGCCAGGGTGGCGGCGACGAAACGGTCCACCTGCTCCTCCAACGTGTCGCCCCTGAAGCAAAAACCGTTGTGGCCGTCGCGCACCGTGTCTTTGAGCCCCCCCACGGCGTGCACCAGGCAGGGCTGGCCGTCGCGCATGGCCAGCATCTGGCTCAACCCGCAGGGCTCGTACGAGCTGGGCATCAGGAAAAGGTCGCCCGCGGCGTAGAGCACCCGGGCGAGCGGTTCGGAATAGCCGTTGACGAAGATAAAATTGGCGTGGCGGGCGGCCACCCGGGCCAGCCAGCGCTCGTAGTCGCGGTCACCGCTGCCCAGCAGCACATAGCACCCGCGATCCCCGATACCTTCCAGGATGGCCGCCAGCCCCGTTTGACCGTTGCT
>Ga0180434_10008697_pt1 | contig 11162 bp, 17 predicted proteins | sample SS_ome_7_FD_132453 | JGI IMG/M metagenome (GOLD analysis project Ga0180434, IMG submission 132453) | Hypersaline lake sediment archaeal communities from the Salton Sea, California, USA - SS_1_D_2 metaG | ecosystem: Environmental > Aquatic > Non-marine Saline and Alkaline > Hypersaline >... | reverse complement strand
TACGGCTGGCGGAACGATCGCCACCGGCTCACTTTGGAAGTTGATCGCCTTGCGAAGCTGCTCGCGGCAGCGGCGAAACACAGCCTCGTCACCCCACTGCAAAGCCAGTTCGTCTAGCTTTCTCAGAACCTCTCCTGCTTCCGATCGAATGTGCACTTCGTCGTTGAGTCGAATTAGCACTTCGCCAAGCCCCAAATCTGTTTGCGTTTCATCGTCGTAAAAATAAGCGCCGAATCGTCCGTACCTCAATTCCACGTGCGACATCGCTATTCCTTGTTCTCTTTGGGAAATCGGGTGTGCAAGCCGATACTTGCTCGGGTGTTAGCTTGTTGGTTCATTAGGGTCGACGATTTGAACGCAGACAGGTTCGTCAACGCTTTCGCCGGTTGCTGCTTCCCAATCACCGGGGTCGATCATAAATCGGCGGCCAATGCCTTTGGCTTCACGACGCCTCTGCTTCCGCTCACGAGCCGCCCGCCAAAACTCGTCGTATCCGTATCCATCTTGGCACATCGTCTCCAACTCCCTTGTTTACTTCGAGCGTTACTACCGTTTGTCTATCGGGTGTTAGTGCCTAGAACGGCGTTTCTACACTGGCGGCTATGCCGTGAATCAATCGCAGCAAACGCACTTCGGGAGTATGTGTTTCGACACTTATCTCGTTGGAACCATCCCACACCGTTCGTGGCTGTACGCCGACGCCATGCGTGACATGTAGGGCGGATTCACAAACCGCGCGAATCTTCGCAAAGATTTCTTCGCTGTCCTTCCAATTTTTTTTATAGCGTTCCAAGTCACCTTGAGCGTGGCGAGCTACGCGGTCTGCCTCAACGATCTTGTTTTGCAATTCGTCAATCGACTTGTCACGCGAGGCTAACGCTATCTCAAGTTCCGCTTTTGTGGGCATTTTTGATTGCTCCAAAGTGTTGTTGAAAATCGACCCTAACTCCCGCGATGTGATCGGCTGTTATTGCCCTTTGGCCGCTCGGATTAGCCGGTCGGCTTGTCGCTCATATCGTCCACTCCCCTACGCCTTTCAGGAAATCCCTCGCCGCCGTTCGCATCGTCTCCGATTGCCAGTCGACCGGCTCGGCGAGCGGCAGATCCTCGCCAAATGTCGCCCGAGTCCAAACCGCCATCGGTACGAGTGCGTGCCGGAACTGATGCGGAAACAATGCCGACGCTGGCGGATCGACCTCGACGATGCTCACATCGACGCCGTTCTCCTTGTAGTACCAAAACGCGTCCCAGGTCTCATCGTACGTCGGTGTGCGATCGCCGACGATAACGATCAGCAGGACCGGACACCGAGGAAATACGCCCACCGGATCGCGGAACATGCCCGAGTGAACGATCAGCCCCCGGCAGTCCGGCGTCATCTGTGCGTAGTCATGGGCGAGCGTGCCGCCGTCGCTGAACCCGATGACGAGTGGCCCCTCGTTCGTCTGCCGACGATACCGATCCTCCTGGTCGATCCTCGCGATGTAGTCCACGTCGCTCGCCCGCCAGTCCGCCAACATTCGGCGCCGTGGCGGATCGGGACAAATCACCGAGTCGGCGAAATACTTGCCGAGGCGACCGTATCGCCGCAAACCAAAACCGCGCAGTGCAATCGTCCGCATCAGAAGTCCCCTGTGTAGTATTCGCGGATCGCCGAGCTCTTACTGTCCAGCGTAAACAAATCCCTCGGCAGTCCGCACGGCTCCGCACGTCGCCTCGTGTCGCTTGCCGCCTTGCGGATCTTCGCCGCCTCTCGTGCGATCTGGTCCGGTGTAGGGATCCAAAGCGTCCGCGTACCCTCCTCCGGCTCGATGTCGCCCCAGCACGGCGTCAGAGCCTCCTCCCGCTCGATGTGGATCAATCCGTAGGTGTCTCCCTCCGGCACCCAGCCGCGTACCATCAGCTCCGGCCACAACGGCGGATCGTGGTTGATCCTCTCCCGATGGAACACCACCGGCCGCACCGCCTGCATCTTGAGCACCCGCACGCCTGGCGTGTGCGTGTAGTCGGTTTGCATGTGTGCCGCGATCTTGTTGATGATCCGCTGCCGCATCGAGCTGCGAGCGTTGAGGATCGTCTGCCTGTCGCCCTTCTTGGGTGCCATCACTGCTCCCCATCGCATAGGTGCCGCACATCGTCCACTGAGCGAGCGACAATCGCCTCGTGCCCCTGCTCCTCGATCTTCTTGATCCATCGCGTCTGAGCGGCACTCAGGCGTCCTGAGCGAGGTCTCTTGACTTCAATCGCGACGAAGCGACCGTTGCGGATAGCCATCAGGTCTGGGAGCCCTGGCTCGGAGTACGCCGAGCCGTGATTCTTCCACACACGCCATCCTGCATCCTTCATCGCCGTTTTGATTCGCCGAACGATCGACGCCTCGCTGGGTTCCGGCTTTGCCATCAGATTGTCATCCTGTACTTGTCGGCTTCGGGTTCCAGTAGCATCACTCGCCGCTTCGCTCGTGTCACCGCGACATAGGCGAGCCGATGCTCGGCGTCTCGTGCCTCGGTGCTTGCCGCCGCACTCATCACCACCCGCTTGCTGGTGCTCGTGAGGATGACCACGTTGTCAGCCTCGGCACCTTTGACTGAGTGGATCGTACCGATGCCAACCCTCGGATGGGTGGCAATCTCAGCTCCCCAGGTTTTTCTTCCTTTTATATATAGGGAGGTTTTCGCACCGCAAAAGAGACGCAGGAAGGAATGGAAGGTCGCCAGATCGGACGTTCCTCCGTGCTGCTCGGCCTCGTGTAAATAGACCGGCTGATTCGGCACCGGGTACTTCTTGGAGACCACCGCTGTCTTGACTCCACGCTGTAGCAATGGCACTTTCCGACCCTCCACGGTGCCGAACGCTGGCAAAGCTCGCAGCAGATCCATCCACTGTTTCGGATCGACAGCCTGGCCCGATTCCAGCCTCACGATGATCTCCCCTAGTTCGCGATCCTTCGGCGTGCAGTACCCACCCTCCGCGTGCGTATAGTCCCAAGGGATCCCTTCGCTTGTCAACCGCTGTTGAAATCTTTTCGCGTGCGAATTTGTCCTCGCGAGCAGTAACCACGTCCCATCGTCGTCTCGCATCCGTTCGAGGATCGACGAGAACCCGCACTCCCGCGTAACACGTCCGCCCGCCGCGTTGGCCCTGATGCCTCGGTCCTGGTAGTCAGAAATCCGCTCCAGGCACCGCTCACCCGCGCGAAGTATATCGGCCGGACATCGCCACGAGGTCTGAAGGATACGCGTGCGATCGACCTCGACGCCGGTGAAGCAACGATGATCACTACCGGCGAACCCATAGATCGACTGGTACCGATCGCCAGCGAAGTACACATAATCCAGATCGCCCTCGTCGATCAGTCGCTCCGCGATCGAGTGCAAAAGTGGCGACGCGTCCTGGTGCTCGTCGAAGAACCACACCCGCACATCCTCCGGCACGACCCCCGATGGATCGCACCGCTCGGGATAACTCGTGATCGTCCACCGCCAGCCCGCAAACCGACCGGCGAGATCTAGGAAGTCGATGCGATCGTCGCGAAACTTCGCACGCTCGTACCGCCGGACCACCGCCTCGATGATCTCGTAGTCCGGTAGCCCCGGCGAGGACCGTGCCACCGAGTCGTATACCGCCCTGAGCGGCCACAGGCGGCTCCTGGCGATCGCCCAGAGCATCAACGCATGATCGCCCACCGTTCGGTCCCCTCGCGTCTCAGCACCGCCATCCGGCCCATTATCAGGCGATCCCAGTTTCGTCAGCGAGAACTCCTCGCCCACCTCCTCGCTGAGCCACTTGGCGTCGTCCTTGCAATCGGTCAGCAGTTTGTCGCGTGTTTGCAGTTGACGGAAGCATACCGAGTGGAGCGTACGAAACCATCCATCGCGTACTAGGTGCTCGGCCGGATGTCCGAACTCCGCCTCGACTCGTGCCGCCGCCTCCTCGCGTGCCGCTCGCGTAAACGAGCAGAACCCGATCTGGTAGGGACTGTACCCGCGTGATAGTAGCTTGCCGATCGCACTCATCAGTGCCGACGTCTTGCCAGTACCCGCTCCGCCTTCGATCCTCGCGAGTTGCATAATAGCACCCCCCCATTTGTTTTCGAGCTAAAAAAACCTGTACAATCGCTTACATGTGTAAATTCGACGGCTCGACGTTACTGTCGACGCCTCTCGACGCCCAAACGTCGACTACTTTTCCCGTGTTTTACGGGGTCAAACCGCCCTGTCGACGTTGTCGACGCCTCTCGGGACTTTTTTTCTTCCAGACCCCTTTTCTCAAATTGGCGTCGACTCCGTCACGTCCGACATCTGCCGTCGACTGCCCTCGTAAGTCGTTACGCTGCAAGGACTTAGAAAACGTCGAAATTCGACGCCTCGGCGACCTCGCCGTCGACAACGTCGAATCTTCGCATCGTTTGTGCATCACCCGAACGGGCTTGTATACATTCGCTCCCAAGCATTTCTTGTCCCGAGTTCATCGTCTCCAGTCGGTGAGCACCCTCCCGAGGGACGTACCACCATCGGCGGCGCCCGCGTCGCTCCTCCCCTCGCATGGAGCGGAGTGCCGCCACCACTTCGGCGACGTTGCACTTGTCCAGCACACCCTCGCCGCGAATGTAGGCGAGCAGTTTGGTCGTGCTCACAGCGAGGTTGCCATCCTCCAGAGTGGCGACACCGTGGTACCCCTCGACGCCGTACTGGCGAGCGTCCGCCTCCGTCACCGGCGATTGCCCGGCGGCGTTTTCCAGAATCGTCGCGGCGATGATCGAGGGTCGGTGCGTCTCTGGGTCCGGCTCTCGCGTCTCGGCACTCAGCAGCAGCGACTCGAGAATCGAGTCCCATTTCTTCGCCAGTTGCTTGGGTAGCATCACCTGAGCCTGCTCGATGCCCTGCGTCCGCACCGCCGAGAACGAGTGGATCTGTGCGGAGGATAGCACCAGCCGACCCTCCTGGTTCTGGAATCGCGACGAGTACAGCCAAAACACCGCTGGCTCACCCTTGATGATGACCAGGCGGAATCCCGCTGGCTCAGGTGCACCGCTCGCGATCGCCGCCACCTCGCTCTCGGTGTCGCTGCGGATCGCTGTCGATGTCGCACGCTCGATGCGTCGCTGTCGCTCACGCTTGAGGATCGAGGCGAAGGTACGTTGTACCTCGTCCTCGCCGAGCGGCGGATTGTTGCGCTGATTGACGCCGACGGCCGCGAAGTACACACGTCCGACCGTGTCGGCGTCGTCCAGCTCGTCGTCGGTCAGTCTCGTCAGCCACCGGCCGACGATCGACGCCAGGCCGTTATTGCGGCCGCCTTCGGCAAGTCCCTCCTCGATCTTCCGCCACTCCTCCGGCGACTTGCCGGTACCGCTCGCGATCGTCGGGTCGATGCCCGAGGTGATCTCATGCAGCACATGCTCAGGGATCTCGGCGATCTCCACCTCAAACGGCGACAACCCCGGCAGCCATCGGTACTGCTCGCCGTTCTCGTGCACGCTCGGCGGCAGGACTGATTGCGTTTGAGCGTTGCCGCCGCCGAGGCGGCACTCCAACCCCCGCAGGTAGGTTTTCTGGATGTTCGGTAGTGCCGGGTGCCACTTAAACAGCCGATGGATCGACCGCTTCGACTTGTACGTCGGTGTGATCGTTGCATCACCGAACAGCTCGTGCGCGGTTTTCTTCCCCTCGTCGTCGTCAAACTCCAGGTCGATCACGCCGCCAGCAGGACCGAGCAGCACGCCGATGTTTGAGTTTGGGAACTGTTCAAACTGCTCGGCAAGGATCTCCTCGTCGTTGGTCGCTCGCGTTCCCCAGGACTTAAATCTCGGGATCTTGCCTCGTCCGGTGCCTGAATCTCCCAGCAGCACCACCGCCAGCCCCATATCGGCGTAGGCGAACGCTGCCTCCATGATCTCGCGTTTCTTGTTCATTTCTCGCACCCAAAAAGAAACCCGCCGGTCCTCGGACCGGCGGGTATGTGCAACCCAGCCGAAAACTACCCGAGGTCTCCGCCGCTGGCGACGATCTCCTCGCCGAGCGAACCCTCCAGCACATCGGTGTACGTCGCCTTAATGAGCTCGCCCTGCTCCGGCGTCAGCCGCTCGACGAGTCGGTACTGATGCTGGCTGTACCGCTGTCCGCCCTTGCTGGTCGCGGCTTTGAGCGAGACGCCGACCACCGCCTGCCAATAAAAAACCCGAGCGTTGACGAGCTGCATCAGGAAGGACTGAGCCTTCGACGCCGAGCCCGGCCCGATCCGCAAGATCGTCGGCAGAACGTCGCCCGGCCGCAGCAGTGCCCAGATCCGTCCCTCCTTGGCTCGCTTGCCGATGCCACGCTTGCCGGTTCCCATCTGCGTGTAGCTGAGTGCCTTCCAGTCGTAAAGCCCATCGGGTCGGCGTGCCTTTTCGAGTTCCGCCTCGTCGAGATCCCCGAGGTCATCACCGATACGTCGTGCGACGCGAAGGTCTCGCGTAATCAACACCGGCGGCGTACCCTCGACCGGATCCTCCGACGGCCAGAGCGAGCCGTACACACCCTGGTACGCCAAGATCCCGACCAGTTCGTCGGTCGGCTCGTCGCCAGCGATCGTCGGCACCTGCCACGTCGTACCGCCGCCCGAGGGAGTCGGTACCGTCGTCAGATCCTGCGGCGAAATGCCAGCACCCTCTCCCGCGTTCGCGACGATCATCTCCGAGATCCCCGAGTCCTGCTGCAACGCAGGAAACTGATCCACGGTCGTCGTCGTCAGTTCGTTCTTCGCCATTGTCTCTCGTCCTTTGCCTAGTGAACGCTCCCTCGGAAGTCGAGCGAGCAAAGAGGGCGGCAGGGAGTCGAACCCTGCCGACGACCATCACCCCCGAGTCACACGCATCGAGTGTCGCTCGTATACGTTGATGTTGTCGCGGATGCTCGGAGGCACCTGCGACCAGTCCCGATCACCGCTCTCGCTGTCGATCGGTGCCACCTCCTTGATCCACGCCTTAAGCTTGCCGGTCGCGACCGTCGTCGTCAGAAAATCGCCCAGGCCCGTCACCTCCAGAGCCCGCCGCATCTCCGCTCGCTTGTCGGCTGGCACCGAGGCGAAGGTATCGCGTGCGATGTAGATCGTGCGACCGCGTCGGCTCTCTCGCTGCTTGCCGCGTGCGATCCACTCATCCGCCAGTTCGCTCTCGAGCCGCTCCCGCTCCGCCTTCGCGGCGGCGAGTTCGGCGTTTGCCGCCTCGACTCGCTCGTGAGCGTCGAGCAGCAGATCGACCGTATCCTTCTCGACAGTTTCTCCCACAATCGTCTCCTCAGTGGTGTTTGTGTAATCGTTCGATAATCGCGCCGACGACGTCGCCGCGTTTCTCCAGTGCCTCGTAGATCGCCTCGTCGATCGTCCCCTTTGCGACCAAGTGGTACATCGCGACGTTGTTACGCTGCCCTGGTCGATGCAGGCGAGCGTTCGCCTGTTCGTAGTCGCCGAGCGAGTAGCTCAGCGAGAACCAGAACCCATGATGCGAGCGAGTCAGGTCGATGCCAACCCCCCCTGCGGATTCTTGCACCGCCATCACGTCGATGCCCTCCGGCATCTCGGAGTGCTCGGTGAGATCCTTTCGCCGACCGGACACCTCGCCGTACGTCTTGCCGTTCTTGCGTGCCGCCGCCTCGATCGCTCTCGCATCGGCGGAGAAACGATAGAACACGACGACCGGCTGATCAATATCGGCAAGCCGATCGGTCAGCATATCCTGCTTTTCGGTGCCGAACTCGATCCGCTGATCATCGAGGACCATCTCGCCGCCGGTGATCTGCTGTTGCCGCAGCAATTTACTCAGGACGTTGTGAGCCTCAATCTCGTGCCCATCGACGCGAGCGTACAACAGATCTTCGAGCTGCTGGTATGCTCGTCGCGACTTGGCACCGAGTTCGACCTCGATCCGATCGTGCAAGATCTCCGGCATGTCGACCACGTCCGCCGTTTTCACCCGTCGCATGTGCGGCGAGATCGTCGCGCGGAGTTCGTCCTGGTTCATCCACCGCAGCACCTTCGATGGAAACTCGGGGTGCGTCATGGCGTAGCGTCCGCGAAACCTGGTAAACGAGTTGCCAAGTAGTCGAGGATGGAGAAACCGGAACTGTGCCCAGATGTCGAGCGGCGAGTGCGGCATCGGCGTACCCGAGAGGCACAGCCGATGCTTCGTTCTCGCTCCGAGCTTGCCGAAAAACCGCGACGCCTTGCCGCTGGGCGATTTGATCCGGTGAGCCTCGTCGAGGATCACCGTGCCGAACCCAGCCGCGAGAATCGCAGCTCCCAGCCTCGGACGGTACGCCGTCTCGTAATTGACGACGACCACCCGCTGCGTGCCCGGCGATTTACCGGACAAGAAACGCCGCATCTCCTGAGCCTTCTGGTCGGCGGTGCCTTTTTCCAGCAGCAGGATCTCAAACGGTCGCGTCGCACATTTCTCGTACTCTCGCCTCCACACGCCGATGACCGACTTCGGGCAGGCGACCAGTACCCGCTCGGAGCCCATCGCCGACGCCGCCGAGATCGCGGTGTAAGTCTTGCCACCGCCCATCTCGAAAGCGAGGTACCCTGAGCCTTTCGCGAGCAGCCACTCGGCCGCCTCGCGTTGATGATTCCACGGCGGACGCCGCCACTCCAGGCTATACACGATGCACCTCGACCACTTCGATACCGGAGAGCGGCGAGCAGTGCCGCAGCTCGTCGTCGTGCACCGTCACAAGAAACGTCCTCGGCCCGATGTCAATCGCGTACATGCCCGCCTCCATCTTGTCGAGTATCTCGGTTGCCACCTCTTGCAGCCGTGCGTTGGCTAGCTGGCGTGCCTCGCGTGCCTCAACGTACCGCGTGAACCACAGCGAAGCGTCGACGCGTTGGTCGATAGTCATCTTGTTCTTGAGCATCTCGGGATCCTCACGATTTGAGTAAAAAGAAAAAAGCCGGACTCCCCGGCGAATGGACTCAGCCGCAGATCGTCAGATCCTCGGCGTCGAACTCCTCCGAAAATTGCGACGTGTTCCATCCCGACCAGCCCCGACCGGCGAGGACTTTGATCGTGCCGTGTGCCGCAGTGAACCCGCACACGGTAAGCCGTCGGCCGCTGGCCTCGACGTCGGTGCCGATCCAGTACGGCAGTTGGTTCGCCGCCGCTGGGATGTGGCAGTACAGGACCGCCTCGCCTTCGAGCATCTCCAGTCGATTGAGCCGCCCGTCAGCGTGCCACCGTCGCTCGGCGACGAAGTCCGCCACCTCCGAGTACCCCAGCCCGAGAGCCAGATGGGAAAACTCGATCGGCGAGAGCTGTACGAGCACTCGTCGGTCCTCGGTACGAGAGTGCACGCGGACCAGGGTGTCAACGTCGAGAGCTTCGAGCGTCTCGACGACGTTGCGTAGTGTTGTGGTTCTCATCTTCTCCCCTTTGTTGTTCGATTCGATGTGCTTGGTAACTGTCCCAGATTAGGATCGCGGCACAGGCGACGAGCCCAGTGCCGCAGACAATCAACCAAGCCCAAACGGCAATCAGTTCCCAGAGTTTCATGCAACCTCCGCCGCTTTGATGGTTGTTAATTAAAATGCCGTGCCGCGCCTGCCCTACCTTGCCGCGCCAAGCCTAGCCCTGCCGAGCCAAGCCTGCCTCGCCGTGCCGTGCCCAACCCTGCCCCGCCAGGCCGGGCCTTGCCTTGCCTGCCTCGCCTTGCCTTGCCGTGCCGTGCCGTGCCGTGCCGCGCCTGCCTAGCCATGCCAAAACCTCCTACTGCCTCACCAAATCCTCCGAAACCTGATCAATGGCCTCGAAGATCAATTGTAGTTCTCGTAACGCCTGAAAACGCCGCCGGAACGCCATCGCCTGCCTGATTGCGTCGGCGATCAATCGGTCCCGTGCAACCGGATCCGCCATTAGCTCCTCGGTCGTGCGATACGTTGTCGCGTCCTTCTTGTCACCGCGTTTCGCAAAGTGAGCGACGTCATAGACGCGATGCGCAGGTCGTTCGCTTTTCTCGTAGACAACCTCGATGGATCGCATCAGCGACCTTGCCTGCGTCAGCCGGTGTTGCCGTGCCGCCTCGCTGTCGTCCCACTCAAACACAGGATGAAGCGGGTGGCTACATGTCGCAGCCGCCTCGACGACATCACCGGCCGAAACCTCGCCGCCTTTGGCGAGCCGCACGTCCTCGATCGCATGGTACGCCGTCTCCGCGTCCACGCCGCCGGTGTTGGCGTTGGTTTTCCATCGGATCTTGGTAATCGTCGCGCTCATTACAGTTCTCCAAACATAACAGGAACCTCGGGATCTACCTCAAAACGCCCATACTCGCCACCCTTCTCCGGTCGCATTTCGCCGATGCCGACGCCGAACCCGGCTCGGTTGATCAGATTGATCACGTCCGCATCCGTCAAGAGGTCTGCGTCGACCTCGATTTCGATATGACACCTCCACCGATCGAACTGCGGCCGGTACCGCAGGTCCGCCGAGCCCGCACCGACGCGGACGCAATCCTCTCGCATCACCGGGTCGTCACACTCAATCGGCAGGATCTTGTCGCTGTCGGAGCTGCGAAGGAACAACGCTTTGCGGACCAGTGTTTTCTCGACGCCGATGTCCTTGTGCGCTGCGGTAATCAACGCCGCTTTGAACCCCATGCCAGGGAGCCCGAACTCGCCTGCGTCGGTTAAATACGTTGCCTCGCGGAACTCCGCCTCTGGGTCTCGCACTTCGCGAGCCTTTGTTTTTTTGCCCGCGTGTTTGAGCCGCATCATCTCCTTAGCTTTTTCCGCCCATTTGTGCTGGATCATCGGTGTCACGCTTCTGATCGTACACGACATAACGCAACGATTCACCGGCTTCAAAGATACTTTTGCCATGTTCTTTCCCCTTGATTAAGTTCAACTTACTTTTGATTCCGCCGTTCGATCTTCGACATGCGGTTCGCATCGCAGATGATCAAAACCCAGAAAAACGTCAGCCCGACAACGAACGCCGAGCACATTGCCATTTGAATCACGAGATCCCACATCATCTCCGCTCCTCCATCCATTTCTTGAAATCCTGGCACCGGCGGATCGCGTCCTCGATGCCCCTGGTCTTGTTGCCGCCGTTCCACATCGCCGACATGAACTCGACGATGTCGGGTGCGAGGCGGAACGTACACATCTTCTTTCGTCTCCCC
>Ga0180434_10008695_pt1 | contig 11163 bp, 11 predicted proteins | sample SS_ome_7_FD_132453 | JGI IMG/M metagenome (GOLD analysis project Ga0180434, IMG submission 132453) | Hypersaline lake sediment archaeal communities from the Salton Sea, California, USA - SS_1_D_2 metaG | ecosystem: Environmental > Aquatic > Non-marine Saline and Alkaline > Hypersaline >... | reverse complement strand
GGGCGTGGCAGGCCACCGTCGATGATTGGGGCGTGCGCCGCTTCGCCGAAGCCGCGATGCGATCAGGTGCAAACCCGGTCTAGCCGGAGCGGTAAGTCCAATCCTTCGCGTAGCGCCCTGGGGACTGTTACCTGACCCTGGGTGGACGTTTTCCCCTGCACCCAATCACAGCAAAGAGCTATCCACGAAAGCTAAAGGAGGCACTACTCAAGGACCGGGGCGTAACCGACCACTCCGCGATCGATGGCCGCCGCGGCCCGATCGGCGATCTTCTTGAGGCTCGGGTCGTCCGCTGCCTGCTGGATCTGGCCCAGGACATCGATCACCTGCCGAGTCCAGCGAACGAAGTCACCGGCGCTGACGTCGTTACTGGTCAAGATGGTGAGCAGGGATGCTCCCTTGGCCCACCGATAGATGGCCCAGGCTAATCCTGCGTCTGGTTCCGGACCGGAGTTGAGCTTGTGCGCGCGCTCGACGTCGCTGAGTTTGGCCCAGGTGCGGAAGAGTTCATCGACGGCCGTTTCCACCGGTCCCCCGGGCACCGCAGGGCGAATATCACCCTCACTCCTGCGCGATTGGTAGACAACGCAGGCCACAACGGAAGCGAGTTCGTGTGGCTGGAGTTCATTCCACTGCCCGGCAGTAAGGCATTGGGCGATGAGCAAATCGGATTCCGAATACAGGCCGCCAAGCATGCGACCCGACTCGGTGATGCGTAGATCGTCGCCCTGTCCCTCGAGGTATCCCAGATCGACAAGGGTTTCGCAGACCCGATCGAATTGTCGGGCGATGCTGTGAGTGCGAGTGGCGATGCGCCGATTGATGTCCTGCAACTGCCGCTCGGTGCGGAAGTAGCGCTCGGCCCAGCGAGCATGGGCTTCGCGGTCCTGGCAACCGTGACACGGGTGCGCGCGCAAGCGGGCGCGTAGTTCGCTTACCTCGTCGTTGCCGGTCGTGGCGGTGATCGGCGATGGGTCATCGGCATCTTCAGCGATGCTGACCGCCTTGCGCGCGAGGTCTCGGCGCATCGATGCATCCTTGGCTGAGAAGTTCTTGGGCACCTTCACCCGACCGAGGGTGGGCACCGCAATAGGCACATCAACCGTGGAAACGCGCCGCACTTGGCGTTCGTGAGTAAGGACCTGTGGACGTGGGTCGTGCGGTCGGTCGGCGGAAGCGATCACCACGGCGGCGCCGGATCGCTTCCCGCGCGGGATGACGAACACATCCCCCGGGCGCATCTTCGCCAGGCACTCTTCGGCCCCGGACTTGCGCTGCGCGGTGGCGAGCTTTCCCGCGTTCTTCTCCTTTACGTTGATCTCTTCGCGCAATGCGGCGTATTCGGTGAAATCACCGAGGTGGCAGTGCATCGACTGCTGGTATCCGGCTTGGGCTTCCTTCAGCTTGCGCACTTCGGCGCTCAGACCCACCACCGATTGATCGGCTTGGAACTGCGCAAAGCTGGTTTCCAGCACTTCGCGAGCCTTGGCCCTACCCATCTGGCCCACGAGGTTGATGGCCATGTTGTAGCTGGCCTGAAAGCTCGAGCGCAAAGGGTAGGTGCGAGTAGATGCTAGGCCGGCAAGGACTTCGGGATCGAGTTCATCGGCCCACACCACCACCGCGTGGCCTTCTATGTCGATGCCGCGTCTGCCGGCCCGACCGGTGAGCTGGGTGTATTCCCCGGCGGTGAGGTCTACGTGGGCCTCGCCGTTCCACTTCACCAACCGTTCCAAGACCACGGATCTGGCCGGCATGTTTATGCCGAGTGCGAGGGTTTCGGTGGCGAAAACAACCTTGATCAGTCCGCGCTGGAACAGATCCTCGACGATCTCCTTGAACGCCGGCAGCATCCCGGCGTGGTGCGCGGCGATTCCTCGTTCGAGGGCCTCGGCCCAGTCCACGTAGCCAAGGGCGGCGAGGTCTTCATCGGCGATTGCCATGGTTCCCGCGCTGACAACCGATCGGATCGTTTCCCGTTCGGCGCTATCGGTGAGGCGCAGACCCGAACGCAGGCACTGCTCCACCGCATCGTCGCAGCCGGCGCGCGAGAATAGGAAGTAGATGCACGGCAACAAATCCTGTGTCTCGAGCTTCTCCACTACCTCGCTTCGCCATGGGGTGAGCGAGTCGCGTCGTCGTCCCCTTCCGCGTCGGCCATTACGGCCTGGGCGCCCAGACGGGCCCCGGTGGTGGCTTCGCCTTGCGAGGGCAAGGAGCTCGGCATTCACGGTGCTGTCGTCCACGAAGAGGTCATAAAGGTGATTCCCTGCCATCACGTGCTGCCACAGGGGAACGGGTCGATGTTCCTCGACGACTATCTCGGTTGCTCCACGCACCGTGGCAAGCCACGCACCGAACTCCTCCGCATTGGAGACTGTGGCGCTCAGGGCAATCACAGTTACCCGTTTCGGAAGATGGATGATCACCTCCTCCCAGACCGCTCCGCGGAAGCGATCGGCGAGGTAGTGCACCTCATCCATCACCACGTAGCCGAGTTCTTGCAGGGTGCTTGAGCCGGCATAGAGCATGTTGCGCAGCACCTCAGTGGTCATGACCACGATCGGCGCTTCTCCGTTGATGGAGTTATCCCCAGTCAGCAGGCCCACCTTGTCCGCGCCGTAGCGCTCGGCAAGTTCGGTGAACTTCTGGTTCGACAGCGCCTTGATGGGCGTCGTATAAAAGCACTTGACCCCCTCGCGTAAGGCCAGGTGCACCGCGAACTCCCCCACCACGGTCTTGCCCGATCCAGTCGGAGCCGCAACGAGGACCCCCGACCCTTTCTCCAATGCCGTGCATGCCTGTACCTGGAACGGATCGAGTTCGAAGGGGTATTCCTTCATGAAAGTTGCGAGAGCGGGTTGCTGCGCCTTTTCACGCGAGCGCGCGTAGCGCTCCGCGGGCGAGGTGTGGCTCATGACGTGGAACCGGCGAGCGGGGGTGGCGGACTGACGAAGTTCAGGCGCGCGGGACACAGATTCACCTTCGCCGGCAATCGACCGATTCGCTCTCCGTCCGCGTAGACCACGGAATCGGGCGCATCGATCCGCAGCGAAACCGCCTGCCACGAAACAACTGATTCGTGTTCGATGTGACGACCCGTATACACCTTTGGCAGCACCGATACGAAGGTCCGCTTTGGAGTGTTAGTGACGACTGTGACATCGAAAACGCCATCGTCACTGAGGGCCCCGGGGCATACGTACATTCCTGATCCGTATGCGGGACCGTTACCGATAGCCAAGACCATGGCCGCCATGCTCTTGTCTGCACCATCGCTGTCGATGGAGAACCAGCGCGGACGATAGGTGGGTAGCTCGCGTGCCACACCGATCAGGTACCTGGCCCTTCCGACGATCGATGGCATCGCATTGGCGCGCTCGTTGACAGTTGAATCAAAGCCGCAGGACAAGACCCCCAGGAAGAACTCAGCCGCGCCTTCGTCTTGCTCATCGGTGATGACCGAGCCGACATCAATGAGGCGACCACGGTCACCGATCAGTGCCTCGATGAGGGCTGTGCGATCGATCTCCAGGGACATGAGGCCCCGGGCGATGTCATTCCCTGTGCCCACGGGCCAGATTGCTAGCGAGGGAGCGTGGATCCCGGCGTTCATGAGCCCTTGCAGTACGTCGTGAACCGTTCCATCTCCACCACACGCGATCACCAGCCCAGTGGGTGCTACGCGAGCCGCCACTCTGCGGGTCTCACTTCGATCGGCGGGCACGTGAACGTGGCATGGCAGACCCGCACCTGCTATCTCCCGAGCGAGGGAACTGGCTTCGGGCACGGCCCGACCGCCCCCGGCGAGGGGGTTGGCGATGATGTGGATCACGTTTCGTCGTCCAGCGGGGAAGCCTCGTCATCCAGCGGGGAGGCCTCGTCGTCCGCCCACTCCTGATAGTCCGGCTCACCCAACCCACGCCTAGCCCGCCGACGGTCGTTGAGAAGGGCGATACCTACAGCGATCGCCACAAGGAACAAGATGGGTCCAGCCAAGAGCGCAAGGTTGATGGGATCGCCGGTGGGAGTTGCCACTGCGGCGAAGATGAAGACGATGAAGATGATCCACCGCCACCAGGAGACGAGCCGCTTCCCGGTGAGGATGCCGGCGAAATTCAATGCCACGATAAATAGCGGCGTCAGGAATCCCACACCGAAGACGATCACGGTGCGCAGGAAAAAGGACAGGTAGCGGTCGACCGAAACGATGTTCTCGACGTTCTCCGGCGTGAAGCCGAGCAGGATCTCCAGACCGATCGGTAGAACGAGGTAGGCCAGGGCCGTTCCGAGCAGGAACAGGGGTGTCGCGACCGCTACGAAAGCAATCCCCCAGCGTCGCTCGTGGGAATGCAAGCCCGGGGTTACGAACCGCCAGAGTTGGTACAGCCACACCGGCGACGCGAGCACCACACCAGTTATCGCGGCCACCTGCAACTGCAGGACGAACGGATCGGCTACACCCGTAAGCGCCAGGGTGACATCGCGACCCTCCGCCTGGGCTTGCGCTACCGCGCCCTCGAAGGGGCTGGACAGCAATGCGAAGGTCTGCGGGTACAGGACCCAACCGACCACCATTCCCATGACGATCGTGATGGCCGACTTGACCAGTCGGGTCCTGAGTTCGCGCAGATGATCGGTAAGCGGCATCGCCGCTTGCCGATCGTGTCCCTGTTCTCGAACAGCCACCGAAGGCCGTTAGCCGTCGGAGCGGCTTCGATCCGGGCTCTCCGTTGTCTCGGGTACACCGGATGCGTCGGAGCTGCCTTCGTGCTTGGTCTCGATTGCCTCGGGCGAGTCTTCGTCGTTACCGTCGACAAGGCCCTTCGTCTCAGCCTTGAAGATCCGTAGGGACCGTCCGAGACCGCGTGCCGCATCCGGAAGTCGCTTGGCACCGAAGAGCAGCAGCACCAAGGCGACGATGATGAGCAATTCCTGCCAACGCAGATTCGGCATGTCCGCTCCTTCGCCCGCTGCCTTCCCGGCACGTATCGACCGGTGAACCGCCCGGTTGGCGGCTTGTGCAGTCTAACCCGGTTAGGCCCGCCCGGCACGCAGGTACTCGGCCTTGGATCGGGCTTGCCGTAGTACCTCGGTACGCAAGGACGCAGGCTCGAGCAGCGAGACCAGACCGCCACGGCCCAGGATGTACCTCACGAGCCAACCGGACGAGGCGTAGGCGATCGTTCCCGTTAGCCACGTTGGACCCCCGGGCCTATCCCACGTCCCCCCGTCGGAAAGGACCGGATCGGTGTCCCAGACCCACGCAGCTTCGGGTGCGACCGCTATTCGGGCGGTGCTCGATTCGCTCGGTGTCACCGCGGTGGCCGGGCCCCTGTGAGATTCCACCAGGTCGTCATGGACCGGTGGCGGCGCCACCGCCGTTGCGGCCACGATCCGATCCAGGCGGAAAGTCCGCAGGGCTTGGGCCTGCTCGCACCACGCTTCGAGATAAACCCGACCATCGACTGTGAAACTTGCACGCGGCAGGATCCGGCGAGTGATGATCGCATCGGTACTCGCAGAGGCGTAGTCGACTTCCACACCTCCCCCGATGGCGATCGCCTCAGCGACCGTGGCGTTGACGGTGCTATCGGTTTCGGACTCCGCGACAACATCCATATCGATCGCACCCGCCGCGCCAGCGGCTGCTTCGACTTTTGCAGCAGCGGACAACAGCGCAGCGCGATCGTGATCGCCGGGCACCTGCGCTAGCAGGCGAAGTGCCACCAGTAAGGCGGCTGCCTCCTCGCCGGTGAGTCGCAGGGGGCGTTCGAGGGTGATGGCATCAAGAACGTGGATGCGATCGTCATCCCAGAATTGAATGTCGACGAGTTGGTCGGGTCCGTAGCCGGGAACTCCACAGACGATCAGTTGCCAAAGGTCCGTAGTCAATTGCTCTTCGGAAACCGAAAAGTGCGCAGCGGCTTCGGCAATGGTCACACCGTCGTTACGGCGCAACCACGGAACCATTGCCAATAGCCGCGCAAGCCGGGCACCCGCAGTCTCACTCATGTGTGCACGTCCATCAAGCGTTCGAGGCCCTCGAGTGCATCCGCCCTGGCGTCTGATGGCGCGACCAATTCAACGGCCGGATCCGCGCGCCACAGCATCCGCAACAGTTCAGAACGGATCGCAGTGACCTCCCACCGACCATCGCCTAGCGAATGCGAAGTGGGCAGTTGCCGGAACTCAGCTCCCTTGCCATCGGGAATCACGAGTGTGGCTTGGACAAGATCGTCTGCATCCACGGCCGTCAACGGTGCCCGCGGCGCTTTGCCATGGTCGCGGTCCACGCACTCTTGCGCCGTCACCGTCACTTGGCCAGCGATACGGGAAATTCGAAAGACGCGTTCATCCTCGCGCCCGATATCCCAACCGGTTAGGTACCAGTGCCCATCCATCGATCTGACCGCCCAGGGTTCGACAAGTCGCTCTTCGCTGTCCGCTTGTCCTGGCTTGCGGTAGGCGAAGCGCACGGCCTTGCGATCGCGCACCGCCCTCATCAAAGGCAGCAGTGCCGCATCCCCCGCGGAAATCGTCCCGATAGTGCGCGGCTCGAGGGCAACATCAGGCGTCGTGGCAAGGGCTTCGATCTTTCGAAGCGCGGTGACAGCCGTCGGCGCCAGCACGGCCTCATCCCACACCCGCGCTGCGATCGACAAGACTGCGAGTTCATCAACGCTGAGGTCGATCTCGGTTTGGGCGTATTCCTCCGAATCGATCAGGTACCCCTGCACTTCGCCGTTCGAGTCCAGGATCGTGGCGACCGGAATCCCCATTGCTCGCAATTCCTCTTTGTCACGCTCGAACATCCGCTCGAATGCGGCGACCTTCGCTCCAGGGTCGTATCCAGCGACGGATTGCTGGATCGCCGAGCGTGCCAGTGGCACGTGCGCAGCGAGGAGCGCAATGACCAAGTTGAGCAGACGCTCGGTGCGCGTCACTTCCATCGCGCTAGGAAACGCCCAGCAGGTCGATGATGAAAACGAGCGTGCAGCCCGAGAGCCGATGACCTCCCCCAGCCGGGCCGTACGCCAGTTCCGGCGGGATCACCAGTTGACGACGTCCACCCACCCGCATGCCGGGGATGCCCTCCTGCCAACCTGCGATCAGACCTGACAGCGGGAACGTGATGCTCTCACCCCGATCCCACGAAGCATCGAACTGCTCGCCCGTTGCGAAGTCCACGCCTACGTAGTGCACCTCCACGGTGTCGCCGGCCTGGGCCTGCGCGCCGTCGCCGACGACGATGTCCGTGATCACGAGGTCGGCCGGTGGTGGCCCCTCGATGAAGTCGATCTCCGGCTTGCCGTCCATGCGGTTCCTTTCGGTATGGCGCGTGCGGTTGGACACGCGGGTGATCTAGGCGGCGACGCCGAGCAATTCGACGACGAAAACGAGAGTCTCACCCGGCTCGATACCCGGAGGGGGGCTATCGCCATAGGCCAGCTCCGCGGGAATCGCCAGGACCCGACGCTCCCCTACCTGCATTCCCGGGATGCCATCGACCCAGCCTTGGATCAGTTGTCCCTGGGACAGCGGAAAGGTTGCGGGGCTGCCGCGGGACCACGAGGAGTCGAAGATCGCTCCACTGGACAAGCCGACTCCGCAATACTCGACGGTGATGATGTCATCCAATGCCGCCTGATCCCCGGACCCGGCCCGGATCTCGGTGGAGACCAATTCGGCGGCAGGCGCAGCCCCCTCGCGTACGTAGACGGTAGGGACTTCGTCATCTAGAACCGAGATGTCCGGAGTTACCGAGACACCGGACGCCGAATCGACTTCTGACGGAGCGCCGGTCGACGAGCAATCAGTGGCTAGGAACGCCCCCGCAGCCGAAACGGGGGTGGCTGCGGTGTCCACCGGCGAGGGGCCACTGCATCCGGCAACAACGAGGGCCATCGCGAGGATGCCGGGAATGACGGCGGCGCGCAGTACGGATCGCTTCATCCCAGCAGGCTACGGCACGCGGGTCGATATGCCTTACATGCTCGCCAGGAGCCGATCGACGCGTTCGTCCACGTTGACGAACGGGTCCTTGCACAACACCGTGCGCTGGGCCTGGTCGTTGAGTTTGAGGTGGACCCAGTCCACGGTGAAGTCTCGACGCCGCTCTTGCGCGCGCCGCACGAAGTCCCCGCGCAACTTCGCTCGAGTGGTTTGCGGCGGAACGTTCTTCGCTTCGAAGACCTCAGGATCGTGGGTGACCCGGGTGGCCAGCCCGCGGCGTTCGAGCAGGTAGAACAGCCCCCGGTCGCGGTTGATGTCGTGATAGGCGAGATCCAGTTGGGCGATACGGGTATCGGACAACGTGAGATCGTGCTTGTCCATGTACCGCTCGAGCAATCTGCGCTTGATCATCCAGTCGATCTCCGTGTCGACGGCACTGAAGTCTTGGCCCTCTACGGCCTTCAAGGACCGCTCCCACAGGTCCAAAACCCGATCCACGGTCGGATCGGCCCGCAACCCTCGTCGATCCACGTACTGCGCGACCTTCTCCAGGTATTCCCACTGCATCTGCAGGGCCGACAATTCTCGGCCGGTAGCGAGGGGAACCTGCCGGGTTCCCGTGGTGTCGTGACTGATTTCGCGGATGGCACGGATGGGATTCTCGAAGGACATGTCTCGCATGACCATCCCGGATTCGAGCATCCGCAGGACGAGATCGGCGGCTCCTACCTTGAGCAGGGAAGTGGTCTCGCTCATGTTGCTGTCGCCGACGATCACGTGCAGCCGGCGATAGAGGTCGGCATCGGCGTGTGGTTCATCTCGCGTATTGATGATGGGGCGCGAGCGTGTTGTCGCACTGGACACGCCTTCCCAGATGTGGTCGGCCCGTTGGCTGACGCAGTAGACCGCACCGCGGGGAGTCTGGAGGACCTTGCCCGCGCCGGTGACGATCTGCCGCGAGATCAGGAATGGGATGAAGCCCTCAGCGAGGGTCAGGAAGTCCGTCGAGCGCTCGACGAGATAGTTCTCGTGGCAGCCGTAGGAGTTCCCCGCTGAGTCGGTGTTGTTCTTGAAGAGATAGATGTCGCCGGTGATGCCTTCTTCACGAAGCCGCGCCTCGGCATCGACGCACAATCCCTCCAGAATCCGCTCCCCTGCCCGATCGTGGGTGATCAACTGCTCGATGCTGTCGCACTCCGCAGTCGCGTACTCCGGATGGCTTCCCACATCGAGATACAGCCGAGAGCCATTTCGAAGGAACACGTTGCTGCTACGCCCCCAGGCCACAACGCGCCGGAACAGGTATCGCGCAACCTCATCGGGGCTGAGCCGCCGCTGGCCTCGAAATGTGCAGGTAACGCCGTACTCGGTCTCGATCCCGAATATGCGCCGATCCATTACCCCACTGTAGATCGGTTTCCTCGCTTTGGCGGGTCGGCCGCCCGAGCGCCGCCCTAGACGAGCAGTTCGGCGAGTTCGGTGCCCTCGATGCGCCGAAAGGCCCGGCGAGACCTCGTTCGGTCGAGAATGGCAACTTCGAGGTCCGTGGCACTGATCTGCCTTGCCTCCTCTGTGCCGTGCTCCCCGAGAGCGTGCACGGCTTGGCGCAGTGAGGTGGCAAGTTCTTGACCGGGTTGCCAGGCGGCGGACAGCGCTCCGGCTATTGCCTCCGCCGAGCCACCCATCGCGACGAATCCGTGTTCATCGGCAACCGAGCCGTCGAAAGTGAGTCGATACAACTGATCGGTGTCCTCGTCGATGCCCACTTCGGCCACGACGATCTCGACTTCGAAGGGTTTGGCAGTCTCGGTGAAGATCGAACCGAGAGTTTGGGCGTACGCGTTGGCAAGGCTGCGTCCAGTGACATCGCTGCGGTCGTAGCTGTACCCGCGCATGTCAGCCAATCTGATTCCAGCCACCCGAAGATTCTCGAACTCGTTGTACTTGCCCACCGCTGCGAAGCCAATGCGGTCGTAGATCTCGCTGATCTTGTGCAGTGCCCGTGAAGGATTCTCTGCGACGAAGACAATGCCGCCTACGTACTGTGCGACCACGACGCTGCGACCCCGCGCGATGCCTTTGCGCGCGAAGTCCGCCTTGTCTTTCATGATCTGTTCCGGCGAGACGTAGAACGGAACGCTCATCGCCCACCCCCTTGCGAGTCGTCAACGCGGGCTCGAGGGCCGCCGGGCCGACGCATGCGATCGGCCAACATGGCCTCGGCTGACTCAGCCAGGGAGTCCTCCGACACCATGTCGACGCCGGCTGAGGTCACCACTGCAACGACCGGGAATATGCGCCTCGTTAGATCGGGTCCGCTGGTTGCGCTGTCGTCGTCGGCGGCGTCGTAGAGAGCCTCCAGGGCGATGCGCACAGATTCTTCCGCGCTGGCGTCATCGTGGAACAACTTCTTGAGCGACCCGCGAGCAAAACTCGAACCCGAGCCAACCGCGTGGTACTCGTGCTCCTCGTAGCGCCCGCCAGTGACGTCGTAAGAAAAAATGCGGCCGCGGTCTTCACGCAGGTCATAACCAGCGAACATCGGCACTACCGCTAGGCCCTGCATGGCCATACCCAGGTTGCCTCGAAGCAAGGTCGAGAGCCTGTTGGCCTTGCCCTCGAGAGACAACGCCGTGCCCTCGATCTTCTCGTAGTGCTCGAGTTCCACCTGGAACAGCCGCACTAGTTCGACCGCGATGCCGGCGGTGCCGGCTATGCCGACCACCGAATGGGAATCTGCTTCGAAGACCTTTTGCACATCCCGCTGGGCGATGACGTTGCCCATGGTCGCGCGCCGATCGCCGGCCATAACCACGCCGTCGGCAAATGTCAGCGCGACGATCGTGGTTCCGTGAGGTGCCTGCACACTTCCCTCCCCGGTCGCGGGCGCCGGCGCACCTATCGAGGCGAGGAAATCAGCGAACGATGGGGAGCCCAACGCACGGAACGCCGGCGGAAAGGCTGAGGTCACTGCCCGCCCTTTTGCACGAAGGACTTCACGAAGTCTTCCGCGTTCTCCTCTAGGACACCGTCGATCTCGTCCAGGATCGCATCGACATCCTCGTCGAGTGCTTCCTTGTCCTCTGTGGTCGCCCCGGCAGCCTGAGACTCCTCGCTATCGAGGTCATCCTCTCGCCGCGTGGCCTTCTTCTGCTCAGCGTTCTCCCGTGCTGCCATGTGACCAGGGTATCTGGCTAGGACTCGGTG
>Ga0180434_10008694_pt1 | contig 11164 bp, 10 predicted proteins | sample SS_ome_7_FD_132453 | JGI IMG/M metagenome (GOLD analysis project Ga0180434, IMG submission 132453) | Hypersaline lake sediment archaeal communities from the Salton Sea, California, USA - SS_1_D_2 metaG | ecosystem: Environmental > Aquatic > Non-marine Saline and Alkaline > Hypersaline >... | reverse complement strand
CCGTGGCCGGCCATCGCGGCGTCGGCCGCGGCCGGAGCAAGAAGGACGCCGAGCAAGCGGCGGCGAAACAGTTATACTTGATGCTCGAAGAGTTCTAGACGCCCCCGTAGCTCAGCGGGACAGAGCAACGGTTTCCTAAACCGTAGGTCAGAGGTTCGAGTCCTCTCGGGGGTACCAGTTGCCGGTTTTGACCCCGTATGCCATGAGGTCGAACGGCTTTCTGTAGTTGGGCTCTAGCTCCTTGCCCTTCAGCTTGCAGTTCGAAACCAGAATTCTCAGTGCTTCAGCCTGCTCATCAGCAGACTGCGAAGAATACAATTCCGTAGCCCGATCGAGGAGTTCGAAAGCGACCTTCGCGTCACGATCAGCCGTTGAGTGAAGTGCCTCATCGATCCTCTGTATGCTCGCAAGAATCGATTCCTGTTGTCGTCCCCATTCCTCGTCAAGCTTCTTCCACCGTTCATCCGTGATCACTCCACCCAATCGATCGACATAGGCCTGGTCACGCCTCCTTCCGATCTCGTCTGCTTGGGATTGCAGCGATTCCCGTTGTGCCTTGAGTCGCTCTTCTCTCTTGGCCTCGCTTTTGTAAATCTGCTCCATCAGTTGCTCGACAACCTGTTGAGGGACCCGCACGTTGTCAACGATCGACATCAGCCGTTGTGCCAGCGCCTCTTGGCGGATGTAGGGCTGCGGGCATTGGCCTCGCCCGTGGGTGCAGTGGTAGTAGATGTACTTGCCCTTCTCCAAGCTCGCAGTGATCCGGCATCCGCAGTAGCCACAGACAAGCAGGCCCCGGAACGGGAAGTGCTGCTTCGTCTGCCGATGGCCCTTCCCGCAGAGTTTCTCCTGCACGCGGTCAAATAGGTAGCGTGACACGATGGGCGGATGGACGCCCTCGGCGGTCACCTCACCCCATTGCACAATCGCCGCGTAGAAGGGATTGGTCAGGATGCGGTGGATCGATGACTTCGATACGACTCCGCCTCTGAGGGTTTTCAAGCCTCGCTTCTTCGCCCACTTCACGAGCTCGGATAGCGAGAGGTCTTCGCTCGCGTACGTTTCGAACAACTCGCGGATGATCGGCGCCATCTCGGGATCCACAACGATCGTTCGCTTCAACTTGTCGTTGCGATACCCGATCGGTGCCCAGCCTGGATACTCGCCCTTCTTCGCCTTCGCCACCATCGCGTCTCTTACTCGCTCGCTCAGCTGAGCACTGAAGTAACGGGAGAACGCCGCTTGCATGTCACCCATCAGGCGGCCTGTGGCGTTGGCTGGTAGCTGTTCTGTCGCAGAAACGATCTCGAGCCCCATCTTCTCCACCAGCGTGGCGTAGTCGGACATGTTGCGCGAGATCCGGTCGATCTTGTAGACAAGAACTGCAGTGACCTCTTTGTGCTCCTCAAGGAACTCGACCATCCGAGCGAACTCAGGCCGTCCGGGCTTGAACGCCGACTCGGATTCGATGAACACCTCGACAACGTCTAGGTCGTGGCCGGCGGCGTAGTCAATCAGCACTTGCTTCTGTACGTCGATCGAGTAGCCATGCTCGGCTTGTTCCTCCGTCGAGACACGGACGTAGGTGACGACCTTGCGGCTCATGGTGGCATGCTCACCCTGGTTTGCCTCTGCACAGCTCAATTGCGTGATGGCTCTTCGAGATCAAGGTTTACCTTCTTCTCTCGATCCCATCGATCTAGAATCGTGAGTAATCGCTCCAGCCTGCGGCGGGCGTCCACGAACTCCTCTTTGCTCGCGAACCCCTCGAAGAAGGGAGGGCGTGCTTCCTGCTTCTTGCTGGGCTTCTTGTATGCGCCCGCCACGTCTTCCCCCTCTCAGCCACCTTGATCACTCATTGAGCTTCTGGAGCAGCATGTACAGGCCGACTCCGGCTAGAACCCAACCGATCGCCTTCCTCCAATCGATCTCGCCGGCGATGTCCTCCATTCTCATGAGTACCTGATCGCCATCCCGCCCCGTACGCGCTGCATAGCCAATGATCTCGCGCGCGTGGATGCGGCGTTCCCTTCCCACCCCCCGAGCCTCCATACGCCCGGTTTTCACTGCGTCATATACGGATTGAGGATTCACGTCCAAAATCCGTGCCACCTGCGGCACACTGAACCACTCTCTGCCTACTGGTGTTGGAACCATCAGGACCTCCGTTCAGCACTGTAGCACGTTCATCGGCAGATGTCAAGTCTCAGCCTTAGATAATGCAATCATTCTGCGACATTATCGCATTGAAAACTAGATTCCAGCCTCTTGCCGTGACTTTGTAATTCGGTAGAGATGTGCTATGCTCCCCCATAGTGGAGAGTCGGCGCATGGCGGCAAGTTAGCTCCTCGGAGCGGAGGCTGACTCTCCGCACAGGTGGCAGTAACCGGTGGTTACACCACCAGGTACCAGAGGGTTACCGTGGTTACCGCGCCAAATCGAAGACGGGGGGTGAAGACGTGAGTAGGCCCATCAAGGTCTCAGACGAGCTGTACGAACGCTTGAAGAAACAGGCGGGCGCCCAGGGACTGACGCTTCAGGATGCATTGATCGAATTGATAACGACGCCGCATGAGGGATTGAATGCGCTGCAGCGCGAATTGGAGACGTCGCGCAAGGCTGCGACATTCCAGCATTCCGAACAGCAGAAACTCCGCAGAGAACTCGCAGCGCTGCACAAGCAGATCGACCAGCTGTTCGAGTTACGCAAGAAGGATGTCGAGGCGTTCAACAGCTGGACTGACACATGGAAGAGGGTTGCCACCCTTTCTCAACGTGTCGATGCTCTCGAACGACTTGGCCACCGGCACTTCTGGCAAGTCATCGGAGGCGATGAATAGCAGTCGGTTCGAGTGGCTCCTGGGAACGGGTTGGAGTGGTCTGCCTCAGGTAGCCACTCAAGCGAGACTGCATACAACGGCTCGCTTCGGGCCGTCGACCTAGTTTCTGGCATCATTGTCGCTTCTTTCTATACGGGAAGAAGTAACACGAGAGCCGTAACGGGCGGATTCCGCACATACCACTTCCTGAGGAACCTCGAACATCTCCGCCAGATGGGTACTCAGTCCGGCAGACTGGAGGAAGCCCTTCTTCGCTTCGTGCAGGACACGCAGCTTCCGCCTTCTTAGTGCCCTTAGGATCGTCTCCACGGGGAGGCCGAGAATCGCTCTGACGGCGCTTGCTGTGCTACCAGGCACCGGAGAGGCAATGGCAGAGGACAATAACGGTACTAGCCCGGAGATCTCCTTGATGACCTGGCGAAGTCCGCCTGCAAGCGGCTGCTTCCAGACCTCCGAAGCTGCAGCTTCTAGGCTGCTGAGAAGCCTTAGCTTTCGTGCAAGAGTGATGTCCTCCGACAGCAGCTGCTCCTCGATCTCGATCATCTGCCGACGAAACCCTGCCCACTCCTCACGGAGATCCAAGCAGCTCTCGATCAAGTCTTCGGGCTCTCTTGATCTGCGCAAGATCTGCAGGGCCACGGGAGTTCTGGGAAACATACAGACCGTTCCAAGCCGACTCAGCCGATCGAGCTCTGCTCTTGCCCCCCTGCTGAGCTGGTTCCGGAGCATCGAAAGGACGCCCTCTCTCGTAGATAGCTCCGCCTCCTCTGTGAGTCGAAGCTCCTTTGTATCCTCGTGGTGAAAGGGTACCCCGCACTCACGCGAGTACTCGCTTGCCACCAGAGCCTCTCCATACTCGACCATTGCGAGATAGTGGCCCAGCTCCTTCCATTGATGTTCGCTAAGTACAGGGAGCAGGTCATCGAAGCCGTCACGTTTCTCAACCTCCTGCGCCTTGAGGAGGGCTGGCGAGAGCGCCGAGAATCGCAATAGCAGTTCCCTAGGGCTCTCGTCTAGCTTCGGCAGCTGTCTACGGAGAAGCGCCCCTTCTTCTTGGAGGCGGGAGATCGCATTGGCGGAGATGTCCAGGGTACCTTTCGGCGCCCACTTCTGTTGTGTGTAGGCGATCAAATCATCCGTGAACAGCTCGGGCTCCAGATCGACCTCGAACTCCATCGAACCGAATATAAGGCGCTCGTGAAAGACGGCAAGTTCAAGAAACGAGAGAAACCTGACCAGGGAGGATGCGCTAAACCGGGTCTTGCCTGTCTGAAAGCGAACGACAATGAAGTCGGCTCCGTTCTGGAACCCGTCAGGAAGGACCACAGCACCGGCAAGGAGACGCCGAAGTTTCTCGCCGCTCGGAAGAGCTTCGTGATCCTTGGTTAAGACCGTCATTGCCACGATGCTACCGGCTCAACCGGGCACCAGCAAACCTCACGGAGACCGAACCACAGGCTCTTCTGCTGTTTCCGATCGAACCGGTCCAGGATGAGGCGCGAGAGGGCCTTCCCGCGCTATTCGCTGGTCGATCGTGGTCCGGCCAGTTGCTGTTGGTCCGGCAGTCGCCCAGCATTGCCGCCTGGGCCTCGCGGTGAGACTCGGACACGACAGAACGCTTCGCTCCGGACCCTTCACCGGCCATTCCCGAATGGATCACCTCCGGGACAAGCAAAGAGGCGAGCTGGCGAGCGTGCCGTAGCTTGTGGCTGTCCCATAATGATTTCCCTCTGGGACACGAAGGAGTGCGGAGCGCGCTGTGCGTGCGTCCGAGGCTTTGACCTGCAGCTTCCTCCACATTCTTGCAGCTGCCAGCTCAGAACCGCCTCGTGTAGTCTACGTATTGGAGAAGTCCGGGATGACACGTACACTCTGATGTGAAGTGGGAGAGTGAAAGGGTTTCCTGATGCGTGAACGCTCTCAGGAGAAGGGCAGGGCGTACCAGCGTCTTGTGACTAGGTGGCTCGCCGGGGCACCACTCTTCGGCTTCAGCTCCCAACGTCATGGCGATGCCTACGACGTCACAGCGGTATCTGCCGAATTCGGGAACAAGCAGTTCGACTTCTCTCTGACGCTGTTCACAGATATGGAAGAGCACGCGGCCGTCGGAATCGCGTATGTGGAGTGCAAGTACCGCTCGGGCGGTTCTCCTGAAACCCAGGGTGCCTTGGATGACTTCCTGTGCAACGTTATTCAGGCATGCGGGCACACAAAGGCTGAGGAGAGGAAGTCGGCCAGGTTCGTCTTCGTGGCTAGCGCACCGCCATCTAGATGGGGGGACTACCTGACGAAACCACTTGAGTACTTGAGAGTGCTATCGCGAGAAAAGGAGACACGGCTAAACGATTACGAGTTGGCCCTTCTTGCCACCAATACTGAGATTCTGGTTCTCACTGAAGGAATACTCGGAGGCGTCGCCTGATGGGCCTCAAGGTCGTGCGTGTTCCGCCCAACGAGTTCCTACGGTGGTCATTCGATGAGGACGATCGCAGGACAGTCCTCAACCTTCTGAGAGAGATGAGCGAGACGCCCTTCGCCGCCGCCGCCTGGAAGCGAGAGCCGTCGACCCCAATGCGTGACTTCCCAGATGCCTACCCTTCCCAACGTGTGGGTTCATACACAGCATACGGTGTGTTCGTGCTCCTTCTAGAGGAACTCACTGTTGGTGTGGACGACAGGCTGCTCGAAGAAGATGAGGACATCGAACGAGCGGCTCTGCATGCATTCAGAGAGACATACGCGACACGCGCAGAGATTCCGGAAGCTCGGCAGATCCTTGAGATGCCTGATTCAGGGGGGAGCGGTGCATACGTTCCGGTCCCATTCGGGGAGCCGCTTGAAGTGTCAGGTGTTACGCTCGCCAGCCTTCCGGCTGCGGTTAGGGGGATCCAGGCTTTCGCGGATGTCCTCAGCTTCGATCTCTACGCGGAATGCGAGCCAGAGCGAAGCGAGGGGGCGTGGCTTCCACTTGGGACGATGAGAAACGTGGCACGAACGTTGTTCCGATTCCTCAGTGAGGACGACTCCATGGCCGTGCAGGTCGAATAGGTGAGCACGATGGTTGGCCGACCATTGCCTGGCGAAGACCCGCTTCTCATCTTCGTCAGCAGTGTCATGAACAAGGCCGTGGAGGACCTCCAATGGGCGAGAGATGTCGTCGTCGACGTTGTCGGAGACACGCCCTTCTTGAGAAGTTGGTTGTTCGAATACACCCCAGCTAGCTCCGAGGACGTCACTTGCAGCTACCTGGCCAAGGTCCGCGAAGCTGATTTCTTCGTCTGGTTGGTTGGGATGCACACAACAGGACCAGTGCGGAGCGAGGTCACGGAAGCTCTCAAGAGCCAAGCACGAATGCTCATCTTCAAGTTGCCTGTCGGGGGGCGGAGTAGCGAGACACTGGAGCTTCTCCGGGAAGTGGGCACAAAGGCTAAGTATGCCCCCGTGAGATCTAGTGAATCGCTCGGGAGCGAAATCGAAGAGGCGCTCAGTGACGAGCTGATCAGAGCTGTTCGCGCCCATCCTGGACCTGACCCGCTAGACCCTTGGATAGAAGTGCAAGCTCGGCGCTCAAGGCTACGTTGCATACAAGGATGGGTGGCGACTGGCGTTCCATACGCCATGGCAGCTGCTCTTGCTGATGACGAGTCAGTGGGACCATCATTGACCCGGCGCTTCGGAGAGGAAGAAAAAGTGCGGATCATCCTCGGCCCTCTCGGGGCAGGTAAGTCGCTCGCTGCGAACAGGCTATTGCAGTCCGCAATTGTGTCGTACAAGAAGGACATCCAGGAGCCAATCCCGATTCATGTTTCAGGCGGAGTTCTGGCGGACCACTCTCTTGAAGCGAACATACTGGCCGAGCTCCCGACGGGGAACACATTCCCGGCGAAGCAAGGCGTATGGGTGGTTGTAGATGACATCGCACAACTTCGCAAGAGAAGGCGCCTTGAGCTGCTTGCTGAAGCCAACAGTCTAGTTGATCAATCTCCGCGCAGCGTCATCACCTTCACCGGAAGAGAGCTTCCCGACACAGATACTGTATGGCCATACTCGCACATCAGCTTGCTCCAGGAGTCAGCGGCCATTGAACTCGTCAATCAAGTGTCCGGCGGGTCGTATACCAGGGTTGATCTTCTCTACAGATGGCCGCAGAGCGTACGCTCCAGCATTCAGATCCCGCTATTCGCTGTCCTTCTGGGCAACTACCTCCGAGGCTCCGCTGGTAAGTCTCCTCGCTCGTCAGTCGAGATGGTTCGCACCATCGCAGAACGGGTGCTATCACGATTCAACGGAGATGAGAAGGGTATCGAGACCTTGCTATGTCGGCTGGCAAGGCTCTGCGTTGACCAGCAGAGGGACATGGTAGCCAAGAGCGAAGTGGGAGACGCCACCGACATTCGCCGACTGATCGCAACGGGTCTAGTGCGCAGTGAGGGGAACAGCGTCGGGTTCAGCCTCCAGTTGATACTCCACTGGTATGGCTTTCTCGCGCTAAGACAGAGGGTCCCAACTGCAGCTGGGATCACACAGGACCGCTCGGTGCTCGATTCGTGGTACGAGTCACTTCTCCTGCTAATTCGGGCAGGAGACTATGACACAGCCTCGGAGTACATGAACCACATCGCGCGATGTGATCCAGGGTGTGCCGCGGCTGTCGTTCATGAGGCAATCGACAAGTGGCCTGATGATTCACCACCTTCTCTCCCGTCGGAGAGCGAGTGCGAGAAACGTATGCTCTCCTGCATGACTGCATGGGTCAGTGGTATCGGGGACCTCGCAAGGCAGATCGCACCAGTCGACGATCGTGGCCGAGTGATGCCGATCAGAGTCAAGACTATCCAGAACGCCTTGCGCTTCGCTTGGTACAGAGGTGAACCCACTCAATCAGGTCCCCCCGGTTTGCCAAAGGGGATCTTCACGACCGGCAGAGAGGCGATGAGTTGGTATGAAGATACGTTCACGCAGGTGTCTCCACAACCAGCATGGCCTTGGAGGCTGACGCTGGAGTCCCTTGTGTCAGGCCTTGAGCGACTGCTGGGAGCACATCGCCTGATCCCCGAATCGGGGGTAGGGCTGCATGAGGCGGTGTGGAACTGTGCGCTCGGGATGCTTGATCTAGGATCATTGAGAAGAGATCCCATTTCGCTCGATCGTCTGCGTATTCCGAGAGCCGTTCCAGATGAAGCGTACATGTCAGGCAAGCTTCGGGGCCTTCAAGCCAGACACTTCCGAATGGTGGTAGAGCCCCTGGTGGCGAAGGGCGAGTTCGAGCTTCCTCCGCCGTGGCCGACGGCCGACTTGCGTCTCGCTGGTGGATCTGGCCTGATTGTGTCAACATACTCATCTGAGGCTTTGAGAAGCCGCCTCGAAGTCATCTTCTCCGGTGCAGTTGAGATGTACAGAGAACTAGTGGAGACCTGGTTCAAGCCATTCTTGCCGAGGCTTGGCGTCTACTCATTAATGCCGGTGCGGCTACGAGGGGTCCTGCGACACATCCCCGAAGATTCCCAGGACAAGTCGGTGCTGTTCTGGTATATGGAGCCCATCACCGATGGCGGTCATGATGTTATTGAGATCTTGCAGGGCGACCCCAGAGCTGCGGGAGGTGACCGTGAGCTGCTCGATAGGCTCTATTCAGTCAGCGCCGAGGCCAGACCGAGTCGTGGGAGGTTCGCATCAGTATCAACGCATACGACTGCCGCATCCCGCTTCGTTCACTCCTATCCTGTGACCAATCTTGCCTACAGCTGGCTTTGGGCAGATCTCAAACGGCTCAAGTGGGTTGAGGGAATGCATCGAGATCTGGATTGAGACGGCTCACCTCTCCTCTCTCTCCAGGAACTCAGGATTGTCTCGACAAGCAGGTAGTTAGCCAAGTCCGCGGAAGCAGCAATCGGCCCCTATGGAGGTGAGGCTGCAGGTCTCGCAACAGAAGCCTTCTTGTGATGCGACTGCTGGGAGCAGAGGATTCGAACATGCCTCCAGGCAGTTCGAATTCAGTCTTGTGAGGCTCACCAGCTTGGATGGTTCTCGAACGCTGCTCCGCAGAGTTCGCCTGCCCCAGGCTGAAGCCTGGGGGACTGAATGTAAGTGCTTATCGGCTTGACTCATCATCATAATTGTGTTAGTATAGTCCTGGAGCGTGCTAACCATGCTGCAGGACGCTGGCAAAATCAAGTCACTGGAAGAGGCAAGGCGAGAGTTCAGCACTCAGTACAAGTGTGCTCGGCATCTCAAGCGGCTGCGATGGCCTGATGGGGTGCGGTGTCCAAGGTGCGGGGCGAATCATCCAGGGCGTATCAAGACTCGGGATCTGTGGCAGTGCCGGGAGTGCCGATACCAGTTCTCGGTGACGACGGGAACGATCTTCCATCGATCGAAGATCAAGTTGCCGGTCTGGTTTCAAGTGATCTGGCTGATGTGCCATAGTCCGAAGGGGATCTCGGCGAAGCAGATTGAGCGCGATTTCGGCCTTCACTACGAGACAGCATGGTACATGGCGAAGCGGATTCGACAGGCGATGAAGCACGACATCTTCGAGAAGAAGCTGTGCGGGATCGTGGAAGTCGATGACGCGGTGATCAAGAGCGACAAGGGGAAGAGATGGAGCGGGGGATCAAGCGTAGTTGGCATGGCCTCTCGCGAGGGGGATCTTCGAATGAAGGTCCTGGATAAGCTGAGGGGTGAAGAGATCCGGCGAGTAGTCGCAGAGAACGTCGAATACGTCCAGGCTTTCTACACGGACGCGCACAAGCTGTACGCTCGGATGCACGAACTGGGACCACATAGCTACGTTGTACATCAGAAGCAGTGGGTGGACGGCGAGGTGCATGTCAGCTTCGTCGAGAACGCTTGGAGTCTGTTCAAGCGCGGCTTGGCTGGATTCTATCACCATGTCAGCACGAAGTATCTACAGGAGTACCTAGATGAATTCGCATTCCGATACAGCCACAGGCATGAGAAGCAGCGACTGCTCGATCTTGTCCTGGCTAATGCCGGGCACGTCCATCTACGAGTTGGATGATGACCAAGACAGTCTGACTTCTGGGGCACTCCCTACGTATTGGCATGCCGCAGCCAAAACACTCCAATCTGCTTTCCCTCTTTGGCCGTTGCCTTAGCGAGGTATACCCAGCGCGATTCTCTGGAATCAATCAATCCGTTACAGGAAACCCGAACTTGAGCTTCTCCAGTTCCTTCGAGAGATACCTGCGCGCCTTGATCCCGGAGAGTCCTTAGCATATCAATCATTGTAGCCCAAAGCTCATCTGGGGCTACCTCTACTGGCAATCCCAGCTCTTCCTCGGCCTCAATCCGAGTAACTGGAAAACTGTGTGACCAGAATCGGGCAGCGAGAGCTTCGGATACTTGTGCAATCTCTAGATCTGATGGCGCCGGGTTCCTGGTGAGAAGCACGCGCCTAGTAATATCGCGAGAGAGCATTGAGGCACGCCGGATCGTGCCAATCGCTAAAGGGTTCACTTCGTCCATTAAGAATGGGAAGACCTTTCGAATGAATGCCTTTGCTCGTCGGGTGCCTGCTGTCTGAGTTGCGAATTCAATGAACTCATGTAGATCCTGTACCGAGACTCGCGCCTGTTGACCTTTCGGCCCGTAGGGTAGTGTCGGATGCGTGCTTTGCGGATCAACAGGCCCAAGAGTGGACAGTGCCCCCATGATCAATCTATCTGCTGAGATGGCTACATGCGTTGCTCCGCTGAGGGCGAATTCCGGCACAAGGATCGTCAGGTTGTCTGCGAACTCTCGCAGTAATGCTACGATGCGCCATGGGACTTCAGAGCGCCCGCCAACTCCACGCAAGTAGAAAGCGAGCTGTTCCTGCTTCCCAATCTCTTCTAGTGCATCGTAGAGCGGGATAGCAATGTCAGGGAACCAGTTCCCATCTCCGTGCATATAGAGACTGACGACTCGCATGCCAAGCTGCGTTTCTAGTGCCCCGATCATTTCTCCGATTGCTGCTGGCGGATACTTATTCGTAGTATTCATAGTCCCCTAGGATACCATCGAAATTGCGGAGTGGGCAAGTTGATCTGATGCACCAAGCCGATTAGCACTGAATGTAGGTGTTTATCGGGATCACTCAGCATGCGCTACTCGCGAGGACGAGGTCGAGGAGCCTGCTCTTCTCATGCCGATGGCTGTACCGAAACGCGAATTCGTCGAGATACTCCTGAAGGTACTTGGTGCTTACATGATGGTACATCCCCACCAGTCCACGTTTGAAGAGGCTCCAGGCATTCTCTACGAAGCTGACGTGCACCTCGCCGTCGACCCATTCCTTCTGATGGACGACGTACTGATGCGG
>Ga0180434_10008691_pt1 | contig 11165 bp, 6 predicted proteins | sample SS_ome_7_FD_132453 | JGI IMG/M metagenome (GOLD analysis project Ga0180434, IMG submission 132453) | Hypersaline lake sediment archaeal communities from the Salton Sea, California, USA - SS_1_D_2 metaG | ecosystem: Environmental > Aquatic > Non-marine Saline and Alkaline > Hypersaline > Sediment... | reverse complement strand
GTCGGCAAGGACATAGTTGACGACCTGATGGGACCGGTAGCTGATGAGCCGTACCCGAGCAAGATGGTGACGAACTTCGACCTCAACTGGGAGGACAACGAGGTCATCTATGCCGGGGCGAGCGGGTTCTTCGCGGCGTACTGCTGCGGCTGCCCGACACCGGCGACGGTGTGTGAGAAGGGCGATGTTGGTGTATACCGCACCGACGTTGACCTGGGCAACCCGTCGGACAGCATCTGGGAGCTGATCTACGGGGTAGACCAGATGATGGCGGAGGGGCTGCTGCCGGATGCGCACCCGTGCTCCGACCGGGTCTGGCTGTTCACCGACCTGGAGTACCAGACTCCGATAGGGAACGGTGACGATGCGACGATCTACATCCCGTTTGGCATCATGGAGTGGTGGCCTGACTACGAGGTAGGTGAGAATCCTACTCTGGCGGTGCAGGGGCGGATGCGGTTTGCGCTGGGCGGCGCGCTGCGGACGCTTGACGGTACCAAGGAGCGGGTGGAGTGGATAGGCTGGGACGTATTGACGCTTGGCCTGCCGCGGAACCCGTACACCGGTCTGTGGCTGATCCGCCCGGTGGAAGGCACCAACTACCTGTTCTCCATACCGTGTCAGTTCGACATGCTGTTTACAGAGGAAGTCGAGCAGCCGACCGACTACGACATCGGTCTGGTGATCTACGAGGACACGCTGTGTGAGGACGGACCGGAGTTGCTGTCGCCTGCTGACGCATCGAAGAAGGTAGGTGACCTGGCTGGTGAGCTGGAGAAGGTGAACGTGATACTGGACTGGGACGCCGTCATCAGTGAAGCGACGGTGACCTACGAGGTACAGCTTGACGAGGACAGCAAGTTCAACGCCAGTGAGAGGTTCGTGACGGCCGCATCGGCTGAGGACCTGGGGCTGGTGAAGCAGGCTGTGACCACGGATACGTTTGCCGAGTTTGCCGAGCTGGAGAACGAGTTCACCTACTACTGGCGGGTGCGAGTGGTAGACCCGGCACTGAGCCCGTGGAGCGAGACTTGGGAGTTCAAGACCAAGGCGAGCTCCATCAGTTCGGTGGTGACGGCGCCGTCGATAGCCGACGGCAGTCCGGCGCCGGGAGCGACGAACGTGCCGCTGCAGCCGACCTTCAGTTGGGGAGCGATAGGAGGAGTTGACTACTACGAGCTGGAAGTAGCGACGGATGCCAACTTCTCCAACACGGTGATAAGCGAGGAGACTGAGGGGACGGCGTACACACCTGATTCGGACCTGGAGAAGAACACGACGTACTTCTGGCGGGTGAGGGGATGTGCCGATGATGGTGAGTGCAGCGACTGGAGTTCGACCGGTGTATTCACCACGGGACCAGAGGAGCAGCCGGGGACCCCGGCATGGGTCTGGGTAGTGATAGTGATCGGCGCGATCCTGGCGATCGTGGTAATCGTACTGATCGTGAGGACGAGGCGGCCGGCATAGCTATCCGGAGCTAATGCCAGAGTAGACAGGCTTGAGATGAGAGCCCCCCGAGGTAATCGGGGGGCTCTTCCTTTCTCCGTGCGTATTCCACGCTGCGTCGTGCTCTGCGAACACCTGCCGTGGGGGAGCGTACCACTGCAATCATGATATAATGATTAAGAACCAGCAGTGGGAAACCGCTGCACCAGGGCGGTTGGAGGGAGTGACGTGAAAGCGACAAGGACGGTCATGTTGAAAGTGTGTGTGTTGGCAATGGCACTGGCGGTACTCGCCGCCGGTTGGAGTGCCTTCTCACCCGTGCAGGTTGGCGCCGACCCCGGAGTCGACAGATGGTCGGCATTCACCTTGCCCAGCGAGGCCGGGTACCAGCTATTCCCCGGCACCGATGTAGGGCCGATCGCCCTCGCCGGCGATGGCACCCTGTTTGCCGTGGTGTATGACCAGACGTTCAACCGCTGGGGAAGCCCGCGGGGGTCGGTCTTCGCCGCGGTGTTCTACTCCATCGATGGCGGCTATACGTGGAAGTCCGGCTGGGAGCTGCCGGAGGATGACCCCGGCCCGGTAGTGGACATAGTGCCTGTCCCCGGCTATGGCCATCCCGGCGCGGTGTACTTCGCTACTCCCACCTATCTGTACCACTCGACCGACGGCGGGCGCAGCTTCAGCCGCATGTCCAGTGTCTGTCCCGGCGTGGTGGGCAACCCCGAGGACGGGATTCCCGGTGGCACTATCACCTCCCTCGATGTGGTCAGCGCCGCCGCTTCGCCTGGTAAACAGGTGGTGGTGGTCGGCACTGACCGTGGCGGCCTCGACGGAGTCTACGCCTGGAACGTCGGCGGCACAGGTGGCTGGCGCGATATGGAGATAGGCAATCGAATAGCCGCCGCCTGGGACACCGGCGCCGAGGGAGTGCTGGAGGTTGCCTTCTCACCGAACTACGGTGACGACCGAATCATCTATGCGGTGGCCAACTACGACCCGTGTATCATCTCCCCATCATGGACCGGGCCCAGTGGCTTCACAACCGTGGTGAGCGTTTACGATGGCCTTGCCGGGACCTGGGGCATCGAGTACATGGATGCCGCCCTGGCCCCGGGGAATGCCTCCAGCTACGCGCGGCTCGCCTTCTTCGATGACTTCGACATCAACGGGAGTCCCCAGTGCGTGGTAGCCCTCACCGGCAGCGGCGCTGACGATGTCTACCGGGTGAAGACTGTGGCCCCGGCAACGGGCCCCTCGTCGCCGACTGCCCTCGGCCTGGGCCTCTCGCCGGTCTACAGCCTGGATGTCTATGGTAGTCTGGCCTCCGACGCCACCATACTGGTCGGCGTGGCGCCCGCCGCCGGCGGCGGGCAGGCGCAGGTGTTTGTCGGCAGCAGCGCCACCTTCTCCCCCAAGTGGGAGCCGGCGCTGAAGCCGCCTTCGGGTGGAGCCGGGCTGGGCATTGACCCGGCGTCCGGCATGGTGTGGGGAGGCGTCTATGTGGTGAGCGACGGTACGGAGCACTATGTGGCCACCGGAGAGAACTGGGGTATGAGCCCCAGCGGTGTCTCCAGGGGTATCGTCAATGCCGAGGGCAAATGGGTGTGGAATGGCGTGGGCCTCATTGACTCCATAGTGAGCACCACGGACGTGCTCGGTTGGACCAACTTCGCCGCGATTGTGTATGAAGAGGTTTCTCCAGCCTATGCCAGCGGCTCACCTGGCGACGATACACTGTACATGACGACGTGGAGTCGTGGCTTTGAGGACATGCTGGTGCTGGGCGACATCGCTTTCACGGTGGAGGACGGCTTCGGCTATAGCTTCAGCGGTCGCTGGCTCGGCGCCATCGATGCTGGCGGCAACGTGAAAGGCCGGCTGTGGGCGGCATACGAGGCCGGTGGTGTCTTCTGCCACGCCACGGGGACGCTTGAGGGCGAGGTCGGAGCGACGTTGACGGCCGAGGTCTGCTGTGGCGACCCGATTGGCGAATGCTACTCCGCCACAGGCAGTTGCAATCTGAATGCGCTCTTCTCAGGCTCCTTCAGCGGTGGCGGCGTCAGCGGCGGCACCATGACTGGCCAGCCGTACGACTATGCCAGCGGCCTCAGTTTATGGCGGCACGCCCCCGGCGGGCCAAACGGCGCGGTTGTGTGGGAGCGCATTGCCTATGAGAACATGATGTTGCCCGACGTAGGGTCGCCGCTCGAGGGCCTGCCGGCTACCGTCTCCGCCGAACTGCTGGACCTTTCCGACATTCGCGGCGGCCTGGTGGGGTTCGACAGCACCTTCGTGCCGCGCGTCGATCCTGGTTTCGAGAGCAGCAATGTGATGTTCATGATGGCCAGCGTGGATTCGCGCGACCGGTTGTGGTATTCCCCTGACCGGGGAGATACGTGGACTCTCACCTCGGCTATGCCGGCTGTCGCTACCGTCAGTGACACCGGCTGGACGGTTATCGACGACAGCAAGGTGATCGTGGGCGACACCGCGGGCTACGTCTTCAAGACCACCAACCGGGGCAATAGCTGGACCGACGGGGTGGATACGGCCACCGGCATTGTGACCGACCTCAGTGTGTCCCCGGTCTACAGCGAGACGGGTGGTGAAGGCACCGACAGGGTGGTGGTGGTGGGGCTGTGGAACACCGCGGCAACCGCCGCCCAGGTATGGATATCCCAGGACGGCGCTGAAGAGCAATTCGTCCAGATTGGCCGCGATATCATCGATGACATCTACGGCCTGCCGAGCAAGGTAGTGGTCAACTTCGACTCGGGATGGGGCGGGAACGGCGACACAGCGAATCGTTGGGTGTATGCCGGATGCAGTGGCTTCCTCGCGCGGCACTGCTGTGGGTGTCCCCTTCCCGCAGCTTTGAGCGAACGCGGCGAGGCTGGCGTCTATCGCACTGAGGTGGACCTGGGCAACCCCTCTGACAGCTTCTGGGAGCAAATCTATGGCCTCGACGATATCGAGCCGTATCTGCCCGACGCTGTGTCAGGACAGTGGAGATACTGGGCTTTGACCGACCTCGAATGCGGTGATGACGGCACTATCTACCTTCCGTTCGCCGTCCTCCAGTGGGCTGACCCGGATGACTGCGGCAGCGCAGCGGAGTTCCGCGCGAGTTTCGGGCTGGGCGGTGCGCTGCGCACGCTGGATGGCACCGAGGAGTATGCCGGCGACGTATCGTGGACCGCGTTGACCCTGGGTCTTCCCCGTTCCCCCTACTGTGGGTTGTGGCTGCTGCGAGCTGTGCCCGGCACCAACCACCTGTTCTCCATCCTGTTCCAGCTCGACCTCATCGGAAGTGAACTTGCCGACTACGACCTTGGCCTCGTTGCGTACGAGGACACCCTGTCACAATTGGGCGTGGTGCTCCTGGAGCCCGCCGACGGCGCGACCGACGTGGGCGACCTGGTGGGCGACGAGGAGAAGGTGAACGTCCAGCTCCTGTGGGAAGCGGCGGAGAGCACCGCCACGCTGACCTACGAGTGGCAGGTAGACGATAGCAGCGGCTTCACTGCTCCACTGGTCGATCAGGGCGTGACCACCGAGACCTTCGCCCAGGTGGCTGGCCTGGAGAACGCCTTCAAGTACTTCTGGCGGGTGCGGGTGGTCGATCCGGAACACAGCGCGTGGTCGCATACGTACACTTTCATCACCGTGGCCAGTACCAGCACCAGTGTTGCGACTGCTCCCGTCCTTCGCAGCCCCGCTCCCGGTGCCACGGCTGTTGCTTTGCGACCGACCTTTAGCTGGAGCGCGTTTGCCGCGATGCCTACGTACCAGATCCAGGTTGCGCGGGATAACGCCTTCACTGATGTGGTGATAGACACGACCGTCGATGCCACGGCATACCAGCCGGACGAAGACCTGGAGAAGAACACCACGTACTACTGGCAGGTGAGGGGCCTCAGCGATAGCACGGAGAGCGACTGGAGCGCTACTGGAGTGTTCACCACCGGGCCGGTGGCGGCGGCCGGAGCGCCGATATGGGTGTGGGTGGTCGTCGGAGTGGGAGCCGCCCTGGTCATCGTCGTAGTTGGACTCATTGTGGTCATGCGAAAGCCGGTGTAGATGCTTGAGACCCCGTCCCTTTGGCTCCCTTCCGCGAGCGTAGGGAGCGCCTGTTGGCCAGGTCGCCTCTCGCCTGGCGCTCGTAGACCCGACTCTCGCCAGAGGCGAGTCGGTGTCGCCTCAGGCGACCTGCGGAGACTGGCGAGGAGAGGGCAAGCAACGCCCCTTCCTGTCATTGCGAGCGAAGGCGAAGCAGGAGCGAAGCAATCTCAGAGGTCGGGTAAGGGCAAGGCGACATCGGGCATTTGCGGGAAGCAGCGCGACTGGTCTCCGAGGCCCAGGGTTCGGATGAGGGTGTAGAAGACGGCGGGGCCTTACAGTTGGTCGCATAAGTCGCGCCACCCGCTGTTGAGTGTGTTGGTCAGGTCGACCTTCTTCTGCCTTGAGCCAGCTTTGATCTGCTTCTCTCTTGAGATTGCTTCGTCGCTGACGCTCCTCGCAATGACCGAAAGAGGTGAGTGGTGGTGTGACGCTGGGTTCCCATCGCTGGGTCGGACGAGCGTGACACAGAAGGGCTAGGCGCGGTAGTCCAGAAGCACCAGGTGGGTTTCCTCGGGAAGGTTCGTCTTGGTTGCTGAGAGCCTTGATTGGGGGGCCAAGTCCGATTTCGCTCCCATCTCCTTGAGGAAGCCGTCCACCGGGTCTAGCTTGAAACGCAGCACTTCGGTCTGGAAGTGCATGGGGATCACCAGCTTCGGCTCGAGTTGTCTCACCGTCTCTGCGGCAACGGCGGAGTCGATAGTGGAGACCCCGCCGACCGGCACCAGCAGAACATCGACCCCACTGAGTTCCTCAACCTGCGCTGACGAAAGGGGATGTCCCAGGTCGCCGAGGTGGCACAACATGATCTCGTCTATCTCCATGAGGTAGACGGTGTTCTTCCCCCGCCGCATCCCTTCCTCAGCGTCGTGAAAGGTGCTGAGGCCGGTGATGACAACGCCCGACACCTCGTACTCCCCGGGGCCGCGAATGACCTTGGACACCTCGTCCACGCCTGACGTGAAGCTGTGCCCGGGGTGGGAATGGCTGGATGTCACAACGTCCGCCGTCGGGTTCCCCAGCGAATAGCCTATGCTATCGTCATAGGGATCGGTGACAATAGTGGCATCCTTTCCCTTGATGCGGAAGCAAGAATGCCCCAACCAGGTGATTTCGATAGCGCTTACCCCCTTGGGTTTCGGCTGGAGGCTGCTACGTTCTGAACCTGTTCAGCAATGCCCACCCGGAGGGCAGCAAACCGGCGGCCAGGACGGTCTTGGCTGCGTCGCCGGGGATGAACGGGTACAGCCCCACGCCGAGCACTGATCCTGACGGAACGAAATGGGAAAGCCAAGCCAGACCGAAGGCATAGATTACGATGTTCCCCACGAGCATGGCCAGAGCCGCGGTCCAGATGCGACGGTCCCAACCTCGCTCGGCGAGGAAGCCAACCACAAAGGCGGCAGCCACGAAACCGAAGAGATAGCCGCCGGTGGGACCCATCAGGTGGGCTACCCCTCCGTGCCAGCCGGCGAAGACGGGAGCTCCCAGGGCTCCAGCGCTCAGGTAGGTAAGCTGGCTGAGTGCGCCACGCTTGCTGCCCAGCAAGGCTCCGGCAAGCACAACGACGAAGGTCTGTCCCGAAATGGGCACCAGACCGATGTAGAAGGCCGCCTGAGCAGACAGAGCGGTGACGATGCCGAAGCTGACAACGAGGAGAATGTCCCGCAAGAGCGTTGCTCTGGGAAACAGCGCATCCATCATGGTGAGGGTTCTTCCTTGCATTCCATGCCTCCCTTCTGACTTCCTTGTACCGGCTTTGCAGAGTATAGCAAGGGGAGGGCCGGACGGTCAAGCCCCTGTCGCTTCACCCTGGCCCTCACCCTGGGAGGGAGGGGGAAGCGCCGCCGCACAGGGTCGCGGCGACTGCGACTGAAACGTGCCAGCGTTCACCGGGCCACACCTCTTGACAGCGGCGACGGCGGGGTGATAGATTAGTACAGTTAGCACTCGGCTTGGGAGAGTGCTAACTGAGGAGGGCAGGCGTGCACAGGCAGCGGAGAGAGAGGATTCTCGGGCTTATCGTGGGGGAATACACAATGACGGCGAGCCCGGTGGCCTCGGAAACGATTGCGCGGAAGTACGGGCTTGGAGTCAGCTCGGCAACCGTTCGGAATGAAATGGCAGTGCTCGAGGAGGAGGGCTATATCACGCGGCGTCACATCTCGGGCGGTGGCGTTCCCTCGGACAAGGGGTACCGGTACTACGTCGAGTCCTTGATGAATGAGGAGGAGGTGCCGCTGGCCGAGCGGCGGATGATGTCTCATCTCTTCCTTCTCGTCGAGCGAGAGTTCGAGGAGTGGAATCGCCTTGCCGCCGCGCTGCTTGCTCGTTTGCTCAGCAGTGTGGCTATTGCCACCTTCCCCAAGTCCGCGCAGACCCGATTCAAGCATCTGGAGCTGGTGGCCGTGCAGGACCTGCTTGCCTTGCTGGTGCTGATTCTGCGGGGAACCAGGCTGAAGCAGCAGCTTATTGCCTTCGACCATGTGATGTCACAGGAGGACCTCAACGCGATCTCCAACAGGCTCAACGGCCTGTTCGGCGGTCTGGGCAGGTCGGAGATCCTTGCCATTGACTGCCAGTACACCGGCTTGGAGGAACAGGTGAGGAAGGCTGTGGTGCAACAGATGGAGAAGGAGGATGCACAGAGGTACGGGGAACCGTGCATCGCCGGAGTGCGCTACATCGTCAGCCAACCCGAGTTCTCCAGCAACGACCGCATGTTGGGCCTGATGGACCTGCTGCAGCCCGGGAGATTCGCCACAGTGTTGCCGGAGGCGGTGACTGAGGAGGGCGTTCAGGTAATCATCGGGTCGGAGAACAAGGAAGATATCATGCGGGATTGCAGTGTGGTGCTCGCCCGATACGGCATCCCCGGCGAGGCAAGCGGCGCCCTGGGGGTGTTGGGTCCGACCCGTATGCCTTATGACAGGGCCGTTTCCAGGGTACGCTACGTGGGTTCCCTCATGAGCGAGCTTGTCGCTCAGTTGTATGGGGGACAGTAGGCCGGCCGACGACCGACGCCGTTGCGTCCGTGGGTCAGAGGCTGCAGGGGGTTGATGCATTGAACAGTAAGGACGCCTCCTTTGAAGGTGAGCATCCAGCGGAAGCTGAGCTTGCGGAAGTGCCAGGGGGACAGGAACCAGTGGGGGAGGACGTTGAATCCCTGAAGCAGGCGCTTGATGAGGAGAGGGCAAGGGCTGAGGGCTATCTTGCCAACTGGCAGAGGGCGCAAGCGGATTTCATAAACTACAAGAGGCGGACTGAGCAGGAGAGGAGCGAGGCGGTCAGCTTTGGCAACGCCGCGCTCATTCTGGGCCTGCTTCCGGTGCTCGATGACCTGGAGCGGGCTCTCGACAGCGTTCCGGACGGCCTTGCCCAGGATGGTTGGCTTGATGGCATCACTCTCATCTATCGCAAGTTCAAGGCTGTTCTGGAGGAGCAGGGTGTTAGCGAGATTGAGGCGCTCGGTGAGCCTTTCGACCCTCACTTCCATGAGGCTATGCTATTCGGTGAAGGCGACGAGGGAATGGTCGTTGAGGAGATACAGAAGGGCTACAGGTTGCACGACCGGGTGCTTCGTCCCACCAGGGTAATGGTGGGCAGAGGCGAAGAAGAAGGCACTGAGGAAGAACTGCAGGAGGGGGACAATGGCCAAGGTAATAGGGATTGACCTGGGGACGACGAATAGCTGTGCCGCCGTCATGGAGGCGGGCGAACCGACGGTCATCCCCAATGCCGAAGGGGGGCGCACTACGCCATCCGTGGTGGCGGTGGCCAAGAACGGCGAACGTTTGACCGGGCAGGTGGCTAAGCGCCAGGCAATCACCAATCCGGACAACACCGTATTCAGCATCAAGCGTCTCATGGGCAGGAAGTTCAAGGAGCAGTCGGTCGAGTATGACAGGAAGCTTCTGCCCTACAAGATAACGGAAGCCTCCAATGGGGATGCCTGGGTAGCCATGGGGAACAAGGAGTACAGCCCGCCTGAGATCTCAGCCATGATCCTGCAGAAGATCAAGATGGATGCTGAGGCGTACCTTGGAGACACGGTGACTCAGGCTGTGATCACCGTGCCCGCCTATTTCAACGATAGCCAGCGCCAGGCAACGAAGGATGCCGGCAAGATCGCCGGGCTCGAGGTACTCAGGATCATCAATGAGCCTACCGCCGCGTCACTGGCCTATGGCCTGGACAAGAAGAAGGACGAGACCATCGCCGTCTTCGACCTTGGCGGCGGCACCTTCGACATCTCCATCCTCGAGTTGGGCGAGGGTACCTTTCAGGTGAAGTCCACCAACGGCGACACTCATCTTGGCGGCGACGACTTCGATCAGGTGATCACCAACTGGCTGTGCGATGAGTTCAAGAGAGACCAGGGGATCGACCTGAGGGAGGACCGCATGGCGCTGCAGCGGCTGAAGGAGGGTGCCGAGAAGGCGAAATGCGAGCTGTCGACCGTGCTTCAAACGGACATAAACCTGCCCTTCATCACTGCCGACGCCAGCGGGCCGAAACACCTCAACATCACCCTTACCCGGGCGAAGCTGGAACAGCTTGTAGGCGACCTGGTGGAGCAGACCGTGGGTCCGTGCAAGCAGGCACTCGAGGATGCCGGTCTGACCGCAACGCAGATCGATGAAGTCATCCTTGTCGGGGGGCAAACGCGTATGCCGCTGGTGCAGGAGAAGGTGAAGCAGCTCTTCGGCCGCGAACCGCACAAGGGAGTCAACCCCGATGAGGTGGTGGCTGTCGGCGCCGCCATTCAGGCTGGCGTGCTCAAGGGAGAGGTCAGCGATGTGCTGCTGCTGGATGTGACCCCGTTGACCCTGGGCATCGAGACCCTTGGCGGAGTGATGACCTCTCTGATCCAGAGGAATACCACCATACCCACGTCAAAGAGCCAGATCTTCTCCACCGCTGCCGACAGCCAGACCAGCGTCGAGATCCATGTGCTTCAGGGGGAGCGCGCTATGGCTGCTGACAACAAGACTCTGGGCCGCTTCATGCTTGACGGCATCATTCCGGCGCCCAGGGGTATGCCGCAGATCGAGGTCACCTTCGACATCGATGCCAACGGCATCGTGAGTGTCAGGGCGCAGGACAAGGGGACGGGCAAGGAGCAGAAGATCGTTATCACCGCCTCCAGCGGTCTGGCCAAGGACGAGGTGGAACGGATGCAGCGAGAGGCCGACGCTCATGCCGACGAAGACCGCAAGCGGCGGGAGGAGGTTGAAGCCAAGAACTCCGCCGACAACATGGCCTATACGGCGGAGAAGACACTGCGCGAGCATGGCGACAAGGTGCCAGCGGACCTGAAGCAGCAGGCCGAGGCCAAGATCGCCAGCGTACGCTCTGCCCTGCAATCCGGCGACGTGAACGAGGTGCGCCGCACCACCGAGGAGTTGTCGGCTGTCATGCAACAGGTAGGCACCTCCGTGTACCAGGCGCAGCAACCACCGCCCGGGGCCGAGACTCCTCCTGGGGAGCAACCGCCACCTTCAGACGAAGGGACTGTCGAGGGCGAGTTCCGCGAAGTGTAGCGTGTGTAAGGCAATGTCCCCAAGGGGCAGGGGCGACGTCTCTGCCCCTTT
>Ga0180434_10008690_pt1 | contig 11166 bp, 6 predicted proteins | sample SS_ome_7_FD_132453 | JGI IMG/M metagenome (GOLD analysis project Ga0180434, IMG submission 132453) | Hypersaline lake sediment archaeal communities from the Salton Sea, California, USA - SS_1_D_2 metaG | ecosystem: Environmental > Aquatic > Non-marine Saline and Alkaline > Hypersaline > Sediment... | reverse complement strand
TTACGCCTTTCTTCGCGGAAACGATGTACCAGAATCTGGCGCGAAACCAGGAGACCGGCGCGGGCGCCCAGTCTCCGGACAGCGTGCATCTGTGCGATTATCCCGAGGCCGACGAAACCTTGATAGAAGAAACACTGGCGCATGAGATGGACCTCGTACGGCAAGTCGTTTCCGCCGGTCGGGCGGCGCGGACGGCGGCGAAACTCAAGGTCCGTCAGCCGTTGGCGGAGGTCGAGGTCATTTTGGCGTGGCGCGAGTACGAAGAGCGGTTGATGACGCATACCGATCTGATCGCCGAGGAACTCAACGTCAAAAACGTCGAGTTCACGCACGAGGCGGATCATTACGTCAGCTACCGCATCAAGCCGAACTTCGCCGCGCTCGGTCCGAAATTCGGCAAGCTGGCGCCGAAGGTCGGAGCGGCCTTGAACGAGCTCGACGACGTCGCTGCCGCTCGGAAAACGCTGTTGTCCGAAGGCGCGCTGCCGCTGTCAATCGACGGCCGGACACTCGCGATCACCAAGGAAGAAGTGGACATTCGGCTCGAAGCCAAACCGGGCTGGTCAGCGTCGCAGGGCAAGGCCGGCGTCGTGGTCGTCAGCACCGAACTCACGCCGGAACTGCGCGAGGAAGGCCTGATGCGCGAGTTGATTCACCACGTGCAGGGGATGCGGAAGAAGCAAGACCTCGCCTACGAAACGCGGATCGTGCTGTACGTCTCCGGCCCGGACGAATTCGCGGCGGTCGTCGATCGTTTCAGGGAAACGATCGGCAGCGAATGTCTGGCGGATCGGATCGAAAAATCCGCGCCCTCGTCGGGCGATGCGACGGAAGTGAAGATCGAGGGCCATGTCGTCAAATTAGCGCTCGCGAAGTTGTAGGGCTTAGTCCCGCGGAACAGGGTCGGATGGCGCGGGCGCCTGGCCCGTGTGATTCGCGGGCGAGACGCCCGTGCCGCCCCGTAAAACCGGCGGGATCTGTTCCAGGGGGATTACTGCTCGGAATCGGACAGGATAGTCCAGTTGTATAACGTCGCCGTGCGTTCGTCGGCTAATTCGTCGCCCCATTCCAGGACGATCGGAGCGACGCCGGCGTATCGCGGAGACGCTTCGTAACTCGCCGACGCCAGCACGCGCGTTGCGCTTTCAAAGCGTGACAGACCCAGCGATCTGGGCGAGATTGAAACCCGGCAGAATTTGCGTCCGCCCGGCTCGTCGACAATTTGACAGCGCCAGCCGGGCGGCGTTTTCGACGATAACCCCTTGACGGCCCGCAGACGCGGCTTGTCAACCAGATCCTCGACACGCGCCTCGGCGTGCGTCTCCGCGCCTTCGGCCGCCGCTCCGATGTGGATCGTCGCGCCGGAGTCGACGTTGGGCGGTAATTCGACGGCCAAGTACAATTTGCGGTCCTGGTAGCCGGCGCGCAGCGCGAGGATTCGGGCGTCATCCCTTCCGTTGTCGCCGGCGTTCGCGCCGGCGCGTTTTTGTCGAGTGGACAGGCGTCCGATCGTGTAATCGCCGTTGGTCAGGTCAGACGCGTTCTTGAGCCGGCGGATCGCCGCAAGCGGCCGCACTATGACGGGAAATGTCATCGTTTGCCCCTCGATCCTGATTCGTAAAGTCAACGTGACGGGATCGTGGAACTCTCGTAGACGCGTCAGGTTGGCCTCCAGGGAAAGCGTCTGTCCGATATCGGCGCGCAGCGCGCGCGACGAAAGCGACGACTTGATCGGCGAATTGGGCGGCGGGGAAATTTGCAGATAGCTGCTTCGCAGATCCATCGGCGCGTCCAGTTCAATCTTCAAAACGGCCTCGCGATCGCAATAGACCGTCCGTGGCGCGCGTAGCCACGGCTTGGCTAAACCGATCATGGGTTTTCCGCTTGAGCGTTCGGCTTCAAATTCGATGAAAAACGGCAGGCGGCGGGTTGGGGCCAGCGGCGCGGCGTCGGACATCGCCATCGGCTGGTAACGCCGGTCAAAGTCGATTACCGACAAATCGCCCCCGACGATTTGATAAGGCGACAGCACGAGCGGTAAAACGCGGTTTGGCTTGGCTTGCATAACGACGACCTGCCGGGCGCCTCCGATGAGGATCGCGGAGTCGAAATCGGGCGGCGCGCCCGGCGCGGCGCCGGCGTACAACAAACCGTGCAAAACACCCGTGAAGTTGGCGAATCCGAGCAGCGGATTTTTCGGGCTGAAATCGCGCTGTACGAGCCCGCGCATTTGCTCGGGCAGGCGTCGGTTGCCGGCGCCGTCGCGCAGGTCGCGCCAAACGACCCCGCCGACGCCTTCGCGCAAGCCGCTCAGATAGTGGTCCAGCATGGCGACTGCGTCATGCGAGCCGCCCGAACCGATCAGGGAATCGGCGCGATGGATCCAGCGATGTTTCGATCCCCAGATTAATTCATGCGCTTGGGCGAACGCCTCAAGCGCCTCCCGGGCCGCGTCGGCCGGACCGGCGGTTTCAAACGCGAGCTCAAAACGCGCCTCCTCGGGCATGTTCGGGAGTGCGACCGAGGCGGGCGCGTCGAGGGGCACGCGTATCGGAGGAGCGCAGATCTCCACGCCGGGCCGAATGCCGGCGACGCGTCGAGCCAACGCGTTCAGCTCGGCTGTCTCGGCGTCTTGAAGCACGCCGTCCTTGTGGGATAGCGGCTGTATGAGCGCTATACGGTCGCCGAAGCGAAGCGTCAGAGCTTCGCATATCGTCGTTTGCTGTCGCCACAGGCTTTCGAGGCGGAGGTCGGCCCAGTCCGGCGGTTCGGTCAGCACGAGCATCACGGCGATGTCTTTTCGGGTGATGCGATTTATCAGAAAATCGAGCGTTTTGAATTCGTACTGACCTTGGCGCGGCTCGAGTATTTTCCAGGGCGTTTCGAGCGCGAGCAGCTGAACGCCAATTTCACGCGCGATGTCGATCTCCAATCGCTGATCGGCCGACGGTTCGTTCATCAGATTGGACTGGACGCCGTAAAACGTGGAGCGCCCGCGCGGCAAAGCGCGGTTTGAATACGTGACGGCGATGGTTGTCTGGAAAATAGCGGGATCGGTCCAGCGCGGGCCGCTGACGCGCCCTACCAGGCGATAGAGCCCGGGCTCGGAGATATCCTGGCTGAAATCAACCGGTTGACGCGAGCGGTAGTCGTCGCCGCCGGCGGGTAGATTGATCGAGACTCCCGAGCGGGTCAGTTCGGCCCCGTCGCTTCGAAGCCAGACGACATCGATGCTGAGCGGCAGGCCTTTTCGTCGCGATTTATTTTCAAGCAGCAGAGCGGCGTGCACCCTGGCGCCGGGCGAATAGATGTGGGTCGGCTCGTCGAGTTGGAACTCTCCGCTCAGAATCGCCGCGCTTACGACGCGGTGCTCGACTTCGAGGTCGTCTATGAAAACGACTTGACGACCGATGCCGCGCGTGTGAAATAGGCAACCCTGTATCATGATCGGCCAGGTCGGCGTAACGCGCTGCCCGTCCGCGGACGGGCCGATGTGCTGCAGACTTCGCGAGGAAAGGTCGGCTTCCATTCGAATCCAGCGATTTGGCGCGGTTAACGAGCGCCTTTCGGTTTCAAAGCTGCGGCCGCGCGCGTCGCGCACCCGGAATTGGAGATCGACGACGCCCTGCGTGATCCAGGCGTACATGGCCACGCGATCCGCCTGATGAAACGGCGTGACCATGCGGAACCGCAGGTCGAAAGCCGCGGAGGCCCGCGGCTGAGTCGCTCCGATTTCTATTTGAAGCGAACGCTGGCCGCGCGCGGGAATGGCCGAGATAGTCGCGCGGCAATCGGCGGCTTGGACGTTGACGACGTCCGCGACGCTCGCGGCGACCGAGTTGCCCTCGAAATCCGCCAGCGTCGTTACTGCCGGTTCGTCTCCGCGCGCGGCGGCCGGCGCGCAGAAGAGCGCGGTTACGATATTCAGAGCGCTGAGACCGATGAACGAGCGTCGCCCCTGAACAATTCTGGTCAGCGAGTTCAGGCCGCTCATGTAATCGTCGTCCATTCGAAATCCAGCGATTTCGCCAGCGCCAGCAACCGGTTTCGATATGTGTGTTCGCTTCGCGCATGTTCTAACGCGTGTGCGCAACGTCGCCGCGCGCGCTCTGGCGCCTTTTGGATCGAGTCCAATTCGGCGAGCAGATCCGGCATTCCGGCGAATGGCTGGTAATGTTGCTCGGGGTGCAGGACGGCCCCTAGTCGGTCCGTCATGGGCTTTGCGGCGGGGTTGTGCAGAAGGATTGGCCACCCGCGGGCGGCGGCGAAAAACAGCTCGGGACGGAGAGGATCCGGTGTGCCGGCGAAAACCGCCGCCAACATCGCGGGCGCGTTGTCCCGGACGTCCGCGCCGGCTGAGGACAATTGATCGAAAGCGTCGGACAGTTTGTTTACACGCACGGATGTACCCCGATTCCAACCCCTGCCTATGGCCCATACCTCGTAGGACCGCTGCTGCAACTCCTGCACAATTGTTTGCAGTACCGCGGCATGGATCAAGACGTGCTCGATTATCCGGACCATCCGTTCGCGTAATCCGATGTCGCCGAGCTTGACGCCGCAGGCTTGCTCGGCCTTATGAAGCAGGACGCCGCCGCGGAGGATGTCGGGCTTATCCCACGCCTGTTTGGCGGTTATATGCAACTGCGCCCATAGTTGTTTGTGCGTCGGCTGCTCGATGCCGCAGGCGCTGTCGGCGGTGTCCGGCAGATCGCCGAACAAGACTACGGCTTTTGAATTTTCCCAGTTTTCCGCATTCGAGACACCCGGTGAGGTCGCCTGATCGAGCGTGTCCGGCAAGGCCCAGTAGAACTTCACGATTCGTCGATCCGGTACGCCCGCCTGGAGCAGCGCTTGCTCGACGGCGGGGCTGGCGGCGAGATGGATCGTTTTGTCGGTTGACGGATCAGCTGATGCCCCGCGCGCGTACGGATGCCATTGACAGACCGGGCGCTCGGGCGGCGCCGTAATCGAACCGGGGGCGTGAGCGATGCAAATCGTCAAATCGGGAGCAAATTCCGCCAGAGCCTCGCAATGCGGCAGCATATGAATATCGCGCGGCCCCGACGCCGTTCGACGGCATGTCCGCCATCCGAGGCTTTCGGCCGCGGTCGTCAGTTCATCCGCGCGTCGATATGTGAGGGGATCGGCGCTGAGGGCTAATATCGCGATCGCCGGCCGGCCTTTCCCGTTATCCGCGACGGGCCAACCGAGTTCGGACAATTCAGCGAGCCGTCGATTTCGCGTCTCGGATACGTCTCGCGCGATCGGCTCGCAAATCCGGCTAATCCGCTCGATTTCCTGTTCGTCAATATGCGGCGCCGCTACGAGCGTGCCGGGCGGCTCCAGACCGGCGTGCCGTTCCAGCAGGGACGCCAGATATGCCGCTTCGTCATTCGGCGGCAGAAGTATGCAGCGACCGATCCGGATGTCCTCGGAGAAGTCGATGTTTCGCAAAACAGCCGCTACCAGCGTCGGGTTTCGTTCGAATACATATACGGCTTGCCGGCGGGTCAATCGCTCGAGGAGGAGCTTGAGAAAGGCCCCGGTCGCGATCGACGGCAAGGCCGGATTCTTTTCGGCGTGATCTTTCAAACGCAACAGGTTTTCGGCTCGCGTTAGCGGAGCGGCGGCGCCGCTCAGCCAGGCTGGCGGGGCGTTTTGGGGCTCGATGCGATAGGTCGGAAATCCGTCCAGACCTGACGCCGGGCGCCAGTGCGCCGGCAATGCGGCGTCTTTTAGACGGTTGGCGTACTCGGGCTGTTCCAGCGCCGCGGCCGCCAGATTGGCTTGCCAGATCGAGGGATCCGGGCGGAGGACGTCGGCTTGGTCCAGGATTGCGAAGTCGATCGCGTCCATGCTTTCGTTCGCTCTTCTTTGGGCGACTGTCGTTGACTATCAGAGCCCGGTATGAAAAACTGCCATCCAGAATAGTGCCGCGAACCACGCGAAGTACAAAGCTCCCCAGACGATTAACAAGCCCCTGCCGCGCATGGGATCCGCTCCGTAGGGGATTTCTTTCACTGGCTCGGCGTTCTGTTCAGGTTTTGTCATTCTGGTGCCTTCGGCGGTTGTTCGCCCGGCTCAAGATCCGCTAAGCGGCGGAGTTCCGGCAGAGCGTACTCCGAGAATAAGGATTTCAGCGTACTGGCGATCGGTATCGCGAGCAACATGCCGAAGACGCCGGCCAGCTGTCCGCCGATCAGCAGTGAGATAACCGTGGTGATCGGGTGCAGCCCGGAAGTCCGCGCGCCGATCGTCGGCGTAAGCACGAAGGACTCGATCGCCTGCACCGCGACGTATACGCCGACGACGCAAGTCAAGGCCAAAACCCAGTTGACGCCGGCGGCGTTGGCTTCCATGTACGTCAGGATAAGCGCCGCCGGCAGCGACAGAACCGACATGAACGGGACCAGGTTCAGTACGCCGGCCAGCGCGCCCAACGCCAAGTTGTACGGCACGCGAACGCCGAACAAGCCCAGGGCGAGCCAGCCCAGGCCGGTCAAGGATCCGACCGCGAGGCAGATTAGCAGGCGGCCGCGGAAAAACGACGAAATTGCCTGGTCGATGGTCGTTACTACCCGAACAACCGTTTCTCGATAATTGCCGGGCAAGTGATTTTGAGCGTGTCGCGTGATGGTGTTGAACTCCAGCAGGAAGAAAAACGTGTACAGCGGCAGGAGAAACACCAGGCTTATCCAATAGAACACGTCCGAAAGGAAATGACTGATGTAGCCGATGATCGTTCGGCTGATCGAAAGTCCGTGCTCGGAGGCGAATTCCATCAGGCGTGAGCCTTTGGCATCAAACTCTGGAGGGGCTTGTGCCGCGACCGGCGTAGACGTCGGCGTCGCGACGGATTCAAATTTGGTCGCTGATACTTCGTTTGCGACCGGCGATTCCGAATCGATATCCCTCGTCGCGGCCGAGGACAGCAGACCTGGGACGGCGTCGTCCAGCCAGTTCAACGTCTGTTCAGCGTAGAAATGCGCATTGCCGGCGAGTTGCACGACTTGCGCCGTGGCGGCGGTTAGCAGCGACGCGCCGACGACGAGCAGCAACGCCAAGCCGCACCCGATGGAAATGGCGCGACGAATCTTGTAACGCAGTTCGAGCATCGTGACGAGCGGATTGAGAATATAAGCCAGTGCCAACGCCGCCACGATGGGAGTCAGCACGCGTTGCAGCGCCAGGGCGACCCAGACGAGCAGGCCGAGGGCGAGGATCAGCGCGAAAAAACGGACCCAACGTCGCCCGCGTTCGGTGAGTTTGGGCAGATAAGCGTTCATGAGGGGTGAACCTACTGTCGAAGCCCGAGGTTGTCGAGAGGGATATCGTAGGCTCCGAAGGCTTGGTCAAAATCGAAAACGTCGTCGAAATCCTCGATGCGGTCCGAGTCCTGCCGGCCCATCAGTCCGAGTTCAATAAGAAAAAATACCATCTCGCCGAAGTCGCGCGTCGATCGAATATTCCAGCCGGAGAGTACGGTTCGCGCCAACGGTCCCCAACGTTCGATCGCCAAGTCGCGCAGTCCTTCGCATAGTTGGCCCCCGCTGACATGTCGGGGCGTCGAGGATTCGGAGTCGCCGAACAAGTCGTTGACCGTGCTTTCGAGCCCTTGATGCAGGAACTCGTACGCGGCCGGCGTGTATCGGCCGTCGTTGCGCACGGCTCGTTCGAAGAATTCCGCTGCTCGCTGATCCATGGTTAGTCGATTCCGTCCATGTTACAAAAACGCCATAAGCCTAATACTGAAAACCAGTGCAAAGTGCTCCGGCAATCTTGATTCCGCGGGTTGCATCAACCGCGCGGCCCATGGTTTTAGTCGTGGGGGACGCGAATCGTAATTCTATGTCCCTTGCTTCTGAAGGGGCGGATCACCCGTCCCTTCTGTTTGTCCTCGTCCTCATCCTTTCTCAGGCGCGACGCCGACGCCGTCCCGCGTTTGGATACGGCAGCTGCCGCGTTATGTATCCGGCGACTCCTTTTCTTTCGCGGCGGATTGATCCGGTTCGGTCTTGCGTGATCGCCGACGCCGACGCTGTCGTGACGAGCGTTTGGGTGAATCGCTTTTTTCGCCGGCTTGATCGGGAGTTTGTGCCTTCGAGTCCGGCTTTTCAGACGTATTCGGCGACGCCGGCGTTTCAGTCTTTTGTTGCCCGGCGGCGTCGGCGGTCTTTTTGCGACGTCGCCTGCGCCGCCGCGAAGACCTTTCGGGCTTTTCTCCCGGCGAAGTCTCCGTGTCGGTTTTCTTGACGATCGCCTTTTCGGGTTCGAATTTCGATGGGGCCGGCGCGGGCTCGGTCGCGGATTTTGTTTCGGCCGGCGGGGGCGTTTCTTTTTTTGCGGGTCCGAGTTCTTCCAGCGGCACCGCTACAACCTGATCGTTGTCGCCCCGCACCAGCAGTAACTGCGTGAGTATGTGGCGATCGATAACGGTTGCCGAGCCGAATTCGGTTTCAACCCGCGCGCCGAGCTTGGGCAACTTACGGAGCAATTCGTCGTACACTTCGTGTTCGTAGCGCAAGCAACAACGCAAACGCCCGCAGCGTCCGGACACCTTGGACGGGTCGAGCGTCGATTTCTGTAATTTGGCCATGCGCATGGTCACCGGACGAAGCTTTTTCAGAAAATTCCGGCAACAGCACTCGCGCCCGCAGATCTCATAGTCGGCGATCAGACGAGCCTCGTCCCGCGCCCCGACCTGCCGCATTTCGATGCGCGTTTGGTAATGCTGCGCCAATTGCCGCACCAGCTCACGGAAATCTATGCGACCTTCGGAGCGAAAGTGAAAGATGATGCGTTCGCCCCCGAGCAAATGCTCGGCCGCGACGGGTTTCATTTTCAGGTTGAGTTCTTTCGCCAATTCGCCGCATTTCGCGAGATCCTGGCGCACGTGCTCGTTTAGTCGTTTGTGTTCGTTGACGTCTTGCGCCGACGCTGTCCGTAAAACTCTACCGGCGCGAAAACGATAAAACTCGCCGCCGCTGTTTTCAGTGTAAAGTTTGACCTGCTTGGAATCTATCCGCGGGGACAAACCGCGGCAGAGCAGGTCGAGTTGCTCGCCTATTTCGATCCCACGATCGGTTTGCACGACGACCGGCGCGCCGCATTTCGCCTCGAAATGCGACGGCGTCCGAAATTCTCCCAGCCATTTCATGGCGCCGTAGCGCACCCCGCAGGTCGCCGGGGACTTGTCGTCGCGGCGCCGGCGCGGCTCGACTTTCGTGCCGCCGCCTTCGGCTTCGCTGTCAGGATGATACCTGCGCGTATGGAGCATGTCGTTATCGATTCTGGCTTTGGTTCGCGGCGCGCCGTCGGCTTCTCGCGGCGGCCGCGCATGCACATCCCGCAAACATGTATTTTGGCATTATTGCCGCACTTCCGCAAACTGAATCAGCGTACGCGGACCGTCGATTTCCTCGATTCCGATCGGTATCAGCGTATCGACCAGGTTGCGGCAGCTCGGAAAGATATATGACTGGACGGCGACGGCGCCGGGCATGACGTTGTAAAAATAGCGCTCCTGACGCGTGTAACCGATCGGTTCGCAGTATGCCACGAAGCTCACGGTTCGCTCCGACAGATTCATCAGTGTTTGTCGGAGGATCAGATTGTTTTCCTCCCAATACAACGAGGCGTCAAGCTTGATGTCGCGCAATCCGATTTTGAGCGACTCGTTGAATTCGAGCGTCATCGGCGCCGGCCCGAACAGTTCGATCTCGACCCGCAGATCGTGCGGACGCGCCACTTGCCGCGGTGGGATGTCGATTGTCAGCGGCAGAGAAAAAGGCGCGCCGGGATCGAGCGTGAAGGTTTGTCGCGACGGCGTGATTCGCCAACCTTCGGGCGGCGTCAATTGAATCTGTCCGGATAGTTGCGCCTCGAACGTGTTCTCGAAGGTGATCGTCGGACGAGGCGTCGGGGAATGAATTTCGATCCGCGTCGGCGACAATCGATAGCTCGTTTGAAAGCGAGTCAACGGCGTGTCGAGCGCGTCGATTATCAATGGCGTCGGACTCAGCGGGATGAGCGCCCGGCCGTCCACGACCTCCAGCGGACGCGATTCGCCCCAAATCGTCACCGCCCGCGGATTGGCGCCCAGATATAACTCGACGACGGTCGGCGTCGATTCCTCCCGGTCCGTCCACGCGACGACAGTGCTGGATTCCGGACCGAGAAACAGAACCGCCAGGGCGTCCGGCGCCGGCTTCATCACGGCCGACGCCGTCTTGCCGGCCAGATAATGGTATAAAGTGCGATAGACGGCGTATTCGGGCTTAGGGCGCCAGACGAACTGGCCGCCCCCGTCGGACAATTCGAACGGGGCGGGCAGGTATATCCTGCCGGGATTCAACGACTTGCTGAGCACCAGGCGACGGGCCAGATCGGCCGCGCGGCGTCGGGGCGACATCTCGGGATCTTCGTCTCGGCCGAGCTGCAACCAATATGACGCGCGGCCTTCTTTCAGCAGAAAATCCAGCGCGCGCGGCAGCGACGACGCCGGCAACTCAGGCGGGATCCAGACGGTGACGACGTCGGCCGTCGAAACGCTTACGCCCGATAGAGCTTGCGGGACGACGATTTTCGGGATGCTGATGAAACGCCGCAGGTGCGTACGTACTTGCTCGACCGCGTCGTCGCCCCAACCGCGGCCGTCGCCGAGTTCGGCGGCTTCATCGCCAAGCTGCCACGCCGGCAACAATACCCCAAAATGTGCGAATATGGGCCCGAACAGCTTCTTCCACGCCTCGCCGCGCTCGATCAGGTCGAGCGTGGCGACGGCGTTCGTCGGGTTGTTCTCGGGAGGCAGCATGACTCCCGTCGTGTCGATTCTTTGTTCCGCCAATGCGCGCAGTAAAGCGCTGAGCTGGTCGAAATACGCGCTGCGCGCCTCGCTCTCGATCGCGCCGGTCATCGGGACGCCGATTTTGATCGAGCCGCACCCGAGCTCGGTCAGTAAATTCCGCACGCCCGGCAGGTCTCCGCCTCGCCAGCGCCCCAGATCGACGCCGAGCTCCAGATAACGCTTGTTTTTCACGGCCAGTCGCGCGAGAACCGCGAAGTTGATATGCCGCTTCATGACGGCGCTTTCGCCGCCTTGTACGCTAAGCTCAGCCGTGTAATGCCCCGGCGGCAGCGCCGGTAAGGGAACGTGCAAAGCGC
>Ga0180434_10008689_pt1 | contig 11167 bp, 5 predicted proteins | sample SS_ome_7_FD_132453 | JGI IMG/M metagenome (GOLD analysis project Ga0180434, IMG submission 132453) | Hypersaline lake sediment archaeal communities from the Salton Sea, California, USA - SS_1_D_2 metaG | ecosystem: Environmental > Aquatic > Non-marine Saline and Alkaline > Hypersaline > Sediment... | reverse complement strand
GAAGCCGCCATCCGGGTAGCCGGCCTCGGTCAGCAGCTCCTTCGCCTTGTCGATATCGTGGGTGTAGCGAGGCAGGTCCTTGCTGTGCCCCCACATACCGGCGGGGATCGGCCCGTGAGCCGCCGAACCGCGCTCGCCCAGCACACCCTCGATGAACGTGTCATAGGGAACGCTGTACGACAACGCCTGACGCACCAGCGGGTCGTCCAGCGGCGGCTTCTGCGTGTTCAACAGGCCGAGCAGATTCTGGAAACTCGGGTTGGCATAGACGTCGATCTCGGGCTGCGCATCCAGCATCTCCAGGTTGTCCGGAGGCACGCTGTACGTGAAGTCGGCGGTGCCGGCCTCGATCTTCTGCTGCAGGACCGTCGCGTCCTCGCTCACCTCGAAGACGACCTTATGGAACTGATCGTCCTCCCAGCCGCCCCAGTAGTCCTCATTGCGCGTCATAATCAGTCGCGAGCCACGCTCCCGACTCTCGATGGTGTACGGGCCGGTCCCAGCACAGTTGCCCTCGTTGAACCACTCGGTGCCCTGCTCCTCGTGGACCTGGGCGTTGTAGATCCAGGCCCCGTACCCGGCCGACGCGATGAGGTCGAGGGGCGCAGCGTAGCTCAGGTTGAACTTGACGCTGTGCTCGTCAACGACCTCGATCGTCTCCACGGGATCCCAGATGTAGGACGCGCCGGCAGCGAGTTCCACCGTCCTCTCAAGAGCCGCCTTGACGGCCTCGGCATTGAAGGGATCGCCGTTGTGGAACGTGACGCCCTCGCGCAACTCGAAGACCCACTCCGTGGCATCCTCATTCGGCTCCCAGCTGGTCGCCAGTGCCGGGCTCAGGATGGTGTCGCTCCCGGGCTCATTGTAGAAGGTCAAGGTCTCGTAACAATTGGATACGACAGCCGAATCGTTAGAAAAGCTGACTGCCGGGTCCAGATCGGGGAAAGTTGTTGGGTGAGCATATACGAAGACGTTCTCCGCCTCCGCTTCTTCGGCGGGTTCCTCAGTGGGTTCGGGGGGCGACGTCGCCTCCTCTTCCTCCGCGGGGGGTTCGGTGGGTTCCGGGGTCGGTGCACCGCACTGCGTAGCGGTCAACGCCAGCACCAGGGCCAGTACAAGAACGAGCCATTGTCTGCGGTCCTTCATCTCTCCTCCTAGGGTACTCGTAAGATTTCGGTCAAGATACACTCAACCGGGCGTAACGCGCAGCGGTCGGGTCTCGTGCGTCGAACCCTTTGAGCATGATTGATTGCCTGCGGGCTGCACCGCAGGAGCCGGCTGGGCGGTCACGCTGGCACGCGCTCATTCAGGATCCTCTCATACGCTCAACCTCCCGACTGCCATCCCGAGAGCTCAAGGGGCCACGATCCTCCGCGCAGGCCGCCACAGCCGGCGTCGACGAACCCTCCCCCTTGAGGACTGCGAGCCAGTCCGGCACAGCCTCAGGGGCTGCGCCCTCCAGTGGAGATGGGATTTGAGGTGGGGCCATGACGACAAACACGTCCTGTCCCTCGCCTAGCTCGTCCGCCTGGAGCGGGGTTCCCCTCGCCCCCAAGGTGACGATCAGGTCTGGAAACGTCGCCAGACGCCCGTCATCTCCCTCGAGTGCCACGTAGCGGTGCCAATGCGTGAGCCGTACGGAGCGCTCTTTCTCGTCCAGCAAGCGGATGACACCCAATGCTCCACCGTCCGTCCTCGTCCAGCTCGTCTTCGCGACGGTAGCGGGCATGACCAATTGGCCACCCACCGCCTGGCTGACCGCTTGGGCGACCATGCGCCCTCCGTCGGCCGTCGCGCGCCTGAGCACCCCACCGACCTCGATGAGCCTACTCATGCGGCCGACTTGGGCGCGGCCGCGCACCCATTTTGACGACAGCGGGCCGAAGCAGAGGGCATAGCTCCCGCCGGCAGCGGCAAGCCGCTCGATCAACGTGCTGACCGCGCCGGGGCCTCCGCGGAGGAAGGTCTCCAGCTGCTCCTCACCTCCAGCGGGTTTGCCGACCACGGCCAGAGAGATAACCGGGACATCGTGCGCCAGGAGATCCACGAACGCCCTCCAAGGGCACGGATGAGCTGGGGTCTCGAAGGAAGCGTCGATCAACGGGATGTCGAGAAGGGCAGCCTGACCCCAACTCGCCATCACATTGAGCGCCCCACCGCCGACCGGCACGAGGCCGCCGACGTCGGCCTTGGCATTTGAAGTCAGCAACTCGAGAGCCCGCCGGTGATAGGCCAATCGATAGGACGGGTGCTCCCGCGTTCCCTCATCGAGTGCCGCCACCGCCGCAATCTCGGTGGTGGAAGAAAGGCAATCCAGGGAAACACGAGAGGCGTGGCCGAGCTCCACCGCCATCTGACCCAGGCGAAGTCCCAGCTCTACACTGCCGCCCCCACCCGCAGCCATGACGACGCTGCCTAACACTGCGTTCTCAGCCGTCCGTGCGTCCAGGTTCGTTCCACCCATGGCTGTCCTCTGACGTAGACGTCCTCCCCACGGCGACCGCGGCGCTTCTCCCCGCATCTTCCATTATAAGGTCCGCAGGGCCGAATGTAAATGTGCACATGGGGACAAAGCCGGGGTCCTGAGTTTGTCGAGCGCGGATAAGCGGAATCGCTTTGAGCGCCGCTCACCCACCGCTCGCCTGCCGCTGGACTCAGGCAGCAGGATCCTGCGGCTTGAGGAATAGCCGGGCCATCTTGGTAGCCAGGTAGTGGCCGAGCTGCTTGTCCCCGGAGAAGGGATCGGTTCCCAGGATCTCCTCGATGCGGCATAGCCGATACTTAAGGGTCTTCGGATGGATGAAGAGATCACCCGCCGCCGCCTTGATTACCTGATTCGCATCGAAGTACGTCTCCAACGTCCTCACCATCTCCGTGCCCTGCTCCCGGTCGTAGGCCAGCAGGCGGCCGATCGTCCGATGTAGCCACCTCTCCGCCTCCGGCTCACGCGCTATGGTGTCCAGCAGCGCATAGACAGCCACGTCGTCATACCAGAGGATGCAGCGCTCGCGGGCTAACCGGAGACCCACGGAGAGGGCCGCCTGGGCCTCCCGGTAGCTGTGACAGAGCCCTTCTACCCCGTCATAGAAGCCGCCCACCGCAACAGAGATGGCCAGCCCCTCCTCCTGGACGCCCGCCTGGTCGCAGATCACTTCCGCCAGGCGCTGCATGTGCCGATGGGCGCGCGAGAGGGGGATGTCGTCCTCGAAATGGGGAATCAGCACGATGCTGTCGCTCCGGTCGGCCAGAATGGCGTCGGGATTCCGATCCACAACCACAGCTTGCACTGCTCGCAGCAGACGCTCTTTGATGCGCTGGAAGTGTCGCTCGCCCCGATCGATGTGCTCAAGGTAGTACTGTTCGAATTCATTAAGGTCCACCAAGGCCACGACACGTCGGTGCCGCAGATCCCACCCCAGCGATCGGGCACGGGCGAGCATGGCATCGACGGAACGGTAGTGACCACCTAGCAGATCCTCGACGAAGTCGCGCTTGAGGCGCCGCTCCGCCTCGAGCACCGCCTTCTGCTTGACCAGATCGAGGGCAGCGATGGTGGCGGCCTGCTCAACGGCAATCCAGTCGAACTCGTCGATGCCGTCATCCAAATCCTGGACGACCAATCCACCTTCCACCGCCCCGGGCTGTCCGGAGTGAAGGGGCACCACCCAAACCCGCTTCTCCTCCCTCCAAAGGGGTTCCCCGTGATCGTCACCCTCCCATCCCCGCACCAGCGGCTCCGTCAGGATAGTCCCGTTCTCCAGGTCGTCGAACCCCTCGGCGGTCAGCAGGTCGCCCCACCCGTCCACGATGGCGACGGGCCGGTCGATGAGCTCGTGAAGCACCGACGCGATAGCTTTCAGTCCCCCCCCACCCAGGATAAGCTGACTGAGACGACTGTGGATCTCCTGCGAGCGCTGGAGCAAGAAGGTCTTCTCCCGCAGGATGGCCCCGACCAGGGGGGTGATGATAGAGGCATAATCGAGGGACTGAGGAATCTCGATGAGGGGCAGGCCAAGCTCTTCGGCACGCTCAACGGTGGCAGGATCGAGATGCGTTAGCACGGCCTGCTGGAAGACGATGGCCGCGCATCCGTTCCGGTGGAAGACCTCGATGATCCGCCGCTGTTTGTCGACGTCATCCTTCGCGATGTTGAAGGTCGAGAGAAGAAGGTGGTTGCGGGCCTCCCAGCCCTCCATCCAGTCGCTCTTGAAGAGCACCTCGATGATGTTGACGTGCTCGATTACGTTGTCCAGGTTACGCGCGCCCGCCAAGACGCGGCCCTGGCTCAACCCTCCGACCTTCAGTGCTTGTGCTACGGTGATGCTCATCGTGCCTGTCTGTCCCTTCACTCGCTTCGTGGGCACTACTGTAGCACACTTCCGCCCGAAACAAAAGACCGGAAGGGACAGGTCGCCATCGTCTATTGTCGTCTTGTAGCTGGATCGCCAGATCGGGCGGAAGAGACAGAGGCCGTCTCCTCCTACCGCATGCTAGAGAGCCGTCTCCTCGTACCGCGTTCTAGCTGGATCGCGGCTTGGGGCCCTCCGGCCCAACCTAAGATCCAGCGGACCTGAACAGCAGCCCACTCCGAATCACGTCGTCGTGCCGCCACCTACCCCACGCCAACAAACTCACAACGCCCAACTCGGGATCTAGCGATCCCTCGAGAACGCGGTCATGCAGTCGCGGTTGTGCCATCGTGCTCGTGGTCAGGGGCAGTGGGAGATCCGGAGCTCCATGATTGGAGAAGCTACGTCGTTCTCGTCACCTTCGTCAGGCCCCGAGGATGGTCGGGGTCGTAGCCCTTGGCCAGGGTGGCGTGAAGGGCCAGGAGCTGACCGGGGACGATGGAGCTGAAGGGCGAGAGCCATTCTGGCAAGGGCACAGGCAGTCTCAAAGGCACGCGCGCTACCTCCAGCGCCGCGTCCCGATCCGAGATCACCATCAGCTCGGCGTCGCGATCGGCGAGCTTCTCCGTCAGAGCCAGCACGTCCTCATAGACCTCGCCCTGCGGCGCGACGACGACGACGGGAAACCCGCGCTCGACGATGGCCACCGGGCCGTGCCGGAAGTCCGCCGACGAATACGGCTCCGCCACCACATAGGCCAGCTCCTTCAATTTGAGGGCGATCTCATGGGCCGTGGCGTAATTGTAGCCCCGGCCGATGACCACGCATTCCTCCACGTGGGCGTACCGCTGCGCCGCGTGGGCGATCGGTTCCTCCAGGGTCAGGGCGGCCTCCACGGCCTCGGGCACGCGCCGGAGCTCCTCCAACCGTTGATCGTCCCGCGCCAGGTGCGTGGCGAGGAGTGCCAGGGCAGCGAGTTGCCCCGTATACGTCTTGGTCGCGGCCACGGCGCTCTCCTCGCCCACGGCCAGAGGCAGGACGAACTCGGCGGCCTGCGCCAGCGGCCCGTCGGGGGCGTTCGTCACGGCCACCGTGAGGGCGTCCTGACGGCGGCCCTCCTCGACGACGGAGACGATGTCCGGGGTCTGTCCGGATTGGGAGACGCCCAGCACGAGGGCCTCTCTCAGGCGGGTAGGTGTGTTGTAGATGCTGAAGAGGGAGGGGGTGGCGAGGGCCACCTGCATGCGGTTGAGCGCGCCGAAGAGGTATTGAGCATAGCGCGCGGCGTTGTCGGACGTGCCGCGGGCGGCGAAGACGGCATAGCAGACGTCGCGCTCGCGGATGGCCGCGGCGATGCGCGCGGCGGTCTCGCTTTGCTCGTCGAGGAGTCGAGCCAGAACCTCAGGCTGCTCGCGGATTTCCTGGCTAAGGCGGCTTGGTGATCGTGCCATGGGTCCCTCTCAGTTATGACGGTGGCCGCGGCAGGCATGGAAACCTGCCCTACGTCACCCTGCATGGTGCGGCGCGGCGGCTGTGGAAACCCGCCCTACATGTTCCGGTTGCTGCCCGGCGGGGGATCTGTGGGAGCTCGCCCTGCATCGGTCCTGGTGGACAGGGATGTGAACAGAGCCGCCAGCTACACGAAGGACGTATGGTGGTACCGGTCGCTGCTCCGGCGATCCGGCCAGCCCAGCAGCGACCATCGAACTCACTCCATCAGCCTCAGCGCTGGCTCAGAGCGTCACGTCCACCCAGCGCTCCTTCTCGTCGCTCTCCAGCACCGCCTCGCATAGGACGACCTCCTCGTGCCCGTCGGCAAAGGTGGCGAAGGGTCTGGGCGCATCCATATCGCCGGCGGCAACGTACTCGTAGAAGGCGGTGAAACTCTGCTTGAAGGTATCGTCGTACCCCTCGTTGTGCCCGCCGGGGTACGAGGCATACGTACGAGCCGCCTCGGAGAGGAGGCTGGGATCCCGATGGAGCCATTCGTTGGCCTTTTCTCTATAGCCGTTCCACAGCTCGTTGGGCATCTCGCTGTTCCAGAAAAGGGCCTTCTTGGAGCCGGCAATCTCGTACTTCATCGCATTCTTCCGGCCAGCGGTCACCTGGGAGACCCACAGCGAGCCCGGCACCCCGTTCTCGAAGCGCACCAGAACGGCACCACCGTCCTCCGTCTCGATGTCGATGGGCTCGGTGGCCTCCTCTTTCTTCAGCTTCCCGGAGAACGTCTCCACCTCCCCCAGCGGCCGCTGCCGCTCCCGGTGCACGACGTGCAGATCCGCGAAAACGGATTCGACCTTGAGACCGGTGATGACCTGAACAAGATCGAGCCAATGGGTGCCGATGTCGGCGATGGCGCGCAGCTTGCCCCCCTTGTCCGGGAGGACACGCCAGTTGTAGTCGGTCTCGTAGAAGAGCCAGTCCTGCACGTAGCTGCCGGCGACGGAGTAGACCGCCCCCAAGTCGCCGCGCTCGACCATGTCGCGAGCCTCGATGTTGAGGGGATAGAAACGGAGGTTGTAGTTGACGCCGGAGACCAAGCCGCTCTGTTCAGCCAGGGTCACCAGCTCCGCCGTCTCATCCGTGTTCATGGCCAGGGGCTTCTCACAGAGGACGTGCTTCCCCGCCGCGAGTGCCTGCTTCGACTGCTCGTAGTGGAGGTAGTTGGGGGTGGTGATGTGCACCACGTCCACTTCCTCGCCGGCCAGGAGTTCCTCGTAGGTCGCGTACCCCTTGGGAATGGCCATACGCCGAGAAGCGTCTCGGGACTTCTCGGCCGATGAGCCAAGGATGCCGACGACCTCGATGCCGAGACGATGGAGGGCCTCAGTATGCATCGCCCCCATGAAGCCGGTCCCAACAACGGCAGCCTTCAGATGCTTCATCGCAGCCTCCCTGCGCAGCATGGTCGAACGAGCCCGGATGTCGGCTGGCGAACGTCGGTGGCCAGAGGTTCCCACGCGCTTCCTTGGCCCGCCGACAGGCCTTTGCATCTCGCATCGTATCAGATGGGTCTTGTCGTGTCAAGAAACGGTATCGTGGAGAGAGCGTGAGCGGCGGCAACGGCAACTCACGAGTGCCACGAATAGACGAGTAGCACGCATGTAGGGCGGCTTTCCGTCCCAGCCTTCCCCACTTCCCATCACTCGTCCATCCGTACGATTCTTGATGGGCTGTGGAGGCACCATCGTGGTAGAGTGGCGCCTGGTCGCCGTTGCAGGTCGGTCATCCTTTCGGCTTCCGGTTCACCCGGCGTACCGGCGCAGAGAACCAGCATGGAGTGGTGGGCGCCTTGACGGCTGGGGAACGCGGCTGTAGACTCTGTTTGTGGAAGAACGAACAAGTAGCCGCGAGTTAGAGCTACAACTTGGGAGGATGAGATGAGAGAGTATGCGTTTCTTCAAGTCGACGTCTTCACAGACCGTCCCTTTGGCGGCAACCCGCTGGCCGTCTTCCCCGACGCAGCGGGGCTGACCGATGAGGAGATGCAGCTCCTGACACGGGAGATGAACCTCTCCGAGACGACTTTCGTGCTGCCGCCCGAGGCCGACGGAGCCGATTTCAAGGTCCGCATCTTCACACCAGCTAGGGAGGTGCCCTTCGCCGGTCATCCGGTGGTGGGGACGCATTGGGCCCTGGCCCATCTGGGCCGGGTGGAACTGGAGGAGCCGGTCACCCACGTTCACTTCGAGCTAGGCGTCGGAGTGCTGCCCGCCGAGCTGAAGGTCAGCGCCGGCGTCGTCGAGCGTGTGGTGATGGACCAGGATCGTCCCACGTTCCACGCCGTCCTGGACGACGTGACAGACCTGGCGGACGGGCTTGGATTACCATCTGAAGCCATTACCTCGACAGGCCTGCCAGCACAGGTCGTCTCCACAGGCCTGCCTCAGATGATGGTGCCCATCCGCTCGTTGAGAGACGTGCAGCGCCTGGCGGCCAGCGAGTTGAACGTCCCGGCCTTGAATCGCGCCTGCCGAGCGGTGGGCACGGAGTGCGTGATGGTCTTCTGTCGGGAGACGGTGAGCCATGAGGCCACGGTCCACACGCGCATGTTCGCTCCGCTCCTGGGCGTGCCTGAGGACCCCGCCACGGGCAGCGCCAGCGGCGCCCTGGGGGCGTATCTCGTGCGACACCGGGCTGTGTCCCTCACACCGCCGACGACGCACATCGTCAGCGAGCAGGGTCTGGAGATGGACCGGCCCAGCACGATCACCATTGACGTGGCGCACGCCGGCGAGGAGATTTCCCTCGTACGGGTAGGCGGAGAGGTGGTGAAGATGTTGGAGGGCGTGGTGCGCCTGTGAATCGGACGCAGTCGGCCAAGGAGGCGGCAGGTGTCGCTCTGCTTACTGAAGCCCGCCCCACATCGTCCTCATTCGTGGGATTCGTCCATTCGTGGGATTCGTGATAGGGCGTTCAGGGCTTCAATCGGGCGATATGGACCCCACCAGCTTGCTCACCGTCTCGCGGATATCGCTGGGGATCACGACGTACAGCTGGTCATCGACGGTCGCCTCGACCAGCAGGCCGTGCAACCGGAGCTGCCCCATCGTCGACTCGGGCGTATGGTCCCGCCAGCGGCGCGATTCGTCCAGGTCGTTGCCAAACTGCTCATCGAAAGCATCCCAGGCCATCACACCACCGCGCTCGACGACGGCCTCCAGGGCGTCGAGGTCCTCCCCCGCCAGACCCGCCACCATTGAGCCCACTTTGTCCTCCTCGATAATCGCATAGATGATATCGTCCACCAGCTCCGCCTTGCGCAGCTTGGACCAGCCGCCCTCCGGCATCCAGATTTCCGCCATGGCCTGAAGGGCATCCTTGTAGTAGAGGGAGAGCGCCCGCTCCAGCGTCGGCGTCAGCGTCGTCAGCTCCTTCTGAAGCTCCTTGCGCCAGGCACTGTCCCGTTTCCGCTGCCTCTCTATATTAATCCGCATACGCTTTGCCATCTGGTCGACCGCACTCTCCAACGTCGCCATGGTGCTCACGCGTTTCAGGGTCTCCCGGGCAGCCTCATAGTCTGGCCACCGATTGAGGGTTCCCTCCAGCAGCTCCACCGCAGCGCTAAACGCGCGCTTCTTGATCAGGATCAAAGCCCGCGTGTAGTCGTAGAATCTCGCGCCCTCTGGTGACATGTCGCGGACCGTCGACAGCGGACCCAGGAGCTCCTCAGCCTCCTCGACCCGACCCTGATTGATCCGTCGGTTCGCCAGATTGCAGGCCGCGTGCACGTAGAGGGGGTCGATCTCCACCGCCTTCTCGAGCAGGCGCTCGGCTCGTTCCTCGTCCTCGCGATCGGTGTAGATGATGGCCAGGTTATTGTACGCCTCCCGGGCCTTCGGCTCCAGCTCCAGGGCACGCAGGAACAGCTCCTCGGCCCGATTCGGATTTCCATCCTGGAGGAGATCGCGGCCTTGATTCAGAAGGTCGGCCACCTCGTCGGAGTACGTCGGCCGCTCGACCGGTTCCGGCTCCGCGTCGAAGCTGATCGTGACGTTCCGCCATTCGCCATCCAGCCAGACTCGCGCTGGTTCGCCAAGGCCCACACGCCCGAGGTTGGCCAAAGCAGAAACAGCCTCCAGGCGCGCGCCGTCCGGCCCGACCTGACTGAAGGCAAACCGCTCCAGGGCCTCGCAAGCCCTCTCCGTCCCAAGGGCCCAGAGCAGATCAATGCCTGCAGAAGGCATCTGTTCCTCCCAGATCGTCTTCTCGGCGATCCGAATCACCTGTGGGTACCGCTCGGTGAAGCTCCGCAGATCCCGCCTGAATCTCTCAGGATCCTCCTCCACATCGCGCCTGGTCAGCTCGAGGAACTCATCCGTGCGGTGGACTGGCAACAGGTTGAGGACGTCGAAATAGCGGTAGTAATCCGTCCAGCCAATGCCGCCACGCCTGGCTCGGGCGCCCTCCCAGGCCTCTCGCGCGAGGGCATTCTTGGGCGCCAGGTAGTCCAGACGGCGCATGGCCTGTTTGCGCCGGCCTGTGTTGGCCTCGGCAATGCCGAGGAGCTCGTGCGCTCGCAGCGAACCCCACGCCCACTCGCGGGCCGCCAGCCTCGTGGATGGGCGGAGCAAGCGATAGACCGCTTCGTGCTCCAGGAGTGCCGCAGCGGCCTCGGCCTTCTGGAGCCGCTCGTCCAGATCGCGCGGGGAGATCTTCTCCAGGCGCTGCCACATCTCCCGAGCCTCGTCCTCCCGCCCGAACCACATGAGATAGCGAGCTCCCAGGCCTAGAGCGTGAATACTGTCGGGGTCAGACTCGAGCGAGAGGGCGACCTGCTCCAGCGCCTCATCGGGCTGACCATCCAAGAAGAGGGCCATCGCCAAGTTGTTCCGCGGCGAGGACCAGTCGCGGTACACCTGGATCGCCTGGCGGTTCGCCTCGATGCTCGCGGCATAGTCACCCGCGACCAGCGCCCGGCGGCCCCGCTCAAAGAGCAAGAGGCCCTCCTCCGCCTCCTCCTCGGGCAGCCCCACCTTTTCGACGTAGGCGGTCAAGTCCTCCCTCAGGAAGGCCATGGTCTCTCGAGCGCCGTCACTCAACAGCGGGGGCAGCTTGGAGGGCTCCAAATCCCGAAGAAGCCGGAGCGCGTGCGTGAGGAGATTGACCTCAACGTAGAGGCTCGCCAGGCGCAGCGCGACCTCCGGATCGTCGGAATGCGCCACAGCATCCTCAGAGGCCGCCAGGGCACCCCATAGGTCGCCCGCCGCTTCCCGTGCGTATCCCAGTGTGACGAGGAGGCGGGCGCTGGCTGGCCTTTTCTCCAGCTCTGACTCGAGGAGCTCCATGGCCTCCTTCGGGCGGTTTTCCTCGATCAG
>Ga0180434_10008685_pt1 | contig 11169 bp, 3 predicted proteins | sample SS_ome_7_FD_132453 | JGI IMG/M metagenome (GOLD analysis project Ga0180434, IMG submission 132453) | Hypersaline lake sediment archaeal communities from the Salton Sea, California, USA - SS_1_D_2 metaG | ecosystem: Environmental > Aquatic > Non-marine Saline and Alkaline > Hypersaline > Sediment... | reverse complement strand
TTTGAAGTCAGAGAATCATAGGAAGAAACAATCTGGTCATAATTCCCTTCAGCGACTTTCTCTCCTCCTTTTTCTCCAGCTCCGGGGCCCAAATCCAAAATATAATCCGCGGAACGTATGGTCTGTTCATCATGCTCCACAACTACAATTGAATTCCCTTGATCTCTTATTTCCCTCAATAGAGAAATGAGCCGCTTGTTGTCTTTCTGATGAAGCCCTATGGTGGGCTCATCCAGAACATAAAGAACGCCGCGCAGCTGAATACCTACCTGGGCAGCTAAACGAACCCGCCGGGCTTCCCCTCCTGATAGGGAAGAAGTGATTCTGGCCAAATGAAGATAAGACATGCCGAGCCTGGATATAACATGAAGCCGGGACTCGATCTCTTTCATAATTCTGTCAGCAATCAGCCGTCTCTCACTTTCAAACTCAAAACTTTTGATCTCTTCCCTTAGTCGATTGATAGGGAGACTGCTTAATTCAAAAATATTTTTGTTCCCTATTTTGACAGCCAGGCTTTCCTTTTTCAGTCGGCTTCCTTTGCAAAAGGGACAGACCTCTTCACTGACATGAAGCTTTCCGCGGCTGTCAGTATGGGTTTGATATCCAATTCCATGACAAAAAGGGCAGGCCCCATAAGGGCTGTTAAAGGAAAATGTTCTGGGCTCCAGTTCAGGAAGACTTATCTCACAATAAGGACATAAAAGGCTCAAAGAATAAAGGATTTCGTCTCCATTCGAATCCATAACAATGAGATCTCCATCAGACATCTCCAAGGCCTTATCCACGGCTTCTTTTATTCTTTTATGAGACTTCTCAGATATCGACACTTCATCTATGAGGAGTTCAATCTGATGTTGTTTTGTTTTCTCCAGAATAATCTCATCCTCCAACTCATGAAAATTTCCATCTACTCGAACTCTGAGAAATCCTTTTTTTCTCATCCGATCAAAAAGCTTGGTGTATTCACCCTTTCTACCTTTTATGATTGGAGAGAGGATTTTTATCTTATCCCCTTTGTTTTTTTGTGTGACTTTTTCAAATATTTGGCTCGGAGTCTGTGAACTCACTTTTCTTCCGCATTTTGGACAGTAAGGAGTGCCGACTCTTGCATACAACAATCTTAAAAAATCATAAACCTCGGTCACAGTGCCCACAGTGGACCGTGGGTTTGTAGATATGGTCCTCTGGTCTATGGAAATGGAAGGAGATAGCCCCTCAATAGACTCCACCTCCGGCTTCTCCATCTGTTCGAGGTATTGCCTGGCATAAGCTGACAGACATTCTATGTATCTTCTCTGTCCTTCAGCAAACAGAGTATCAAAAGCAAGAGAGGATTTCCCAGAGCCGCTGGGCCCGGTCACAACAATCATCTTGTTTCTGGGGAGATCGACGTCAATCTTTTTAAGATTATGCTGGGCTGCCTTTTTTATTTTTATTTTATTCAGCATGAATAATCCAAGTTAATTATTTTAGTTGTTTCTCTCATTTTAGGCAACCTTACCCAGACAAACTGTGGTAACAAAGCAAACCTGTTCCCATCAACTGCAATGCTAAAATGCCCCTTTAGGCTTGCCTCCTATCCGACGAGGGCATTTTTGCTTTGCAGACAGAAGGAACATTCTGACTTTGCTTATACATAATAAATCCAAATTAGAGAGAGAAGATCTAAAAATGAGGATGTGCCGTGCTGATGATTCATACAACTAAGGAAACACTAAAAATATTGTTTATTTTAACGAGTCATAGTCATATATTGATGCAAACAGTTTTATGAAGGTAATGCAAGGACAATCAGAAATTACTGTAATTAATGGAGTCGATTGGATAGCTTCTACATCCCGCCTTCATGGTTTTAGAAAGTTATTCATCCCGCCTTCTCTAAATAGAGAAGGCGGGATATTTTGGGAAGGAAACCATATCCAGTTATTCTATAGTTTCTCCTGTAAGTATTACGTCCAGATCATGTCGTTGCAAGATTTGATTGAGTGCCGGAATATCTTCAATGATCAAACTATTAAAGTTATCCAAACTTTTTCGATATTCAACTCTGACCTCTTCCAAAAAATCTAATTGATGAATTGTAGGAGAATTATTAGCCCCATCTATCATGGAAAAAAGAGAACTCACCTTGCCCAAAATATATCCGGGTGTCCAGTTAAAGTTCCTTCCTTCTCTTGACATATGTTCTCTCATGTATGTGGCCTTATCCAACAACTCACCTATTTCTTTTTTTGCCGCATCTGGAAATTCTTCATTCTTTTCGGCTTTCTTTAATAGTTTCTTGCATTGAGATTCAATCATGTCTAAATTTCTCAGTGCGAGATTCAAAGAAGATAACATATCGCGCAATTCCATGGCATTCTTCCATTGAGCCTCTAGCGCTGACATTGATACTTCTAACGCAGGATCCATCTCCACATGGAGTTGTTTACTCATCTCTTTGCCACCAACAACTAATTTTACAGTATACTTACCAGGAAGTGCTTGCGGTCCTCGGGTAAATCTGCCTCGTCCCGCAATCTGGTGCTCTTCTGGATGCCGCGGTGTAGGGCCTTCATGACACAAAGCCCATGCAACACGATTCATACCGGCATGTTTTGTTCCCTCTAGTTCTTTGACAAGATTTCCTTGAGAATCTAAAACTTCTATATTGACTGAGGTTTTTTCATCAGGAGAGGACTTTAGATAATACGTGAGTAGAGCACCATAGTCAGGGTTGGGACCTCTGAATGCTTTTCCTCCTCCTGTTGTTGCTTTATTCCTGACAAGGGAATAACGCCATGCTTTCCTCGGATTAAACAAATAGATATCTGAACCCAATATTTCCTTCGAAATTTCCTGAAGAAAAGTGATATCATCAAAAATATAGAAGCTGCGTCCGTGTGTTCCAAGAATCAAGTCGTTTTCCTTGGGATGGACTTTTAGATCGCGAATAGAAACAGTTGGGAGATTTTTCATTTCAAGGCTAATCCAATTCTTTCCACCACAGAAGGAGACGTATAAACCGTACTCAGTTCCGACATACAAAAGTTGAGGATTTTGTGGATCTTCACGAATGATGTGTGCATAACCTTTACTCGGTAAATTTCCTGTTATATTTTCCCATGTTTCTCCAAAATCATTTGTTTTAAACACATATGGCTTGATATCGTCTAGCATGTGTCTGTCATACGTAATATAGGCTGAAGCGACATCAAAACGGGAAGATTCCACATTAGTCACATATCCTTCAGGCTCAATGTAAGGAATATTCTTAGTGACATCTGTCCAATCTTTTCCTCCATTTCGTGTAACGTGAACCAAGCCGTCATCTGTACCAACCCAAATGACATTCTTGCGGGCAAATGACTCGGAGATAGTACGGATTGTGCAGTGGTATTCAGCTCCAGTCCCTTCTATAGCGATAGGTCCTCCGGCCGGCTTTTGTTTCTCTGGATTGTTAGTGGTCAAATCAGGACTGATAATTTCCCATTTTGTTCCGAAATCTCTGGATCGAAACAGTACGTTCCCTCCTAAATAAATGGTATCCGGATCATGAGGTGAAGCTACAATAGGTGTATTCCATGCAAAACGATAGGGCAAATCTTCGGCAGGGAGGGCTTGGGATGGAAAAGGACTGGGTGAGATGCTTTGGCCCTGGCCAGTTGTAAGGTCTATTCTTGACATACGACCGCATTGTCCTTCGCATATGAACAAGGGTTTCTTGTGATGGAAAACAGGATAAAATCCATCTCCACCGCAGTATACAACCCAATCACCATTTAAAATACCTAAGGAACATCTAGAACGAACTGGACCTATCCAGGTAGAATTGTCTTGCATTCCACCCGCTACCTTATAAAACGGAACATCGAGAGAAAAATCTATGCGGTAGAATTGGCCATGAGGCATTGTGTTCAAACGATCCCAAGTCTTGTCACCATCATAAGAGATTCCACACCCACCATCATTACCGATAATCATGTAATTCGGATCCTGGGGATCGATCCACATTCCATGCCAATCCCCATGAAGGCCACTGTCTCTGATACGACGAAATGTTTTGCCTCCGTCTTCTGAAACAGAAAGACTGTTAGCCAGAGCGTAGATATGATTTTCATCCTGCGGATCAACATGTAACTCGGCATAATAAAATCCACGCATGACAATATTCCAATCATCGCTAACCTTCCTCCAATTTTCCCCCTTATTGTTCGATCGAAACAGAGTCCCTTCCTTGCACTCCATAATTGCGTAAACAACATTCGGATTACTCGGTGCAACCCTTACGCCAATCCTGCCAATAAGGGTAGGAAGTCCATGGGTCATTTTTTTCCAGGTAAGACCTTTATCAATAGATTTGAAAACCCCTCCTCTTTCGCTGCCACTCCGGTGCGTCCAGGAATGGCGTTGAAAAGTCCAAGCCCCTGCATAGAGAATGTTTGGATTTGAAGGATCCATATCCAAATCTGAGATACCTGTTTCTTCATCTATATAAAGTACCTGTTTCCACGTCTTTCCTCCGTTAGTCGTCATATAAACACCCCGATTTTCATCTGATCCCCAGATATGACCGATCGCTGCCACATAAACAATGTCAGGGTTTTTTGGATGAATGACGATTTCGGAAATGAATCGAGTGTCATCTAGACCCATATGCTCCCAATTAACGCCGGCATCTAAAGATCTATAGACCCCATTACCGCATGAAACCGAATCCCGAGCATTACCTTCTCCTGTTCCCACCCATAATACATTAGGATTAGAAGGCGCGATGGCGATATCACCAATAGCATGAACGGGTTGATCATCGAAGATGGGATAAAAAGATATGCCTCCATTAACACTCTTCCATATGCCGCTGGAAGCACTCCCCAGATATATGATATGAGGGTTTCCTGTTACGGCCTCAATGTCCACCATTCTCCCGCCCATAACGGCTGGCCCAATACTCCGCCAACTCATGTTTTTGAATAGGGATGAATTTACCGTTAATTCCTCCGATCCCCATGATGCTGTAACTGAATAGAAGACTACAAGCAGAATTGAAACCAGTAAAAACGGCCTAAAAACACCTAATCTTTCTTTGAGATTATTCATAGATTTTCCCTTTCTTTAATGAAATTAGTAAAAACAATGTGACCTCAATCCATCTTATATAATAATAATTTATTATTGTCAACAGTCAATTGTCAACAATTTTCTTGACTTTTTTGCTTATATTAGAAATAATGAGCCGAAAAAAGCGAATTTAAAATGACGATCCTAACCGCAACTCATGCTTAGAAAGAGCTTTCCACTTGAAAACTATAATCTTTTTGTTCCCTGTTTTCAGTATTTCTGTATGAGAAAATTTATTTCAGTGGCTCAAATTGTCGCAAACAAGGCACTCAAAAAACGATCGGCCTTCTAAGTTTCTTTATTTTTTTGGTAGTTATCTAATTAAACTATTTTTAGGAAAAGTTCACAGCCTAAAGCGAAATTTACTGGTATAAATGAACTCCTCTTTCAGAATGAAAACAGAATTCATGATGTGGGAAGCGTTATGAACATCCTGGCTAAGTGAAAGAACAAAATAATGGCAAAAAAGAACGCAGTGATTTTAGCATTGATGTTGTTATCTTTAGAGTGGATATTTGGCCAAGGTAAAGATTTTGTAATTTCAGCATTAAAAACAGAATTTGCACCTAAAATAGATGGGATTCTGGACGAAAATTTTTGGAGAGAAGCTCCAAATGCAAGAGGTTTCTTACAGTATGAGCCTTCAAGAGGAGAACCTTCTTCATTGATGACAGAGGTCAAGATTCTCTATGATGACAACTGTATTTATTTCGGCTTCATCTGCTCTGACCCAAATCCAGAAAAAATAGTCTTAGGATCAAATAAAAGAGATAGCTTAACTGCTGAAAGTGGAACTGACAGCGTGACTGTAATCGTAGATACTTTTCACGATAAAAGGACTGGCTACTATCTTCGCACAAATCCTGTTGGGATTCAGCACGATGGACGTGTGTCTGATAATGGTCGAGTTGCTGATATAAACTGGGATGGTGTTTGGAAATCAGCTGGAAATATTAATAGTGAAGGATGGACTGCCGAGATGGCTATTCCTTTTAACACTTTAAAATTCAAACCAGGAAAAAATCGTACCTGGGGAATACAATTTGGCAGATATCTGCCTCGCCAACTCGAGAAAAGCTTTTGGGTCGGGCCTTTAGAGGAGGACTATAGGAAACTTTCTACATATGGTACTCTAACAGGTCTGAATCTTGAAAATTGTCAACATAGGCCGGAAATAATTCCCCACATTATCTCCTCTAGTGAAGAAGGTCAAAACACCAGATATAATGTAGGTTTGGACACAAGCTATAATTTCACTCAATTTATCTCAGGGCATTTAACTATTAATCCTGACTTTGCAACTGTTGAAGCGGACAGGGAACAAGTTAATCTCACTCGATTCGAACTGAACTTTCCGGAGAAGAGATACTTCTTTTTAGAAGGCAATTCTATCTACAAGCAAAGAATCAGATTGTTTTACTCAAGAAGAATCACTGATATTTATGGAGGTGCAAAATTCTATGGCAAGACTGGTAGAAATGAATTTTCTTTATTATCTGCTCAGACAAAAGGAAATGATGGAAAAGAAATGACTGCCAATTTTAGCGTATTTCGCTTGAAGCGAGATATAATTAAATCATCAACCATAGGATTTTTGGCTGCAAATAAATTTTCGAACGGAAAGAATAAGGGAACCTTTGGTTTAGATGCTTCTCACGACTTCACAAAAAAATTTAAATTTACAGGGCAATTGGCAGTAAGTTATGGAGATGCAAATAGAAATGACTTTGCCTTTTTCCTCAGACCAAGTTTTGATTCAACTACTTTTCATATCCATTTTAGGTACACTTACCTTGGAACGTATTTCGGTGACAATGCCAATGCAGTAGGATTTATAAAGGACGACAATCGCCATGAACTTGATTCTGGGATAAAAAAAATCTTTTGGTTAAAAAAATATGGTTTAGATCGAATTGAATATAACTCAAACTATAATATTTATTGGGGCATGGATAAAACCTTAAGAAGTTGGGATGTTTTCCAATCCTTCATTTTTGACTTAAAAAATAAATTTAGCTTCAAATTCCGTTACAATCAGGGATACAAGCTTTATGAAAAGAAATTCATGAATCGCAGCTCATTGTTTGAGTTAGGATATAATAGGAGAGAATGGCAGTCTGCATATATGAGTTATGAATTTGGAGAAAATTTCGATTCTGATTTCACTCTTATACGTGGCCGCCTCTGTCAAAATATATTCCGGAATCTTTCTTTAGAATATAATCTAACCAAGCTTATCCTCTCTCCAGATCCAGGGGATGAAAGCACATGGATTCATATTATCTTGGCTAATCAATATTTTACCAAAGACATTTTTTTTAAAATTTTTTACCAAATAAATTCCTCAATAGACAAACAAAACCTCCAGATGGTTTTTGTTTTCCGTTTTCAGCCACCATTCGGATTGATCCAGCTGGCATACCAAAAGGGGACTGCTGAATACGGATTGAAAGGCATCCCAGGTCATGCTCTCTTCTTAAAATTAACTTATGTATTCTGAGCTTAGCAATATATCCATTTAAAGATATCACAAAATTTTGAACAGTTTCTCCTCAATGAATATCTCATATAAATGCAACAACCTTGTTTTAAGGTTAAATCTCGTTCACTTGATCCTTAGTGTGAGTTTCTCTAAGTCATCAATTCTTGGTGACCTCATCTTAAAAAATTGATCAGGAGGCATAACAGAGACGCTTTTTCGTCATTATCTCAAATCATTTTTTAACTTGATCTCCAATCACTGCCAGTGAGTATATTATGTCACCAGTATTAACCAATCTTCTCGGCATCATTTCGTGGACTATGGCATTTTCTGGAGCGGTTATTCTGCTTAAAATTTGACCATCAAGATCTGTTATGGTACCAATTAGTTCCCCTGCTTTTACCTTTTCATTTTGATCTGGGATATGCTTAAATATACCCGCAACAGGCGCAAGCATACGTATTCTATCCGGTCTAAGATAATATTGTTCCTTTGATATCTCGCATCCACCAGGATACATATCAAAATGCCTTAATAAGTTCATTATCCCGATAACATGTCCATTCACTTCCTCATCACTAGGTTGTGTATTATATCCTATACCCACCTCACTAATTATTGAAGGTATCCCTTTAGCTACGGCTTCATATACGAGGGTTCCAGGCATAGTATGACTAATATCTTTTCGGCTGGAAAGACAATATTTTAATCCAAAAGTGATGCCCATGGTGTGCAAAATACTATTTAACTTGCCTGCATCCTGAAGAAAAATAGTATGGGCAAGATGGGATTCTGTAATCTCTCCTCCACGTAAATCAACATGATAATCAGAACCCATAATAAATTCATGAAACAGCTTATATGCAAGAACTTCAGTAGCAGTACCGTTTAGATGTCCTGGAAATGTTTCATTTATATTCTTACCATCCATTGGACTCAGAGATTGAGTAAGGGCAAACATTGGTGTTCTGAACTGAAAAACAGGCATATTCACAATAGGTATTATAATAACTTTTCCTTTCAGCTTTTCCGGATCTATTTTTTGATAAATCCTGCCTGCCGCTTCGACACCACAATATTCTAGGGGATAAAGGCCTGCTGTTACAGTAAAAGTAGGTCCATCAAATCCGCCATTAATTACCATTACAGGCATATCAAATTTTATTGACAATTTATCAATTATGTCTATATATCCCCAATCCTTTTGTCCCGGAAGAACAGTAGTAGGATTAAAATTAGCACGTTTCATATAGTATCTCCTTTTCTTTTCTCTTAAGATTATTTTACCTCTTAAAAACAATACCTATAGTCCTCCATTTTTTTTGATCACTAATTTTTCCTTCATAATAAATGTCTATATTTTATTTCTAATATAGTAATTTTTTTCCTGGGGACTATGATTTTTGCTTTATTTCATCAAATTTCTTCCATCTTAGGGATTTAGTCGATTATCATACAAACAAAAACCAAGTCCGGTCAATAAGAAATCCACAGACTTTGATAACAAGGTTTTTTTATATTGACCAAATCAAGCAAAAAAATAATAATGTGATTAGATTGCAATGGAAAAAAATATATTAAAATCCTTAGATCGGCTAAAGGTAGAAGGAAGCCGCACCCATTCCATAAAAACAATCAAACATCTTCCTCCTAAACAGGGCCGTTTTAAAGAATATCCTTCAGATATTCATCCTTCCCTGGTGAAAGCCCTCAAACAAAAAGGATTCACCCGGCTTTACACTCACCAGTATCATGCCTGGGAACTTTCTCAAAAAAAGAAAAATATAGTCATTGTCACACCCACTGCCTCAGGAAAAACACTCTGTTATAATCTCCCGGTCTTGGATTCCATCATCAAAAATCCTTCCTCAAGATCTATATATATCTTCCCCACTAAAGCACTCTCCCAGGACCAAAGAGCCGAATTAGACGAAACCATTGACCTGCTGCCCGAGGAAATCCGGATATTCACTTATGACGGGGACACTCCCCAAGATGCCCGAAAAGCCATAAGAGCCAGAGGTCATATCATCCTAACCAACCCAGACATGCTTCATACAGGAATCCTTCCTCATCATACAAAATGGATCAAACTGTTTAAAAATTTAAAGTATATCGTCATAGACGAACTCCATAATTACAGAGGAATCTTTGGAAGCCATCTGGCAAATATATTAAGAAGACTCAAAAGAATCGCTCATTTTTATGGATCTTCACCTCAATTTATCCTCTGCACAGCAACCATTGCCAATCCCCTGGAAATGGCTCAAAAAACGATTGAAGAATCCGCGTCTCTTATTGACGATAACGGAGCTCCCAGCGGAGATAAGTATTTCATATTTTACAATCCTCCTGTAGTCAACAGATACCTGGGAATAAGACGTTCTTATGTCAGCGAAGCAAGGTCAGTGGCCTCTGTTTTTCTTAAGCAAAAGCTCCAGACCATTGTCTTTGCTCAGAGCCGACTGATCACAGAGGTTCTTCTGACTTATCTCAAAAGTGATTTCGAAGACCAAATTCAAAATAAAGGACTGATACGCGGATACCGCGGGGGATATCTTCCCATAAAAAGGAGAGAAATTGAAAAAAAACTAAGGGAAGGAAAAATCCTCGGAGTGGTCTCGACCAATGCCTTGGAGCTGGGTATTGATATAGGCAGTTTGGATGTCGCTGTTCTGGCGGGATATCCTGGGACTATTTCAAGCACATGGCAGCGATCCGGCAGAGCGGGCCGTAAGTCAGGCACTTCTGCTGCTGTTCTGGTCGCATCCAGCTCTCCTTTAGATCAATTCATCATCAACAATCCAGATTACTTCTTTTCAAAAAATCCTGAAAAATCTCTCATCAACCCAGATAATCTATCCATTCTGGTGAATCACATAGAATGCGCCATATTTGAACTTCCCTTTAATGAGGGAGAAAAATTCGGAAACAACGAAATAGAAGACATCCTTAATTTTCTTGAAGAAGAAAATTTAGTCATGCACTCCAAGGGCAAATGGTTCTGGACATCAGATGCCTATCCCGCGGACAGCGTAAGCCTCAGAAGCATAAGTTCAGACAATTTTGTGGTTGTTGATAAAACAAAAAAAGCAGATGTTGTGGCTGAAGTCGATTTTTCAGCCGCACTGACTACGCTTCATCCCAAAGCCATCTATATGTGTGAGGGAGTGCAGTATTATGTGGAAAAACTAGACTTTGAACAAAGAAAAGCCTACGTAAAAAAAACGGATGTGGATTATTACACAGACGCTATTGACTACACCAAAATCAAAATTCTGGATGAATTCGATCAAAAAAAGTTAGGAAAATACCGAATCTCCCATGGAGAGGTTCATGTGGCAACCCAGGTAGTGGGATTCAAGAAAATCAAATTTCATACTAGAGAAAATGTGGGCGCAGGGGATTTAAGCCTTCCCCAGAATGAGATGCACACCACCGCTTACTGGATCACCATTCCCGCCTCACTTTTTAAATCTCTTCCTTTTCCCACAGAACAAAAAATAAACGGATTGTTTGGTCTTTCCTACTGTCTCCATCATGTTTCTCCTATATTTATGATGTGTGACCTGCACGACATCGGG
>Ga0180434_10008683_pt1 | contig 11171 bp, 17 predicted proteins | sample SS_ome_7_FD_132453 | JGI IMG/M metagenome (GOLD analysis project Ga0180434, IMG submission 132453) | Hypersaline lake sediment archaeal communities from the Salton Sea, California, USA - SS_1_D_2 metaG | ecosystem: Environmental > Aquatic > Non-marine Saline and Alkaline > Hypersaline >... | reverse complement strand
GTCGGCCAGGGGCCGCGAGAACACGCCGACCAGTTGGCCGAACACGCTCGAGGCGTCTACGTCGACGTCGCCGAAGGCGGCCCGAAGGTTGTCCTCGAGGTCGCTCTTTATGTCCTGTAGGCGTTTCGCCAGAAACCCGTCTGTCGTTAGTCCGAAATCACTCATGGTATAGACCCCTCGAAGGTTATCGGTTCGCCCTCGGTCGTTTTCGCCTCGAACTGGACGTCGAACCGCCGCCTCGCGTTATCGTATTCGGACGCGAACGACTCGAGCGATTCGATATTCGGCGACTCGAGGATTCGCGCTTTCAGTAGCGTTTCGATATGGGGGACCCTCGGATTCTTCACGAGTATTTCCTGGTAGAACGGCGTCCCCTCGGCCGTGTCGAGGAACCATTCGCCCAGGAAGAACCACAACCGTATTTTGAGTTTCTGGGCCGTGTACTCGGTCAGGTCAGTATCGCCGACCAGGGACAGGTCGAACGATTCCTCGCCGATTTCGAGGTCGTGAGAGTTCACGCCCAGGCGTATATCGAGTCTACTCATTCCGCCCTCGCCTTGTCCTGTCCGGGGTCGTCGACCTCGATAGTTGCCGTGTCCGTCCCGTAGGGCGGGTTCGCGTCCGTTACCGTGATATCGACGCTATCCCCCTGTCGAACGACCAGGGCGGCCGAGGCCTTCACCTTGTCACCCCCGCCGGTTATTACGCCGGCGCCCGACCCGTTCGCGACCGTCCCGGTAACGACGCCGGTCACCGTGAACGAAATCGCCGTGTAGACCTCGGCGCCTTGACAGGCCGCCTTAGACCCGAAGGACCCCCCGCCGATAGGCAGAATAACGAAGGTCCCGCCCGAGTCCGGGGGGGATACTTTCAGGGTCGCACCGAGACAGGCGACGAGTTCGCTCATGTCCCCGCCTCGACTGTCAGGTTTCCGTCGTTCATGTCGATAGTTCCGTTCTTCTGAATCCGAATCCTCGCGTCGCGATACCGAATCTGGACCTCGTCGCCGGCGTCGATTCCCGTGTCCTCGCTGAACGGCCAGAGGCCCGGTATCGCCACGGCGTCGGAGAGGTCGAACTTTCGCCTGTCCGTCGTCGTCACGAGGCCGCCGTTCGATAGCCATCCCTCGAGGGACCTCTCACAGAACACGAGAAGGACCGAGTCGCCTCGCGCAAGAGGGGCCGCGAACGCGAACTCGCTCGTCCTGGGCCACACGACCGGGACGTTCGCGATAATCGGCAGTTCGGCCGACGTCCCGTCCCGGTAGTTCTTCCGTAGTAACGGCTGAACCTCGGCCAGGGCCTTCTCGTGGTCGTATTTCTCGATACGACCAGGTAGCGCCGTGTGAATCTCGGCGAACCGTGCCTCGATTGCCGTGTGGATCGCGTCCCAGAGTCCCGGTTCTCTAGGCATCCGTTACCTCGACCTCTGTATACCAATCGTCCCCGAACGTGTCGCCCTTGTGTGTCACCTTCTCGACCCTGAACGCCGCCCCCGGCTCGATGGCCTCGGCCTCTATTGATATCAAACCGGCCGGCTCGATTTTCGGTTGTAGTAGTGACCGAACGAGCCACCCGTCGAATACCGCCCGTTTATCGTCCGTCGACCGGCGCCTCTGTGGCGACCCTATCATTCCTTTCCCAGGCGCCAGGACGCCCGCCCTCGACCCGTCCGACCCGCCGGCGGCGACTATCTTAATCTCGCGGTCCTGAACCGACCATTCGAGCGACAGTTCCTCGGTTATCCTGGTCAGGGCATCGAAGGCATTTCCGACGGCCGAAAATCCGTTCGCGAATTGCTTGTCGACGGCCTGGGCTATCGCATTGTCGACGACCGCCGAGCGTTTCGCGAGGGGAATCTCGTTCAGGACCGCCCGGATAACCTGTTTTGCCGACGTCCCCTCACCGAACCCGAGGGACACCTTCGACGTCGAGAACGCGGCCTGGCCGTCGTTCGACTCGATTTCGGTCACCCAATCGGGCGCCTCGCGCCGGTTCGTCGCGAACGAGATATCGCCCGAGTATAGGACCTCGGCGCCGGTTTCCTGGGCGTATCCCGCCTTCACGATAACGTAGGCGTCTCTCGCCGTCTCGACCGCCGACCGTTGGTCCGGGTTCAGGTTGTAGATACGGACCTTCGCCCCGTTTGCCTCTTTGTCGGCCGTTTTGGTGACGTCGAACGAGATTCTGAGCCCGATCACGTTCAGGGCCGTTTCGGCCCCCCGTTCACCAATGAGAACCGACCCTATCCTGTCAAAGAGCGGCATATTCGGCCTCGGTAGCGTAGACGAGCGACACCGAGTCGCCGATAGCGCATCTCGCGATCCGTTCGTAGGGCGCCGACGTCGACACGGGGACCAGGGCCCCCGGTGGGACCTCGCGCCAGGCGAAACGGCGTATCAGTTCGTAGGCGACGACGACCTTAATTCCCGCGACGAGGACGTTCTGTTCGCGGTCGCGAATGTCCATTACCCAGAACTGGCCCCTATGGTTCCAATGTAACGACAGGCGATAGGGGGTCCCGTCGAGGGTGATTTCCTCGGTGAAAGCGGCCGTCTGGAAGAACGGTATATCGACCATGTCCCTAACCCCCGAACGACCCGGCAATCGAGGCCAACCAGGAACGGTTCGCCGGCGCCGTCTCTGGCGTGTTCTGTTTCCCCGCGTCGCGTTGACTCGAGGCCTGGTCCGAGATACCCGCCTTCGCGCCCGAGTCGGAAACGGCCAGGTCTTCGGTAAACACCGTCTCGCTCGTGACCTTCCGTATCTCGACCCACACGCTCGTAAACCGAAGGGCGTCGCCCGTTCTGGCGTTCTTCGGGACGTTCAGAGACTCGAGGGCCATCGTCGGGTAGCTCTTTAGCTTCGTGACGATTGTAACGGGTTCTCGGGCGTCTCTGAGTGCCATAAGGGCATTGAACGCACCTATCGCCCTGGTCCCGACGCCGGCATTCCTGGCCGCGTCTACGGTCGGACTCGCGCCGGCGGCCGCCGTCGTCCGAATCGGATTGTTCGTCACGAACCCCTCGATACTCAGTTTCACCGGCTGATTCTGAATATGGTCGCTCATGATCGACCCGTCCTCGACCGGGTACTGAGTGACCCGACTCATGTAGTCGTGAGACTCAGTAAGGGCCGCGTCGAGTTCGATTTCGCCTATCACGGGCGGCCGGTTCCGAATGAGTACAGAGACAGACATAGCGACCTAGTCCTGAACAGGGCTCGAGTTCACGACGCGCCGACTCTCGGCGGTCAGGCTACGTTTCACGGCGACGTCGACTGCTTTATAGACATCCTCAACTTGCTGTCCTGGCGTCCCCGCCGGCACATTGACCGTTATCGGGCCGCCCTGAATACTGGTCGTCGTTCCCCCATTCCCGCCGGCGGTCGCGAGAGCCCCGACCGGCGCCCCTCCGTCGCCGCCCAGACCGAAGAACCCGCCCACCGCGTCGGCAATCCCGCCCAGGACGTCGAGGAACCCGGTCACCTTCGATACGATTCCGTCCCAGGTGTTCGCGAACCATTGCTTAATGAGGTCGAGCCAGAATACGACATTGTCCATGAAATCCTCGACCGGCCCGACGAACGCGCCGAACACCGATTCCCCGCCTTGTAGCCAGGTAATTATATCCTGTAGAATCAGAAGGATGATAGCGGCCGGGGCGACTATGGTCACGAGGAACCCGGCAATCGCACCGAGGACCCCGCCGACCATGCCGAGTATGCCGAGGACTATCGAACCGTTCGCGATTAGGAACGTCACGAACGAGAGAAGGGTCCCGCCGACGAGAATCAGAGGCCCGATAGAGGCCACGAGCCCGAGAATCCCGACGACTATCCATTTGAACCCGGTGGGTAGTTCTGCCAACCATTCGGCGAACGACTTAACGAGGCCTGTCGCCGCCTGAACTATCGGATAAAAGAGTTCCCCGAACGCCTCGCCCAGGTCACCGAGGGCGTTCCCCATTTGCTTAAACCCGCTCGAGGCCTCGGCGGCCGCCTTCGCCGACCCGCCGTATTGTTTCTCGAGTTCGTCGAGTATCAATGTCTGGGCCTGGGCGGCCTGGCCCGACTCCCAAAGGGACTTAATGAGTTCCTTTTGGTCCTTCGTGAACTGGATTCCCGACCGGGACAGGGCCCCCAGGTTCGCGACCGGGTCGTTTAGGGCTTTCCCTAGCTGAATCGAGGTCGAGGTAAGGTCCTGGCCGATTCGCGTCGAGACGTCGAGGACGGCCCGTTGTGTACGGTCGAACTGTTCCCCTGTTATTTGGGTGAACGTGAGAAGGTTCGCGGTCGCCTTGCGTAGGATTTCCTCGTCGCCGAACAGAGTCTCGGACTGTAGGCGTTTCGCCTGGGCGCTCAGTTGGCCGAGCGACCGTCCGGCGGCCCCGCCCGTCGCCTCGATACCCGCCTGGACCTGGGCCAGGGCGTCGCGTTGCTGTCCGAACGCCCGGACGGCCAGAACGCCGGCGGCTACGATTGGCAGGGTAACGTAGGTCGTCATTTTCCGGCCTACGTTCTGCATCCCCTTTGCGAGTTTCTGGGCCGATACCTCGTAGGTCCGAAGGTTCGCCTCGTCGAGGTCGTATCCGAGTTTCGTTACGAGTTCGCGAACTACCACGTTCTACCTCTTGTCGGGTTTCATGGCGTCGGCCATGACTTCGGATTTCATGTCGAGGGCCGCGTTCGCCCTCAGAACGTCGTCGATACTATACGACGTCTCGAGTTCGTGTAGGGTCGCGACCCCCTCGAGGACTAGTCGCCAGACCGGCAGTTCGGCGGCCAGGTCCTCGTCTACCCGTTCCGCTATGCGCTCGATTCTGGGGTCGGTCCCGCCGGCGCCTGGTTTCCGGCGAAAGTAAACAGGCCGCCCCCGCTTAGTAAAGAGCCATAATTCACTTTCAGGGCGAACCCTACGACCTTGTAGAGGGTCAGGTAGTCGCCGGCGTATTCCTGGTCGACTATCTCGCCCGTGAGGAACTGTCCCCCCTCGCCCCCGTGAGTGTCGCGCCTTGTCTGGCTGAGAATCTGTAACAGAAGGGCCTCGGCCTCTGTATCTGTCAGATTCGAGAACAGGCCCTCGAGGGCCTTCCCGATACGGCCGGGGTCGATTTCTGTGTCGAGTAGATTCTCGACGCTAAGAGACGGCGACGCCCCGACGCCGCCGAGTAGATTCGACAGGGCCGGGGCCAGTTTCTTACCGAGGGTCACTTTCAGACGAAAGCCAAACCTCGCCGGGAACTGAGTCGTCGTATACTCGACACCGTCGATTACCTCGCTCTTGGATTCGAGCGCCATCCTATACCCCCTCGTGTATCTCGGTTACCCGAGGTCAGACTGTGAGACTACGCCGCGACAGAATCCGGGTTGCCGGCCACGTTCATTTCGAGGTCGGCGCAATCGAGGACCCATCCGCGATTCGTGATTTCCTTCCCGAACTCGGCGTTCGGGACCTTCCGTATCCACCCGAAGGCCGAGAAGAACGTCGACCGCCCCGATATGTCCTTACACGAAACGGGTTTCACGCCCTGGTTCGACTTCTCGTCGAGAACCGCTATCGCCTGTAGGGCGTCGTTCGACGGGCTCGTTTGTGCCAGGGTGACGGTCACCGTCCCCGAACGGTCGTTCGCCTTTGCCCTCGATACCTGGCCGTCGGCGCCGGACACCTTCGAGAACATATCGTTCGACCTCTCGACGACAATAAACGTCCCGTCTGCATATCCCGAAATCGGAACGCCGCCGACGGTGAGGACGACGAGTTTCGGGTCGTAGGTTTTGACAGGCATATTTGCCCCTTTCCTCGTTCGACCGACCCGCTACAGGGTGACGGTCCCGGTTATGTTGGTCGCGTGGATCGCGCCGGCCAGAGTGCCGGTAAATGTGACGTTGTTCAGGGTCCGGGCCGCCTTGTCGCCGGCCGGGACGTCGGCCGCCTTCGGCACCGAGACGACAGGCGCCGGGTCGTCGGCCAGGCCGCCGTTATCGACGCCAATCTGTAGTCTCGCCTGGACCGCGTCGCCAATGACCGCGATTCCGTTGTCCGTGTAGGGGACCTTCGGAAGGTTGACCAGGTTCGCGAATACGTCCTCGGTGATACGGGCTTTCAGCCAATCGACGAACACGATAACGTCGATATACTCGCCCTCGCCGACCGTGCCGGCCTGGACCATGTCGACGCCGCCGACCTCGTGGAACACGTTGGCGTTCTTGTCGGTCGCGTTCTTTATCTGGGTGTCGGTCAGGGTGTCGACGGTGACCCCAGATTTCGTTTTGAACATGACCGTGTAGGAACCCGGCGTCTGGGTGACGAACAGCCCGAAGGTCCCCGCCTCGGGCCAGGGGTCCGTCGCCGAACCGTCGGCCACGGCGCTATACTCGGCCCAGGACCTCGCCAGGTTGTTGTCGTCCAGGTAGGCCGCGATACTGGTCGTGTCGACGCCTTTCGCCTGGTCGATTATGTTCGTGTCGCTCGAGGCTGTTCCGAATATCTTTTCGTTCGCCTCGACCCATGTCGCGACGTCCTGAACGTCGGCCTGGGTCCTGGTACAGGCTACAACCCCGTACCAATCGCCCGACTCGTTCAGGATTTCGCCCAGGGCGTCGTCCCAATCCTCGGTATCGGTCCCCGTCGTGAGTTCGGCCGTCATGGTTCCCGTTATCCCGGTCAGGTCGATATCGGTTACCTCGAGGGTGTAGCCTGTCGCCGGCGTGATTGTGATAGTGTGGGCGCCGGCAGAGTAGACGGCCGTCGATACCTCGGTGAGGGCCTGAATCGCGGTCGCTACGTTGCCGAGGGTCGTATCCTTGTCGGTGTCGAACGCCTCGTCGATTTGGTTCCCGTTGACCTTCTCTTTGTAGTTCCCGGCCGTGTAGGTCCCGCCGTCGTCGAGGATAACCTTCGTTCCGGCGACGATTCCGACGGCGACCTGGGTCGGCCTGGGGGACTGCGAGAGAAGGGTCTGGACGGCCAGATACTCGGGGGCGTCCGTTCCCCCGGCCAGGGCGTCGGCCAGGCTCGAGAGGGCGCCAGAGGCCCCGTAATACTGGACTCTCGAGGTCGACAGGTTCAGGTTCGGACCCAGGACGAGAACGGTCCCGAATCCGGCGCGAGAGACGGCGGTCGTCTGTCGGGTAATCTGTACATTAACAATGTCTTCGAGCGCCATGTGGGCCCCCTTACGGTATGGTTACGGTGAAATCTGGAGTGAGGACGGTCGCGCCGGTCGGGTCCTTAATCGTCCCCTGGCCGTTGACCGTCTCGATAACGCCGGGCTCGTCGGTGAGTTCCTCGGCGGTCCGAATCGTGAAATCGAGAATCGCCCGTTCCTCGTATTCGGATACGAGTAGTTCGGTGATATTCTCGACGTTCTCGGAGTCCACATATACAAGAGAGGCCGCCCGAAACGCGGCCTGAACGCTCGGTTTCGAGAAGGACGACCGAAGGTTCTCGGCCGTCTGTCGGGCCCCTGGCCCGTAGGTCTGTATCATAACCACGAACTCGCGGTTCCCGATTATGGCCTGGTCGAGCGTCGCCGCGTCGGGGACGTCGACGAAATCCTGGGCAATCCTGGCACTCGTGCCGAGACGGATCGTCACATAGGGTTTTGTGTCCTGGAACCCGTCACCGGGACGCGGGGCGTTCTGTTCGGCGAACACGGCCGGCCAGGCCGTGACCCCTGTCGCCCAGGCGTAAAGGGCGTCCTCGATTGCGGTTATGTTCATGGCTTAGACCCCACGACCGCCCGGTAGTGGCTGATAATCCCGTTCTGCCAATGGTCGGCGCCCAGGACTTCCATTTCCTCGCCGTCGACTACGACGTAGTCGGCGTTCGTCTGAGTGTGTTCGTTCGCCGCCCTGAGTAGTGTACTCGTGAACAGCGAATACCTCGCCTCGTGTCGCCGGTTCTCTGGGACCAGGGCCATTTCTTCGGGCCTCACCGGCTGAACTGAGGCCTGAATCGTCGAGTCTGTCCTCGCCCCTTCCACCCACCGGCCGCCCGAGTAGGAACCGGCCGCCGGCCGCCTCAGAGTGACGTCGCGCCGGAATACTGCGAACGGGTCACCCATTGATAACGACCGCGAACTGTACCGAATCAACCATTTGTCCCGTATCGAGGAGGGGCGTCGGCACTCCACCCCCACCTCGCCCGAGTCGCGCCTTCCTGGCCTCAGTTGCCGGCGCCAGGGGCGGCGATTTCAGGGCGACGATATAGGCCCGAACTCGGGCCTGAAACCAGGCCCCTATCTTCGTGAGGGCCCGACGGGCCGTCGTGCGCCCGTCGAGGATTGCCAGATACTCGGAGTCGAACAGTTCGCGAATCTTCGCCTGGTCGCGGTCGTAGGCCGCCCTGAGAAACGACCTCTCGGGGATATTCGCCTTCGGCGCCCCGAACTCGTGAACGGCCGCAATCTGAACGACCTCGTCGAACGACTTGGTGTCCTTCCCCGAGGCTTTTTCGCCTTCTGGGAATCCGACCTTCACGTAGGACCGCCTGAACGTCTGGGCCTCTTTGGCTATTCGCTCGAGGCCCTTGTCCCGAATCTCGACACTAACCGGGCTCATGGATACGACCCCTCGATTTTCGGCATTTCGTTTTGTCCCCGGACGACCGGCCCGAACACGAGTCGGCGTAGTCCTATGTACTCGGCGCCGAACACCGTAGACGCCAGGGCGTCGTCGGTTGTCTGGCCGCCGTAGGATAGGGACAGTTGGCCCTCTTTCTTCGCCGTGATATTGCCAGCCGTGTCGGTCCTGCCGTCGAGTTCGAGCCAATGCAACACGAGAAGGGCAATCCCGTGATTGTAGGTATCGCCCCAGGCGGTTGCGTCGGTCTGGGTCTCGGCGAGGTCTTTCAGGGCGTCGACCCGCGAATCTATGGTCGTGCCCGGTTTCCTCGCCTCGATTATCTCGTCGATAGAGAGTGCCACGGCCGGCCCCTTCGGTTACTCGTTGTCGCCGTCGCCGGCGTCCTCGTCGTCGTCCTTCGCCGTGAGTTCGGCGATACGGGCGTCGATAGCCTTCTGAACGCCCTTCCGGCTGTCCTGGGCTTTCAGGGCCGTAAGGTCGGCGACGCTGTTCATTCCGGCGATTGCCTCGACAGTCTCGGCGACGGTCAGTTTCCCGCCATCGTCCGAGCCCTTCCCCTTCACGACGACCAGGGTTCCGTCCTTCACGAACTGAGCGAATCCCTTGTCGCCCTCGAGTTTCTTCGCCGTCGCGTCGTCGATTACGTTGTCGCCCGGCGTGAACTGAATGCCGGTCGACCCGCAACCAATGAGGCGCGCCCGGATGTTCCGAACGATCATTGACATACTAACCCCCTTCGGTGGGTGTTATGGAAAGTGAGGCCGGGCGAGGGCCTATCCCTGGCTGTCAAGAGGTCGAAGAACTGGCGCCCCGCCCGACTAGGAACCGACTCGCGCCGACTACAGGCCCTCGACGATATGGACCGAGGCCGGGTAGTAGACGATAACCCCGCCGCACCGCGCATGACACGGGACGACCTGTTCGAGGTTCCTCGGCTGTGCGGGGAACTGCTCGAACGGCTGAGGTATCTCGAACGTCAGGTGGTCGTCGTCCTTCGTGTAGGCGACCATGATGTTCACGGGACCGGCACCGCCGGACGGCTTCGGGTCGAGCCCGTCGCACTCCTGCAACCAATCCACGTTCACATAGGGACGCTGTTTCTTGAAGAACTCGAGGACCGTCGTATCGCTTCCGGCCGCCATCGGGCCATCGGTGATACGCTGATAGTTCGCGATACTCATCAGAAGGGTATCGGGAATCACGACGCCGTTCGTCGCCGTCACGACCGTATCGACCGCGTAAAGCATGTCGGCGAGTTTCTGGGCCGCCGTTGCCGTCGACCACCCGCCCGTCGGGGCCGAGTTCACGGTTGCGTTCGGGTTGTAGAACAGGCCATACAGGCCGTCGACACCCGTCGCCGTGAACGCGAGGGTGTTCATAACCTGTTCGATACCACGACGACAGGTCGCGGCCTTCCGGGCCGGGAGTCGCTTGTTCGCCATGCGGGACGCCCGGATTTCCTGAACGGAGTATCCGTAGCTGTCGCCGATACCGCGAACCTTTGTCGAACTCTCGGTCGCCTTCGCGTCGCACCGGGGAAGGTCGTCGGCGTAGTTACTGATAATCTTCGCCATGCCGACCTGGTCGTAGCTCTGGAAGGTGATAACGTCGGCGCCGGGGTCGGCCTCGGTCGAGATTGGCAGAAACCGCGAGTAGCGCAGATTCGCGTATTTCTTGTCGTAGGTCCGGGCCTTGACATACTCGAGTTCCCTCGAGAAGAACACCGAATCGTCGGCGTCCAGGTTGATAGCGAGAATCTTCTCAGGCATTTGTGTAACTCCCGTCTGGGGTGATTGTTCGTTTCCTCTATTCGACTAGGTGTCTCGCTGTTCCTGGTCGCTACGGAAGGTTGATTTCGACGAGTGCGAGGCCGGCCGCCGCGTTCGTGGAGCGGAACGCGCCCCCCGTCGCGAGGTTGTCGGTCGACGTATCGCAGAACTTGCCGTCCTGGTCGACGTCGACATAGGCCGCGTCGTCGATATCCACGGCCTCGGACGTATCAACCCATGCCATCCCCTTACGCAGGACGGAAACGGTGTCCGTCGCCTCGTATTTCTTCGCCTCGTTGTGAACGTGCAGGGCGATCCCCCTGAACACGCCCGAGGCGCTGTCGGCGACGTCTACCGTGTGGTCGGGGTCGGTCGAGTTCGCCATGACGCCGCGCCCGAACTCGATAGTCTCGGACGCCGCGAACGACTCGACGTTGTCGAACCGGCTGTCGGCCTTCATACCGGCGAAGGCGGTCGGAATGTTGCTGTCATATTCGGCCATTGTGGTAACTCCTGGCTAGTGAGTGAATGTCGGTTGTCCGTTGTTCCTCTGTGATATCCGTCGCCAGGGGCCGTTACTTGTCGGCGTCCTGGGGTTTGCTGTCGTTCACCAGGCGCTCGACCATGTGATTACGCGCCTTCTCGGGGTCGTTCTCGTCTCCGCTCGAGGCGTCGGCCTTCGCCTGGACCCTCTGGGACGCGAACGCATCGTCGCCGTCTTTCTCGTCGGCCTTCTGGCCCTTGTGGGCCTCGAGTGCCGCGTCGAACCTGGCGTCGATATACTCGTCGGACTTGCCCTCGAGGTCGGCGTCTTTGT
>Ga0180434_10008679_pt1 | contig 11175 bp, 13 predicted proteins | sample SS_ome_7_FD_132453 | JGI IMG/M metagenome (GOLD analysis project Ga0180434, IMG submission 132453) | Hypersaline lake sediment archaeal communities from the Salton Sea, California, USA - SS_1_D_2 metaG | ecosystem: Environmental > Aquatic > Non-marine Saline and Alkaline > Hypersaline >... | reverse complement strand
GGCGTATCTCGCTTCTCTTCGTCCCGCTCATCGAAGTCCTTTCCGGAATAGCCGCCGCCGCACGTTCTCCATTGCGAACACGACGATAGTCGAGCATCAACGTCCAGCCAAGGGAGTCCGTACTATGTCCCCGGAACTCCACTCCCTCTTCCAGCCAAGACGTCTACGATGCAATGAACCCCAGTGATCGTCTCGACGTGTTGGAGGGACGAATGGATACCAAGCGGTCGCCGTGTCCGGCGGTTCTGGGACAGAGTACTCCACTCAAGATGGGGACCGGATCGGTTTCGTACGATGTCCCCGGAACTTCATCCGAGCCTAGCCAGCCGATCCACATCCCCTGCCGAGGGAACTTGGGTGCTATATCGCTGGCGCCCAACAGGCAATTCGGAAACAGAGGGCTGGCTCTAAGTCCTCTCAGAATGTCAAAAGACAAGATCTGACCCCAATCATGTGCTACATCAAGATGACATAGACGTGATCAATCTCATCCACTGAGATGCGGTTGAGGACACCATCGGAAGACGCACCTGCATTCTCTCGTCTATGGATCACGAACTCTTCCTCGGCGGTAATCGTACAGATGACCGTGTGCAACTGACCCGGCATTCCTGACAATTCCGCCAGCATTACGCCTGATGCCATCGGATACGGTTCCATCCCATCTGGCATTCTCTTGAAGGGATTCGGCTGCGTAACTCGCTTCCTCTCGAAAACGTCATTGAGCGCCTCCATCGAATCTAGTCCAGGTACTGGAACATACCCGGAAAGGATCTGGAGCATACGCCTCAAAGAGTCTCTCGAGACTCCGGGGCCGCCTGCAATGCAGAAGGCAACGATCCAGCCATGAGCCGCTTGCAGCGTCAAGTAGTCACGGAAAGCCTCCCGGAAATCCTGCTCACTCTTGGCCGGGAAGTGGTGCTCGTTATCGAGCACCCAGTGAAACTGACCGCTCCGGTGATACGAGATATGGAAGTTCGCGCGGTCGGTCGGGCGAGGAAACAGGTAGAATTCACCTTCCTTCTTGTTGACGATTCTGATCATCTCGCGATGCTTGACTACTCCCTCATCCGGATCAGGAATCTTGATGAAGAAAGCGAGAGACTTCTTCTTCTTGAACTCCTTGCATGATCCGGTGAACCGGGGATACCTGCCCAGTAAGTCCTTCACCTGTTCTGACCCTCCAAGGGCCATCTACAACCTCCGCACACCAAGAAGCAGGGGCCTTGTTCCATAGCGTTGCGCCGCCAACCCCTCTGAGTCCCAGGCGCCAGTTCCAGGCACGCAATACTCAATCGAGAGGCCGAAGGTGCGAGTTCCGCACTATGTCCCCGGAATCAGTCACATGAAGCGCCCGTTCGGTCTTCCTATTCGCGTATTCGTTCAATGTCACTTCTGATCTCGTCGTCGCGCCACCCGCAGTCCATGCACTCGACTGTCTTGTACGGCGTGGCAGTGTGGACAGGCATACCATCATCGCCTGCCTCGACGTCGACAAGGTAATCCCGATTGGGATAGACGTTCTCAGAACCGCATTTCGGGCAGGCCTTGTACCGGAGAGTCTCGGTGGATGAGTCATCCAAAACGCGCTCGCGAAGCAAGGCGTTGAGGTCTTCTACAGACAGAGACGCGCGTTTGTCTGCCAAGATGAGACTTCTCATGTCCGCGGAGAGCTTCTCGTAGATTGCTTTCTGGTCACGTCCGGAGCGGATGTAGTACCGGTGTGTGATCGCCCAAGACACTAGGCCACCTAGCACAACGCCAAGCAGCACGCCTCCCCAGAACTGAACCACTCCTGCTTCCCTTCCTCCCGAGTTCTGGGAGTTCTGGGGACACAGTACTCAATTCGAAATGGCGACCGAAGCAGCTAGGTACTACGCCCCCGAAACTCCAATCCCCACACGCCGAACGACTCAGTGGCCTATCGTTGTCGACAGCGGATCCACACCAACCACGTAGGGGAGTTGCGTACTATGTCCCCGGACACCAGAATGTCAAAAGGCAAGATCTGCCCCCCCTCCTCCATTGCTCGTTGTTGAGGAATTCCTCGTCAGCCAATTGCTCAACACTGTGAAGAATTCGTCCTTCGCATATCTCTCGATTTCGGGATCGTGACCGCACCGCGAAAACTCATGATACTCCAATCGGGGAATGTAAGGCTTCAGTGAGTCTCGAATCATCGTGCCCGGATGTGGATCGTCAGCGCCATGCAGCATTAGAACAGGGATTGTTATGTCAGAGAATGACTGTGGGTAGATACCGGCCTCTTGGCACCGCACCATGTCTTGCCACGTCTCTGTATGGCCTTGCATGTCGAACGCACCGGACTCCAAGGCCCCGTCGTCAATTGGCAGCGGATCATAGGCGTCGGTCATCCCGTGCCACTTCATCATCTGTTCGCCAATATCCAGTTGCAGGTCAGCCTCATGCTCGGGATGCTTGGAGATGTAGTCAGCAATCTTCTGTCTCCGTCTCTGAACAATCATATCCCGTGATGCCTTGTCGAAAGTGCCACATCCGACAAGAGCAATGGCACTGATGCTGGACGAGTGTTCTGCTGCGTAGGCCAACGCGAGCATTGCCCCCCAAGAGGAACCAACAAGGGCCGGCTTCTCCGCATTGAAGCGCGATAAGATCAGGTTGTGCAGATCCTCAATATGAACTGCAACAGTGAGAGGTGTTTCACCGCTCGGCCGTTGCCATGGCTCAATCACCCGGAACTCATGGGACAAGCCCTGTGCAAGCCGTAACGCCCCGCCATACGCGGCCGGGCCCCCGTGTAGCGTGATCACAGTGTGACCGCTATCTCCGTGGAAGCGGATACGGTGATCCTGCTGCCAACCTGGTTGATTCACCATATTCATGTCCCTATTTCTGTGGCACAACGGTATGCGGTTAACCTGCGCCGGCTGGTATCAACCGGACGGGGCCCTCAAACAGCCGACGTCAGGTTGAACCGCTGGTTAGCCAGCGCAACCTAGGCGCTCCTAGATCATTCCTCCATCAACGATTATTGCCTGACCGGTGATGTAGGAGGCAGCGGTTCCAGCTAGGAAGTACACTACCTCAGCGACCTCATCCGGCAATCCAGCGCGGCCAAGCGAGACGTTCTCCCGAAGCCAATCTAGCCCGTTGCGGTCGGGGGTGTTAGTCTCCGTAGCTATCCAGCCGGGCACGACCGCCACCACCCTGACTCCGGAGCGCCCAAGTTCCCGAGCCAGGCCGCGAGTCAGGGCTAGAAGTCCGGCCTTCGACGCTGAGTAGACCGTGTGTCCAGCCTCGGGCTGAAAGGCTGAACAGGAGGCCACGTTCACGATTGTCCCCGAGCCCTCGGCTGTCATCTTCACCGCAAACGCCCTTGACAGCAGCGCAGGAGCAGTCAGGTTGATGCTCAGCGTTTCTTCCCAGTGCTCTATGGTCATGTCGACAAGGTCAACGGTCTCAAACCCCGAAGCGGCGTTATTGATGAGGACATCGACACGACCAGCCCGGCTTGTGACCTGCTCGACCAGAGGTCCGATGTTCTCAGGCAGTGACAGATCACACACATAGTGACAGAACCCTTCCGAGCCGTCGGGGTCTGGCAGGATATCGACGGTGAAGACCTGGTTTCCGCCTAGCAGAAAGCGACGGGCGATTGCCCGGCCTATGCCCCGGGCGCCACCAGTTACGACCACAGTTCGAACGTCTGCCTGTCCTCGCTTCACCACGTCACCCCCCAGCTGTCTGGCTAACGTTCAACATCAGCGGCGGCGCGAAGTGCCGTCCGCTGCATGCTGTTGTTACACGGCCGTTCACTTCAGACGAAGATACTCCAAGAACGCGTTCAGCGACACGAAGTTGGTACAGGCCTCGCGAATCTCCCGCGCCGCATGATCCCAGAAGCAGACGTCGAAGCGAAAACCGCGCTTTCGCAGCCTCTCGATGGTTGGAACGTAGTCAGCGTCGCCTGCGGCCAGTGTGATCTCGTCCTTCTTCGAGTCCATGAGCTCGAACGAGTCTGCGGTGACGTCCGTCGCGATGTTCGTGTCGACCTTCTTCTCCTTGCCGGAGAACTGGCTACGTTCGTGGACCACCACTTCGAAGCCTTGCTTCTTGGCCGCGCTCCAGAGCGAGTCGTTCGGTGGCGGCTTGGAGCCGTAGAGAACCGCGCGCCCGATGTCTGCCCGATTCCCGCCGGCGAACTCAAGGAGACGGCCGAAGTCGAGTTTCCACCCGTAGTCGCAGATGTTGCCTTGCTGGGCCGTCCAGATGTCAGGGGCGGATCCGCTGGCGACGGCCGCGACGTGCATGCCCTCAATCCAAACGTTCGAGTTGTCTACGTATAGGAAGTTCGCCATGCCCCACTCTCCTTCTTGTCCGTGTGACGCTCCGATTCAGCCCCAGCGCTTAGCGCCGTCTGCTGCAATCGATTGTTGGGCGAACCGCTCGTCAACAGCTGTGGCGAATACGACGCCGTCGTGCGTTCTCACGATGAGCTGTTCGATCTGGTCTCCTTGCACTTCAACAGAATCGATCCGTAGTCCTGGTCCTGAATCGGTGTGACCTCGAAACACGCCGTTCTGAGCAAGATGAAGGCACGTGAACTGTCCGGGGGCGAGAGTGCAAGGGAGAGTCTTCACATCTAGGAGCCAGTATACCGATCCGTTGCTGAGTTTGACCCCAAGATTCGAGACGATCGCTTCCCGAGCTCCTTCGTTGCTGACCCACAGAAGCCAGACAGGACCCCGTTGCTGTCGCCTTGAACGCGTATCTCCGGGTAACTTCACCTCATCTAGCGCGGCGAGCTTGAGCGTGATCTTTGGGCGGAGATCCTGCCACCGTGCGACGATCTGCCAGACAAGGGACAAGGTCGCCAATGCGGCTGCATAGATTGCAATCGCCGTTGTCGTCAAGCTCAACACTCTCCTCGTACCGCCCAACAGTGATTAGTCTGCAAGCGCGCACGCTAGCATCGGACCCCGTCTCCTCCGCCGCGCCGCTGCTCCCCTATCCTTCCTGTGCGTATCGTCTCACATATTGACATGGGTATCCTCGCATGCCATGCTACAGCCGTGAAGCTACTTGAGCAAGTTCATGAGGCGTGTGCGACCAAGCATTACTCCCCGCGAACGGAGGAGTCCTATGTGCGATGGATCGAGCAGTTCCTCAGATTCCAACGGAGCACGGCGGGGAGATGGATTCACCCGCGGGACATGACGGCCGAGCATGTCGAGGCGTTCCTCACGCATCTCGCTGTTCGTCGCCGCGTCGCTGCGTCGACGCAGAACCAAGCGCTCAACGCTCTCGTCTTTCTGTTTCGGGACGTCGTCAGGAAGGAGATCGGTGCGTTCGATGCCGTTCGCGCGAAGCGACCGATTCGTCTCCCGACGGTGCTATCACAACACGAGGTGCATCAGGTCTTCGCCACCATGGAACCCGAGAGCATGTACGGCCTCATGGCGCGGCTGCTCTACGGCTCCGGCCTCCGACTGATGGAGTGTTGCACGTTACGCGTGATGGATGCGGACCTGGATCGAGGGCAAGTCGTGATTCGAGCCGGCAAGGGCAACAAGGACCGTGTCACGATGCTGCCGGTCAGCTTGCGTGACCCCATCTCCCGCCAGATCGAACGTGTAGCCAAACAACATGAGGCCGATCTTAAGAAGGGCCGGGGTTGGGTCCAGGTGCCAGTCTCGGTGGAGCACAAGCGGCCGTCCGCCCCGAAGGAACTCGGCTGGCAGTTCCTGTTTCCGTCGCAGCGATGCGCGAAGGATACTGAGACGGGACGCTGGCAGAGATGGTATTCTCATCCCAGTACGCTCTCTCGCGCGGTGAAACACGCCGCGGAAACCGCGGGTCTGGCGAAACGAGTGACATGTCACACGTTCCGCCATTCGTTCGCGACGCATCTGCTTGAAGCCGGCTATGACATACGCACAGTACAGGAACTGCTCGGTCATAAGAACGTTCAGACCACGATGATCTACACCCATGTCATGCGGCAGCCCGGCGTCGGCGTGATCAGTCCGCTCGACGCCAAGCGCCCCGCTGGAGGGTGACTGACCGCCTGCATTCCTCCCCCCTCAACGCCCAGCACGTTTCGCACAACGGCGATCCGGTGCGAAACTGCTCCCCGCTCCGCCGCACTCTTGATTCCTGCGGAGCGCCATGCCCGAGTTGAGCCAGCACGTTTCGTTGATCCGGCTCTCTTGCGAAACTGCAGCACGTTTGACACGGCCTTGCCGCGGCAAACTGCTCCCCGCTCGGCGTCCCTTGAAACTCGCCGAGCGGGCCAGCGTGTTTCGCGCAACGACGTTCCTGCGCGAAACCGCCCGCTGCTCCGCTCAACCCAGCACGTTTCGCACAGCGTTGCCGTGGTGCGAAACTGCTCCGCGCTCCGGTGTCTCCTTGACTCCGCCAAAGTGCGCTGTATACTCTGCGACCACATGAGGAAAAAATTCACAAGGACACAACCATGCCACGAGCGTTCACGGCGGTAGAGAAACAGACGATCCGCGAGAAGCTGATGCAGGCCGGGCGCGACTGCTTTACCCGCTACGGCCTGAAGAAGACGACGATCGAGGACCTGACCGGTCCGGCGGGGATCGCCAAGGCAAGCTTCTACCTGTTCTTCGACTCCAAGGAGGCGCTGTACGTCGAGCTGTTCATGGACGAGATGCCGGCAATGATCAACCGGTTGCTCGACGCGTCGTTCCGGAGCACAGATGACGCGCGGGAAGCGCTGATCCTCCTGATGAAGGCGATCGTCCGCGAGATCGAGGCGAACGAGATGAGTCGGATCTTGCTCGACGATCCGGCGGAGCTGCAGCGTCTCGCGGCAGCGCTCAACTACGAAGGAATCTTGGAACGCGCCGCCGCGTCGTACGCACCGATCGTCGACGCGATTGCCGCCGCGCAGGCGCGAGGTGAGATCATCGAGGGGGATCCGTTCCATCTCGTGTACTCGCTCGGCTTGGTGAAGCTGCTGCCCGTCACCCGCGATCGCATCCCGGCAGAGCTGTACGAATCCCTGCTCGACCTGGCGCCGCAAGTCATAGCCGACGGGTTGACCTGCCCGGCAAACAAGCCGCCCGCAGTAGCGGCGGCTTTTCGTAAGAGAACTGCGCGATAAAGCGCCGGTTCTCTGCAGTGATTGAGCATCGGGAGGGGACATGAACTGGACCCTATGGAGAATGGCGCGGAGGAATCTGTGGCGCACGCGAACAGACCGCCGCTTCGCGGCGGCCGTTCGTAGGAGAAACCGGAAAGCAGTGTGGTTTCTCCTCGCCGAGATGACAGATCGGGGCCGATGATGAGGGTGCGAGGTACGATTCTCCGGATGGCCTGGAGAAACCTCTGGCGGCATCCACAGCGCACGATCCTGATGATCGCGACGGTCGGCGTCGGCAGCCTGGTGATCCTCGTGTTGTTCGGCCTGTCCGACGGGATCATCGGCTCGATGACGGCGGCGCAGATCGACTGGAACCAGGGGAGCTTCCAGGTCCGAGCCGAGGGCTACGCGGACGATCCGACGGTGGAGAACGGCCTCTCTTCCGAGCGGGTCGCGTCAGTCATCGACGGACTGGCCGGGATGCGCACCGCCGGGATCACGCGGCGGCTGGAGACGATCGCCATGCTGCGCAGCGCCTACGGAACCGACGGTGTGAGCCTGCGCGGGATCGATCCGGTGGCGGAGACCTCGGTAACCCATCTCGACGAGTTGATCGTCGACGGGCAATACCTCGACGGCGCGGGCCAGATCCTCCTGTCCAGCGTGCTGGCCAAGGAGCTCGACGTCCGCGTCGGCGAACGGGTCGTCGTGTTGGGCGCCGGCGCCGACGGGACCGATTCCCGCGCGTTCCGGGTCGCCGGGCTGTTCCGCCCGGCGAGCATCGATCTCGAGCAGGTGGCGATCGCCCCGATCGATGACGTGCGGGCGATGACCGGGTTCGCCGGGGCGACGTCGATCGCCGTCGCGCTGCCGCACGGGGCGTCGGCCCACCGCGCCGTGGCCGAGGCCGAGCGGCTGCTCGCCGGTCTATCTGGCGTCGTGGTGGCCGACTACTTCGACCTCAATCCGCTGGCCCGGCTGATGATCGCCGGCGCGACCCTCAAGATGATCCCGTTCGTGCTGATGATCAGCCTGATGGCCGGCTTCGGGGTAGCCAACACCGCGTTCTACTCGGTGCTCGAGCGGACGCGGGAGCTCGGCGTGATGAAGGCGCTCGGGCTGAGCCGCAAGCTCCTGGCCCGGATGGTGCTGCTCGAGTCGACGCTGGTGGCGGCGATCGGGTTCGTCGTGGGCGGCGGCCTCGGATACGGGGGACTCCTGTACCTCAGCCGACACGGGTGGGACCTGTCGTTCATCGCGGACATCGGCAGAGCGGTCGGGTTGCCGCGGGTGATCTACGCGTCGGCGTCGGGGTGGTACTGGGTGGCCGCGCTCAGCGTGGTGGTGATCACCGCGCTGGTCGCCGCGTGGTATCCGGCGCGGCGGGCGAATCGCCTGGAGCCGGTGACGGCGATCCGCGAAGGCTAGGAGGGGGATCTCATGAATCGAATGGCGACCTGGATCGCAGCGGTTGCGATGGCCCTGGTGGGATTCTCCGCGATGGCCCAGCAGGACGCCTTGGATGCCGAGGCGATCCTCGACCGCGTCAACGCGGCGTGGCGGGGCGACAGCTTCCACGGAGTCCTCGCGCTGGACATCGTGCTGGGCGGGCAAACGAAGTCGCACACGCTCGAGGTGTGGACCCTCGGCGAGGAGCTGGCGCTCATCCGCATCCTGGAGCCGGAGATCGATGTCAACTCGGGCTATCTCCAGCTGGGCGATGAGCTGTGGTTCTATTCGCCCGCCGCAGGCCCGATCAAGCTTCCGGCGATGGCGATCGGCGACGCGCTGTTCGGCGCCGGCCCGTCGCTCGAGGATCTCTCACACGGGACGTTGTCCGACGACTACGACGCGAGCGTGGTCGCCATGTCACAGGACACCGACGACTACGAAGGCTTCTTCCTGACGCTCGTCCCACATTTGGATGCGCCGGTGGTGTACGGGAAGCTGGAGATCTGGGTCAGCGCCGACGACGTCATCGAACGGCTCGTCTACTACGACCAGCGCAACGGCGTGCTGCAGACGGCGGTCTTCTCCGACGTCATCGAGATCGGAGGCCGCAAGTTCGCCACGACGATCGTTGTCGAGGACCGCTACGGCGATCGCACGATCGAGCGGATCGAGCTTGCCGAGTTCGATCTCCCGCTCGAGGTCGAGTTCTTCCGTCTGGAGACGTTCGAGTCCTGGGGTGAGGCCGAATGAAAGCAGCGATTCGACACATGATGCGCAACCGGCGCCGGTCGATCCTGACGCTGCTCGCCGTGTTGATCCCGATCTACTTCCTGATCGTCATGTTCGGGTTCATCAACAGCATGATGCAGGATATGTTCGATTCCGCGACGCGGTTCGACACCGGGCATCTGCAGATCCGCGCGGTGGAGACGCGGGCCACCGGCTCGGCGATGCCGCTGATCCGCGATCCAGCGGACGCCCTCGCCGCGCTGGCTTCGGTCGAGGGGATCGAGTGGTCGACCGTCCGCCTGGACCTTCCCGCAATGGCGAGCGTCGGCGATCGAACCCGGACGGTGTTCGTCCGCGGCGTCGTGCCCGAGGCGATCGATCCGATCAGCAACATGGCCGATCGGGTCGTCGACGGCGAGTTCTTGACCCGCGAAAGCACCGGGGTCGTGGTCGGAGAGGAACTGGCGGATCTGCTCGAGCTGGAGGTCGGCGACGAGATGGTGCTGCTCGGGGCGCATCCCGAGGCGAGCCTCGGAGCGATGCGCGCGCCGATCGTCGGCGTGTTCGAAGCGCCGGAAGCGACGATCGGCCGCACGGTCGTGATGACCAGCCTCGGCACGGCCCGGAGGCTCGCTCGAAGCGACGCCGCGGCGACGTCGATCGTCCTCCGCATCGACGGGGTCACCGGTCCGTGGGACACCGCGCGGCTGGATCAGGTGGCGGCCGCCCTGCGCGCCGCGCTGCCGCCGGGATACGAAGTGAAAGACTGGCTCGATCTGATCCCGTTCGTTGCCGGCTACCTGAACATTCTGACGCCGCTTCTGCTGATCATGGCGGCCGTCTTCTTCGGCCTCGGGGCGCTCGTCGTCGTGAACACGCTGTACCTCTCGGTGATGGAGCGGACGCGAGAGATCGGGCTGATCCTCGCGCTGGGGTCGTCTCGGGCGCGCGTGATGGGGATGGTCCTCACCGAGGCGGGGATCATCACGCTGGCCGGGGCGTTCTACGGTGCGTTGGTCGGCGTGGGGATCGTCCTGATCGTCGAGGCGTTCGGCGGCATCCCGCTGTGGGGACAGGCCGCCGAGTGGATGAAGGAGATCGGGATCTCGCCCGTGCTGCACATGAGCGTCCGATGGACGCAGGTCGCCCTGTCCGCGGGGGCGATGGCCGGCGTCGCCATGCTGGCCGCGTGGCTCCCGGCATGGAGAGCTTCAAAGCTGGAACCGATGGAGGCAATGCGATATGTCGAATAGCCCGTTGATCGAAACGCTGGACTTGGAGAAGACGTACGTGACGGAGGCGGTCGAGACGCCCGCGTTGCGCGGCGTCTCTGTCGAGCTCCACAAGAGCGAGTTCACCGCCGTGGCCGGTCCGTCCGGATCGGGGAAGTCGACGCTGCTGCACCTGCTCGGCGGGCTCGACCGGCCGTCGTCCGGCGAGATCTTCCTCGAGGGCCAGGCGATGTCCGACCTCTCGAAGGACCAGCTCGCCAAGCTGCGGCTGACCCAGATCGGCTTCGTCTTCCAGGCGTACAACCTGATCCCCGTCCTCACCGTCCTCGAAAACACGGCGTTCGTGCTCGAATTGCAGGGGATCGTTCGCTCAGAACGGATCGAGCGCGCGAAGAAGATCCTCGCCGAGCTGGGGATCGAGGAGTACGCCGACCAGTACCCGAACCGGATCTCGGGCGGCCAACAGCAGCGGGTCGCCGTCGCGCGGGCCGTTGTCTCCGAGCCGTCGATCGTCCTCGCCGACGAGCCGACGGCGAACCTCGACACGGCGACGAGCCACGAGCTGATCGATCTCATGCGCCGGCTGAACGAGGAGAAGGGGGCGACCTTCTTCTTCGCGACCCACGACACGCGCCTTCTCGATCGGGTGAATCGGCTGATCACGCTGGT
>Ga0180434_10008677_pt1 | contig 11176 bp, 10 predicted proteins | sample SS_ome_7_FD_132453 | JGI IMG/M metagenome (GOLD analysis project Ga0180434, IMG submission 132453) | Hypersaline lake sediment archaeal communities from the Salton Sea, California, USA - SS_1_D_2 metaG | ecosystem: Environmental > Aquatic > Non-marine Saline and Alkaline > Hypersaline >... | reverse complement strand
GGACACAAAGTGGGCGATCTCACGTTTATCTTTCCAGGTAGAAAGTCGGGACGGCTCAGTTTGTTAAATGTAAAAAAACTCAAACTCAAAGAGGACCAGCTCGTCGGAACAAATCTGGCCTTTCTCACAACTTTAGAAGGGAAAGAGCGCGATCAAATCATTTTGGAAAATCAGCAGAAAATGGTCACCTCAAGCCCCTCGCTTGCCCAAATGATGATTGGGAAATCGTGGACATTGGATGCCGAGTTTCTCCCTTATAAATGGATGAAACTCCATTTTTTGAAAGATCCCGAAAAACCCATTAAAGCCCTGCGCCGGTTTCGGATTGAGTGTGCGCGACGCTTAAGCTTGGCTCTCTGTTCGTTCACTTTGACGATTCTAGGGGGAATTTACGGGATGCAGATCGGGCGGAAGGCCAAAAAGAAAGGCCTTCTTTACGCTGCGATCATTGCAGCTCTTTTATTGTTTGCCTTTGCTGCAGGGCAATCGTTTCACCAAAACGCCATGCACGCTGCTCTTTGCTATTTGATTCCCCACCCGATCGCCTGGGGGTTTGGACTTCACTACTTCCGTAGGCGGGGAAGGGGGCTTGAGTGATCTTACTCGACAAATCTCTCTATCGACGTTTCGCTTTGAGCTTTCTAGGGATTCTCTTGGGATTTTACCTCCTCTTTGCCCTGATCGATAGTTCCACCAATATCCAGCAGCTCGTCAACACCCACCAATTAAGAGTCGACAAACTCCTCATCTACTACCTTTGCCAGTTGATTAAGCAGCTCCATATCCTAGTCCCCCTTGCCTTCACCATCTCCACCTTAAAGCTCCTTCTCTCTCTCAATCGGCACAGGGAGCTGGCCGCCCTGATGGCGTGCGGGGTGAGTTTAAAGCGGATCTTGACCCCCCTCGTTGTGTGTGCCCTTACCCTCTCAGCTCTCCTTTTGGTCAATTTTGAGTGGGGCGTTCCCAAGGCCGATCCCTACATCACCTACTTTCAAACGATGCAGATGGGCAACCGCTCAAAAAAGAAAGGGCCCCGTTTAATCACCCTTCAACTTTCCGATGGGAGTCAGATCGTCACCTATGGCTCGGATAAGCGGCAACTAAGCGATGTCTATTGGCTCAAGTCTTCCCAAGAGATTTGGCACTTTGCTCACGTCGATGTGAAAGAGCAGATGGCGTTTGGAGGGGATCCCTTTAAGCGGAAAAAAAATGGCCACCTCGTCAAAGGGGATTGGGTCAATGAACTTCAACTCCCCCCTTTTGTTTGGCACGAGAAAAAAAATGAGAGCTTGAGCGCGTTGATGCAAAATTTCAAACACCCCCAAGATCTCACCCAACTCCTCTTTAAAGGATTCATGAGCCTCACCCCACTGCTTGCTTTAGTGGCCCTCATTCCCCAAAGTGTCTCCTATAAAAGGCGCTCTTCCCCATTTCTCCTTTATACCTTAGCCCTCTTTGGATTTATTGCTTTTTATACTATTATGAACAGTTGTGTCATTGTGGGAGAAGGGGGACTCATTTCACCTTGGATTGGACTCCCTATTTGCCCTTTGATTTGTGGACTCATTTTTACCTTAAGACTCAGACATGTCATCTAAATTTAGCTGGAACTTCAAAGGGATCTACCTCTCCCTTCTCACAATCATCTTACTTTACCTCTCATGGGGCCTTCCCCCTTTTAACACCGTGTGGCATCATCTCGATGAAAGGACCTTTTTAGCTCTTAACTCTTGGATTGGCACCTCCCCGTTGGCTCAAAAATTTTGGGCCATTGCCAACCACCGGATCATGGATTTTTGGCACGATATCGTGATGTTCACATTCTTTATCGTCTATATCATCAAAGCGCCAAAAAGCGATAAACTCCACCGCACAGGGCAATTTCTCTTCACCATTGCCCTCTTTGCCGCAACCATTCTCCTCATCAATAAGACCCTTATCCACGAAAACTTCAAAATACTCCGCGAAAGCCCATCGCTCGCCTATCCCGATTGCCACAGACTCTCCCAAATCATCGATTGGATCTACGTCAAGGACTACTCCCGGTGCTCTTTCCCCAGCGATCACGGGACAACTGCGACCCTCTTCACTGGCGCAATCTTTATCTTAATGGGGTGGCGCACAGGGATGTTGGCCCTTTGCTATGGCATCTTCTTCTGCTTGCCCCGCATGATCGTCGGAGGGCACTGGCTCACCGACGTGATAATAGGGAGCAACACCATCACACTCATCGTCTTGAGTTTGGGCTATTTCACCCCCCTCTGCGATATCTGCGCCCGCGCTTTTTGCAAACTTTTCCAACTAAAGGGATCCTATGAGCCAGAAAACCTATGAAGCGTTAAAAGCCCATGCGCGAAAGTACACCCTCCTCCAGTCGACCCTCGGCCTTTTAGAGTGGGACCAAGAGACCTACATGCCAAAAAAAGGGATTTCCCTCCGCTCAGCCCAAAAAGAGCTCCTCACCGCGCTCAGCCACAACATGCGCAAAGACCCCAAGTTTAAAGAGAACTTGAGCGCCTTGATCGACTTAAAAACGGGCAAACTCACCCAAAATAACTTAGAGGCCCCGCAAAAAGCAGCCCTTAGAGAGTGGCGGCGCGACCTCCTTCAAACTGAGAAGCAGCCCGATAGCCTCGTCTCCCAGATCGCACAAGTCACCTCCAAAGCGACCCACGTTTGGAGCGCCGCGCGGGCAAAAAATGACTTTGCCACATTTGCCCCCCATCTAGAGGAAATCGTCACCTTAGTGCGCAAACAAGCCGACTGCCTAGGGTATGACGACCACCCCTACGACGCCCTGATCGATTTGTATGAGCCAAAGATGCGCGTTAAACACCTAGATCCAATTTTTGAGACTCTTAAGAAGGGGTTGAAACCCCTTGTGGACGGGCTTAAAAAAGCCCCCGATCGGAGCTTTTTCTACGGCGCTGTCGATGAGGCCAAGCAAGATCACCTCTGCCGCGCTATCTTAAGTGAGATGGGGGTCGATTTCGATAGGGCCCGCCTGGACCTCACCTCCCACCCCTTCTGCATGGGCCTCTCCCCTTCCGATCTGCGCCTCACCATGCACAGAGGCTCCAACAACATTGTCGGCAACATCATGGCCACCCTCCACGAGGGAGGGCACGGCCTCTACGAGCTGGGGCTCCCCGTCGAAGAGTACGGCACCCCGTTGTGCCAAGCGGCCTCATTTGGGATTCACGAGAGTCAGTCCCGCCTTTGGGAGACCCGCATCGGCCTATCGCGCCCCTTTTGGACCCACACCTACCCCAAACTTCAATCAACCTTCCCCGACAAATTTAGCAATATCGACTTTGAGACCTTCTATAGCGGCGTGATCGCCGCCGAGCCCTCCCTGATCCGCGTCCACTCCGATGAGCTCACCTACTCTCTCCACATCATCGTCCGGTATGAAATCGAGAAAGGACTCCTCGATGGATCGCTGCAGGTCAAAGACCTCCCCGAGCGGTTTGCCCATTTGATGCAAGAGTATGTCGGGATCACCCCGAAAACTCACGCCGAGGGGGCCATGCAAGATATCCACTGGGCAGCTGGCCTGATCGGCTACTTCCCCTCTTATGCTTTGGGGAACATCTACGCCGCGCAGATTTTTAACGCTTTTGAAACAGAGTTTCCCGATTGGGAGGTGCGCGTTGGCAATGGCCACATGCACTTTGTAAGGGATTATTTGAACCAAACGATCCATGCCTACGGGCGGCAGTTTGCCCCCATGGACCTCATAGAAAAGGTGACAGGTTCACAATTGGACGTGGAACCCTACATCGATCATCTAACTAAAAGATATGGAAAATAGAGAAGGCGCCCAGAAGAGAGGGCGGGCGCCTTGTAGTAATACCCCACAGTGCGACCTACTAACAGGCTGCCTGAATTTTTCTTTTTTTCAGCTATTTCGTCCTAAAATAGCCCCTACTTCAAGAAGTATGTGGCAATTTTAGGGCCGAAAGATCTGAAAAAAATCTAAAATCCCTTCAGCTGCTTTTAGATCGCACTATGGGGAAAAAGAAATTAACGTTTTGCGAATTGGAAACGCTTACGCGCGCCGGCCAAACCGTACTTCTTACGCTCTTTCTTACGAGGATCGCGCGTTAGGTAACCCTTCTCTTTGAGGGGTGAGCGGCGATCTTCATCGGCAGCGACGAGGGCTCTTGCTATGCCAAGACGTGTGGCAATCGCTTGCGCCTCAATCCCACCACCTTTAACGCGGATCACGAGATCATAGTTCCCTTCAGCCTCAAGAAGAGTGAGGGGGCTGAGGATGATTTGTCGTTGAATATCTAGAGGGAAGTGCTCCTCGAGCTTGCGCCCGTTGACTTTCACTTCGCCCTTACCCTTGCGGAGTCTGACTGAGCTCACAGCCGTCTTGCGGCGCCCTGTTCCAATTTGTTCTTCCATAATAAATTAACCTTTAAATTTCGACTTGGATAGGCTTTTGGGCCTGCATGTTGTGCTCGCCACCCTTGTAAATGCGAAGGCGCTTAAGCTGCGCATTGGCAAGACGGTTTTTTGGCATCATTTTTTTGATAGCGTGCCGGAGGATCTCCTCAGGCTTTTTTTCCATCATCACGCGGTAAGGGATCTCACGGAGACCGCCAACAGCACCGGTGTAGTAGCGATAAATTTTTTGAGCCTCTTTAGCTCCCGTGACACGGATCTTCTCGGCATTGAGGATGATCACGCCATCGCCAGAGTCGATGTGGGGAGAGAAGCTAGGCTTGTGCTTACCCCGGAGGATTTTTGCAATCTCAGAGGCGAAGCGACCGAGAACTTTGCCGTCGGCGTCGATCTCAAGCCACTGGCTTGACTCTTTCCCCTCTTTAGCAGTCAGGAATCGCGTGTTCTGCTCTTTCTTTTTCATGGTCCTTTGTATCCTACGATATATCGTTATTTGGGAGCCCATTGTAGAGGAAAGCGACTTTTTTGAAAAGGTCAAAAATTAATTATTCGTCTTGCCTTTTCCCTATAGAGTCGTTAGAATGTTTTGCAACAAAGGAATTGGACGTGAGAAAGTTAAATACTTTTTTTATTCGCACCTATGGGTGCCAAATGAACGAACTCGACACTGAAATAATGGTAGGGCAACTCCGCGAGAGAGGCCTTAGCGAGGTCAAAGAGGAAGATAAGGCCGATCTCCTCATTTTCAATACCTGCTCAATACGCGATCTTGCCGAGCGGAAGGTCATGGGGAAAATCGGGATGCTGGGCCGATCATCAAAGCACCGCCCCATTATTGGGGTGACTGGCTGCATGGCCATGGCCAAAAAGGACTCCCTCTTCCGCAAGCTCCCCAACGTCGACTTTGTCCTCGGCACCAACAATATCACCGATCTCAATACAGTTCTAGACGAGGTCCTCTCAACGGGGAAAAAATCCCAACGGACAGACGACAAATTTGAAGAGAATCTCGACTACCTCAAGGCCCACCGCAATCACAAGGTGAAGGCCCACGTCTCGATCATCCGCGGGTGCGATAAGTACTGCACGTACTGCGTCGTCCCCTACACTCGAGGCCAAGAGGTCTCCCGTCCCCCAGAAAATGTCGTCGAAGAGGTCCAGCGCCTTGCCGATGCCGGGTACAAGGAGGTCACCCTCCTCGGACAAAATGTTAACAGCTATGGAAAGGATAAGCCCGAGTGGTCGTGCTTATTCCACGACCTTCTAGAGCGCCTCGATCAGATCGATGGGATTGAGCGGATCCGCTTTCTCACCTCTCACCCCGTTGACATCACCCGCAACCTCATGGAGGCGATCCGGGATCTCCCCTCCCTCTGCGAGTTCATCCATTTCCCAATTCAGGCCGGATCAGACCGCATCCTTCGCAAGATGCACCGCATCTATAAGAAGGATGAGTACTATGAAAAGGTGCGCCTTCTCAAGGAGATCATCCCCAATGCGAGCATTGGAACTGACATCATCGTCGGCTTCCCTTCTGAGACAGAAGAGGAGTTTGAGGAGACGATGCAAGCCTTTCGCGATATTAGATTCTCTGTGGCCTTTATTTATGCCTTCTCTGCGCGGAAAGGGACCCCTGCGACGCGCTGGAAAGACGATGTCCCTGAAGAGGTGAAGCAGGAGCGGTTGCAACGTCTGATGGAGCTGCACAACCAGATTGCCGCTGAAGAGCGGACCCAGATGATGGGTGAGACTGTCGAGGTCTTGGTTGAGAGACTCAACCGGGATGGGCGCCTTAAGGGGCGGACGCGGTGCTGGAAGAAGGTGATCTTTGATGGGCCTGAGTCTTTGGTGGGTACAGTTCAGGATGTAACACTTCACACACACAATCATCAGACCCTGATAGGTGAGATCCTTAGCCCTGTGGGTGCGGCTCTTTAACAAAAGGCGCCATCACTAGGGCCGCTAAAAACCAGCCGACGACAAGGTCAAAGAATTCAACAGAGATGTACTTTGTTGGGAAATTCCACCAATTCCAAAAAGGAATCATGTAGAGTATGCCTCCGATAAAGGCAATACAGGTGATGAAAAAGACCCTACCCAGATAGCTCGAGCACGCCGACTTAAAGACTAAGACACTAATCAAGCATGCGGCAATGGCAAGCGAGAGAAACTGGGTAATCAGGTGGGGCGACATTGTGTGCCATCCCCCTTTTGGGGCGACTGCGGCAAATATGATCGGGCCCTCTTTTTTCTTGGCCGAAATCTCTTCCCAAGCTTTCTTTTTTGCCTCTTTGTCGAGTGTGTGGTCGAAGTAGGGGTAAATATAAACACCCGCTTTTTTCGCGTTCTCTTTAATCGTCCAACCGACAAACTCTTCGTTGTCAAATCCATGATAGACAGATTCATGCCAGGGCAAAAAACACCAGCTGAACATGCCCCACACAAAGGTTATCACAGCACCGATGATGGTGCCTTTGATCACTGCTGAGATCATACGTTCCTCCATTTAATGAAAATGTATACCTTAACAGAATTACAGCTTTTTCTTAAACTCCGATTCACTCAAAGTTTTAACACCGAGTTTCACCGCCTTATCATATTTGGAGCCGGGGTCCTCTCCCACAACGACAAAATCGGTTTTTTTGCTCACGCTGCTCGTAACTTTGCCACCCCGCTCCTTGATCAACTCGGCAGCCTCCAAGCGGGTTAAACTCTCTAACCCCCCAGTCAGCACAAAGGTCTTACCATTGAAAAGGTGCCCCTCTTGCGTTTGTCTTTTAGCCTTTTTAGGGCTCACGCCGAGCTTTTCGAATTCGGCAATTTCTTGAAGATTGCTCCCATTACTCAGGTAAGAAATGACAGAGGCGGCCACTTTGTCCCCCACCCCTTCGAGATCGATAAGCTCGCTCTCTTTGGCCTCCGTTAGGTGATCGATCGATCCAAAGTGCTCGGCAAGGAGCTCAGCCGTTGTCGTCCCCACAAAGGGGATTCCCAAACCGAGGATGAAGCGAGCGAGCGTTTGCGACTTAGAGGCTTCAATCGCTTTGAGGAGATTAGTGATCGATTTTTCTTGAAACCCTTCGATCCCCTCGAAGTCTTTTTGACTCAGGCGGTAGATATCGGGGAGCGTTTTTAAGAGCCCTTTCTGCGCAAGTTTCATCACCACTTTGGGCCCTAAGTTTTCAATATCCATTGCCGGTTTGCTGGCAAAGAAGAAAAAGCGCCTCAAACCCTGCGCTGGGCACCCCGTCACATTGGGACAGCGGACGGCGACCTCCCCCTTTTTGCGCACCACTTTGGTCTCACAACTTGGGCACACAGCAGGCATGTGCCACGGCTTGGAACTTTTTGAGCGTTTGGCCTTATCAACCTCAACGACTTTGGGGATCACATCGCCCCCCTTTTCAATCACAACGGTGTCGCCAATGCGAATGTCTTTCCGCTTCACCTCATCTTCGTTGTGGAGGGTCGCCCTTGAGATCTTAGAGCCGGCGACACTGACCGGTTTGAGCTCAGCCACAGGCGTTAATACCCCTGTCCGCCCCACTTGTACGGTGACATCTTTGATCACTGTTTTGGCCTGCTCAGGGGCAAATTTGTAGGCGGTGGCGTAGCGGGGGCTCTTGGCTGTCGTCCCCATCCGATCCCACATCTTCATATCGTTCACTTTCAGGACAATCCCATCGATTTCAAAGGGGAGATCGTGGCGTATTTTTTCAATTTGATCGGCAAAGTGGAAGATGTCATCGACATTTTTGCAAAGGGCAATGTGCTTGGGGCCAAAGGTGGGAAAGCCCATTTTTTTGAGCGTTTCGTGGACATCGTGCTGCTTGGTCACAGGTGAGGTGGCCACGTCGGCGATGCTGTAACAGATGATCCCCAATCGGCGCTGAAAGGCAATGCGGGGGTCTAAGAGTTTCAGTGAGCCCGCGGCGGCGTTGCGCGGATTGGCCCAGGGCGCCTCCCCCGCCTCCTCTTTCTCTGCGTTGAGCTCGACAAAGATCTCCTTTGGCATGAAAACCTCTCCCCTCACTTCGAGCTTATCGGGGTAATCTTTGCCATGAAGTCTCAAGGGGCACGAGGTGATCGTTTTCATGTTGCTTGTGATGTCATCTCCCTTCTTCCCATTGCCGCGGGTGACACCCCTAACCAAAACACCCTTCTCATAGTGCAAGGTGACTGCGGTCCCATCCATTTTCAGCTCGGCGCTAAAGGCGACTTCCTTGTTGGGGAGGAGTTTTTTCACCCGCTTGATGAACTCCTCAACCTCACCCTTCGAATAGGTATTGGAAAGGGAGAGCATGGGAATGGTGTGTTTGACCGATTTAAACCCTCCTGAGAGAGTCTCGCCAACGCGCTGTGTGGGGGATGTGGGAAGGGCCCACTCGGGATGGGCTTTTTCAAAGGCCTCTAACTTTTTGACAAGTTGATCGTACTGATAGTCTGAGATTGTGGGGCGGCACTCGACGTAGTAGCGATGATCGTGTTTGTGAACTGTTTCAATGAGCTTGAGATACTCTTCCTTTGTCACCTAAAACCTCGTAAACTAATGTGGTTAATCCGGGCAGCTCCCCGATCACCTTTGGCCCCTCGCCATTGCTGCAAAAGAGGAGCTTGAGATCCCGACCTTTTGGGAGGTCGAGGGTGAAGGCGGTATCGGAGAAATTGTGAAGACAGAGGAGCGTCTTCTCTCCGCCGTAGCGATAAAAGGCTGCCGTTGATCCAGTATAGTCAGTCGGTTGAATCTCTTCAAACCCCTCCTTAGAAAAATCCTTCTCCCACAAAGGGGGATTCTCTAGATAAAAGGCATTCAATCGTTTGATAAAATCTTGGAAGGTTTTGTTTTGATTGAGGTGCTTGAGAGACCAGTGAAGTTCAGAGCTCGAATCCCACTCGCTAAAATGGGCCATCTCGCTCCCCATAAACAGGAGTTTTTTTCCGGGATAGCACATCTTAAAGCTCATGAGGAGCCTGAGCGATTGAAACTTTTCCGTCTCATTGCCCGGCATCTTCTCAATCAAACTCCCCTTCCCATGCACCACTTCATCATGCGACAATGGGAGGAGAAAATTCTCATTGTGGGCAAAGGAAAATGTATGGTGCACTTTGTTGACGCTCAAGTGGCGCTTTGAGACATTTTTCCGGAAAAACGAGAGGGTGTCATTCATCCACCCTAAGTTCCATTTCATATCAAACCCCAAGCCCCCTTGATCTGCGGGCGTTGTGACGCCGGGAAAGTGGCTCGAGTCCTCGGCAATCACAAGGGCATCGGGAAACTCTCGGTGAATAGACTCATTGAGCTCGCGAAGAAAGGCAATCGCCTCTAAATTCTCCTTCCCACCCTCTTTGTTGGGAGTCCACTCCCCCTCTTTGCGACCATAGTCGAGATAGAGCATCGAGGTAACGGCATCGACCCGAATCCCATCGATATGCATCTTATCAAAGAAATAGAGGGCGCTCCCAATGAGAAATTCTCGCACCTCTTTGCGGCTGTAGTCAAACACATGGGTTGTCCACTCAGGGTGAAGGCGCTCGATGGGATCCTCTTTTTCAAAGAGGGGCTCCCCATCAAAATACGAGAGAGCGTGATCGTCGATGGGAAAGTGTCCCGGCACCCAGTCAAGCAAAACCCCAATCCCTTCCCGATGCATGTGGTCGACAAAATACTGGAAATCCTCAACCGTCCCAAAGCGGGATGTCGGCGCGTAGAAACCCGTCACCTGATACCCCCACGATTCATCCAACGGATGCTCACAAACGGGGAGGAGCTCGACGTGGGTGTAGTGCATCTCTTTCGCGTAACTTGATAGGCGCCTGGCGAGCTGCCGGTAGTTTAAGAAATTACCCCTCTCTCGCATCCACGAGCCAAGGTGGACCTCATAAACATTTAATGGGCGGTGCTTGGGATTTTCCCGCCCACTCATCCACTCATCGTCAGAGAATTGATACTGGTCAGGATCGGCGATGAGGCTCTTTTGATCGGGGCGCTTTTCAAAGAGTTTGCCGTAGGGGTCGCTCTTGATCAAGAGGCGTCCATCGGCAGCGATAATTGCATATTGATACCGATCCCCCTCTTTAAGATCGGGCACAAAAAGGGAAAAAGTCCCCCCCTCTTTGTCCATAGGATGGGAGGTGGAAGTCCATTGATTGAAATCTCCAATGACAGAGACGGATTGAGCTCTTGGGGCGAAGACGCGAAACTGGACACCTGCGCATCCATTTTTCACGGAAAGATTGGCCCCCATATGGTCGTAAATTTTCATAAATCCGACCATACCACAGAGAAAAATAACGTGTCATGCAATCCCCTGACTAAGAGTCTGTCTGCGAATTTAAATTTCGATCGATTTTTAGGTTCTTTTGAGCCAATTTTTAAGTTTTTATCGCGGGGTTAGGATGACAGAACAGACGCAGACGGCATGAAAAATAAGAGATAGAAGAGAGGTTATTCTTGTTAAGCCGTGAGACTAAAAAGAGTTATGCAACATACCCTCCAATAGGCTCTCGACTTCGATAAAGCTAGCACCAATTTTTATTTCAAAATCTTCAAGTCTGAAACCCCAACAGACTTCGCCCAATATGTTAATTACTGCTCGGTCATTTTTTAAATTAATCATTAGCTTATAAATTTATAAATTTTTCATAGTTATATTTTAAATGTTTTATTAATTTGGCTTTTTATAATAAAAAATAAAATAAAAATTTATAAAACCTCATAATAATCGTCTAAGACTTGTTTTAATAAAACAAATTGATAAAATGC
>Ga0180434_10008675_pt1 | contig 11181 bp, 2 predicted proteins | sample SS_ome_7_FD_132453 | JGI IMG/M metagenome (GOLD analysis project Ga0180434, IMG submission 132453) | Hypersaline lake sediment archaeal communities from the Salton Sea, California, USA - SS_1_D_2 metaG | ecosystem: Environmental > Aquatic > Non-marine Saline and Alkaline > Hypersaline > Sediment... | reverse complement strand
TTCATTAATATCAGAAACAACCGGTTTGCAGGCGGCAAAAGCATAGACTGCAAAGTCTTTGTAATATGGGTCGCGCATCCTGTGCCATTCGGTAGACCGCTGTTCGGGCAGGTCCAGAACGGCGTCAATTTTTTTTGGGCCTTTGACTTCGGTAGTACTAAACACCAGATGCTGCATGGACTGCTCGGGCCTGACCCAGGGCCCGCCGCTGCCGGTCCACCCCGGGCCGACTCCAAGGGTAATATCTATCCCAAGGCGCTCGGCTTCATGAACCGCATGAGCAAAAAGCTGCTGCCATTGATCGCTCATAAAGTCCACCGGCCCGCGCGGCACGCCGACATTCACCTCCAGAAAGACCAGGTTGCCTATGCCAACCTTCTGCATCGATTCCAGATCCGCCGTCATGCCTTCGCCGCTCAAGTTTCCGTCCATGAAATACCAGTAAACACCCGGCCGGGATGAGTCCGGCGGATTGTGGAACTGTGCTTCTAAGTCCGTATCGCCTCGTACCAAACCACACAACACCATTGGCAGTACAAGGCTGGATAACCATCTTATATGCATCACAAGCACGCTCCCAAAAAAGTATCGACTAAATCAATCCATGCAGGTGAAAACGTCAGTGTCTGCGTATTGTCTGCCCTACATCTGCGAAGAAAGTATGCGGTCAGCCTACCTTCCGCTCACCCATTGGTCAACGTCTCAAGTCTGGAATTTCAGGAGCCTTCTATACCGGCCCTCTCGGAAGTTGAGACACCTACGAGGGTGCAGGTTATGGTCTCTGACGGCTAACGGAACCAGCCCGGAGGACGGTGGTTATGAGTATTATCAGTACGGCGGCGGCGATTCCGACGAGGCCGAAGAGAATTGTCAAGGCGGCGAGGATGACAATGTAGAGCACGATGAGCCTGTTTGAGAGCGGCGGCGTTTCGATTTTCGGGCAGCCTTTTATTGCGGCAAGGACTATGGCGGCAAGCGCGAGAACCGCTACGGCGGCGGATGCCTTGTGCAAGGTCCTTACGGGCACCGCGAGGATGCTGAGTGTTGGCGTGCCGGATGGTGTTGCAAAGTTGAGTGTGACGGGGGCTTGCGGCAGCGTTACGGGCAGGGAGTAGGTTCCTGCGGCGACGTACGGCATAGGAGCTTCGATGGGTCGTGGACCACGGACGCCGAGGTACCGCTGTTGTTCTTCAGTCTGTACGTCGGCGGCGTCTTCCTTCTTTTCAATAACGGGTTCTCCCACGGGCATTCCACGGGCTGTCCGCCGCTGGCGTAGTTCGTACCGGCCGTCGGGCGCCTTGGCCGGCGCCGCCTCTGCGGTCTGCTCGTGGACGTCGAGACCAAATGCCCTTTGGGCGCGGTTGTCGGCGAGGACCTCAAGTTGTTTTTTCAACTGGTGCTGTTGTCTTTCGATTTGGGCGGCGGCTTCTTCGTTCGCTTTTGCGAGGACGCTTTCCATTCGGCCTTTTTTATCCCAGGTCTGTCGTACGAGCGCTCCAGCCGGGATGCTGCCTGTGGTGCTGGTGGGGGCGTCCTGGACTTCCAGGAAGTAGTCTTCGGCGAGAACGGTTGTGCCGGCGGATTCGAGCTGCTCTTTGCTTTTCTCGGCTTGTTCGAGCTGTTGGGTGAGGTTTGCTATCTGAAGCCGCTCGTTGTCGGCGACGAATTCGGGCTTTTCGAGCAATTGTTCGTTGGCCTGGTCCTGTGAGATTCCTAAGTTTACGGAGTCTTCGTTGAGAAAGACATTCATATCGCCTTGCGCCAGTTCCTTCCGGCGGCGTACGAAGGCATCGTTGCTTCCTACTATTAAAGACTGGGAGGCCCGCTGTTCGTCGAGCTTTGCGCGGAGGCGTTCGTAACCCTGTTGGCTTAACCGGTAGCGATTTGATTCAAGATAATCTCCGGCCGTGTCGATTTGCTCGGCGATTTTCGCATTGAAGACTTCCCAGTTTTGGCGGGCCACCTGTTCTCTTTGCTGTGAGATTGGCGCGACGTCACGGTACGTCTTGTCGAGCCTTTTGAGCTGTTGGATTTTCGCATCTGTGTTGAGCGCGAGCATTTCGACGGCGTCTTCGAGGGGCGACATATTCCCTTTGGGCCTGAGGTAACGGAACCCGGCGGGGAGTCTGAGCGACCAGGTGGTCTGGGCGACGGGAACACCTATGACAGTAACAGCCGGGGGACTAATGCGTGTAAGGCCGTCGAGGGGGGCGAGGATGCGTTTTTCGTCCTGGTCGGCGAGGTAGAGAAAAACATCATAGGGCAGTCCGCCGGGGGAGGTTTTTACAAGCGGGATAAGGGTCTGGCTGCCGGAAGCATCTGCGGGTTTCACGGGCTTTACGGGGCGGCCTGCCACGGTTGCGCTCCAGAGCCTGAGTCCTTCGGGGATATTGACCTTGAGGAACTGCTCGCTTCGGTTCTGCAGGGTGATTGCGACTTCATAGCGGCATGTTCCGGTGGTGTCCACGACGGTGGTGATGGCGAGCAGGTCAACTACGGCGCGGATTCTGGCGGCGGGTTCAGCGGGTGTTATGTCGAAGGCAAGGGCCCAGTTTTGTTCGAATGCCTGGAAGACGGCGTGTATGGAGTCCGTCATTTGTTGTGGGATCAAGACCCGCTGTCCGGCTGGTGCAAGCTCCTCGAGGTTTTCATCGTCGGCGATGGTTATCTTGTGTCGGGCGAAATTCTGTACGGCGACGACGGCGTGATAGCTGCGGAGGGTATCGATCAGGATTGCCGGCACTTCGAGGGTCTTTGTCGGCTGGTCTATCGGCAGTGAGAAATTTACAGCGATATCGACCGTTCCAGTAACCTCGTTAAGCAGTGAGACGTTGAAGGCTGTTTTTCCATACTGGGTTTGTGTGCGGGTCAGGCTTCGCATAGCGGGTGACTCTACGGCGACGAGGGGTGCGTATTCGGCGGGCAGGCGGAAACCGAGATTATCGACGGGCGAGCCTTGTATCTGGTAGCGGAGTCTGTAGGTATAGTCGGCTGAGGCGGTTCTTACTACCATGGCGGCAAAGCATTCGAGGTCTATTCTCGTAGGCATCGGTGTTATTGCAAGCTTAAGGGAAGGTTTGGCGGCCTCGTAGTTGTAAGCGAACCGTGTTGCGTTGACCTGTTCCGAGCCGAGCCAGTCACGGAGTGTGCGCGGTGGGACGGATTTGAGGTTTTGCTCGGTGAGGGTCCTGGCGTCGAGTGAGGCGGCGAGCTGGACCGCGATGCGGCCCGAGCTGTGCGTCAAGCGGGTGTGATTGGAATCAAGCGGCTCGAGCATCGGGACATCGAACTCATCGAGTTCGGGCTGATTGTTTATGAGGACAAGTGCCATTTTGGTTTTGGTGACGGCGGCGCTGAACGTCACATCGACAACGCCGGTATTTTCGTCTGAGGTCTGGTAGAAGCTGCGGACGTCCGGTCCGACAACGCTGAGCAGTTCGTAGCCTTTCGGGAGGCCAAAGCTTGTGCCAAAGAGACGGCCCTTCTCGGTTTCAATGGCGGCCTGGACGAGCAACTGTATTCGGTCGGCGTCAATCCTGATGAGCTGGTCGAGCGCTGCTTTGGGGGTTACGGGCGGGCGCGACAACTTCAGCGACAGAGAGAATGGTCTGTAAGGCCAGTAGTACTTTGCGACGGGATACGTTCGTTCGGCGGTTCTATGGTTTTGTGTGGTGGCCAGACTAGTCCTGCGGCCGGCGGTGACTTGCGTTACCTGCAGCTTCATTCCGCCAGCGACATGCAGCGTGACGGTTCCGCTTTCTCTGGCGACCTCGGCGGCACGGACAAGGAGCAGCGTTTCTGAGCGGTCGAATTCGGGGAGGGCGGCGAGCCATCTGACGGTTAATTCATATTGCTTGTCGGCGGGTCTGTAGAGGCGGGCCTGAATGATTTTGAAGTTGCGGCCCTGGATTGTCCGGCTTCCAAGCTCTGCATAGTCCTGGAAGTTTGCGCCGCTCAACTCTGTGATGGTTGCATCCGGCGGCAGCAGGAAAGTGAAGCGGTCGCGTGTGCCTGCTGAGAAGGAGTATGTGATTTTTGAGACGGCCACCGTTGCCCAATGGAAGGCGTATATGTTGTGCTCGCAATCGGCTGAGAGCGTTCGGTCTGCGGCTGCGGCATCGGTTTTCGGCAGCCATCGAAGCTTGATATCGCGTACCATTGCCAACGGCAGGGTCCAGACGGCCTTTTGCCCGTCGTCGGTTCTTTCGAGGACGGTGTTGATATTGTCGGCCTCAAGCTGCAGGTCCGGCTCGGGCAGAATTACGTCCATAACGGGCGCTGGCAGCGGCGGCAGCGAAAAGGCGATTTGCCCCCTGCGTCCGAAGTAGTCGGGTGTGCCGACTGCGGTCAGCTTCAGTAGCCCCCGGGCTTGGGGGGGTAGCATTATCACCGTGCGCTGGGTGTCGTCGGCAGGTTGGCGCCGGGCGTGGCGGCGCGGTGTACCCTGCCACTTGGCAGGGGCTCCATCGAAGGTTATATCGGTTACCGCCAGGTTCCTCATGGGTAGAGACAAGGGGACCCAGTCGGCGGCGTATGTTTGCAAGTCGGCGGTAAGAGTCAGCGTGAGGCGTTTGTTTTCGACGGCGGCGTTATAGCGGACGTTTGCGAACGAGATGTCTGCGGCCGGCGGGACTTGGTCTATCCGATCTTCGGGGTGCGCCTGGTTCCACAGTTCGACAAATCGGCTGTACGGGATGAGGACCTTTTCGGTCCTTTCGGCTTCTGTCGGGTCGTCCTCATAGGGGAAAATTGTGGGCGGCAATTCTGAAGCGGGCTCATGCTGGTCTTCGACTCGAACGAGAGGCTGGGGCAGGGCTAAACCTGTGCTGACTCTTCGCGCAGCTTGGGCGGTTTCAGTCGAGGCCGTTAGAATCAGTGCTGCAAGTATGAAAGCTGCGGTTTGGGTATTGATGACAGGGCCGAGGGAGAGCTTTGGCCAAAGCCAGGCACCAAGCCAAATAATTATATAGAGCGGGACCAGACACAGTGCTGCCATAAATGCGCCGTTGGCGAAGCGGACCAGTGAAGGCGACATTATTGCCAGCAGGGATGCTGCGGCGAGGATTAGGACGATGATTGCGGCCTTTTCGCGTGCTCTTTTCATCGCGGAAGAAACGCCTATGAGCAGCACGAGTGCGAATCCAAGGATGGGGGCGGCGTTTTGGCGGGTTTGTCTTTCGAGGCCGATGACGAGCCGCGGTGTTCCAAGCGCGGTAAAGATCACTGTAGGTCCTGCTGCCACGGTTGGCAGCAGGTCAACGGGGAGGGTGAATCGTCCTGCTTTTCTTTCAACCTTGAAGTGTAGTACTTGTTGCTCTTGCGGCTGGAGCTGTCTAAGCTCTTGCGGGGCTATGCCGGCTTGTCCGCTGGCGCGCGCTGCTGAAGTCCTTACGCGTTGGTACTGGAATTCGCCGCCGATGTCCGCTCTGTCCCCATAATATCCGCCGGCTTCAACTCCGACCGGCTCGGTGTCAACATGGGCGTCGGCATACGCCATAACACGGTATCCGTTGATTGGTCCGGACTGGGCGAGTATTGTGTCCTCGGCCACCTCGTCGCTGCCTGGGGGCGGGAAATATGACAGGCGTTTTCCCTTTGAGTCGTACAATTGTTTTCGGGTGATGTAGCCATGCTCGACCAGACGTTCGAGAGAATTTGGCCAGCGTCCATTATTGTCGTTTCTGTACACGTGTACGGCGTTAGCTATACTGCGAAGGTTATTGCTGGTTGGAGAAGCGGGAGCCATTTCGCGCACCCTGGAAAGGCAGGGCATAAAAATGAACGCGCCGGTGAGGAGGTTGTCTGCGATGAAGTTGTAGACATGGATGTAGGCGGGGGCGGGCGGTTCGAGGTCTGCGGTTTGCATTTCCGTTTCTTGTGAGGTTATGCAGAAGCCGGGCGGCGGGACGACGCGCCATCGAGCGGTGTTTCTTTGTGCGCCGATGACATCGACCAATGCAAGCCGGAGGCTGTTGAGGTTGGCGTCGGCAGGAGCGTAGTCATAGACAATTCTGATGGCGATAGGTTCTCGCGAACGTTCGAGCGGGATCTTATAATTATCCTGTGCATCTATTTGCGGCTTGGCCTGCTCGTCGCCGACACGGAGGGACCAGAGGTTTGCGTCGGGCGGCAGTCGGAAGGTGAAGAACTGGCATCCTGCGTTTGCGACCTTCAAGTGTGCATCTGTTCTCTGGCGGCCGCGGACGTCGAGATAAGTGGTGAGGTTTTCGGAAAGGACAAGTGCGGCAGGTATTTCGTAATTTTCGTGCACGGTGGTTCCGATGTTGAGGCGGACCCGCTGTCCGCCGGGTGTGGCGGGCGCTTCGAGGTGATATGCGGCGAGGATTCTGCCGGCCTCGGCCGGCCTCGGCGGCAGGTCGATTGCATCGACGCTTTTTGCGGCGTCGGTGTTGATTGTGAGTGCGAGCAGCTCGCTGGCCTGAACAGCGATGAATTCATCGACGTTGCCGGCTGTGCCTGTCTGGTCCCCAGCATGGTCTTCGCCGGCGGCGGGACAGATTGGCCGTACCAGAGCTACGTCGAAGTTGTCTTCCGGCAGGGGTATTTCGTAGCTTGCGTCGATGCGAACATCACCGATGCTGAGGCTGTCGAGGTTCAGTACCCAAAGGTCGTATTCCAGCAGCAGGTCGGAGGGCAAGGGAAATGTCCTTTCACCGGCCGGGACGACATTTTTTGAACTCAGCGGCGTTCCAGAAGATGTGATATTGATTTTTTCCTTAAGCGATTTATGGGCGAGCAGGTAAAGTTTCTGGGCCGAGGCGCGGGAGATATCGTAGTTGATTTGGAATTGTGCTGCGAGAGCCTCAGGCCTTATGTCGATAAGGCCGATAGAGTCGGCGGCGATTCGCGGTCTGCGGCGTGACACGCGTACTCTGATGTGTCCCCGCGGTGGATTCTTATAACTGTATGCGTGTCGTGCGTTTTGAGGCAGGTCCAGGCGACTCATGCGGCCCGGCGGGACGTGTTCAAAGTTTTCCGGTATGTCCTGAGGTTCTGCGTCGAGATCGCCCTGTGTTGAGACAGCGAGGCGGCCGGAGACATTCTGCGCCTGAGAGCGGACGAGGGGTACGGTTATTGTTTGCGGCGCGGCGTCTGCAGACCAATACCAGTCTTGTGGGACGTGTTGGAGCGTGATTTGTACGTCGGCGGTTTTTTCCGGCATGACCGGTCTCGCCAACTGCATCCGCAAGAGGCTCTGGTGGGGTCTGTCTTCGATTGTGTATTCGAAGCCTTCGTCGCGGCCGTTGAGGCGCAGGTCGGCAAGATGCCATTTCCTGAGCCGCGGCGGCATAATAAATGAGACATCGAACAGCTCTCGTTCGATGGCCGTTATGCGGCAGTCGGCGGTGAGAGTGACAAGTTCGCGTGTCAGCACCAGGTTTTGCTTTTCTTCTATGGAGCGTCTGAGTTTTGCGGTCTCGAGCCGGAGACAGACGGCCCAGTTTTTGCCCCAGTGAAAGTACAACTGTCCCGCAGCGGCGGCGCTGATTCCAGTAACGGAGACGGCGGTCGGGTCTTCCCTCGCGGCATTAGTGAGTTTTTCAGCCCGGATTCGGAGCTCTTCGTCCGGCTCGACGATGATGCAGCCTCTCTGGAATGCGGCGTCCGGCATAGTCACGTTTGGCGCCAGCCAGTCTGTATCGGTAGTTTCGGCGACGGCCTTGATGTGGACGGCGGTGGTTCCAACTTCTGCCGAGCGGAGGCGAACGGTCAGCATCAAGGGCTGGTTTGCGGCCGGCGGTTCGCTGATTGACCATCGGACAAGGCCGGGGCAGGTCACTTCTGTTACCGTCCAGTTTGCCGGGAGCTGAAATTGCAGCTCCCTTGCTCCTCTTCGGAGCACCTGGACGGTGTGAAGTGAGCTGAGGACCTGATGCGACCTGGTGATGTGCACATTTGAGGCTGACTCTGCCAGCAGGATTGGACGGTCTTGCTGCCGGCGACCGTTTCCGAGCAGGACAACGGTGACCCTTTCTTGTGCGCCGATTGTTAGCTCAGTAGAGGTCTGGTCTGCCTGCTTATCGTAGGCGGGCTTCGAGGCGGGCACGTTTGCGTGTATATCGAGGTCCCCTGCGGCAGTGAGATTGATTCTTGCGGCGACGGCGGGCGGCAGAGCGACACTGAAGTGCATTCCGCCTGTTTCAAGCTCTTTGAGCTTTGCGGTGGCCTGTACATCGAGGATGTGGGTAGCTTTGCGGGTAAGGATAAGGGTGAGCTTTCCCTGTTTGTCATACCCGAGCGGTGCGGGCTTGCCGTCGAGCAGGAGCTTGTTTAGTCCGAGGTTTGCAAAGCCGAGGGGCACGGCGACAGGTTGTGTGCTGAGAGAAATTACGGTCAGGCGACCTTTGAGGCTCAGTGTTTCGCCCTCGATATCGGCTGCGTAGTGTGCCTGCGTGACCTGTCCGAGCGGGAGGGTGTCGGCGGTTTCGGCATTTTCGCGCGCGGCAACGAGCAGCTTTTCAAATTCATCGCGGTCCATGAGCATTGCCTTATCCTCGGGGTCGATGAGCCGGGCGAGGTCCTCGTATGGGACATAGATATGCGGCTGCGAGGACGTTGTGGTTTTCGGCGGTTCTGCCAAGAGGAATTCTTCGGTGTCCCCGCCTCGGGCAGCGACGGGGCATGCAAGCATATATGCTGTGAGCAAGCCGATAATTGCGGCGGCGCGGCGGCGTTTGGGTATCGCGGCTCTTAGAGTCCTGCAGACATCAGTATATGGTCGAGTATGTGTTGTCGGCATCGCGTTTACTCCTTGCCAGATTCAGTTTGAGATTGATTTTGGCTGGTGGTGGTTTGCGGTGCGGGTCGGGCTTCTGCCCTTATCGCCTCTCTGACGTTCGGCAGCCTGATGAAGAGCCATTGTGCGAGCCAGAGAATACATACAAGAATGGCTGGCACCATCGCAGTTTTGAGCAGCAGGGGTATGAAAATCGGCAGAAAGAGATTGAGCAGGGCAACGATTAGAGCAATGGTCAGCAGCAGCATTACTCTCTGGAAACCTGAGAGCCTCAGCATAAGTGCGCCGGCGACGATAACTACCGCCCAGACAGCGATGCTGAAAGCTTCTTTTCTTGCGACGACGACGCTGAGTTTTCCGGGCGGCCCCTGTCGCATGAAGTAGAGGTCTTTTCCCTGAGGGGTGAGAGTGAAGCCGATGCGGCTGGGCTGTCTTCTACTGAGGTTCTGGAACATGTTGCCGGACTGATGTCGGTTGATTTGTGCGAAGATTCTGTTGTGTGCGAGCAGATAATATTGACTCGGTATGCAGAGTCGCCAGAGTGTCTGCTGAACAGGGATTTCGGCCGGTAGAGTCGGGGCTGTAAGATTTGCCGCAGATGCGTTTTTGAGCCCGTATGAAATCTCCAGGACGAATCTCGAAATCCGTCCTGCAGAAGGCGGCAGGCGAACGATTCGCTGCTCTTCTGCGGCGCCAATCTCGACCGGGGCTTCATCGGCGTTGAGCAGGACGGCCGTTAATTGGGCGTTTTTCGGCAAGGTGATGGGAAGCCGGTCGCCTTTTGCTGTCTGTATCAGGAAGATGGCGTGGGTATTGAGCGTTCCATCGGTGGCAATTACCTGTTCGACTACGGCGGCGGTTGCAATTGTAGTGAAGACGGGAGCTTCAGCCTGGGTGATGACGGGAAAGGAAAGCTGGAAGTATGGCCGGTCGTGCTTGAAGGCGACCGCCGCTTCTTTTCGATGGGGGGCGTAGGGCAGGTCGGCTTCGCTGCCGGGGTCGGCGGCTGTGAGGCCCTCGATGACAGGCTCGCCGACCGCTAGCGTATCGGCTTTTGCTATGGCGATATAACCATTCTGGTCGGAGAGTTTGCCTGCGGCGACTATCGGAAGGACGTTGACGTTTGTTGAGCGGCCGATTTGTCCGGCCTGGAAGGTTTCTCGCAGGTGGACGCGGAGCTGATAAGAGCCGGTGACTTCCGACTGGAGGACGACTTTGTAGTAAGCCCACCGGATGTCTGTTCCGGTCTTTTGGTTTTGTTCCTGCTGGTCGGGCGGCAGTTGGTCGATTCGGGGTTTTTCCTTTATATTATCGCCGGTAATCCTTGCGCCGGCGTCAGCCAGTTCGACAGGCATCTTGAGATAGAAGGTGTCAACGGGAGCATAGCGGACGCGATAGTTGATGAGCGCCTCGTCTCGTATTGCGCCTCGCTGTATATCCACGAGCCGATATACGACGGCCGAGACTTGTGAGGGTTTGAGTGCGATTTTGAACTGTACGTCGGCGGGTTTGTTTCTGTCGATGGCCGGGAACTCGAATGCCATCGCAGCCGAGAGCCCCCGGCTTTCTGCGGCGTGTGTCGCCTGCCTGAGCGGCATGGGTTGAAACTGTCGAAGCTCTTTGATTTCAGCGCGGAGTCGGTCGGAGAGTAGCAGCACAAGCTGTCCGCGGTGTAGTTGTAGGTTCTCTTCATCGGGCAGCGGCAGTGTGAAGTTGATGTCGGCCTGGGGGGCGAGCCGGTCGGCCTCGGCAGTGAGATTGAGGGTGATGTCGCCGGCGTTTTCGCTCTTGAGCAGTATGTTGAGTAAGCGCTCTTCTCCGTCTTGCTTTAGCTGGTAGTCGTCAACGAGGTTGTCGGGGCCTAACGATTTGATTTTCCATGGTTCGGGTAATTTCATGCTTAGCTCGAAGATACCGGTTCTTTCGATTTTGTATTCGAGCCTTGCCTGCAGTGTGAGGCGGTCGGTATCGACTCCAAGTGTGAAGTATTGATTGACCCTGATTCGAGGTTTGGCCGTGACGATTTCGAGCCCAGCAGTATAATCGGCCGCGATGAAACGGTACGCGGTGACTTGCGGGCTGTTTCGGAGCTGTTCGGGCAGCCGTCCTGTATCCACGCGGGCGAGATTGTCTATGTCTTTAAGGCTATAGAGTCTGCGCCGCGTGGAAGTGATTGCGATTAAGCCGGTTTGCCTCAGTGTCTGGGCGGTCACAATCGGCACAAGGCTGATTCGCGTCTTTGCTTCCTGAAGGAAGCGTTCCATTTTGATTTCGAGTGTAAGTTTGTCCGTCACTGGGGCGAAGAGCTTCACTGTCAGGGTTTGGTCGGTTTGGGTTTGTAAACTTGTGTCGGCTTTTTTTATGTCCCATCCGGCGATGTTTGCGGCCGAGACGTCGGTGACACGCAAGGCTGCTGGCAATCG
>Ga0180434_10008672_pt1 | contig 11187 bp, 18 predicted proteins | sample SS_ome_7_FD_132453 | JGI IMG/M metagenome (GOLD analysis project Ga0180434, IMG submission 132453) | Hypersaline lake sediment archaeal communities from the Salton Sea, California, USA - SS_1_D_2 metaG | ecosystem: Environmental > Aquatic > Non-marine Saline and Alkaline > Hypersaline >... | reverse complement strand
CTTCCCCAGGTTGCCGGTACACTGAGACCACTGGATGATCCCGAAGGACAGCCCGCAAGCGTCCTTGTTGAGATTCTGGCTGTGGTACGTGCCCTCGTGCTGACTGGTGTTGGACACGACGCGGGCCTTCCAGTCCCTCAGCAGCCCCACAGCGCGCCCTGGAAGCGCCCTGGCGGCCTGCACGGGCTCGAAGTCGAACGGCTGGTCGAGCAAATCCTGGGCGACGTCAGCGCCTCTCGCGGCGCCCTTGGACAGACTCTCCCTTGACACCCAGGCCAGTAGCGCGATGGTTCCCAGCGCTCCGACGCCCCATGTTGCCGCTGCCCTGCTCATGCTCTCGACCCTGGATGGATGACGAGGGCGATCCTACCATGCGGGCCCCTGAGCGGAAACCCCCTCCCCGGCGCGAGCCAGGGAGGGGGTGGGGCTCGGAACCACCCGAGCCCCGACCGACCGACTCCTACCGGAGCGGTTCGTGATTCCTAGTCAAGCCACAGCTCGACGTCGCCGCCATCGGCGGGCACGGCGTACAGAGCGCGAGCTGGACGCACGACTCCCTTGTGCTCGAACTCCCCATAGAGCGCATCGAGCACGACATAGACGCGAGACAGGCTCATGGACACGCTCACGCCCACGACGCGCGGATCGTCGATGTTGCAGTCGGGTCGCGCCGTCACGGCCGCCATCACGCGCTCCACGCCGGGCGTGGAGGCTTCGGGAGCGTGGAAGGTCAGGCCCTCGTCCTGGTAGGGGGGAGTGGGAGCGGAGGTCATGGTGTCCCCTCTTGCGCGATGAAGTCGAGATCGTCGTGATCGGGCGCGATGGGAACGCCCTGGTGGACGGAGTATCCCAGGATGGCCTGGAGCCCGTTCGGGGGTTCGTCGAGACCCAGGCGCTGGGCGCACGACGCCAGGCCGCAGACGATCAGGTCGGCGGCCTCGGTGGGGCTGATGGCGCCCTCGTCCAGCATGTTCTGATCGATGAAGGCTCGGCCGATGGCTTCACGCTGGGCTCGCAGCTCGGATCGGCTCACGCCGTCAGCGGGGCTCCAGCGGAGATCGTCAGGGCCGCCGTCGCTCTCCACGATGGCCAGATCGAGCCGGGCGAGCGCCACCGTGATCCTGAACCAGGAGCCGATCTCGGGGATCGTCAGGTCGTGCCCGGTCAGGGAGGCCAGCAGGCGGCACGGGTCGGGCTGGCCGACACGCGCCTCGATACGGCCCAGCGCGGCGTCCAGGGGGTTCGCCCCGCCCGTCCTGCATGGTGGTGACGCTTGGAGTCGGGCCACGACTAGTCCTCGTCGCCAGGGGCGCCGTAGACGGGCTGGAGAACGACGGGGCCGGTGGGGTGGCCGTCGACGTCCTGGTCGTCCGCGTAGAGCCGCACGAAGCCGTCGTCGCACTCGCCCAGCTCGATGGTGGGGGCGCCCAGGCCGCGATCCACCAGCATGTTGTGGAGATCCTGGGTGAAGGCGTCGACGTCGTGCCAGATCGTGTCGTCGCCCGTCTTGCGGAGCGTGAACATGGCGCCGTCCGCGCGCTTGATCTCCACGGGATCGTCGGCCTGCCGGTAGCCCAGCAAGACGTTCCCACGGAGCATGGTGCAGGCGTTGGCGAGGCCGGTCATGGCGTAGCCGAAGCGGGCAGCCTGCTCCTTCTCGGCGGCGGTGAGCACGCGGCCGGGGCTGGAGATCATGGACTCGATGGGGGCCAGAGAGCCCCCCAGCGCCGCCATGCGCTTCTGGATGGTGTCGAGGCCGCGCGCCAGGTTGTATAGCTCGCCCTTGGCCATGCGGCGCCCCTCGGGGGTTCCGTCCTCGATGGCGGTGATCAGCAGGCGCATGGTGGCGAGCCAGCTCGGAGTCAGGTCGAGCGTGTCGGTGGTCTTGCTCTCGGGCATATCGTCGTCTCCGTGTGAGAGGATGGTCGGTCGGCGTCCGGCAAGCGAGCCGAACGCATGGGGCCACTATCACGATACAGGGTGATCGTCCAGTCAGGCTAACCGGAGCTGGAGACACCTTCGGCGCCACGGTTCGCCGCCCTGACCAGGGCCTCCCCGATCTCGACGTGCAGCTCGACGGAACGGCCTGCCGGGAGACGGTAGAACGGCCTGGTGCTGACTGCGGTCGCAGGCTCCTGTCGATTCGCGATCTCGCCAGCCTGCTCGTAGGCCCAGCGTGGCAGGGCTGCGAGGCGCTGTAGGAGTGGATGGATCTCGTTCATCAGTATGTCCGATGGTGGGTGTGCTTGCAGCGCCGACAGCGGACGACATGGAAGCCGTTGAGCGCCCAGCCGCCGTCGTAGTCGTGGAAGCCGAGCCAGCAGAGGAGGCGGCCGAGCATGGCTACCAGTCCCCGCCCTGGTCGATCTCGGAGCTGCCGCACTCGGGACAGCCATCTTCCTCGGCCACAGCCAGCACCCGGCTCGCGTTGCTGTAGCTGGTGCTGCTGTAGTCCCAGCCGCAGCCCCGACAGAACACGGACATGCAGGGACCGGGATCGAAGCCAGGCTCCATGCTGGCTTCGTAGTCGTAGTCGAGGTCGGTGTCGGCGCGGCCCTGGTCGCACAGGGGCTCGCCGTCCTCGTTGGTGTCGCTCAGGTAGTCGTCCCAATCGCGGCCGATGCGAGCTTCCAGCACACGGCGCTCGGCCTGGCCGTCCAGGGCGTCCCGCAGGGCGTCGTTGTCGCGGGCCAGGGAGGCGGCCTCGGCGGTGGCGTAGCCGGGTCCATGCTCGTCGTCGTAGTCCATGATGGCTCTCCAGGTCAGGGGGTTGCGGTCGGTCGATCGGCCTGGCACAGCTCGCAGCGCCTGTAGCGCGGGCGTTTGCCAGGGAGAAGGTCGGGCAGCTCGATCCAGTGCCCGCAGGCCAGCAGCCACCAGCGGCGGCGCTCGTCGTGATTCAGCCGCCGAGCTGCGATGCGATCGCGACCGATAGCCTGGGCGTACGGCGAGTCGTGCCAGGTTCCACCGGGCGCCCTGGCCGGTCCTGGGTCCACGCCGGGTGGATCGTCGTCCAGGCCAGCGCGGCGCAGCACGCGGCGCAACGGGGGCCGCTGGCGGCGCCGGGGGCTCACGGCCGCTCCAGGTCGACGACGCCGCCATCGCGGCGATCGTCGTCGGTCCAGGCGTAGTCCCGTCGCCACTGGACGATTGCGGCCATCGCCTCGTCGGCGTCCTCCTGGGTGTACCCCTTGGCCTGCTGCTCGGGGCTCAGGAACTCGTCATGCAGGAAGGCGTCGATCTCCTCGTCCTTGACCCAGCCAGCGAACTTGCCGAAGGCGTCGAACAAGACCTGCTGCTCGAAGCGGTAGGAGCGGGCGCAGGCCACCAGGCTCAGGATCTCGCCCACAGGGACGCAGAGGACACGGGGCTCGCTCATGGGGCCTCCTGATCGTTGCAGCTCGGGCAGAGCCAGCTACCGTCAGCGCAGCTCCAGCCGTAGCCAGCGGGCTCGGGAGCGGTCAGGGCGCGCAGGGCCTGGAGCTTGGTCATGCCCATCCCCTCGACCTCCTCCCATTCCCTGCAACCGTCGCTCGCGCACTCGACACCGAAGCGGCGCACGGGATCGTACTCGTTGATCCCGACCAGGGCTTGCTGGTGGGCGGTGCGGGCCATCGTCAGCTCCCGGTGACGATCTTGTCGTCGTCACCATCGCTCAGCCAGCCGTAGCCCACCAGCGCGCCGTGCAGGGCGTTGGCCACCGCCGAGCGCTCGCGCTCGCTGCCGCTGGCCAGGTCGCAGGCTCTGGCGATCAGGACGAAGGGTGTGATGGGGCCGTCGCAGCCGTGATCGATCTTCTCGCGGGCCGCACGGATCTCGTCGTCGCTGGGCTCGCTCGGGTGGAGCTGGGCGAAGGTCTCGTCGGACATGGCGTGGTCGGTGTCGGTGTTGGCCATCGTTCTCTCCAGTCGCGGGTGGTCGGTGCTGAGGACACTATCACGATACACGGCCGTCGTCACGACGCGGGAGCCCAGGCCGCGCGGACAAACGCGGCGCGGGAGCCCTCCAGGGGGCCTAGGATGGCTCGGAGCCCCCCTGGTCGAGCCCTGGACCCCTGGACGCAGCGAGCCCCGCCAGGGTAGGCCCTGGCGGGGCTCGGGATGGTCGGCGGCGCGAGGGGCTACGCGGCGGCGGTGACTCGAACGGCGTCGATGCTGCGCGGGTAGCCAGTGTCGACCTGGGGCTCGGGGAGGCGGCGGCGGGCGCTGCGGCACAGGCCCCAGGTGTAGCAGTGATTCCCCGGATGACGGAACTTGCGGAACAGGCTGGGATCGGCCAGCACTCGGTTCACCCACGCGCGGCGGCTCTCGTGACGGCGGCGCGTCGGGGCGCCCATGCCGACGATCTGGCGCTCGGCGTAGTCCTGTCCGCGCTCGCCGTTGCGCAGCTTGCTGACGGCTCGGGGGCTGACCACGCGGCCGTCAGGGGCCAGGATCAGGGTGCGGCGCTTGCTGCGCCCCATGTAGACGCCATTGTGGGCCTGGTAGATCCGGCCGACATGACCGGGGAGCACGATCTCACCTTCGCTGGTGCGGCGGCGCACCGGATCGCTGTAGCTCACCACGGCACGCACAGCGGGGATCTGCTGGCGCAGCAGCTCGAACGCCCTCGCCAGGAACCACGTCTCCCCGTTGAACCGTACGTCGTCCAGCAGGACGAAGCGACCCAGCTCCACGCCGCGCGAAGGCTCCTGGCCGGTCCACTTGGGGATCACGGCCTGCTGGGCGGGGACCGAGAACACCGCCACGCCGACGAGCACGGGGGCCTGGAAGGCGGGCTTGTGGTACAGGCCCACGCGGCAGCGGGCGGCCGGGTAGGAGCCGCTGTAGTGGTGCTGCTGGACGAACGCGCGAGCCACGTTGTCGGAGTCGATGGGCTCCGCGCCGTAGCGGCTGGGATCGAACAGTTCGGACGGAGGGACGAAGCTGGAGCGCTGGTCGCGCCATCGCTGTTCCTGATCTGCGCGGGTCAGGACGTCATCGAGGACACACATGCTGTCTCCTACTCGGCCCAGGGCTGATCGTTGAGGAACACGACGTCGGGACCTTCCTTGCCGATCACGTACTGGCGGGCGGCCTCGCTGTCGGGGCTGTTCAGGGTCACGTAGGAGCCGGGCTCGCCGCCGGGCCTGACGAAACACAGCTTGCGCTTGCAGAAGCGACGGGCACGGCCGCGCTCGTACAGCTCACCGCTCATGGAGTCCAGGGGATCGTCCATCGTGGTCTTGCTGTCGAAGGCCGGGTTGCTGCCGCTGGCCGCGTAGTGGATGGTGGGGTGCTCGGCCACGATGCGCTGGATCGCCATGCGGGCCATGTCGCCGTCGCCCGTGCGCTCGAACCACACGTCGTTGCAGCCACCCTGGCCGTGCTGGTGGACGCTGCCGACGACGACGGGGCGCTTCTTGCCGCTGGGGACGCGGGTGATCTTGTAGCTCCAACCCGCGCCGTCCGTGGAGTCCCACTCCTTGTAGCCGCGCACGCCGAAGCCGGCGGCGATCATCGCCTCGAACATGGCGCGGCGCTGCGGGTTGACGATGGTGAGATACACGGGCTCTGGCTCGGCCTGGGAGCTGGGCTGGTGCTCAGAGGAGGGATCGGCCTGCTGGCCGTTGACGCGGGCGAGCGCGGCAGCGAGAGGGTTCACGGTTGACTCCGGTGTGCGGGTTGATGGTCGGTCGGTCGGTCGCTGACGGCCCGTTGGGCCGCCGTGCCTGCCCCCTCTATCACGATATAGTGGGATCGTCAAACCGAGGGAGGCCGCCCAGGAGGACACTCTCAGGGGACATTTCGGGTACTCGATTTCGCGAAAAGCAGGGTTCAATGGTAGCTATCGCTGGACATACTGGTGGACGACGGTAGGGCCTTCGAGATCGCTGGCAACCCAGGCCATCCTACCCCTTCGGAGCCATCGAACACGGACAGAACCTGTCCAGCTATCAACCCACGAAGTCGTCCGCGAAGCAGACCTGGCAGCGGCGCCAGCCAGGGGCCTCCAGGTCGGACGGACCCCACTGGTGCTCGCCCTCGGGGCAGGGCATCCCGCACCAGACGCAGCCCTGCCTGATCCCGTCGCCCTCGCAGACGGGGCAGCGCCAGGGTGCGGCCTGCTCGTCGAGCTGCTCCCGCTCCGAGATCCAGGCGCGAGCCTCCTGCTTCCAAGTGCGCCTGACGTCGCTCCGGCCGCCGCCTCTGACGGAGCCGCGCTTCTTCACACCGTTGGCCTTGTGCGGCTTGCACATCAGGCAGCCGGCACGCCGGTTCTTCGGGCGTCCTCTCTTGTGGTTCGCCATGACGACCTCCTTGTCGTGTCAGGGGTCATGTGGTCATGGCGGCCTCCACTGGTTCGGGCTGGGAGCCAGCCTATCATGGCGCGAGCACCCATGTCAGCCCTCGCGCCACGACTCCGGCGCGTACTGTTCCCACTCAGGGGGGATGCTGGCCTTCTGGAACCTGATCCAGATCGACTCCAGGTAGCTGGGGTGCGACGGGAACCTGGCGAGCTGGAGCCCCACGGAGGGGATCGCGCCCTGGGCGTTGGGCATCAGGTCGCGCTTGACGTCGACGTTGCAGCCGTAGCAGCACGCCACGGTGTTCTGCCAGCCGGTGAGCAGGACGACCTTGCCGTTCCAGGGCAGGCGCACTCGGCCCTTGATCGAAGCGGCCCTGGGGACGACGTGATCGATGGTGGCGCGCAGCTCGCCCTTCGGGCGCAGTAGGCCCCCACAATACTGGCAGCGATAGCGGTCCCGCGCGAAGACGTTGGCGTGGCTGTAGCCGAGCCTGGCCTTGCAGACCGCCGTGTAGGTCAGCCTGACGACAGCCGGCCAAGGGATCGTCACCGAGAAGGACCGGAGCCAGCGATCCTCGTACGCGGCCTCCAGGCGGGCCTTGTTCTCCAGCATCCAGCCCACGGCGCGCGGCCAGGGCACGACGCCGAGAGGCATGGTGTCGAAGTTGAGGACGAGGGTGTCCGTGGTCGCGGACATGGTGGCCTCCAAGGGAGCCGGGAAGCTGGCGGCAACGCGATCATCGTATCGTGGAGGGGGTGGCGCTCCCGGCAGGACTCGAACCTGCGACCCCCCGATTAGGAATCGGGCGCTCTATCCATCTGAGCTACGGGAGCAAAAAACGTGGTTGACGCCCCGGCAGGGCGCGCATAGTGTCTCACCATGCGTATCATCATCCAGCATTGACAGGAAGACCCCGGCGACGGGGGTTCCACTGGCAACGGCCGAGTCGGCTGGCCTGATCGCATCACCGTACCCGCGTAGCTCAGCCGGTAGAGCGCCAGGCGTAATGACCCTGGAGGCCGCAGGTTCGATCCCTGTCGTGGGTGCCATCTATGGACGGTCGGCAGCAGGTAGGAGCGGGTGTCGGAAAAGGCTGATCCGGCCCGTCGCCGTCCACCAGTTTGCGCGGGTAGCTCAGTCGGTAGAGCGCCAGGGCCTTAGGGAGTCCTGCGGTCGGTGGTTCGAGCCCACCCCCGCGCACCAACGTCCACGTAGCTCAGTCGGCAGAGAGCCAGGCGTAATGACCCTGGAGGCCGCAGGTTCGACCCCTGCCGTGGACACCATTTTCTGCGCGGGTAGCTCAGTCGGCAGAGCACCGGCTGGCCGCCACGGTCAGGCCGGAGGCCGGAGGTTCGACCCCTCCCCCGCGCGCCATCTTTCCCCTGGAAGCTCAGCAAGGTCAGAGCGCCTGCTCGGGAACACAGTGTCCGCTGGTGAGCGCAACACCATCGGCGCTGCCCGTGGCGCGGCCAGAGGACGACGGGCGGTGGCGTACGACGCTTCCCCGAGAGCCCGAGGCCGCGTGATCCGCAGGAGGGCGGCGGTTCGATTCCTCCCCAGGGGGCCATTCACCACACCCAGGAGTCCATCATGGACAAGCTCTATGTCGTCGTCGACGCATCCCTCCCCACCGGCCTCAAGATCGCGCAGGCGTGCCACGCCATGCGCGCCTTCCATTGACGAGCACCCGGCCATCGAACAGCGCTGGTTCGAGGCGTCGAACAACTTGGTGGTGCTGGAGCACCCCGACCTGACCAGCCTCGCCGCCGAGCTGCAAGCCCACGGCCTGCGGGTCGCGCTGTTCCACGAGCCCGATCTGGATGACCAGCTCACCGCGCTGAGCGCCGAGCCCGCCGCTTGGCGGCGACTGTCGAACGTCCGGCTGGCCAGGTAGCCTACGAGGGCACCGACCGCTCGGTCAGGACCTTCCAGCCGTAGCTCACGCGCCGCACCAGGACCGCTCGCTTGCCGACGTTGCCCAGCAGCCTGAGCTGGACGACGAGCGCCTGGTCGGCATCGTCCCCATCAGCCACGACGATGTTGGCCCATTCGTAGTCGTACCGCATCCGGCCTCCACAGGCTCTATCGTCAGCATGGCAGGGAAACTGGAGGCTGTCTGCGGCCAGGACGAAACGTGACAGGCGGACCCGGCAGGACTCGAACCTGCGACCCTCGGCTTAGAAGGCCGGTGCTCCATCCATCTGAGCTACGGGTCCATTATCCTTCCGGCAAAATGCCGGTGGAGACCATCCCCGGCCGCAGGCTCACGCATCCAGCCTCGGGCGCCCTTCGGCGCCCCCGGCGGGCCAGTCCGGCTCTCCGTGGTATGAGCACGGCGGCTGGTTCGGCTCCGAGAGGCCAGGCCCTTTGCGCTGCCTACGGCCACCCGCGCTCGGACGCGGGCTGGGATGGTTGATGGTGGGCACAGCAGGAGTCGAACCTGCGACCTGCGGTGTGTGGGACCGCCGCTCTCCCGGTTGAGCTATGCGCCCTCTGTCGGAGGCGGGACCGTGGGAGACAGGAACCGATCCTCGACTCGAACGGCCCCCTCCGTGCAGTCCATGACGATGACCCCGAGCCTCCCGGCCTCACGCTCGAAGTCGTCTGCCTGGCTCTCGTCCTTCAAGGTGACGACAGCCGAGCTGCCGTTCAGCATGGCCTCGTTGACGTCCAACGCCGCCGGGAAGGTAATGGCCATCCAGTGCTTCAACGCATGGAGGAAGCGCACCCTGTTGACGAGAAAGACGGCGCGATTCGAGATCGCTACCGAGCGCTCGGCGCTCACGGGGAGTCCTCCGCGCGCTCGCTTGTCGACGTTGCCCAGCCGCCTTTCAGGATGGCCCGCAGCCGGTCGGGCGCGGTGAGGACGATGGCCTGGTTGTAGGCCACGACGCACGCCTTGGCCCTGCTGTCGAAGCCCTCGGTCCCGTTGATCTCCATGCAGGTCGGGACGTCGAAGCCGCGCACGAAGAAGCGGATCGCTCGCCAGAGCCCGCGCTCGTCCGGCCGGGCCTCGCGGCCGATCCAGACCGGGAAGCCGACCTGGGCGCTGATCGCTTCTTCGAGCGCCGTCAGGCTGGGCTGGCTGTCCAGGTCGAGCGCGAAGCGGCTGGGGCTGTCGTAGGCCGGGGGCTGGAAGCACAGCCCGCCGCTGTCTGCCAGCGGTTCGGCGCGCGTGGCCACGACGATATGCTGGCCCTTGTTGTTGTGGGCCGTAGACAGCAGGACGTGACGCAAGCCCTGGCGCCAGAGGATCGTCCCTGGCTCCAGCCTGGAAGCCAAGTCGCCCGAGAGAGGCAGGCCGTTCTTTCCAGGGGGGACGGTCTCGATGGGATCGTGGGTGGTCATTGGATTGTGTCTCCGTGGGTGGAAGGGGTCGGTGCGGACGCCTAACACGGACAGGGGGTGGTGGGCGAGGCCGGGATCGAACCGACGACGGCCAGCATGTCGGGCTGGTGCTCTACCTGGCTGAGCTACTCGCCCCCTGGATGGTGGAGCCAACGGGACTCGAACCCGCGACCTCGGCGTTGCGAACGCCGCGCTCTCCCGGCTGAGCTATGGCCCCTTGTTTCATTTTCAGGCCCGATCCTTTAATAGCGTTCTGCGTATTGAAGAATCATTGAATAGTGGAGCGAGAGACGGGAATCGAACCCGCGACCGGCGACTTGGAAGGCCGCTGCTCTACCTGGCTGAGCTACTCTCGCGTCGAAGCCGTGGAGCCCGCGACAGGACTCGAACCTGCGACCAGCCCCTTACAAGGAGGCAGCTCTACCGGCTGAGCTACACGGGCACACGATGGATGGAGCTGCCAGCCGGGATCGAACCGGCGACCTGCGACTTACCATGCCGCTGCTCTACCGAACTGAGCTATGGCAGCGAGGAATGGAGCTGACGGGGGGAGTCGAACCCCCGACCTGCGATTTACGAAACCGCTGCTCTGCCGACTGAGCTACGCCAGCAATGGGTGGTGGAGCCAGCGGGACTCGAACCCGCGACACCCGCGCTGCCAGCGCGGTGCTCTCCCGAGACTGAGCTATGGCCCCAAAGGGGTATCACCAGGGGCCGGTACACGGGGCTGCGGGCCGTCGCCAGCTCGCTCAGGTGGCCCGACCTCCTTTAGCTGCCGTGCCAGCTCCCGTGGCCAGGGCGACGTGGGTTCGCGCTGGCCCGACTTTGGACCTCTCGTGCCCCTGGTGAAAGTGATGGTGGAGGCGACCGGGATCGAACCGGCGACGTCTTGCTTGCAAGGCAAGTGCTCTCCCGAACTGAGCTACGCCCCCAGGAATGGAGCGTGTGAAGGGGATCGAACCCTCGACCTTCGGAGTGGCACTCCGGCGCTCTACCGACTGAGCTACACACGCAGGAATGGGGTAATGGGTGGCCGAAACGAGGTAACGAGCGCATCCCGTTACCCCCTTTCGGTGAGGAGTGATGGTTGCGGGGGCGGGAATCGAACACCGCCACCGGGCTTGCGCCGCCACGGGGGTATGAACCCCGCTGGCCCACCAGGGCCCGTCCCCGCTACAGGACGAAGAAGGTGGTCGGGCAGGCCGGACTCGAACCGGCGACCTCCTGGCCCCCAGCCAGGCGCGCTACCAGGCTGCGCTACTGCCCGAGAGACCTGAACGGGTAGAACCCGAATCGCAGAACGAAAGCCCAGCGACGTCCCTCTGGTGGCCAAGATCCCCAATCAGGGTCACTTCCAGGGTCACAGGTCAAGGTGAAGGATGATGGTGGCGGCGGCCGGGATCGAACCGGCGACCTGACGGGTATGGGCCGACTGCTCTACCAAGGCTGAGCTACACCGCCACGGTGAAATGGTCCGGGTGGCCGGACTCGAACCGGCGACCTCCGCGTCCCGAACGCGGCGCGCTACCAGTCTGCGCTACACCCGGATG
>Ga0180434_10008670_pt1 | contig 11187 bp, 15 predicted proteins | sample SS_ome_7_FD_132453 | JGI IMG/M metagenome (GOLD analysis project Ga0180434, IMG submission 132453) | Hypersaline lake sediment archaeal communities from the Salton Sea, California, USA - SS_1_D_2 metaG | ecosystem: Environmental > Aquatic > Non-marine Saline and Alkaline > Hypersaline >... | reverse complement strand
CGCCTCGGCAAACTGCTCGGGCGAGAGATCGATGTCGCGAAGGATCGACCGCAACAGCGGGCGAGCAATATCCCGGCCGGGATGGTGCGGAACGGTCGTGGTCCTTCCATCGGGATGCCGGTAGAAGACGTGGCTGCCTTTCTGCCGGGTTGCCGCAAACCCAAGCTTCATAAGCACGCGATCCATCGTCCGCGCATCAACGATCGGCAGCCGGGTCATGATTCGACCGTGATCTGCTGGATGCCGACGAACGGCTCGACCTCCACGGGTTCGCCCTGGGCCTGCCGCTCTTCGAGGATCAGGGCAATCACTTCGCGGAGATTCCGCTGAAGTTCGTCCAGCGTCGCGCCCTGGCTATGGCCGCCCGGCAGACCCGGCACCGTGCCGACGTAGAGCTGCGTTGCCGGGTCGAATTCCACATAGGCTGTAAATGTGTGGCTCACCGCTGTCTCCCCGTACCGTGAGTTCGCTACCATTACCCTCATTGTCGGCACGGGAGGCCGACGCTGTCAAGACGCCCCCCATTGCCAAACGTCGCCGGGTGGCGGATAATGCGCGTTTCGATGGAGCGACCCGTCGACCGCCGACCTTGAAACCAAACCCGCAGCCAAAGGATTGCCTCGTGACCGACGTTGCGACCGAACACGTGCTTGTCGTGCCGACCGAACTATTCCATCAATTGGGCCACTTCCAGGGCTTTTGCAAGGAGGTCGACCGCTACCTCGACACGCTACTGAACCCGGAGCACACCAGCTACCGCCCTCGGGCGGAGGTCGAGGCCGACCCGGGCTTCAAGCAGTTGATCCCCTACGTCCTCTTCCGCCATACCGACGCCGACGGCCGGCAAACCGTCTTCCAGTACACCCGGGGCTGTGGCCAGGGCGAAGGCCGGCTGCACCGAAAACACAGCGTCGGCATCGGTGGGCATATCTCCTCGACCGACGCGGCATGCACGAACGGGTGCCCCTACGAAGAGGGGATGCGCCGGGAACTGGACGAGGAGGTGGCCATCAACGCGCCCTACCGGTCGCAGTGTGTCGGGCTGATCAACGACGACCAGACCGAGGTCGGCAGTGTCCACTTGGGCGTGGTTTACCTGTTCGACGTTGAACAGCCCGCCGTCGAACCCCGCGAGAGCGAGATCATCGAGTGCGGATTCCGGCCGATCGACGAGGTTCTGGCCGACCTCGACGGGTTCGAGACCTGGTCGCAGATCTGCCTTCGGGCGTTGTTCGGCGGGTGCCGGTGTTGCTGAGCGGCCGTGTTCATAGTTGGCGTTCAGGCGGTCTCGTTTCCACCCCGGTGCGATGCGCCGCCAAACGGCAGCCCCACCTTGGCATTGCCCGGCCGCGCGCGTACCATTGATTGAGAGCGTTTTCCGACCCCAAACCCTTTCCAGCAGGGAGAATCCGAATTATGGCAATCACGCTGACCGAATCCGCAGCCAACGAAATCAAACGCTTCATGGAAACCCAGAAGGTCGAGGAGGACTCCGTCCTGCGGATGGGCGTCACCGGCGGGGGGTGTGCCGGCCTGCAATATTCGCTAGGCTTCCACGCCGACTACGACCCGGCGCTCGACGCCCGATACGAGCAGCACGGCGTACCGGTGGTTGCCCGCAAGAAGATGGCCCTGTACCTCGACGGCACGACGATCGACTTCCAGGACGGCCCGATGGGTCGCGGCTTCGCCATCGAGAACCCCAACGCCCCCAAGGGCGGCGGCTGCCCGGGCTGCGGCGGGCACTGAGTCGGGGCCGCGAAGAAGCCTGGGCTCAGCGGTAGCAAGAAGGACAGGATGACTGAGAAATGCCGGAGATTTGCAGATTCCTTGGCATCGTGATAACGATGTACTTCGACGAGCACAATCCACCGCATTTCCATGTGAGGTACAACGAGTATCGAGCGTCCGTGGAGATACAGACGCTTAACGTGATCGCCGGGGCGATTCCAGCAAGGGTCCGCGGTTTGGTTGAGGAGTGGGCCGAACTGCACCAGCAGGAACTCCTGGAAATGTGGGAGTCTCAAGATTTCCACAAAGTCGAACCCTTGGTCTAGTTGAGGACGGCGTCATGCAATGCGTCTACCTCGAAGAAGCGAAGTACCTTGGCGGTTTCCGAATCTTCGTCCGATTCAACGACGGGAAATCCGGAGAAGTGGATCTCAAGGACACGGTATACAAGCACGCTGCCGCGTCTCCGCTACGAGAGCCCGAGGCATTCTCCCGGTTCTACCTGGATTCATGGCCCACACTTGCCTGGGAGTGTGGGTTCGATGTGGCGCCCGAGGCGCTCTATGAGAAGTGCAAGTCCGGCAGCGGCCCTGGGCGGCCGTGAACGGGGCGCCGGGTGCCGCTGGCCGCGTGGCAGCCAGTGTTGCCTGCCGAGAGCAAGTGAAGTCGCCGTAGCATGCACACGTGGTCACCGTTCCGTCCCGCCTTTGCCGATGACCCGCCGCAATTGCTCGACAGGCGACGGTCGCCCCCGTTAGGCTAGCGTAACGCGCTGCTCTCCTTTCCACCCTACGAGATACACCATGGACCTGTTTGAAGCCATCGGGCAACGCCATAGCTACCGCGGCCCGTTCACCGACGTACCGGTGCCGCGAACGGATCTCGAAAAAATCGTGCGGGCCGGCATCCAGGCACCGTCGGCCAAGAACGAACAGGTCGCTTCCTTCGTGATCGTCGACGACCCGGACACATTGCGGGAACTGGCGGCGATCGTCGATCGGCCGACCTGCGAATCGGCCAAAGCGGTGATCGTTTGCGTGGTCGATCCGCGGCCGGTCCTGGGCGACATCTCGTTCGCGGCGGAAGATTGCGCGGCGTCGGTCGAAAACATGCTGCTGGCGATCACCGCGTTGGGCTACGCCACCGTCTGGCTCGACGGCGTTATTCGGTTCGACCAGAAGGCCGCGCGGATCGGTCGGCTGCTGGGCGTGCCGGAGAACCTCGACGTGCGAATCCTGCTGCCCGTCGGTGTGCCGGCGGAGCAGGGACGGCAGAAAGAGAAGCTGCCGTTTGCGCGCCGGGCGTGGTTCGGTCGTTACGGCGGTAGTTCGTAGTTGCCGCCGGAAAGCCGGACGCCGCGCAAGAAGAACGCTCCGGAACGTTGTGCCCGGAGCGCTGGGAGTTTGTCAAGCAAGCGGCAAGGAGCGGCGGTGGCGCGAACTACTTCTTCTTGGCGCCGGTCTCTTCGCCTTCTTCCTTCTTCTTCTTTTTCTTCTTCATCGACAGCTTGTAGACGCGGACCTTCGGCAGCGCCAGGGGGCTGTCGCCTTCGTGCCACCGGTCGGCCGCTTTGAGGCGTCGGATACGTTCATCCCGGGTCAGTACGCTACGGGCGCGAACCAGCCCGCGCTGCACGCGAAGGCTTTTGTCCATACTCATCGGTCAATCTCCTGGCACGTTCCATGGTAGTCATCGTCCGATCGGGGGCAAACCGAGCGATCGATCCCCCACGAACGGTTGCGTTTGGCAGGCCTATAAACCCCACAGTTTACACTGCGAAGGCGAACCCTGCAACCGCCCCCGGCGGAGAATCTCCTCGCCCCAATTGCCCGACCGAGTATCTTCCGCGACCGACAGCGACAACGGGACTACTTAGGTATCCTAACGAGAGGGGCAGTCGCCTCGCCGCCAACCGGTTTTTGCCGGTCGTTCCCTATCGCGCTCGGAGCCGGTCCCTTTTTTGTCAGGCATTCTTCGCCTGGCCCGCCCGGGGGGGCTTTGGCTGCTTTTCCGGCTGGTCCTCGTCTTCCACGCCTCGGATCATCGCCAGGAAGGCCTCCATCGACCGGCAGCGTTTGCTGGGGTCTGCCTCAAGACAAGAGTGGATGGCTTTGGCCAGAGTGGGATTGATCTGGGGGCGGAGTTCGCGGATGTCGTGCGGCGGCATCGTATCGTGCCGCATGGCAGCCATGCCCGTCTCGCCGGAGAACCAGGGCAACTGGCCGGTGCAGACTTCGTAGGCCGTTACGCCGAAGGCGAAGACGTCTAGCCGCTTGTCGGTCGGTTTGCGGCGGACGACCTCGGGGGCCATGTAGTTGGGCGTTCCGGTGCGGATGCCGGGCTGGAGAAATGGCGGTTTGGCCGGCACGCTCAGCCCGAAATCGATCAGTTTCACCCGGGGCTTCTCGTCGGTGATCATGAAGTTCCGCGGGCAGATATCCCGGTGGATGAACCCGGCTGAATGGACGGCGACCAGCGCTTCGGCGGCTTGGCGAATGAAGCGCAAGCGGTTGCCCTCCAGTCTGGGGCTGCGTTCGGTCAGCAGCGAGTTCAGGCCGGCCCCTTCGATGAACTCCATGACGACGAATTGCTCGGCGTTGATGGTTATCCCATGTTCGAGCGTTCGCACGATATGAGGGTGGGCGAACAATAGGGCGATTTCGCCTTCGCGCGGCTTCTTCAACCCTCGGAATCGGGACTCGAATGCGGCGGTCTTCTTCTTATCGAGGATCTTCAGGCCCACGATCTGGTCGTTAGTCAGATCCCGGGCCATGTAGAAGATCGACATCGTGCCGGAAATCGCTTTCCGCTGCAGGGCGAAGCGTTTCGCGACATCGACCCGCCGCAGGGGCAGCAGCGCCATGATTTGATCGAGGAGTTTCACGGTCCGGTCTCGCTGGGATAACTGCGAACCACGCAAGGTAGCGCCAAAACGTTTATGGCAGCGGTACGGCGCTTCGCCCCAGAACCAGCGCTGAACAGCGCGAATATCTCGGCAAAAGGCCGAGTGGAGATTCCTTGACGGTTCCCCCCCTTCATTTGCCGCAATAGTCGATTGCCCGGGCAATCTCGCTTTTCAGGTCCGCTCGGCGCACGATTCGGTCGATGAATCCGTGTTCGAGCAGAAACTCGCTTGTCTGAAATCCCTTCGGCAGTTCGATACGAATGGTCGCCTTGATCGTCCGCGGTCCGGCGAAGCCGATCAGCGCTTTCGGCTCGGCGAAGACCACATCGCCAAGCGAGGCAAAGCTAGCTGCCACGCCGCCCATCGTCGGGTTCGTCAGGACCGAAATGAACAACCCACCGGCCGAATCGAACCGCGCCAACGCCGCGGAAACCTTCGCCATCTGCATCAAGGAGAGCATTCCCTCGTGCATCCGGGCACCACCGCCGGAGCCGGAAACGATGATCAAGGGAAGCTGCTGCTCGGTGGCCCGCTCGATGGTGCGCGTCAGCTTCTCGCCGACCACCGAACCCATGCTCCCCATGATGAAGGCCGAGTCGGTCACGCCAAAGGCGACGCGCCGCGCCCGGATCATCCCGGTGCCGACAATGGCCGCATCGTTGAGCCCTGTGCGGCGTTGTTCCTCTTCCAATCGCTCAGCATACGATTTCTTATCGAAGAAGTCCAGAGGGTCCGTCGGGAGCAGATTGTCGTCCCACTGCTCGAACGTGCCTTCGTCGAAAAGCTGCGACACCCTCTCTCGGGCGGGTACGTACCAGTGGTAGTCGCATTCCGGGCAAACGCCGAGCCGTTTCTCGGCTTCCTTGCGGAAAATCGTCTCCTGACACCCGGGGCACCGCTTCCAGAGCCCTTCGGGGACGCCCCGCTTGACGCGCTTCATCATGCTCTTCCACTTGTTCGAATCGAGATTGGAGCCAGCCATGTCGTTTATCCTTGGTTCGCCATGGAATTATTCCCCGGTAAGTCACGTGCTTTGGGCCAGGACGTTGACCGGCTCGATTTCCAGCACCTCCCAGCCCCCGTGGATATTCACAAGTTTCCAGAGATCGCCCAGTTCATCCTGGTGGATGTAGCGGCGGATCAGGCTGGCCAGCGGCTCCGGAGCGACCAATGCGATGACGCCTTCCCGGTGACGCTTGAGCAACTTGTTCAGGTCAATACGGATGCGCTCCTCGGCCTCGCTGAGCATTTCGCCTTCGGGCGGGCGGACGTTCTCGGGCTGCTCCTGCCACTGGCGGTAGACCTTCGGCTGCTTGCGCCGTACGTCTTCGACGAGCATCCCCTGCCACAGCCCATGGTCGAGATTCTCCAGCCGCTCCAGCACTTTCAGCTTCACCCCCAAATGTTTGGCGACCACGCCGGCCGTCTGCGAGGCGGCCTCGGAGGGGGAGGTATAGACCACTTCGATACCCAGCGCTGCGAGCTGGTCGGTGGCTTGCACCACCTCCACATTGCCCTGGGCGTTCAGCGGGACATCCAAGGTGCCTTGGATCCGCTGCTGCTGGTCGTAATCGGTCGATCCGGGACGAATAAGCACAATCTGGAGCATTGAAGCCACCCGTTAACCTCCAAAAGACGTTGCCAATGCCGTTATCTCTCGGATAAAACGAGCATAGTCCGGTTGGGAAAACAAAGCTGAGCCAATAACGAACATATCGATTCCTGCCTTCGCGCAGCGACCCACTGTCTCGCGATTGAGCCCGCCGTCGATCGATAAAAGCAATTCCGGCGTCTCGGCCCGGAGGCGGCGGACCTTCTCGAGCACTTCCGGCTGAAACGCCTGGCCGCCGAAGCCGGGCATCACACTCATGATCAGCACATAGTCGCACAAGTCAAGTGATCCGGCCAGGCAGCCCAGGTCCGTCGGGGGGTTTATGGCTAGGCCGGCGGCCGCTCCGGAACGGCGGATTTCCTCGAGCAGCGCCCCGGGTTCCGGCACGGCCTCGATGTGGAAACTGATCAAATCGGCCCCTGCATCGCGGAATCGCTGGGCATAGCGGGCTGGGTCCGAGATCATCAGGTGGACGTCCAAGGGTAGATCGGTCACGCGGCGGACCGCCTCGACGATCGGCACGCCGATCGAGATATTCGGAACAAAGTGCCCATCCATCACGTCGAGGTGCAGGATGCGTGCCCCGGCCTCCTCCACACGCCGAATCTCCGCCTCCAGGTGCGCAAAATCGCAGGCGAGCAGCGACGGCGCTACCACCGGGGCGTGGGATCGAAGCTCGGCAATCAGCGACGCGGTGGACATACTACCAAACATCCGGAAACGCGGGGGGGTAAGCGGGCGGTAAGCTCAACAGAAATGTTGCGATAGATGTTCGCACCGGTTTCCCCGTGCGCCCAGACAAGTACTTCGATCCCGAGCGATCGCCGTATGCCGCCTCACCTCAGAATCGGCACCTCGGGCGGTGCCGCACAGCGATTGGATGCCCCAAGCAAAACCGTATTGTAACAAGAGCCGACCCGCTCGTCTGCGCTTGTTCGGCCCGTTTCTCGCAAGTCGTTTCCTAGAAAAAGCTTGCGTCGACACATTTACCCCGAGCGGTCCAGCTCCTCGCTCTGCGGCAAATCGTCTAGGCACTCCAGGCCGAACACTTCGAGGAAACGCTTAGTCGGGTGGTATAAGGCCACTTGGCGTCGATCCACCTTCGTCCGCTCGATCCGCAGCAATCCCCGCCGGACCAACTGGGCTAGCACCGCGGCGCTGGGTTTCCCGCGGATCTGGGCGATCTCATCCGCCGTATTCGCCCGCTGATAGGCGACGATTGCCAGTGTGTCGATCGCCGCTTGCGAGAGGCGCGCCTCCCGGGTTTTCCCATAAAACCGGTTCCGCAGCCCGTGAAACTTCTTCCGCAAGGTCATCCGGTAGCCGGTTCCTTGCTCGACGATCCAGTATGGCCGCCCGTCGGCCGAATACCGGGCGTTGAGCCGCTCGATGAGGCCCGGGATCTCGGTCGGATCAACTCCCCGCATCAGATCGGCCGCTCGCCGAGCCGACAACGGCTGATTCTCGCGGTCGCCGACGAAGAGCATTGCCTCGAGGATCGTTTCGGGCGAAATTTCAGAGGCATCGTCCGCCTCGTCGACGAGGTCGTCTTCCTCCAGGTCGACCTGGAAAGGCTGCTCGGCAGTTGCCAAAGTCGGCTGACCGGCCGGCTGCCCTTCGGGTTCGTTGGAATCGGGGGCCTCCTCCACGGAGGGTTCCGCACCGACCACCTCCGCAAACGCCTCGGCCAACGCCTCCAGCGAAAAGGGCTTCTCGTCCGCGGGTTCTGGGGTGGGAGCAACCGGATCGACCATACCTGTCACTATACGGCTTGCGGTCCCGCCGGGTCAACGCCGGCTATTCCCAGCGCTTGCCGACCTCGCGCCGCATGAAGGCCAGGGCGTCGGTGGCCAATTGCACTTCGCTCTGGTACATCCGCCGCCAGATCTTCGTGGCGGCCGAAAGCCGCTCCAAGGCCAAACCGAACGCCTCGACGACCATTGTGCCGTCGTAGCCGATCTCGTGGAGCGTGTCGAATGTCTCGGCCCAGCGGACATTACCCGTCCCGGGTGTGCTACGGTCGTTCTCCGAAATATGCACGTGCGCCAGCAGGCCCTTTAATGCGCGGATCGCCTCGGCCGTGCTCTTTTCTTCGATGTGCGAGTGGAACGTATCATACATCATCTTGCAGCGGGGATGGCCGACATCGCGGCAGAATCGCGCACCGTCGGCCGCCGTGTTCAGCAAGTAACACTCGAACCGGTTGAGATACTCCAGGGCGAGTGTCACGTTGCACGTCTCGGCGTATTCGGCGACCTCGCGCATGCTGTCGACCGCCCAGCGCCATTCGTCCTCGGTCGGCCCCGAGCCGGTGAAGTGGCCCAAGGCCGAATGGAACGGGCCGCCGAGCAGTTCGCATCCCGCTGCCTGGCAGCACTCCACTGCCCGCTTGTTGTTCTCAACGCCCCGCTTGCGGGCCGCCGCGTCGGGGCTCATCGGGTTGTCGTCCGCGCCGCGAACGGTCACGCCCGTTCGGGCCAATCCGGCGTTGTCCAGGTGCTTACCCCACGCCGCGTACTTGTCCACGTCCAATTCGTAAACCGGCACCTCGACCAGGTCAAAGCCGAGTTCCTTGGTCTGCGTCAATAACGGCAACACTTCTTCAGAAAGGGCATCCACCCACAAAAGCAGGTTCAAGCCATAACGCATGAGATTCTCCTTGAAAGCGGGTTATCGGGGGTATTAGCAGTCAACGGATCAGCAGTCCTTGGTCATTACCCATGCACCCACACTTCCCTCTTCCCAATCACCATAAGCTGACCGCTGATCGCTGCCCCACTCACCGAACCGGGATCCCTTCGAGCAACTCCTCGTAGCGGCGACGCACCATGGGTCGTCCTTGGGCAAATACCTCAACAATTTCCTCGGGCAGGCCGGGAAGCTTCACCCGCCGCATCACCTGGTTCATCCGTTCCAACAGCCTGCCATTTTCCTGGTAGTCGGACAAGATGCGTGCCTCGCGAAACAATGCGATCATACCAGAGAGCCGGTCGGTCGACTGGGCGGCAATCCGGTTGACAACCGCTTGCAGCCGGTGCGGGTCGACCGATTCGAGCAGCTCGTAGTATCGCTGAAGCTCGCGGGGATGCCTCTCGACCAGTACGGCGTCCAACAGCACCTCGACCAACAGGTGCCCAAGGAAGCTTGCCTGAAACCCCGGCCCGATGCCGAGCGCTTCGCGGGCCAGCGCCGTTATCGCGATTGTCGTTTCGACGAACGCGGGGGTTGCGTGGAACCGGGCGTCGTCGAGCAGGTGCTGGCGGATCCCGCCGGCGATCGCGGTGGTAATCGGATCGGCATCGACGCAAAACGGCTCGACTAGCTTCAGTCGCAGCCGGACCCGACGGTCGACCACCGTCAGCCAGTCCGGGATGCCCGTCGCGGCCGCGAAGTACGGCCGGTCCAGGAAGGGCAGGGCGTGGGCGAAATAGTTCATCCGACAATCAAATCCAACCTCGCTAACTCTCCCCAAGGCGGCGCAACTCCTCGGGCATCTCCGGCGTCGCGCCGGCTTGGGTGCAAACATAGGCCGCTACCCGGGCGGCATGGGCGTTGATCGTTTCCAGATCCAACCCCCGAAGCAGCCCCATCGCCAACACGGCTGCAAAGGCGTCGCCGGCGCCGACCGTGTCGGCCACCTCGACTTCGGCGCCCGGCTGCGTCGCGCGGACGTCGCGTCCGACGAGTTCCGAGCCGTCGGCCCCCTTGGTCAACGCGATCGCCTGAAGGGCGTAGCGGTCGATCAGGGTGTGCATGACCGCATGGAGGTCGCCTTCGATCAGAAGCAACTCAGCCACCACCGGCAGTTCCTCGTCGTTGATCTTCAACACATTGGCCTGCTCGAGCGACTCCTGGATGATTTCCGTAGTGTAATAGTGCTGACGCAGGTTAATGTCGAATATCCGCAGGCAGCGCTCCGAGGTCGCTTCGAGGAAGCGGTTGATCGTATTGTGCGACATCGACGACCGCTGGGCCAGCGAGCCGAAACAGACCCCGTCGGCCCGCAGGGCCAACTCCTCCAGCCCCGGCAAGACTGGGATATGATCCCAGGCCACATCCTCGTGGATGATGTAGTCGGGCTTGCCGTCGCCGTCGACCGCGATCGAGACGGTGCCGGTGGGCCGATGCGGGTCGACGGCCACGAACTGCCGGTCGAGCCCGAGCCGGTCGAGCCGCTCGAGGATTTCCCGCCCCAGGTCGTCGTCACCGACGCAACTGACCACCCGGGCGTCGGCCCCAAACTGCTTCGCATGATACGCAAAATTGGTCGGCGCCCCGCCGAACTGCTTTCCCTCGGGCAGCAGGTCCCAAAGCACTTCGCCCAAGCCGATCACCAGCGGTCGTTCGTTGTCAGGCATGCATGGTTCCTCTTGTTCTATGCTTCGGCAATCTCCAGCCAGCGGCCCTCGCGGGCACTCTGCAACACGGCGTCGCAGACGCGCTGCGTCCGCAGGGCGGTCCGCATCGACGGCTCGAACGCCGGCCCGCCCTCCAGACCGGCCAGGAAATCGGCGAAGCTGTTGATGAACGTGTGCTCGTAGCCGATCGTGCAGCCGGGCACCCAGTAGTTCTTCATGTACGGATGTTCGAAATTGGTCACGTGGATCCGCTGCCAGCCGGTCAGGTGGTCCTCGATCTTCCGGCCCGACTCCGGATCGGCGTAGCGGAAGAACTCGAGGATGTGCGGGTCTTCCAGGTCGAAGTACAACGCGCCCCGCTCGCCGTTCATCTCCATCGTGCTGTAGTTCTTGCGTCCCCGGGCGTAGCGGGTGCTCTCGAAGGTGCCGATCGAGCCGTTGGCGAACAAGGCCAGGAACATGCAGGCATCGTCGATGTCGACCTTCTCCACCGCGCCCGTCTCGGCGTGCTTCCGCTCCTTGATGAACGTCTCGGCGTGGGCCACCACCCGCCGGATCGGGCCGTTGAGCCACTCGGCCGT
>Ga0180434_10008669_pt1 | contig 11187 bp, 6 predicted proteins | sample SS_ome_7_FD_132453 | JGI IMG/M metagenome (GOLD analysis project Ga0180434, IMG submission 132453) | Hypersaline lake sediment archaeal communities from the Salton Sea, California, USA - SS_1_D_2 metaG | ecosystem: Environmental > Aquatic > Non-marine Saline and Alkaline > Hypersaline > Sediment... | reverse complement strand
GGTGGCCTACATGCCGCAGACGGGCGAGTTCGCTGTGGCGCGGTCTCGATACGTCATCCCACCCTTTCCGGGAAAGACCATCCAGGAACTCGCCATCATCGACAGTGCAGGCAGTGTGAACCACACCCGGGAGATCAAGGATGCCAGTGCTGTCGCCGTGAACCACAAGACGGGCCGCATCTATGTCGCCACCTCATCCGGATCGGTGGTGGAGCTCTCCAGCAGTGCAAAGATCCTGGCCAGCCGATCCTACGGTTCCCATGATTTCACGGGCATCGATATCTGGGACGACCAGAACGTATCCCTGGAAACCACCGGCGAACGAGGTGCGCTGGTGGAAATCGAGCTTAAATTTTTCGAGTCGCAGGCGATGCCGTATGCAGCGGCCCTTTCGCTGGGCGAGCGGCCCGGCCTCGCTTTTGGTCCGGGCAATGTCCTGAACCTCACGCCGGATCCCCTGTTCTTTCTCACTGCGGCCGGGGCGCTGCCGTTCTGGACGACCGGATTCGCCGGAACGACCGACAGCACGGGGGGGGCGGAAGCCGAGTTCTACATCCCCTGGGGTCTCCCTGTCGGCACCTGCATGTACGTGGGGGCGGCTGCTGTCAACGCCGCGTTTCCGGACAACCTGGACGTGGGCAACGTGGAATGTATCCAGGTGAGGTGACGGAGCAAGGGGGAGGAGGAGATCGAAACCGGACACCCCTTCCCACCCTATCTGCCCGTCGATATAGTGGAAGAAACGAACCAGGAAGGCAGGACATTGATCAGCCATGAAGGACCGTGACGAACAGAGCGACTCCATCGTCATTGCCGATTTCCTGACCCGGTACGTGGAGGACGAGGCAAGGGGAGAGGTGCAGACCCTGGCCCGGTACCAGGCCCTGTATCCGGGGTTCGAGGAGGCCGTGGCGCGGGAGTTCCTCGACCTGGAGGACCGGCGCCGGACCCGGGGAGCTGGGGCGGAGGACGAGCGCAGAGTGGGCCACTACCGCCTGCTCCACCCACTGGGCCGCGGGGGCCAGGGCGAGGTGCACCTGGCCGAGGACGTGCGGCTGAAGCGGAAGGTGGCCCTGAAGGTGATCCGGGGCTGGGACCGGGACCGGATCCACCGGCTCCGGCGGGAGGCAGAGGCCGCCTCCCGCCTCCAGCACCCGGGCATCTGTGTCGTCCACGACGTGGGCGAGGAGGAGGGCCTCCACTACATCGCCATGCAGTACGTGGAGGGGCAGTCCCTGGAGGAGGCGATTGCCGAAGCCCGGGAGGAGGGGGGCGAGATCGCGGATCCGGTCCGGCTCCTGGAGAAGGTGGCGCGGGCATTGCACGTCGCCCACGAGGTAGGTCTCGTCCACCGCGACGTGAAACCCGGCAACATCCTGGTCACCCCCGAGGGGAAACCCGTGCTCCTGGACTTCGGCATCGTCCTGGACACCGAGGGCGAAGGCCCGACCCTGACGGGGACCGGACAGATGGCGGGCACCCCCGCGTACCTCGCCCCCGAGCAGCTGGCCGAGCCGCCTGTCCTCCTGGACCGGCGGGCCGATGTGTACGGCCTGGGGATCACGCTGTACGAGTGCCTCACGCTGCGCCGCCCGTTCGAGGCACCCACCCGTGACCGGCTGTACAACAAGATCCTGACCGCCCCGGTGCTGGACCCGCGCCCCTACAATCCCAGGATTACCCGGGATCTGAAGGCGGTGCTGGAGACGGCGATGGACAAGGACCCTGATCGGCGGTATCAGACGGCGCTGGACATGGCCGAGGATCTGCGCCGGATCCAGATGTTCGAACCGGTGCGCGCCCGGCCGGCCGGGCCGGGACTCCGGCTGCGGCGGTGGGCGCGGCGGAACCGGGCGCTGGCCGGAGCGCTCCTCGGGATATTCCTGGCCCTGGTGGCCGGCCTCGGGGTGAGCCTCCACTTCCTGGTCGAGAGCAACCGGGACCGCCGGCTCGCCGAGACCAACTTCCAGCGGGCCGTGAAGGCCGTGGACCGGATGCTCACCGAGGTGGGTCTCTCCGAGGCGCAGCTGGCGGATCTGCCGGAGCTGGACGACACCCGGCGGCGGCTCCTCGAGCGTGCGCTCGCGTTTTACCAGGAGCTCCTGACGGATCCCCGCTCCGGCACCCGGGTCAGGCAGGGGACGGCGAATGCGCATCTCCGCGTGGCATCGATCCATTACCGGCTCGGAAATCTGGAAGCGGCTGAACAGGAGATCCATCATGCCCTGGCCATGTTCCGGGAGCTGGTGGCGGAGCATCCGGAAAACCTCGGATTCCGGTCCGGGCTCGTCGATGCGCTGGGGATGCAGCCGATGATTCTCGCGAGCATCGGCCGGGGCAGGGAGTCGATCGACCTGTACCGGAAGGCGATCGCCAGTGCGCGCGAACTGCTGGAGCGTGCTCCGGGAGTGAAGGAGTACATGTGCCTTCTGGCCCGGTGCCTGGCGAAGTGCGGCCAGCAGCTGTACACGCTCGGGGACCGGAATGCTGCCACTCCGGCCTACCGGGAAGCGATCCGGCTCCTGCAGGGGGTCGCGGACCTGCCGTCGTGCAATTCCGTGGACCGGTTCGAGCTCGCGGTATTCTCGGTCCGCTTTGCCACCATCTCGATCGGATCTCCACATCGAGATGAGGCAAGAAAGCGCCTGGAAGAGGCCCGTGTAGTCCTGCAGAACCTCTTCGAAGCATCTCCCCACGACTCCAGCATCACCCGCTACCTGGCCGAGGCTCACCTCGTGCTGGGCCGGTTCGAGATGGCACGGAGCCTCGAGAAGGCCGACGCGTATTTTCTGGCGGCGATCAAGGGACTGGAGAAGCTGGTGAGCCGGCATCCCCGGCAGTGGGGGGGGCGGCTCGTCCTGGCGAGAAGCCTGCTCTACCGCGCAGACAATCTTCTCATCCGCGGGAAGTTCACCGAGGCGGAGGAGGCGCTGAAAAAGGCCGGCACCCTCTCCCGGGACCTGTCCGCCATGTTGCCTGACAACCCGAATCTCCGGGGGGATCTCACCCGGATCTACTACACCCTCGCGGACTGTCTGAACCGGTGCAATCGAAGGGAAGAAGCGCGGGAGATGGATGAAAGAGCACTGGTCCTGGCGAGAGGAGTCGCCGGAGATCTTGATGACTCCCGGGGCCAGAGGTTGCTCGCAGGCGTCCTGGAGGCGAGCGGGTACCGGATGGCCCGATGGGATGACCCCGCGGGGGGTGAGGAACGTCTCCGGAAGGCCCTCGAGATCCAGGAGAGACTGTTTTCCCAGGAGGAGCCGAGGATCAGCAAGGGGTCGCTGGCCAGGACGCTGGACCACCTCGCCACCGCGTGCGACATGCAGGGCCGGAGCGGCGAGGCGGAGAAGATGTACCGCAGGGCGATCGCGATCCGCCGCGAGCTGGCGGAATCCAGGCCGGACAATGCCGGTATACACTGCGACCTGGGGGCGGTGCTGCACAACCTGGCCTTCTGCCTGAGCAGGCGCGGGGAGCTGGAGGCGGCATGCGATCTTCTGGAGGAGGCCATCGAGGTGCAGCTCGCGGCCCTTGACAGTGAACCGGACCTGAAGAGTGCCAGCCGGTACCTGGCCAAGCACTGCCGGTTCCTGGGCGGGTACCGGCTCCGACTCGGGGACGTGGAGGAAGCGGCTTCGGTGGTCGAGACCGTGGTTCAACTCGAGATCCGGGATGCCCGTCTGCACTACGCACTCGCCGTGGTCCTGGTCGGCTGTGCCTCGGCCTCCGGGGACGCCAAGCGCAAGGAGGATTTCCTCGATCGCGCCGTGCGCTGTTTCATGAAGGCCGTGGACCTCGGATTCCGGGACACGAACCTGATCAAGAAGGACCGCCGGATCTGGGTGCACCTGCGGGGCCGGGAGGAATTCCAGCGGCTAATGAAGCCGCTCCGGTGATGTACGGTGCCAGGACAAAATCGTCGGAATACCCCCCCCTAATCCGCCGATTTTGTCCTGGCACCGTACCACGCCTGCAGGAACCTGTCGGCCACCCGGTCGATGTGGAAGTGTTCCTCCACCCGCTGCCGCCCCAGGCGGGCGAGGGAACGGCGGAGGTCTTCATCGGCGATCAATCTGCGAAGGGCGGGCCCTGCCGGCCCCTCCACCACAATACCGGCAGTGCCCACCACGTGGGGGATGGCGCCGGTGGCGCTGGCGAGAACGGGCAGACCGCAGGCCATGGCCTCGATGAGAACCGCTCCGAAGTACTCCTCCCACACCGGTGTGGACCGGGGGAGATGGAGCAGGATTGCCGCGCGGCCGTACAGGTCCGCCATTGTCTCGTGAGGAACGCCCCCCAGAAAACGCACACGGCTCTCGAGGCCGTATGCGGCCGCCGCCTTCCGGAGTTCCTGATGCATGGGCCCCTTGCCCGCGATCCACCAGGACCACGCACCGGGTGCTTCCCGGAACGCCTCCAGGGCTTCGAGGAGACCCTTGGCTTTCTCCAGGCGGCACACCGTGAGTACGATGTTCTCCCGGCTCCCGTTCTCCCGGGGCCGGAAACGTTCCGTGTCCACCGGGTGGCCGGTGATGACCACGCGCGGGTCCGCCTCGGAAACGAGGCCCAGGGTGGCGAACCTCCGGTGGGCAAGGGGAGTGGTGCAGAGGATGCTCGAGGCGGTGTCCAGCACCTCCCGGGCACGCACCACGGCACCGGTATAGTGGCCGGCCAGTGTGACCGAGGAGCCGCATACCAATCGCAGGCCGTACATCCTGGCCGCCTCCAGGGCCACGAGCGGATAGGCATACAGGGTGGGATCCGACGTCTCCACCACGTCGAACCCTTCCAGCAGGGCCAGCGCCGATCGATACGGACGGATGCCGAAGGATTTTTCCAGACGGTGCGAGAACGGCCCGAAACCCGAGGGCACCGGCTGCACCTGGAGACCTGGATGGACGAAGGGAGTCCTCGCATCCCGGAACACCGTGACATCCGCTTCCCCGAGCGCGACAAGGCGGGCGTAGAGCGCAGCCTGGAGCTCGAACATGGTGCCATGGCGTGCATGCGGGGGGCGGAAGACGGCCACTCGCATCGCCATCCTACCCGGCCTCCACCGGTACCGGCTGGAGCCAGGATCGCCCCTCGCTGGCAGCGGGCGGCGCCACGTCGAGGAGCGCACACAGGGTGGGGCACACGTCCACGAGGGGGGCTTCCTCCACCGCGGTGGATGAGATGCCCGGGCCGTGCACAACCGCGCTTCCCTTCTGCTCCTCCACCCCCGGATCGTACCCGTGCATGCCGAGCACCCGTTCCTCGCGGCGGTGAAAGAAGTCGGGCCTGACGAGAATACCCGGATTCGCGAGCCAGACCCGGTCTCCGTACCGCCGATCTCCGAAGGGGATGCGACGTCGTCGGGCAGTCCGTTCCTCGAGGACGCTGCCGGAGGTCTCGAGGCCGGAGAAGGCCTCTTCCAGGAATCCGTTTGCCCGGGGAGAAAGGGCCCACACCTTGACGGAGGTGGAGTCGCAGAACGCCAGCCAGTCCTGTGCCTCCACCAGGCCATGGCGTTTCGCCGTCCTGTGAAGGGTTCCGAGTGCGTCTACATGTTCGGTCACCTTCACCATGCCGTGGTCCCCGACCACGAGCCACCTCGGTATGCGGCCGGCCTTTTCAAAGGCGGTGTGGATGCGGTGAAGACGTGCGTCGAGATGCGCGCACGCCCGGGCCGTCTCGGGGGCTCGAGGGCCGTGCGCATGGCCCGCCTGATCAGCCCCGGAAAGCAGGCCGAAGTATGCATGCAGGGAGTCCCCTGCACCCCGGACAAGGGCCGCTTCCGTGCTCCTGTCCGATCCGTCCACCTCCGGATACATGAGGTACTTGAAGGGCACTCCCGCCTCGTGCAGCCTGTCGAAGACCGAGGGTGTGCCGAGGGCTCCCGGTTCCTGCACCGGCCGCTCGTCCTCGGTGACGGCGAAGAAGGGGAGCAGGTGCAGGGGAATCCTGGCTGTGGAGGGGTGGCGGGACCAGGCGCGGGCGCGGCCATAGATCCAGGTGCGCAGCCGCGCCTCGAATACCCGGCCCGCGACGCCGGGCAGCCTGTTGGCGATCGCCTGTGCCACCGCCGGCCACCGCTTTCCGGCCAGGAACCGGAAAGGGGATCTTGCCGGATCATGACAGTGCATGGTCCAGTGGCCGGTGACGTCGGCCCACGTGCCGGTGAAGATGGTGGTGCGCTGGGTGAAGCCGGATGCGGTCCGGACCCTGTTCACGGACACTCCCTCCCGGTGCAGCTGCCAGAGAAAAGGGGTGGTCTCCGCATCCAGGTAATCCCACCGGAACGCATCCAGCACCAGGAAGAGAACCGGGTTTTTCATGTCGTGCTCCTGATCAATTCCGACACTCGCTTCGTGTACGTCTCCGGGGTGTCGTTCCACCCGTTGACAGCGAATCGCCACAACGTCACGGCTGCGTGAGCCCGCCCGGCCCAGTCCGCACGGGCATGGCCGGACAGCATCTCCCTTGCCAGCTCCACGCATCGTACATGTGCTTTCTGCAGCGGAGAGCCCCCCATTCCGAGCTGCTCCCGCAGCGTGGGTTTCAGGCCCTTGAGCCGTGACCAGGCCAACGCGTGTGTGGGTCTGGGAATCCCCGTCCGGGAAGAGAGGGCGCCCATTGCCTCTGCAACCCTGACCTGATCTTGCACCACGGCCTTCCATTCCTCCAGCAGCCGCGCAGGAGAGCCCGGATCAGCAGGCGGCGCCTGCCGGAAAGCTTCCCATCTCCGGGCCGCCTCGGCCTGTTGCTCCAGCACGGGGTGGGTGAAATCGCCCCTGTGGTACGAATCCTTCACGATGGAGAGAGCCAGGTGGTTGTCCGTGTACGCCTTGGCAAACTGGTACCGCGCCACCAGCCGATCCAGGGGATCGACCGACGCCAGGTGGGGGAGCATGTACACCTGGCCGGCGATGCGGTTCAGCACCAGGCAGCGCCCCTCCTCCGCATCCACGGTGCGGCCGGCCAGCCTTGCGCGGAGGTTCGCGAGAAATCCCCGGTCCCCTGCGAGGGTGATTCCGGTCCGGGCCAGATCATGGAGAAAGAGGCTGTCCCGGGGGTGGTCCATCACGCGGCGGGAAAGAAGGCCGAACTCCAGGTGGGAGACGAGGCCGAGGTCTCGTGCCGGACGGGTGACCTCGGCGGAGAGGCCGGCCAGACGGGTGCGAAGGCCGGGAGAGGCGTCTTCAGCGGGCACCACCGCCAGATCAATGTCCGACAACAAGAGCGCCCTGTCTTCGATGACCGTGCCGCAGGCCCTCCCGGTGGTGAGGGACCCGGCCAGTACCAGGGCAGCAGCGTCGCGGTCGTACCGCACGGCAGCCACGGCCCGGGAGAGGACCTCCTTGCACACCAGATCCACCGCCGGATGCTGAGCGCAGACGAGGTCATGCTCGGCGCAACCGGCTTCAGGATTGTGAATCTGCATGGTGCATGGGCTCCAGAGTTCGGGGATCGGACACGTCCTGTGCCTGTTGAATCATTTCACTTCCCATCCCGCCAGGCCTCGATGTCACCTCGATGCCCAGGTGCGAATACACCTCGAGCACTTCCGCGGTCTGCCTGTTCACGTGGAAATGCGACCGGGCCCTTTCGAGGCCGGCAGCTCCCATTTTTCGACGTTCCGCGGGCGATAACTTGACGAGGCGGGAAATCGCCTGACCGAGTGCTCTCGCATTCTCCGCCGGCACGAGGATTCCTGTTTCTCCATCCTTCACGATCTCGGGGGTGCCGCACACTGCAGTGGCCACAACGGGAAGGCCTGCGGCCATGGCCTCGGCCACCACCAGGGGGAGGCCTTCGTACCGAGAGGGAAGGACGAATGCGTCTGCAGCCGAGAACACGGGCTTCACGCAGTCCTGCCAGCCGAGAAACCTGACGGGTACCTGGAGGTGCTTCGCTTCCTCCATGAGGGCGGCCTCCTCCGGCCCTTCGCCCACCACCAGCAGGTCGGGTCTCGGCGCTTCCATCCGGGCAAGGGCTGCGAGCAGGACATCCACCCCTTTGACCCGGGTCAACCGGCCCACGAACAGCAGCACGAACGTCTCCTCCGGGATGTTCAGGCTCCGGCGAAACCGGCGGCCGACCTCGGGATCGGCGGAGAATGCGTCCGGATCAATGCCGTTGCGGATCGCCTGCACACATCCGGGAAGGAGGGGATACTCTTTCACCAGGTCCTGTCGTAGATCTTCGGACACGGTGAGGATGCGGTCGGGAACAGGGAGCGAAACCCTGCGCCGGAACCCCTTGGGGCTCAGCAAAGGTGGCCGGTCCTTCCGGTTCAGGTGCACTGTGGCGAGGATGGGGCGCCGGCCCGCGGCTGCTGCGAGCAGGAGCCCGGGGGCCTGATCGTCCGGGCTGTTCAGGTGGAAGTGGAGGAGGCCGCGTGTCTTTCGAATCGCACGGAAGGTGCGCCACATGCCGGGAAGGTCCCAGGGTGCAGCCACGCCCGTGCGGATGACGCGCCCGGCACCGGCCTTCTCCATTCTTCGTGCCCAGCTGTTGACGGCCGGGGTTTCCGGACAGAGGAGCTGGTACGGGATGCCGGCCCTGTGCAGGCCAGTGGCCAGGTCTTCCACGTGCCGTTCCACACCACCCAGGCTGCGGGAGTTGGTGACGAGGGTGACCGGCTCTCCGGGGCGGAGAGGAAGCCTTCCGATCACGGGCCAGCCGCGCAACACCCCTTCGCGGAGGAACGATTCGGCCGGGGTGCCCCGGATCCGACGCGTGAGACAGTACCACGTATAGCCGAGCAGGGCTGCCATGAGCACCACGCGAAGGGGAGAGGCCGGCAGCAGGAGAGGACCGAGGAAACGGGCCGTCATCCAGACCGAGACCAGGAGGCCCAGCTCCCGCATCAGGAGACCGGCCACACCGCCCGCCCCCGTTCCCAGGCATCGGCGGGCAAGAAGGAACACGGCAGCAGCGACAGGCACGGCTGCACCCACGTGGGCCCAGGCGGCGCCGGCCACTCCGAAGGGGCCGAGAAGGACCACGAAGGCGATCACCTCCAGTGTCAGCTTGGCTGCAGACAATCCCATGACAGTGAACGTCTTCTCGTACACGAACAGGACGCGGGTGGCCGGGGCGGACACGGTGCGGAGAAAGACCTGGATCGCCATGATCTCGATGAGGGGCGCGGCTTCTGAAAACTTCCCACGGCTGAGGCACCAGGCGATCCACTCGGAGCCGAGGATGAGGGCCAGGATCGCGGGAACGGTCAGGACGAGGGTGACGTTCACGGCCTGGCGATACAGGCGGCCCACCTGATCGCGGCCCCGGGCCCTGGCGCGGGCAAGGGCCGGGTGGTACGCCTGGGACACGACCGCCAGGAAATCAACGGCGTTTTCTGCGATGGTCAGGGTGAACTTGTACAGGCCGGCGGCCTGGACCGAGAGCAGGGCGCCGAGCAGAGGGGCGCCCACGCTGGCATACACGCGGTACAGGCCCTGGGACAGGGTGAGGGGGAGACAGAACCGGAGGAATCGCCTGATGCCGCCGGACGGGGAGGGGCTGTTTCCGGGGAGAGCCTTCCGCCAGGACGGGATCAGGCCGAGGCAGAACAGGGTGGCCGGCAGCGAGAGCAGGAAGAGGAGGAGAAAGTAGAAGTTCTGGTTTCCGCCGAGGATCCAGGTCAGGGCGGCTGCCGGCACGCCGGCGCCGTATTCGAGGGCGCGAAACAGGAGGAGGGGACGGTACCAGCGAAGGCCCATCATCAGGTCAGCATCCACGGGACCCCGGAGTGCGGGAAGCAGGTTCCAGGCCGCCAGGCCGGCGAGCGCGCCGGAGAGCGCCGGACTGTCCGCGGCGAGAGGTCCGCTCGCCAGGAGCAGCAGTACCGAGGTGACGAGGGAGACCGCTGCGTTTGCAAGGTACGCCAGAAGGGAGAGTTTCCTGGCCTGTTGGCCTGCCCCCTCGGCCTGAAGCAGTGGGATGAAGGTCTGGAGAGCTGCGGCTGTGTTCAGGCTGAACACCTTGAGGAAACCGAGGATGCCGAGAGCGATACCCAGCACGCCGTACCCCTCCACGCCGAAATACATGCAGAGGAGGGCGTGGGTGAGGAGGCCGGCCACGGCTTTCAGGATCCTGGTTGCCGTCAGGTGGCGTACGCCGCTCGAGATGGTGCTCATGGGGACTCCTGAACTGCGTCGCGGCACCCGTGCCAGGTGCCCAGCACCTTGGCCAGGCGAAAGGCGGGGGCCCTGAAGAACCAGGCCGGATGCTCGCAGGAGCGGAGGAGTCGGAACCAGTCCCGTGCCATGCCCCAGCAGAGTGCAGGGGGCACCATCCACCAGTGCGTGAGAGCGGTTTTCAGATGGAGGTGCTGCACGCTTTCCCGCACTTCCCGGCGTTGCCGTCTGAGGAGCTGGGGAAAGGTCTCGTCATGGGAGTGGAGAACGGCTGAACCGGGTTCGTACTGGACAGCCCATCCCGCCTTGCAGATCTTCTCCGCCCATATCCTGTCTTCTGCATAGGCCACGGCCTCGTCAAAGGGAACCTGGAGCACCAGCTCGCGCCGCACGGCAGCACTGGCGTTGGAGAACGGCGGGGTGTGGGTGTAGCGGCGGGGGATGTCGTCGTACGCCTTTTCGATTTCCAGGCTTTGCAGCGGATTGCAGCCCGGGTGGGGGCGTTGCCGGCTGAAGACGGCTCCGATGGTGCTGTCCTGGAGGAGGGGTTCGAGCAGGATCTCGAGCCAGTGGGGGGAGTCGGGAACGGCATGGGCGGAGAGGTACACGACAAGGGGCGTTCCGGCTTCCAGCGTTCCCAGGTTGAGGGCACGGCCGTACGAGAAGTCCTCCGGGGCGATGAGGAGGAGGCGGGCGTTGTGGTCGCGGGCGATTTCCACGGTCCCGTCCGTGGAGCCGGAGTCCACGAACACGATCTCCGCCGGGAGGACGGTCTGCTCATCAAGGGCATCGAGGACCCTGCCCACGCACCCGGCCTCGTTTCGTGCCCGGATGACAACAGATGCCTGAGGTTCGGCCATGGGATGTTCGATACTCATGGTGTTGTCCCCGGAAAGGTGAATGTCCCAAACCCGGGAGACTACCGGTCTTGCGCGGCCCCTTAGGGGCCGCGCATAAATAACTTCCCATTCTCAGGAGCAATGTTGACACAGGTTCGTACTTCTCGGATCTCATCCGAATCAGAGATTCCATGGGTTCCGAGAAGTGCGGACATGGGTCG
>Ga0180434_10008667_pt1 | contig 11188 bp, 6 predicted proteins | sample SS_ome_7_FD_132453 | JGI IMG/M metagenome (GOLD analysis project Ga0180434, IMG submission 132453) | Hypersaline lake sediment archaeal communities from the Salton Sea, California, USA - SS_1_D_2 metaG | ecosystem: Environmental > Aquatic > Non-marine Saline and Alkaline > Hypersaline > Sediment... | reverse complement strand
GTCAAATGTCGTGGTTAAAACCGGCTAATGTCATGACCAGCTGAATGTTATGACCAATAGAGTTGGTTCAACATAACGGCCTACACGACAAAAGCAAGTCCCCTACCTACGGCAACGACCGGAGAAATCATCTTAACCCTATCGGCATACGCGGTTCGCACGTAAAATTCTCGGTTCGATCCATAGGAATTGACGCCGAGGCCACCTGACGATAAATACTCCCACTCTAGCAAATGGGGCTCATGGCCGATAGATTGATCGCCCGTCTATCATCAAGAGAGAACAGTATAGCTATGATTGGACGAGACGAATAGCCGTCAGCAATAGTGCCTTCGAGGCTAGAATAGGCCCTAAGAGCGAGGAAAGAGCGGTTCTTTCTTGAACCCCCGCCGCTTGGTATGGATTGTGCAATATGGCAGCAGAAAAGCGTTCCGATAACTCAGATTCAGAAACCCCTAAGGCAACCAGTAGGCAAGGGCGTACCAACGGGCGATCGTTGGTGATCGTCGAGTCGCCGGCCAAGGCGAAGACCATCTCGAAGTACCTCGGCCCGGGATACATGGTGGAGTCTTCAATTGGGCACATTCGCGACCTACCCTCGACCGCTTCGGAGATCCCCGCCAAGTACAAGAATGAGAGTTGGGCCCGCGTGGGCGTCAATGTCGATGAGAACTTCAAGCCGCTCTACATCATCCCCAGCCGAAAAAAGACACAGGTCAAGAAACTCAAAGAGTTGATGAAGAAAGCCTCGGCTATTTATCTCGCAACCGACGAGGACCGCGAAGGCGAAGCCATTGCGTGGCATCTATTGGACGTCCTCAAGCCCAAAGTCCCGGTAAAACGCATGGTGTTCGACGAGATCACCGCAGCCGCGATCCAAGCGGCCGTCAAGAACCCGCGCGATGTCAATCTAAGGCTCGTCGATGCACAAGAAGCGCGCCGGATTCTTGATCGCCTCTATGGTTACGAAGTATCGCCGGTCCTATGGCGTAAGATCGGGCCGAAGCTATCGGCGGGCCGAGTGCAATCCGTCGCCACGCGACTGATCGTGAACCGCGAACGCGAACGAATGACGTTCGTCACCGCAGACTACTGGGATGTGGATGCGAACCTTCGAACGCGGGGTGAGCAGCCGGAAAAGATCTTTGCCCGACTCGTGGAAGTGGCCGGCCAGCGCGTCGCCTCCGGCAAGGACTTCGATCCGACAACCGGTGCGTTTCGGGATGGTAAAGGCGTCGTGCTGCTGGACGGCGAGACGACGCAATCCATCGTGCAAGCGCTGAACACTTCGGTTTTCAAAGTGGACGAGGTCACGGAGAAGCCGTTCACGCAGCGAACGCACCCCCCATTCATCACTTCGACGCTCCAACAGGAAGCGGCTCGAAAACTGCGATTCAACGTGGGGCGTACGATGCGACTCGCACAGCGGCTCTACGAAAACGGCTACATCACCTACATGCGAACGGACTCCACGCATCTTTCCAAGCAAGCGATTACGGCTGCTCGGGCAAAAGCCGTTGAGCTGTACGGTGCCGACAGTGTTCCTGCAAACCCCAAGCACTATAAAACGCAGTCCAAAGGTGCCCAGGAAGCTCACGAGGCCATCCGTCCGGCAGGGGAGAACTTCCGGACCCCCAAGGAACTCAAAGGCGAACTGCAAGCCGATGAACTCAAGCTGTATGAACTCATCTGGAAGCGAACCGTCGCCTGCCAGATGGAGGACGCCAAAGGAAAACGGACGACGGTTCGGATCGTGGGCGATGCCGGCCAACAGGGTCCAGCCACGTTCAGCGTGTCGGGCAAGGTGATTACGATACCGGGATTCCTTCGGGCATACGTCGAAGGAGCCGATGATCCGGAAGCTGAACTCGAGGACCAAGAACGGATTCTGCCTCCTTTGACCGAAGGCCAGCAGCTCGACCCCGTCAAGCTGGACCCCAAACAACACACCACGCAGCCACCCGCGCGTTTCACCGAGGCGAGCCTCATCAAGGAATTGGAAGATCGCGGAATCGGCCGCCCCTCAACCTATGCGACGATCATCGAAACCATCCAAGAACGCGGCTATGCGTGGAAAAAAGGAACGGCTCTGATTCCGACCTTGACTGCATTTGCCGTCATCAATCTATTGGAAGGCCACTTCCCAGACTTGGTGAGTTTCGACTTCACGGCGAAGATGGAAACGGACTTGGACGCCATCGCGACGGGAACACTTGAATCTCGGCCCTGGCTGAAGGTCTTCTATTTCGGCGACCCAGACGCCAAGAATGGCCACGACGATGTCGGGCACGTGGGGCTCAAACGACGCATCGGATCGGGTTGGGAAGAGATCGATGCGCGGGCGGTTTCCACCATTCCGCTGGGCAATAATGCAGAAGGCCAACTTGTCGCCGCCCGTATTGGGCGTTACGGGCCCTACATCCAAGTCGGCGACACCGATCAGCGCGCGAACATCCCCAATGACATTCCACCCGATGAACTCAACTTGACATCAGCCAAGGAACTTCTTGCCCGGGCCGCGCAAGGGGACAACATTCTCGGCAACGACCCTAAAACCGATAAACCGGTGTATCTGAAAAACGGCCGCTTTGGGCTTTACGTTCAGCTGGGTGATCCCGAACGGACGGAAAAAGGAACCCTGAAGAAGGGTGGCAAACCCAAGATGGCGAGCCTTTGGCCTTCGATGAAGCCGGAAACGATCACACTTGACGATGCGCTGATGCTCCTCTCGTTTCCTCGTACCGTGGGCCAACATCCCGAAAACGGGGAAGCCATCGTCGTCCAAGATGGTCGCTACGGGCCTTATGTCAAAATGGGGACGGAAACGCGAAGCCTCGAAAATCACGAACAACTGGCATCGATTAGCCTGGAAGGCGCCCTAGCGTTGCTGGCCCAACCCAAACGCGGGCGACGAACCGCGACGCAACAACTGATCGTGGATCTGGGCAAACATCCAACCCAAGATGCCCAACTGCAAGTCAAGAACGGCCGATTCGGCCCCTACGTGACCGACGGCGTTGTCAACGCCTCCTTGCCGAAGGGGATGGACCCAGCCACACTCACCATCGAAAAGGCCGTCGAGCTTCTGAACGCACGCGAGGAACGTATGCGAGCCCAAGGCAAGGATCCTCGGGCACCAAAAACCAAAAAGCCGTCCACACGCAGCAAACGCACCGCCAGGACGACATCGTCAGACAAAAGTTGAGCTGGCCGACCCCCGCACAACCGATAGTGCATCGGCCCCCCAAAGCCTATCTCAAGTTCCTACCCCAAGTTGCGCACTTGAAGGGCTCCGGCCCGCTTTTTCATGGCTTCATGGGCTTTTTTTGCGAAAAGTTTTGACTACATCCAGATTCAAGAAACCACGAGGCCGCAATCGCCGCTTGCTGACCCGTAGGCCACACCGGAACTGCTCAAAAAAAATATTTTCGCCCGCAAGTGCTCAACTTGGGCTAGTAGGCACCGCGACGCGATAGTACGGCCGGAACCGTTTTGACGAGAATCTCCACATCGAGCATAAAGTTACGATGTTCGATGTAATACAGATCCAACAGCATCCACTCACTGTAGGGAATCTCGCACCGACCACTGATCTGCCACAAACAGGTCAACCCGGGTTTGACGTGCAATCGTCGTCGTTCAGCGGCCGTTGCCGTCCGCACTTCCTCCAGTGGCAACGGTCGAGGCCCGACCAGCGTCATGTCACCTTGAAGCACATTGAACAGTTGCGGTAATTCGTCGATGCTGCTTTGGCGTAAGAACCAGCCGATCGGCGTGAGGCGTGGGTCCTCGCGCAGCTTGAAGCAAGGTCCCTCTGTCAATTCGTTTCTGCACGCCAGTTCATTCCGATCGCTTTCCGCCCCCTCGTACATGGATCGGAACTTGTACATGGTGAACGGCCGCCCGTTGAGCCCGGCGCGATGCTGCCGAAACAAGACCGGTCCCGGGCTCGTAAACTTGATGGCGATCGCCGCCAACAGCATGACGGGCAGAGTTGTCAGAAAAAGAAGCAAGCCGAATCCGAGATCAATCAGCCGCTTAACGCCGACGTAGCAGCGTTCCCGCCAGCACCCCGTGTCAAACGTCGCTTCGCCGAGGTGGGCCACCTCGGCCACCGGCTGCGACATCGCCCACTCGACCAGTCCCCTGTTTACCTGAGCCATAACGGACTCCCCTCCGGCGGCAACACAAACGCTTCTAAGCCACCTGCTGGCCGTTGACCCCAGCCAGCCACTCCTGAAACACCAGCCACAAAAAACGAGGATTCCCCACTAGATAGCGGCGCCATCGCTCGCGTGGCCGACTCAATAACCGATAAATCCATTCTCCACCGCATCGACACATCCATTGCGGTGCACGCGGTTCGCGGTCCGCGAAATAGTCGAATAAAGCACCAACCGTCCATCGAACCGGCACCCTCAACGCGTCGGCATAGCGCGCGACCCATTTTTCCTGGCATGGGCTCCCCATACCGACAACTAACACATCCGCACCGCTCTCATTGATGAGCTCGATGACGCTCTGCGTTTGGTCTTCGCTGAAATACCCCCAGTGTGTACCGGCCACGCGGAGCGTCGGTATCTGTCTCGTCAACCACCAAGCCGTCGCTTGCGATACACCTTCCGCTCCACCGAGCAGAAACACCGAAACGCCCTTGGCCGCGCACTGCTGACAAAACGTCGTGAAGTAATCAGCCGCGCTCAAACGCTCCGGTATGCGACGCCCCAGCCACCGCCCCGCCCACACGACACTCATTCCATCGGCATAAAGAAGATCACTCGTCGTCAAAATCTGGCGAAAACCACGCTGATCACATGCCAAATTGAACGTGTGGGCGTTGAGGTAATGCACACGCGTCCGAATACCCTGCTTAGCTCTTTCGACAAGAGTGCCAATAAACTGCCCCCGACTGACAGGACGGACCGGTAATCCGCAGATGTCCACCGCTTTCGGTAACGCACAAGCACTGTCAGTATCTTCACACGCAGCTGTAGCATTATCGGATTCAGCGCGTTCGGCCGGATGTGCATCGAGGTCGCACGTTTCCTGCGACAACCTCGCCTGCGAAACACCTGCACGCTCTGCGTACAACCGCTCATAGAATTCCGCATACTGATCGACAATACGCTCGATCGAAAATCGCTTCCTCGCCCATGCTTGCCCATCGTGCGCCAAACGGCAACGAAGCGTTTCATCTTGAAGCACACGCGTGATCGCTGTCGCCAACGCCTCCGCATTACCGGGCGAAACAAGCAGGCCGCTCACCTCATGCGCCACCGCTTCCGACAACCCACCGGCGGACGTGGTCACCACCGGTAAACCAGCGGCATAGGCCTCCAAAACAGCATTCGGCATTCCCTCGCTCAGAGACGGTAAAACAAAGAGGTCAGCCGCTGACAAGATCGTGGAGATGTCCTTGCGAAAGCCCACCAATCGAACCACGTTCTCCAAACCTGCAGCCGTGATCCGACGCTGTAACGTATCGCGAAGGGGGCCATCACCGACGACGACATAGCGGGCGTCCGGAACGTGGTCACGTACGTGCGCTGCCGCGTCAATCAGAACATCCAGGCCCTTCTCATAGCTCAGTCTCGCGACCGTCAATACCAGCGGCGAACCATTGGGCACATGCCACGCGTCCCGAATGCGTACACGCTCCGACTCGCACTCGCTCGGACGCACCTCGCAAGCCGCCTCCTCGGCTCCGCGAAACGTGATTCCCGTATGAATGGTACTCACGCGCTCGGCAGGCCAACGCAACCGTTCGATCAGGTCAGAACGAACCGCATCACTGACCGCTAATCCATCCGTCGCAACCGCCCGACACATTCGGTCCAAAACGCCGTCCAGACGACGAATCTTATCGCGCGAATACGCACCCAACGCATAGGCCGTCGACAGCACAACCGGCACACCCGCAAGCCGGGCAGCCAAGCCCCCGTAAAGATCCGCGCGGAGAAGATGCGTGTGCACGATCTGTGGATCGAACGATCGAATCAGTCGGTATGCTCGCCAAACAGCCAACGGGCTCATCCCCCCTGGCGCAGCGAGGTTCCAGGTCTGGACGCCCAGGCCCGCGAAATGCTGCATCATTTCCCCTCCGCCATACATGCAAGCGATGGCGGGTTCAAATCGATCACGAGGCAACCTACCCATAAGCTGGTACAGCCACTTCGTGTCGGTCTTGACGGCAAACGTCGAGACCAAGTGGAGCAAACGGATACGCTTGCAACCCTCTATATTTCTAATATTTACATTTTGGCCGAGCATTTATCAAGTCTTTAGATCCAAGCCGACGGCGGACGGACCGGTATCGAATCGCACCCCCTATCTCCTTGTCGGCTGATTGGACCCGGTGGATTGGCTGTTCTGAGGAAGTCGGCAACGTAACGGGATACAGCGTCAGCATTTATCGGGCGAACAGCCCATCGCGTCGAAAACAGAAAACGCGATAACGCCACCTCAGAAAGACCTTTGAGGCACTAAAAAAGCCGATGGGCGGTATAACACCGCCCACCGGCACACGACTACAATATCGCCGTTACGCTCAGCGTATCCTTCCGCGTTACGGATAGATAAGCGAATCCGTATTGGCATGCGGCGTCAGCGTTCCATTTTCAGGAATTAACCCTTGAACACGATCGCTAAAGAAATCCGACAGCGGCGGTATCTGCTGCCATGACGTATAGATGTTGTCCTTCGAAACACCCGCTAGCGGCGTTGTGGCAAACTCCGCATGGCTGTCCGCATAGAGACAAGTCTGTCCCTCGCCGTCGCCGACACCCCCGTGGTTCGGCGAGTTGAGCGGTCGCCAATCATCAGGCGAACTCTCGCTAGTCACGTTGTCCAATGAGTTTGACCGCAGGTCAGCTATTTCACCTCCCTCGTCACCTTCGATGATCGTTCCGTAAGGCCCCTTATCTGCCGACAAAACCATTTCTGAATGACAGTCTGTTCCAGGTTTACCGCGCATGCCGTAGGGGACCTGGTACCCGTAACTGATCTGCCTCCAACCGTCAGCTGAAGAACTGCCGCCAGGAAACGAGCTCAGGTCCTCCGAATCGCCGTCCCCGAAATCATAATAAAACGTCGGATTGGCCTCGGTATTGGGCTGATCCGTGCCCGCCGAAGGACAAATCATCGCTTTGGTGGACATGCCGCTTTGCCGAATCAACGTCCACAAATTCCTGGTCGTTGAAACTACCGTGGAGTCCGAATCGCTCTCTCCCACCATGCCTGCGTCTGGATCTGTCGGATCCGCACCAACCCCCCGGCCCTTGCCGATTGCATTGGTGTAGGTCACTTCCCCATTTTCAATTTCCGTCGTCGCCCTCTCGTGGGGGGCAATCGGCCAATCGCCGTTATTGTCACCAGCATACGTAAAAAGTGCCGTCCCGATCCCCTTCAGGTTGGCTGCGCACGCGGTGCGTTTGGCGAGCTCTCGCGCCCGAGCCAAACTCGGCAACAAAATCGAGATCAGCAACGCGATGATGGCCACCACGACGAGCAACTCGATCAGCGTAAACGCACGCCGATTCTGAGTCGCGTCCGACTTCCTTACGAGCCTCATGATGATACCTCCTGTGCCCTAGGCACAAAAACGTGCGGGTAAAACGCCCGGCCAACAAGCGCGAATCACCGACAAACGCCGCGCCGGACAGTATTCTGAATCAACCGAATGAGATCAGGACCGGTCGTCATCACAAACCCCGCGATCACGCCGTAAGGTCCGTTCGACGCCCCGGGATCCGCACCTCCCTGGACCATCTCACCCGCACAGCCCCTGCTGATCCAGCTGGAAGGATCAAGGGGGCCATTCCAGTGCGACTGCGGCTCAGCAGAACGACGTTCGTCTGCAGACCGCCCGACTCTTGAAATCAACTTGCTCGCACCCATTCACAAACAGGTTAAGCAAACATGAACACCTTTGAGCGGTTCGCATCCCGATTTCCCCCAAAAACCTCGCGGGGCTCGCAAGATGGGCTACCTTCAACCCAAAATGGGGCGCGAAGTGCAATCCCACCGCAAGAGCACAATCGCTCGCAAACCGATCTTGTTTGGAATGAGCTGAGGGAAGGTTTACCGGGCAAGAAAGACTTCAGGACGGAATAATCGTTGCGTGCGCCCTAGCGCAACTCGATAAAAAAAAGAATGATAACGAATGAATTCGTCAGAAAATCGGCAACCACTCCTCCCACATACTCAGCCAAATCCTTCTCTTAATATTACTATTATATTAAAACCCCCAACCTCACCCATGTCAACCGGAAACCACCGCACACATCCAGATAAATGCCGTAAAAGCCCTGCTGCAACAACAACAAAAATAAAATGCATTCACGCTGTAGCTCATGTGCCTGCAAATTCCCTGTCTATCCTGAACCACCGAACCTCCCATTCTCACAAAACAACACCACATGGCGAAAGGTCGCACAGAACCAACGAGATTCTCAGCAAAAATCGCCGGCGTAAAAATTCACAAACGGTAACCCAAACGTAAGTCCGTAGCGGGCTTCCACGTAGGCCCCTTTGACCTCAAAACCTGCCCCGAGAAGCATTTTACCGGCAAAATGGAGCACTCCGCTCAAGATAGAGCACCCCCCTATTCGAAGTAGAACATCCCAAAGTCATGCTTTAACGTCCGGAAAAAGCTTGCTCAAAGAAAGGCAAAGCGTCATGTGCGCCTTGACCGAAGGCAAATGTGATGTATACTTCCGGTAGCTTACGGAGCTACCATTTCGAGTCAGGTTAATGGATTTAAACTCGTGCGTTTATGCCCAGAGAATGGTTTCTGGCTGATGGTTGTCTGCGCGTTTTCGTACGTTGGCCTAAACACTTGAATAATGATCCGTCTGCTTTCGCGGGCTCAAGGGACGCTCGACCGAAGCGTTGCCAAGAAAATTGACTTGTCTCCAGCTGACGTGTCCTCCTCAAGTCAAAAAGGTGATGGACATGAGGCACTGAGAACCTGGAAGGACAAAATCATCGACCATATCAATGCCCCCGCAAGGAGGAAATGCTCAGGAAATGTCAGGATTTTACAACAAGCACAAACACGTGCCGGGGGTGTACGGAAGCCAAGTCGCCAAGGCGACAGCTGAGACGTGTACCTTGAAGTGGCGAATGTGTGTCCCTGGGGCTAAACGGGAAGGAAGTAAGGAGGCTGATCATGGCGAACTTCTCGCAGGCAACAAAAGAACATGACATGATTGGAACAACCGATCTTGACAGTCCAACCAAATCATCTTTCAGCGATTCCCCAGTGGCGAAAACTTTCCACAACGAACCGCACTGCTATCAGCCCATGATGAACATCGGACGCTCGGACAAGCGACAAGGCCAACGTCGGCCCCTATGTTGCGAAATGCTCCTGATCGGTGACGTGGCAGACGAAGCGGAAGAAGAGCCCGTCATGATTCCAAGCCAGTGTCTGGACATCGGTGACGGCGGTCTATACGGCGTCGTGCCGGTCGGCTACGGCGTCGCGATCGGCCAACGGTATACATTTCGGCTCAAAACCGGCGAACGCGGACCCGAGCCGGGCTCTTTACAAGTTGTCTCGCAAAGAGGCCGAATCATTCGTACCGAATTACTCATTGAACCGGACGGAAGCGGCGACCAAATAGGTGTCGGCGTCCGTCTCTACGGCCATCGAAGCGGCATCGTTCCCATGCCTGTTTCCGGCTCGAGCATCGTTTGGTAGCAAACGTCGCTTTGCATCAATCTCGCGTCAAAAGCCACTTCAACGCGATGGCGGACGGTAGACGTGTGTCGCTGTCCCGAAAACGAGTTCTGCAGCCTCGCCAACGGTCTCGGAAAGCGTCGGATGGGCATGAATGCTCATCGCCACATCCTCAGCGCTGGCACCCATTTCAATCCCAAGTACCCCTTCAGCGATCAGCTCACCCGCATCGACACCCACAATTCCGACACCGAGCAGGCGACGGCTCCCCGGAGAAACGATGAGCTTCGTAACACCGTCGTTTCGGCCGATCGCGGTCGCTCGTCCGGACGCACCCCAGGGAAACTTCGCGATTTCAATGTCGATACCCTCTTGCTTCGCTTGTGTCTCCGTCAAACCTGCCCAAGCAATTTCGGGGTCCGTAAAGACCACCGCCGGAATCGCACGCGCATCAAATGTGGCCGAACCACCCGCCAGCACTTCAGCCGCAACTTTACCTTCGCGCGACGCCTTGTGCGCGAGCATCGGTTCGCCAACAACATCGCCGATCGCGTAGATGTGCGCATCAGCGGTACATCGCTTGTCATCGACTTCAACAAAACCTCGCTGGGTCAACTTGACCTGTGTGTTCTCGAGTCCAAGCCCGTCACTATTCGGCGTTCTGCCAACCGCCACCAATACGCGATCAAAGACCTGCTTCGCTGATGAACCCGAACCGCTATCGAAACTCACCGAAACCGCTTGGCCGGTATCCTCCATCTTGACGACCTGCGTGTTGAGCAGAATCTGCTTGAACGTCTTTTTGAGGCGTACTTGTAGCACACGGACGAGGTCCCGGTCGGCACCAGGTAACAACCCATCCGTCATTTCGACGACGGTTACTTCGCTACCCAGTGCGGCATAAACGGTCCCCATCTCCAGGCCGATGTATCCACCACCGATCACTAATAGCGATTTGGGCACGTCGGGCAATTCCAAAGCCGTCGTCGAGTTCATCACACGAGGGCTATCCACGTTAAGTGCAGGGATCGTGGTCGGCCGAGATCCTGCCGCTAGAATGGCACGCTTGAACTTCAGTCTTCCTTCGTCCGGTTCACCGCCACGTACGCTGCTCAGCAACAACGTCGTCGAGTTCTCGAACCGCGCCCACGCACGGACCAACTCGACGCCGCGCGACTTGGCCAATTGCCGGACACCATGGGCATTCTTACCGATAACCTGATCCTTCCATTGGCGTAAAGCCGCAACATCAACCTTGGGAAACCCGAACTGCACGCCCCATGCTTCCGCTTCGCGGGCTTCGTTGATCAGCTTAGCGATATGAAGCAGCGTCTTGGAGGGAATACATCCACGATTGAGACAAACGCCACCAGGTTGCGGATCCGCATCCACGAGTACCACCTTCATGCCACGATCCGCCGCCGCAAAAGCCGCGGTATAGCCGCCAGGGCCGGCACCGATCACCACCAATTCAATCTCTCGCACCGATTCAGCCATGAAACAAGT